>OQVN01000140.1_pt1 | contig 28154 bp, 16 predicted proteins | sample 1691621 | NCBI WGS metagenome assembly OQVN01 (sample SAMN03418278, study PRJEB22391) | human gut metagenome | biome: human-gut; feature: organic feature; material: feces | host: Homo sapiens | place: Tanzania | collected 2013-01 | reverse complement strand
CCAAACGATAAACGTTAGCTTCGCGTGCACGGTAGTCACCACCCTTTACAGTATCATAGAAAAGACGATAAACAGAGTCACCATCATTCTGATAGTTCTTAGCGGCATTGATACCACCCTGGGCGGCGATGGAGTGCGCGCGGCGAGGTGAGTCACTGATGCAGAAAACCTTGACATTGTAGCCAAGCTCACCGAGAGTAGCGGCTGCGGAAGCGCCACCAAGTCCGGTACCGACAACGATGATTTCAAGTTTTCTTCTGTTGTTCGGATTGACGAGTCGGAGTTCCGACTTACGTTTGGTCCATTTCTCGGCCAAAGGACCGTCAGGAATCTTTGAGATTAATTTATCGGCCATATTCTGAATATGTTATTTATAAAATTCCAAATGAAATCGCAATAAGTCTGCAATTTTAGTCATTTTTCTCGTAATCAGCAATTTTATGAGCCATTTTTGGCGATTTAGTAACATAAAAAAATAAGTTGCCTCAGATTAAGAGAATATTTTCGAGGATAGATCTTTTTTTCGAAGAAGGAGTGTGCCGGTGGCACATGACTGATGAGAAAGAGATCTAGACCGAAAAGATTCCTTAAGATGACGCAGGTTATTTTTTGAAGGTTACTTACCTGCACATATTTTAAGATAGTTGCGGTAAATCCGTCTGGTGAAGCGGTCATAACGCCGCACCGACATCTCATTTGAAAAATGACGATCTACATATTTCTCTACCTTACGGCAGTCACCCTCGCAGCCATGTTCAAAACCCAAAGCCGCCTTCAAGGCAAGAGCGGCGTCACAGATGGCGGCGTTGTCACTCCGCCCTGACTTTTTCATGTAGTCAGGAATATGATCGCTCCCGAAAACCTTAAGAGGTACATAGACAGTACTGGTCGGACTGCCTAAAAGCGTCCACATCACGGTGTTGCAAGGATCACCCCCCGAAGAAACCCCTTCAAAAACCACAGAGGCGGAAGTAATTTCACGCATGATTGGCTTTCCGGTGCGGGAAATCTCATTGAATAGAAATCTGTGGTCGATTGTAGCCACATCAGCGGAAGACATTATGTCAGAAGCCTTTTCAAACCTGTCCACTCCCTTGCGGTCCTCTTTGCGGCCGCTTCTGGTGAAATTCGTCACAACCATATAGCCGCCTGGTTGGTCAGCCACGATGTACTTCTTCCAGGAATGGTTGTTCACCTCATAATAAGCGGCCTCGCCGAGCGCGTCGATGATTCCGAAATTGGCCTCCACTCCCCAAGGCTTCGGAAGTGAATCGAGCATATTCTCAAAGTCCTGGAGACTGCGGCATATTCCCAAAGCCTTGTACATGACAATTCCCTCCTTGTCCATTTCGGAGGCAGTAACATCATCATCCTTAAGGTCATAGGTGGCGGTGTTCATGATGCAGAAGCCGGCGGAATTGACTCCGGACCACACTTCCCCGCCACGAGACGGCGAGTTCACTAGACCTATGAACGAATATTCAAGCCCTTGGAACCATTCCATCCTGTTGTTCAGCTCACCTGTGTCGCGGTGTTTGAGCATCACAGGACGCCCATCAACACGCACTCCCCCGGAAATGATCACGGATGTGCAGCAAAAAGCTTTGAATGAAATGAATATGAGCGCAGATGCGACAATGAATATCTTAGAAAAGCGTGCCATCCTCATCCTTTTTTGATTCAAGTTCAGCGTCCAGTCCAAGATGATGGTAAGCCATCTCCGTGGCGACTCTTCCACGTTGGGTACGCACAATGAAGCCTTCCTTAATAAGGAACGGCTCATAGACCTCCTCGAACGTGCCTTGATCCTCGCTGATCGCCGTGGCTATGGTATTGGCTCCGACAGGGCCACCCTTGAACGTGGTGATTATCGTGCGGAGAATCTTGTTGTCAATGGAGTCCAGTCCCCTCTTGTCTATCTTGAGCTTGTCAAGGGCGTAACGGGAGATGTCCAAGTCAATGTGGCCGTCCCCCATCACCTGGGCGAAATCACGGACACGCTTCAACAGCGCGTTGGCGATTCGCGGCGTTCCACGACTTCGCAGAGCGATTTCCTTCGCGGCCTCGTCATCAATCGTGACATTCAGGATGCGGGAACTCCTGCGCACGATTCTTATCAAATCCGATGTATCGTAATATTCAAGGGCACAGTTGATTCCGAACCTTTCACGCAAAGGAGCCGTGAGCAGGCCGCTTCGTGTCGTGGCCCCCACAAGGGTGAACGGATTCAATGAAATCCTCACCGATCTGGCACCAGGCCCTTTGTCTATCATTATGTCGATGACGTAGTCCTCCATCGCCGAGTAGAGATATTCCTCGACCTCGGGAGACAGACGGTGGATCTCGTCAATGAAAAGCACATCCCCGGTCTCCAAGGAAGTCAGCAGACCGGCCAGATCTCCTGGCTTGTCCAGCACCGGGCCGGACGTCACCTTCATGTTCACGCCCATCTCGTTGGCGATGATGTGCGCGAGGGTGGTCTTTCCAAGACCCGGAGGCCCGTGAAACAGCACATGGTCAAGGGCTTCGCCTCTCATCTTGGCTGCCTTGACGTAGATGTTCAGATTGGAGACAATCTCTCTTTGTCCGGTGAAATCTTCAAGCCCCTGCGGGCGGATTATTCCGTCCAAATCCTTATCTTTGCCGGCGTTTGTACTGTGCGGATCAAATTCTGTCATCAGAAAGTGTTTTAATCAGTACAAAGATAGTGAAAACAGCCGGAAGAAAGAAAGCGCCGCAAGGCCGGCAACAAAAAGAAAATTCAATGATTAATAAATATAATTGATAGATTCATAGATAAGTTTTAGATTCTATATGAATTGTTAATTTGTTGATAACTTGTTTTGAGCATTGAAAACCAGATTGTTGCGCATTGCATAAATTGTTGGTTACGCTATTGAAAAGTTTTTGATGAACTGTTGAAAAGCGTGCCTGGAACGAAAGCTGACTTTTCGGATTCTGTTTTCCACAGGGTTTTCAACAGCTTTTTAACATGATTTAGACGCTTATGTTGATAAGTACAGCATCCGTTAAAAAACTATCCGCAGGGCTTGTCTCGAAAAGGGAAATCTATTGCAAGGGACTGTTCCTTTCCGCAAGGTGGTTTGTCGTCTCTCATGTCGCTTCAGAAGGTACGAACGTGATTGTCCTTCCTGACAGGGAAAGTGCTGAATATTGCTGCTCAGACCTTTATGCGCTGACCGACGGTGACATCGTGTTTTACCTGCCGGACAGCGGCAAAGGCGTTGAGAGGAGCAACTATAAGTCCTCGCTTGGAGTCCAGAGGACATCAGCCGTGGGAAAGATACTTTCCAATGCCGGCAATACAGACAGATTGTTCATAGTGACCTATCCGGATGCCTTGGACGAACCTGTACCGGCTCCGGACAGTATAAGGACTTCGATACTCAGGATCTCCGTAGGGCAGGAAATCTCGCATGACTCCATCAGGGATATTCTTTTCTCCCAAGGGTTTGAGAAAGTTGATTTCGTCTCTGCCCCGGGACAATATTCGATAAGAGGATCAATCATTGACATATTCTCATATTCATTCAATCACCCTTACAGGGTTTCTTTCTTCGGAGATGAGGTTGAGAAAATCCATGTGTTTGACTGCAACACCCAGTTGTCTGGCGAGGAGAGGAAAGAGATTGAGGTTTTCCCTGATCTTGCCGCAGAGAATCCGGAAGCCGGGAACGTGAGTGTATCCAGTCTGTTTCCCGAAGGAACAGTTGTCTGGCTCGACTCTTCCGACATGTACAATGAAAGAGGTTTTTTCAGTGGTTTGAATGGGTTTAAGAGGGTTTTTCTTGAGGTTCCTCTCGGGGTGGACGCCGAGGATGCCGTTGCGTTCAACATAGCTCCCCAGCCTGTGTTCAACAAGAACTTCGAGCTTCTCACCGCTGACATCAGGCAGAACATGGAGTATGGGTACAAGGTTTTCATATTCAGTGAGAAGAATTCTCAGATCGAGCGTTTGAAGTCCATTCTGATCGAGAACAGCGGGCTTGTGCCTGGTTTTGTCGCCGGGAAGAACATTCATTCCGGATTCATCGACAGGGACGACAAAATCTGCTGCTACTCTGACCATGAGATTTTCGACCGTTTCCACAGAGTGAGTGTCAGGAGGACGGTTGAGAAGAGCGAGCAGCTGACACTTAATGATTTGACTGCGTTCAACATCGGGGACTACATCGTGCACATCGACCATGGTGTGGGGGTGTTCGGAGGGCTTGTCAGGATGAGAGACGACAAGGGAAGGATGCATGAGGTAGTGAAGCTTATGTACAAGGACGGGGATGTGGTGTTTGTTTCCGTGCATTCACTGAACAAGATTTCAAGGTTTCGCTCCAAAGACGGGATTCCTCCTAAGGTAAACAAACTTGGGTCAAAGACTTGGCAGAATCTTAAAATCAGCGCCAAGTCCAGGATAAAGGACATCGCCAAGGATCTCATCCAACTTTACGCCAAGCGTAAGACCACGCAAGGTTTTGCTTACTCCCCCGACAGTTATCTTCAGGAAGAGTTGGAGTCTTCTTTCATGTACGAGGACACTCCGGACCAGGAGTCGGCGAACAAGGCTGTGAAGAAGGACATGGAGGACAACAGCCCGATGGACAGGCTTGTCTGCGGGGATGTGGGATTCGGAAAGACGGAGATCGCCATCAGGGCGGCCTTCAAGGCTGTGACTGACGGAAAACAGGTGGCTGTGCTTGTGCCGACAACAATTCTATCACTTCAGCACTACACGACGTTTTCCTCACGTCTGAGGAATTTCCCTTGCACGATAGATTATGTAAGCAGACTTCGCACGACAAAGGAAATCAATGACATAAAGGATAGGTTGAAGAACGGGCAGCTGGACATAGTGATAGGCACGCACAAGTTGCTCGGCAAAGGGTTTGATTTCAAGGACTTGGGTTTGCTGATCATCGATGAGGAACAGAAATTCGGCGTTTCGACGAAGGAGAAGCTGCGTCAGGTCAAGGCCTCTGTGGACACGCTGACTCTGACAGCCACGCCTATTCCCCGTACCTTGCAGTTCTCGTTGCTCGGGGCAAGGGATTTGTCCATCATCAACACTCCCCCGCCGAACAGGATTCCTACCCAGACAGAAATAATCCTTTTCGACAAGGATGAGATCCGGAGCATCATAAACTATGAACTCAACCGCGGCGGCCAGCTGTTTTTCATCCACAACAAGGTTGAGGAACTGCCTTCGATCCATGAGATCCTGCACAGGCTCGTGCCTGACATGAAAATCTGTGTAGCTCACGGTCGGATGGAGTCCAAGGATTTGGAAAACAGAATGTTGGACTTCATCCGTGGAGATTACGACATGCTGCTCTGCACCACCATCATCGAGAACGGACTGGACATTCCGAACGCCAACACCATCATCATCAACCAGGCTCAGAACATCGGCCTGAGCGACCTTCATCAGCTCCGTGGGCGTGTCGGACGGTCGGACAGGAAGGCTTTCTGCTACCTGATAGTACCTCCGCTTGTCACCATCACAGATGATGCTCGCAGAAGGCTTAAGGCCATCGAGGAATTCTCAGATCTCGGCAGCGGATTCAACATAGCGATGCAGGATCTGGACATCCGTGGCGCCGGCAATCTTCTGGGGGCGGAGCAGAGCGGATTCATTATGGACATGGGATACGAGACCTACCAGAAAATCCTCGCCGAAGCAATGGAGGAACTTGGGGTCGAGACAGGAATATCCACGGCCCGCACCGAGGAATCCTTTGTAGAGGACTGCACTATAGAGACTGACCAACCTGCGATGATCCCGGATTCGTACATTGACATAACAGCCGAGAAAATAAGAATTTACAAGCAACTTGACAGCATGACGAGCGATAAGGAGATAGACCGTGTGAAATCCCAGTTGGAGGATAGGTTCGGAGAGATGCCTCAGGATGCTGACAACCTGTTCTATGTCGTCAAGATCAGAAATCTCGGCGGTAGTCTCGGGTTCGAGAAGATCATCATCAAGAACGGAATGATGATCATGTTCTTCATAGCCAACCAGATGTCTCCTTATTATAAGTCAAAGGTCTTTTCTGGAATATTACAGAACATCAACGCCAACGACCAGCTTTTCAATCTGAAGCAGTCGGAAGGAAAGCTCAAGATTGTCAGCCGCGGGATAGATTCTTTGCCGAAAGCTCTTCAGACTCTCAATAAATTGAAATAAAATTACTACCTTTGAAAGTTTGCCCGTTTTAGACAATGCCGAATCTTTTGGTAGAAATAGGAAATACGGCCCTCAAGGCGGCCTGGTCCGAGGGAATCACTCTCGGAAAGACTTTCCGTTACCAAGGCGAGAAGATGTTCGACTATGTGGATTCGCTTGTGGAGAAGGAAAAACCGGCGGTGATGGTCATTTCATCCACCATTGACATCAGCCGCGCTGAGGAGGAGAGGCTTGGCCGGAAATGCGGAACTTTGGTGATCTTGGACAGAAACCACACGGGGATAGCGGATGAATATTCACTACCTTCCTACCTGTCTCCGGACAGGATAGCCTCCGTGATTGCAGCAAGGCATCTTTTCAATGGAAAAGGCAGCATTGTCTTTGATTTCGGAACCACTTTGACAATTGATGTCATCGAGCCAGACGGGGAATATGTGGGAGGAAACATCTCCCCAGGATTCAGGACAAGATTCAAGTCTCTGTCGAGATATTCAAGGACTCTTCCGCTGGTTGACACTCCACTTTCGGTAAGAACCACAGGTGATTCGCTGAAGTCTTCCATAGAATCAGGTGTCGTGTCAGGCATAATGTTTGAAATAACGGGCTACTTGTCTTTATTTCCCGAAAAAATGGTGGTTTTTACGGGGGGAGACGCTTTATATTTTGCAAAAAGAATGAAAAACTCCATCTTTGCAGTCTGCAATCTTGTAATGATGGGGTTAGCCTTAATCGCTGACAAGTATTATGTTGAAAGGAAAGGTTAGTAAGATACTCTTGTTTGTGGTGATGTCGTTCTGCGCGTTCCCTATGTTCGCCCAGAACGAGGCTTATAATGCCTACACCCCATATTCAATGTTCGGAATAGGTGAAATCTCGAAACAGGGAACCGCCTACAACAAGAGCATGGGAGGAGTCGGCATAGCGACAAGGGACAAAAGGAACATCAATATCCTCAATCCTGCCGCAGTCACCGCAAGGGAGGCCAAATCTTTCATGGCGGACTTCGGTTTGGCGCAGGGTAACAGGTACTATGCCCAACATGACATGAGATCGTCAAACAACACGTTCAACATCTACGATTTCGTGATCTCGTTCCCTGTTTACAAGTCACTTGCGATGTACGCCGGTGTGACTCCGTACAGTGACATAGGCTATGAGGTCTCCTCAAAGGTCACCGATCCTTCTGTCATAGCGAACACAGGTGTAATAACCAACACGGTGAAGGGCTACGGCGGGATGACGAACATATTCCTTGGCGCCGGAATTGATGTGGCGAAAGGGCTTTCCGTAGGTGTGGAAGGGCAATATTATTTTGGCAATCTTCACAAGACCAATGATTTTGTCATGTCTAATTCCACCTACAGGAGCATTTCCAGCGGATTCAACATGGACATCAGCGCTGTCACCGCTAAATTCGGCGTGCAGTATGAGATGAGCCTTTCCGACAACATCTCTGCCATAGCTGGCGCTACCTACAGGCTTGGAACGAGCCTTAGGGGAGAGGTTGAAAGGTACGAGATCCAGTCTATATCCTCGATAAACGACTCGACTCCCTCTCCGAGGAGCTATGTGGACACTTTGGGAAAAGGTCAGGTCAAACTTGCCGGTGAGCTTGGAATCGGAATCGCCTTGAAAGGTGGAGACAAATGGACGGCCGAGATAAATTACGTCCGTTCCGACTGGAGTTCAGGCGGGATGAACAAGATTCCGGGGTTTGCCAATGTAGGCAATGCGGTCTTCAGCGCATCTGCGGCGCAGTCCGTAAGGGCCGGGTTCTCCATAGTGCCGAACAGGAATGACATCCGTTACTACCGGAAAAGGGTCACTTACCGTGCCGGAGCTTATTGGGATCAGGCGTATTGTAAGCTGGATGGAAATTCCATAAACGCTGTGGGAATAACATTGGGTGCCACTCTTCCTGTGTTCAGTTGGAGCAATGGCCTCACACTTGGGGTAGATTTTGGCCAGAGGGGATCATTGACAGGTAATATGGTGAGGGAGAGATACGTCAACTTCAACATTGGAATCAATATCTTCGACATCTGGTTCATCAAACCAAAGTATAATTAATGAATATAGAAATAAAACAATACAAAACCATGAAAAGGATTACACTAGTACTGTTGACTCTCGTTGCGGCTGCTTTCGGAACGAAAGTCTCCGCTCAAGGAAAGTATGGCGCGGACAGCGCGGAATGCATCAAGTATCTGTCTTACTATCAGGAGTATTACAAGCAGAAGAACTACACTGAGGCTCTTCCTAACTGGAGAAAAGCCTTCAAGCTCTGCCCTCCTACGGCAAGCCAGAACATGCTTCTTAACGGTATGACCCTCATGGGCAAGGAGATTGTCAAGACAAAGGATGCCCAGGCTCGCGCCGCAATGATTGACACCGTCCTTACCCTCAATGATCTCAGGGCTGAATACTATCCTAAGTACGCTGTTGCTGCCTACAACTCAAAGGGACAGTACATAACACAGTACTTCAAGGATCCTCAGGATGTGTATGAACAGTTGAACAAGATCATCGAGATAAATAAGGAGAACACGAAGCCAAGCCTTCTTCTTCTTGATCTCAACGCGGCCATCGAACTTTACAAGAAGTCCGCTGTCGGGGCTGAGGATGTGATCAACACCTACCAGAACGCCATCGCCTTGCTTGACAAGGCCGGAAACGCCGAGGAGAACACCAAAATCAGGTCTGACATCGAAGGACTCTTCATCACAAGCCAGGTGGCCAGCTGCGACAATCTCATCGCACTGTTCACTCCTCGCTATGAGGCTGATCCGGAGAACATTGATCTCGTTACCAACATCGTGAAGATGCTCGGCTCAACCGAAGGATGCCAGAACAACGACCTGTTCCTCAAGGCTGTGACAAAGATGCACAAGAACGAGCCTTCAGCCTCTTCGGCTTACTATCTTTACAAGCTTCATTCCGCAAAGGATGAGTCGGACATCGCAATCAAATACTTCGAGGAGGCTGTCTCACTTTGCGCCGATGATGATCCTGTCAAGGCTGACTACCTCATCGAGCTTGCCACATATTGTCTTAAGAACAACATTACAGGCAAGGCTTTTGACTATGCCAAGAAGGCAGCTGAACTTAAGCCTGACCATCAGGGAAAGGCCTATTACCTCATAGCCACAATCTGGGGATCAACCCGTTGCACCGGAAATGAGGTGGAAAGCAGGGCTAAATATTGGGTGGCTGTTGATTATCTCCAGAAGGCCAAGGCTGCTGACGCATCCCTGACCGATGACTGCAACAAGCTTATCTCAGCCTACAGTGTCTATTATCCAGTGGCCAGTGAAGCTTTCATGTACGGTATCCAGCCAGGTGAGACCTATCAGGTCAACTGCGGTGGAATGCGTGCGACCACAACAGTAAGGACACAGAAGTAGATCATCAGGAATTGAAACGGAACATACATAGTCTAAAGATGATTGCAACCGCTTCGGCGGTTGCTTTCATCGTATTTTCCTGCAAGGGAAAACTGTCTGAGGCTGAGCGTCTGAATCTTGCCGAGACTCCGGTCCAGACAGTTGACAGTATGTTTGTTGTGCAGACAAAGAATGGTGGCATTCAGATGAGGGCGGAGGCGGATGTGATGGAAAGGTACGAGAACGACACATGTTCCTACGAGCTTTTTCCAAAAGGTCTTCATGCGTTTGCCTACACTGATGACGACATGCTGGAAACTGTGCTTCATTCCAACAACGCGAAGCATTTCAAAAGCAAAAGAACCAATGATGAATATTGGTCGGCTTTCGGTAATGTGGTCGTACAGAATGTGATAAACCAGCAGACTCTTGAAACGGACACTCTTTACTGGGATCAGGCGAACAAGGAAATCTACACTGACTGTTATGTCAGGATGTTTTCCAACGACGGATTCCTGCAAGGATTCGGCATGAGATCCGACGAGATGGCGAGGAATGTCAGGATATTCAAGGCTTTCAACAGCGATGTTGTCGTCGTGCAGGATTCGACCAAGGTTATCATTGATTCTGTAAACTTTATTGGGCCTTTGCTCAAAAAATAATGGTTAATTGAATTAAAATCACTATCTTCGCACCCCAATACCTATTTTTTGGAAATTATAAAAACGTAATACACAATGGCGATTCTTCAAAAAACTCGCGAAAAGGCCGGCATGGCAGTGTCAATCATCATTGCCTTGGCCCTTTTGTCATTCATTATCGACCCTCAGACCCTTGAGACAGCGTTCAATGCCATGTCCTCAAGAAATGATGTGGGCGAGATCAACGGTAAGACGGTCTCTTATCTTGATTTCCAGCAGGATGTTGAAAAGTTCACAACCATCAATGAGATGGTTACCGGCTCTTCAGCCCAGACCGAGCAGCAGCAGGAGCAGATTCGCAACGCCGCTTGGCAGAGCCTTTTGGACAAGTACTTGTTCATCAAGAACGCCAAGGCTGCGGGCATCAGGGTAGGTGAGGAAGAGATGAAGGATCTTCTCGCCGGAGACAGAATCTCTCCTGTGATTTCCCAGAATCCTGCTTTTCAGGATGAGAACGGAAATTTCTCCAAGGAAGCCTTGCAGAATCTCATCAACGGAGTCTCACAGGATCAGACCGGCAGGATCAGAGAGTATTGGAACTATCTTCAGAACACTGTTTACACTCAGCAGTTCTATGCCAAGTACGGTTCATTGTTCACCCAGGGAAATTTCCAGAATCCTCTTATGCTCAAAAGAGCCATCGCTGAGAACAACAACACTACCAATGTTGATTTCGTGATGGTTCCCAACTATGGCATGGACACTACAGTAAAGGTCAGCGGTGAAGAGGTAAGGAAGTACTACGAGTCACACAAGAAGATGTTCAAGCAGAATGCTTCAAGGGACATGGAATATGTTGTCTTCGAGGTCAAGCCTTCCGAGAGTGACATCAATGCCACGAACGAGGCCATCGGTAAGGTTTATGATGAGTTCTCCACCACAGAAAACATGAAGTCTTTCCTTGCCAGAAACTCAGAGAGAAACTTCAATGAGTACTGGTACAAGGCCGGTGAGCTTGGCACGGTCAACAAAGGAATCAGCGAGTTCGTTGACAATAACGCCACCGGTACTTCTCCGATCGTCTCAGACAACAATGTTTTCTATGCCGCCAGAATCATAGCTACCGCCCAGATTCCTGATTCAGTCTATGTCAAGCACATTCTTCTTCAGGGTGGCTCTGAGGCAAAGGCTGACAGTCTCCTGAACGTGCTTTCCAAGGGAGAGAACTTCTCCAATCTCGCGGCCTCATATTCAGCTGACACCAGAAGTGCCGCTGACGGGGAGCAAGGCAACGTTGGTTGGATGACCCAGACTTACATGATTCCTGGTTTCGAATCAGTCCTTACGGCTCAAACAGGCAAGCCTTACATCGTTAAGACACAGTATGGCACACACATAGTTGAGGTTTCCAAGAGGACAGCGCCTGTCACCAAGAAGCAGGTTGCCATTCTTGAGAAGACTGCACTAGCAAGCGGCGAGACTTTCAACAGTTACTATGCTCAGGCCAGCAAGTTCTCAAAGATCGCGGCAGGCAAGTACAACAACTACAAGGCCGCTGTTGATTCAATGGGAATCTACTCACACCCTATGAAGGTCACCGAGGCCACTTCCAACTATGGTTCGATCTCTCAGGCCAAGGAAGTCACAAGATGGGTGTTCGACAACAAGGTCGGCAAGGTTTCCGAGATCATCACTATCAACAACAACTACCTGTTTGTAGCAACTGTCACCGGAATCCACAAGGAAGGCATAGCAAAGCTTGACGAGGTCAAGGATGCCATCCGTCAGCAGCTCTACTCCGAGAAGGCCAGCGAGAAAGCCGCGGCTGACATCGCTCAGAAGATTCAGGGACTTGGTGACCTTCAGGCAATAGCTGACACTCTTCACTCATCCGTAAGCACAGGTGTTGATGTAAGGTTCGCTTCCCTTGCCGGACAAGGACTTGATCCTAAGTTCATCGGTGCGGCATCAGTCGCTCCGGAGGGTAAGATCTGCTCTGTCGCCGGAACAATCGGGACCTACGTGTTCAAGGTAAATTCCCGCGACACCGGCTCGTTCTACACCGAGGATGACGCCAAGAACAGTGCCGCCCAGATCAACAACTACAGCACTCAGATGATTCTTCCTGTCATGATGATGGAATCTGATGTAAAGGACAACAGGGCGCGCTTCTATTAGTGGAATTATTTACACATTAATATTTTGGGATGATTCATACGGGTCATCCCATTTTTTTTCTCAACTTTTATATTTGTCGTTTATACTGTAAATATTGTCAGGGTCAATACAAGATATTCTTTGTTGTTACTATCTTTAAAAACGTTAAAACGAATTTTGTGCTTTTATGTCATTTGTGACATTATGTAACATGAAAAAAATAAGTTGCCTCAGATTAAGATTCCTTAAGATGATGCAGGTTATTTTTTTTGAAGGTTACTATACTAAACTGGACGTTTAACAACATTATTAATATGCACGATAGAATCCAAAAAGTTGCGTCCTGTCTTTCAAAGGTAAAGGCAGCGATGGCGGCTGTTCTCCTGCTTATGGTTGTCGGGACAGGCACCGCCTTGGCCCAGACTTCCGGCAGAACAATCACCGGCAAGGTGTTGGACGAGAACAATCAGCCGATGCCTGGCGTGACCATCATCGTAGATGGTACGACCAATGGTACGATGACCGGGTCTGATGGTACATTCACCCTTGGGGGAGTGCTGTCCGGAGCCACTGTCATTGTGTCTTGTATTGGTTACACCGATCAGGTTCTTCCTGAGGGTAAATCAAATTATGTCGTGAGTCTTGTCCCTGACTCCGAGATGCTTGAAGAGACGGTTGTGGTGGCGTTCGGTCAGCAGAAGAAGCTTTCCGTGACCGGTGCGATCTCTACGGTCGCTTCAGCTGATCTCCGCAAGACCACGTCCACACGTCTGGACAACGCTCTTGCAGGACGTGTTTCAGGACTTTCTTCAATGCAAAGCGGTGGTGGTCAGCCTGGTGTAGATGGCGCCACGATGTATCTGCGTGGAGGCGCAACTACAAATGGAAAAGATCCTCTGATCCTTGTTGATGGTGTTGAGCGAGATAACATCCGTACAATCGATATGAACGAAGTTGAAAGCATATCGGTTCTTAAGGATGCTTCCGCGACTGCGTTGTATGGAATTCAGGGCGCTAATGGTGTTATCCTTATCCAGACACGCAGAGGACAAAAAGGAAAGGCACAGCTGAACATTACGGTTGACCAAAGCTGGACATCCTTTACCAAGGAGCCGTCGAGGCTTCATTCGTGGGAGTACTGCGAACTTAGAAATGAGGCTTTTATAAATGACGGAGAATCAGCTCCGTATTCTGATGAGACTATCGCAAAGTTCAAAAATCCTCTGCTTGGCTTGGATCCATCATCACCTGACTATGAGAATCAGGCCGCCATTCGAAGGGCTGTCTATTGCGATAACGACTATTACCGCCTGTATCTGAGAAAGAACACTCCTCAGACAAGGGCAAACGCCAACATTTCCGGTGGTACCGACTTTGTCAACTACTTTGTGAACGTGGGGTACATCCATCAGGGAGGTAATCTTAACACCGAGGATTCTGATTTCCTTGGTTATGATCCTCAGTGTTATATGAACAGGCTCAGCCTTCGTTCAAACCTTGATTTCCACATTACAAAGAGCCTTACCGCATCATTGAACATCGCCTCATACGCGGAGAATGTGAATATGCCTGCTGTAGGTGCCCTTTATGGAAATAATCCGGCTTCGGACAGTAACCAGAATTGGATGATCACAGACATCATCTATCAGTCGCAGACAATTCTTCCTATCTCTCCAGGTCCTACCACAGATTCAAGATTCGGCGTCGAGAGCGGAGGAATTGTCGGCTACAACTACCTTGACCGCTCCGCTTTTGAGATCATCAACCGCAGAGGATTCCACACCAACAAGAAAAAGAACCTTAACACTCAGTTCTCTATAAATTGGGATCTCAGTGACCTTGTTACAAAGGGGTTGAGTGTAAATGGTATGGCTGCGTATGATACATATAACAGAGGTATTCTTGAAGGAAACAAGAAAGAAGCGGTGTACAATGTTACCGTTGACTATAGTAATGACTCGATGTCTTACTCGTCTGACCCTAGCGTTGTCCAGCCATTGACGATGTATTCCAGAAACTTTTCTAATTACAAGATATATGTCCAAGGTACTGTCAATTATGCCAGAAAATTCGGAAAGCACGATGTCACCGGCATGATCACGGCATACAGGAAGTATTGGGAGACCACATCGGCTGAGATTCCTTACAATATTCTTGGTACAGCGGCCAGGGCAACATATTCGTACGACGACAGGTACCTTGTCGAGGGAAACTTTGGCTACAACGGATCCGAGCAATTCGCTCCTACAAAGAGGTTCGGAATGTTCCCTTCAGGTTCCGTCGGTTGGATCGCCAGCAATGAGTCTTTCCTTAAGGACAACAAGTACATCACTTGGTTGAAGATGCGTGCTTCCTATGGTTTCACAGGAAATGACCAGAATGAGGGGCTTCGCTTCTTGTATCAGGATAACATTCAGCCATCGGCGGGTGGAAGTTATGTCGGTGGACTGGGAGGAAGCATCATAAGTGAAGGCCTCCTCGGAAACAAGAACATCACTTGGGAGTATGCGAAAAAGATGAACTTTGGAGTTGAGCTTGGATTATTCAAGGATTTCAGGATCAACTTTGACTACTTTACCGAACATCGTGATCAAATCTTGATAAGGCGTCAGACAATACCTTCTTTCCAGGGAGTGAGCGCAAGCTATATTCCAAGAGTGAATATGGGAGAGGTGAAGAATCACGGATTTGAGATTGAGGCAAGCTACAGCCACACTTTCAACAAGGATTTCGCTTTCTCTGTGAAAGGTAATTTCGGATTCAATGACAACAAGCTCATAGAGTATGATGAGCCGATGCGTTCTGAGGACTATGCTTACCAGTATCAGCAGGAAGGATTCCGTATGGGACAGACATTCGGTTATCTTATTGATTGGGATTCTCCGGGCAAAGGGTATTTCACATCTCAGGATGAGATCGATGATTACTATCCTTACAACAATATTGGTGGAAAACCGAGAGTTGGAGATTTCGTCTATAAGGATGTTAATGGTGACGGCGTGATTGATCAGAAGGATTTGTCTCCTATCGGCTATTCGACTATGATTCCAGGAATCACCTACGGCCTTACTTTCGGTTTGAACTACAAAGGAATAGACTTCAATGTCTTGTTCTCAGGCTTGGGAAGATACTCAAAATACTACAGTGGGCAGGGTGTTGTTGAATGGACCAAGCAGGGTACTTACTTTGATTGGACAAGGAACGGATGGACAGAGGAGCGTTACAGGAACGGAGAGAAAATCACTTATCCGGCCATTTCCACGGGGCAGACTGTAAACCACACCAAAAATGATTTCTTTATCCAGAACCGTTCATTTTTGAGACTCAAGAATATAGAGATTGGCTACACTTTACCTGGAAGATTCCTGTCAAAGGTTGGTGTAAAGGCACTTCGAGTTTATGTCAGCGGCCAGAATCTGTTTGTTTGGGATAATTTGAGAATAACACACATCGATCCTGAGCAGGACAATTCTTACGGCTATCCTATCACCAGGAATGTGACTCTTGGTGTGAATATCAACTTCTAAACGGTGGATGAATATGAAAAATAGAATATATACGATAATCGCTTGTTTTTTGGCCACTGTGATATATTCATGCTCTGATGTCCTGAATCAGGCTCCGGATGGCAAGATATCACTGGAGGAGGTATTTGGGGACAACGATAAGACAATGTACTATCTTAACACTTGTTATTCCAGCATCAATGCCAAAGGTTGCCTTTACTATTTCTGGAGCAGGGGACCTGTGAATTGGTGTGATGATTCCTGGGATGCCGATGACCTTGACGTGAGCTGGGCAGCTTCACGCAGATACTATGACGGCAATGCCAGCGCATCTGATTTTCCGGCGAATTATAATGCTGGAGACTCCGGCAATGAGAGTGTTTCTTGGGCAAGGTCATTCCAAAGAATACGCAACTGCGCGGTCTTTCTTCAAAACATTCCAAACGCGAAAGTAAACTCTGAGAGTGACCGGTCACGTTGGACGGCGGAAGCCCACATCCTCAGGGCGTATTACTATTCTGAACTTCTTATGTGGTTCGGCTGCTCTCTTCCTATAATCAGGGAACCATACACTTATGACGCTGATTTCTCCAAGGTTGAACGCAGTTCTTTCCACGATGTGGTTGAGTTCATTGTCGAGGATTGCGACGCTGCCCTGGCTTGTGAGGAACTGCCTTGGCGAATCACCACTGACAGCGAGGCCATGCGTATGACGAAAGCTGTGGCTTGGGCCATCAAGTCAAGAATGACACTATTTGCTGCCAGTCCACTGTACAATGATGGCAACAACTATTGGGAGGAAGCATATTCAGTGAACAAAGCGGCTGTGCAGGCTCTTGAAAGCAATGGCTATGCCTTGTATGACAAGCTGAATCAGGCTGCTGTCTGGGGGGATGAGAAGGCTTATCTTCCAACGGCGGCATCACAGTATTTCAATGAATATTTCTGTAATTCAGGGGCATACGCAGCTGATCCCGCTGATAAAGAGACAATTTACCAACTTAGGGATGGGGCGAATTTAGATTTGGCCAATGTGGATGGAATAGGAGCTATTCTTGGTTACAAGACAGGTACTTGCCCGTCACAGGAATTGGTTGACGCTTTTGAGACGATTGACGGTCAGCCTGTTCTGGATTTGGCCAAACCATATCTTGATGAACAGCACCTGAAGCCTAACTATAACAGTTCCAACACCACATACGACAAAAACAATCCTTACGCCAACAGGGATCCGAGATTCTATGCCACTGTCTATTACAATGGATCAAAGAGATATTGTAACTGGTCAACTGAGGCGGAGAAGAAATCTTTCGAGAATCTGGGGCAGGGCAAAGGAGAGAATGTAAGGATCATCACCACTTGGGATGCCTATGAGGATGCCAAAGGTAATATCATTAACTCTCCGGAACCTCTTATGGGTAGATCAATGACTGGTCGTACTCCTACGAGAACGGGATATTTCCAAAGAAAATTCTTGCATCCTAACAGCGGAGTCGAGATGAGACTCAATGGAGCCCGTCACAAGGATTATCGTTTGGCTGAGATTTATTTGAATTTCGCTGAGGCTGCGATGGAGGCTGGTCATACGGACGAAGCCATCACTTATGTGAACAAGGTTCGTGCGCGTGCCGGAATGCCAGGGCTTCCCGCCGGACTTTCAGGAGAGAATCTTCGCCAACGCATCCATAACGAGCGTCGTGTTGAGTTTGCCCTTGAAGGCAATAGGTATTTCGATGTCCGCAGATGGCATAAGCCTGATGAGGATCTCTCCGCCACAGACCGTTGGATCACAGGAGCGCACATCACACATATGCAGGACGGCACCTATAAGTACGAGCGTACAATTCTAAAAGAGCGTCAGTGCTACACCAACAAATGGCTCAAGATGCCAATTCCTCTTACCGAGGTCAACAACATGAGAGCCATCACGGGTGAGGACTGGCAGAATCCAGGTTGGTAATGGTTGAATATCACAGAATACTTAATTTGCATCGAATATGATGAATAAGAATATATTTGCGGCAGCGGCGCTTCTCCTGCTCGGGGCATCCATGCAGGTCAAGGCGCAGGACATCTCTGTCGCCGGTACCGTAAGGGACATCTACGGTAATCCGTTGCCCGGGGTGATTGTCTCGTCCAATCACAAGGACTTGTACATCACCGACAAGAACGGACAGTACACGGCCAAGGTCAACAAATCGGGAGAACTGGAGTTTTCGCTTCTTGGCTTCAAACCGACATCCGTAAAGGCTTCCTCACAGATGGAGGTAACCCTTGAGGATGATGCCCATAATCTTGCCGAGAATGTCAACATAGGTCTTTCCAAACAGAGTAGGGAAGTCCTTTCCGACGCTGTCTCGACAGCCCATGGCGAGAAACTTGGAAGGTCGCTGATGACGCGTCTTCAGGGAACGTTCTCCGGAATGTTCTCCGGGCTCACCACGATGGAAACCACATTTGAGCCGGCTTATGAGTCTCTGAATATGTACGTGCGCGGCTACTCCACTTTCCATGGTGGAATCGCCAGTGTGGTCATTGACGGAATTCTCTACGACTCGTTCGCACACGACATTCTCTACAGGATTTCCCCTGAGGAGATAGAGTCTGTTTCCATCCTTAAAGACGGAGCTTCGCAGGCCATCTATGGCGTGAAAGGAGCCGATGGCTTGATTGTCATCAACACAAAACGAGGCACTCCAGGCAAATTGAAGGTGGGTGTGAACATCTCGGAGACAGTCCAGGTGCCTACAACCAGAATCCATAGTTTCGATTCCTACACATTCGCCAGTCTTCGCAATCAGGCGGCTGTTAACGATGGGCTAGGGGAGTATCATTATTTCTCTCAGGAGGCTATGGAAGGTTTCAAGAACGGGGGGAGTGATCTGTACCCGAACACGAACTGGTACGATATGCTTGTCCGTGATTTCTCGAACCAGCAGAGAATCGCTCTTGACGCCACGGGAGGAAACGAGAATGTGAGGTTCTACTCCAACTTCAACGTGTTGCGTCAGGGAAGTTTCTGGAATGCGGATCAGACCAAATACAAGGCTGACAACGAGAAGTACAGGATCAACTTCCGCTCCAATGTGGATGTGAAGATCAACAACTACATCAGTCTTTGGGCTAATCTGGCCGGTTCAATCGTAAGGGCCCACACTCCGGGCGGTGCCGTGAACTGCAATGAGACCCTTTACACCATCATCACTGGAATGCCTTCATTCATCTATGGTCCTGTGACTCCCGCGGTCTATGATAATGACGGCAATGTGATTGAGGCGGGTGGAGAGGTAGTGACGACTCCGAACATCAATTTCTCACCTTACGGCTTCTTGAACCGTACTGGCTACAACAACGAGATGAACACCAACATCTACGGTCAGGCGGGACTCAAATTTGACCTTTCGTTCCTGACCCCTGGGCTTTGGGCCGGAGGAAGTGTCGGTTACCTTTCCTACATCAACTCAATCACTTCCAACACTCAGGACTATGCCAGATACATCAGAAACGATGATTGGAGCGACCTTACGTTCACTCATTACGGAACCACGATCAACACGAATCTGACATACGCCAAAGGAACAGCCTTGTACGGATATTTCTCATATAAAGGAGAAGCCGGATGGCAGAGGGATTTCGGCAGACATCACCTGAACGCCAATGCCTACATGACCTATCAGGTGTTCGATAATCTTACCGGAGGCGCCACATACGATTTCAGGCGGGTATATTCAGGAGAGGAAGTGGCATACGACTTTGACAAGAGGTACGCCGTGAAGCTTTCGACAGGATATTCAGGATCCGATTATTTCCCGAGAAAGACCCGCTTTATCTGGACTCCTGGGGTTTCGGCGGCTTGGATAGCCTCCAACGAGAGTTTCGTGAAGGAGAATATTCCTTGGCTGTCATTGCTCAAGGTTCGTGGATCTTATGCCGTTACCGGCAATGACGCCACCGGATTTGACAGATACGCTTACAAGGATCAGGTGAACAGTACCGCCGGAGGTAAGATTCCTTATCTGGGTTATTATACCAATGAGTCTGTTTACGGAAACCCTAATCTTGAGCCGGAGAAAATCTACAAGACAAATGTTGGTATCGATCTCGGAATCGCCAACCAGTTCCAGGTCTCCTTCGATGTGTTCAAGGAGAAACTGAACAATGGTGTCATCAAATCGACATCCAAGGTGCCTCTCTATCAAGGAATTCCTCTCGGGGCATATCCTATCACGAATATAGGTGAGTTCGAGAACAAGGGATGGGAACTCTCTGTGAGCTACAGAAAGCGTTTCAACTCTGATTTCGGACTGTTCCTTGCCGGTCATCTGGACTACAGCAAGAACAAGGTAATTTACGTCGGTGAGACAGCCTACAATGACACTTACGCTTACCGTTACCGTACCGAAGGCTATCCTGTCGGACAGTCCTGGGGCTATCTGACAGACTACAGCAACGGCAACGGCCTTTACAACTTCCAGGATGAGATCGAGGCCGGTCCGAAATATTCATTCGGCACTCCTCGGCTTGGTGACATCAAGTACAAGGATCTGAACGGGGATGGTGTCATCGATGAGAAGGACATGGCTCCTCTTGGCAATGGTTCTCTTCCTAAGTACAACTTCGCGTTCAATGTCGGCTTCAACATCAAGAACTTCGAGGTCAACCTTCTGTTCCAGGGACTTGGAGGCTATAAGAGAAACTACAGTGAGCTGTTTACTTTCCAGTCTGCCTACGACGGAGTGTTCACAGAAAGTCATAAGTCAGCATGGACAGCCGAGAAATGGCTCAATGACGAGGAAATCAGTTTCCCTGCCCTTTCCACGACAGCCACGACCAATCTTCAGACGAACGACTATCTTCTCAAGGATGCCTCGTTCCTGCGCCTGAAGACGGCAGAAATCTCCTATAAGATGCCTAAGAAGGTCTGCGACTTCCTTAACGCGAGTGCCTTCAAGGTCTATCTGAGTGGTCAGAACCTCTTTACCATCGATGGTATGAAGACAAACGACACTCCAGTCGAGGGCACTTGCTCCGCGTTCCCTGTCTATAGGATGTACAGACTTGGAATCAACCTCACATTCTAATGGAAACAGTTCATAAAGTAAATCTGAATATTATGAAAAAATTCCGCATACTTATTCTCGCGATGGCGGCCGTGGCAGCCTTGTCTGCCTGCCAGGACGCTTTGGATCTCCGAACCAACGGAACCATTGATATGTCTGAGGTTTTCAAGGACAGAAACAGAACCAAAGGCTATCTCAACGCCTGCTACAATTATATCAAGAATCCGTCTGTCAATGTCGGTTCCTTTACGGACGACGCGCAGAACAGTCAGGACATCACGGCCGGAAGTTCCTACGACATCTGGTACAACTCTGACATCACGTCCAGCAATTTCGCAGACCATAACTGGGACGGCAATCCTTGGGGCAACTACTTCGAGGGCGTGCGCAAGTGCAATGTGTTCATCGCCAACATAGATGGAGCCACGGCTGAGATGCTGGACTGGGAAAGGGCAGGGTGGAAGGCCCAGGCTCTGACCCTCAGGGCATGGTATTATCTCCAGCTGATGAAGAGATATGGTCAGCTACCTTTGATCACTTCGGATCTTGGCACCAATCACGACTATTCTTCAGACAAGAAAGCGACTGTCTCAGAGATCGCCGGACAGATTCTGGCTGACTGCGACGCCGCGATAGCCACGGAGGATTCGGAGGCATATTCATACGTCTATCGTACACAGCAGTGGGGAATGGCGACAAAAGCACTTGCACAGGCTATCAGGAGCGAGACTGCTACCTACGTCATCAGTCCTTTGATGGGTGACGGCGGTTACACTGCTGATCAGGCTCTTGAAATCGCTGCTGACGCCCTCGCCAAGGTTCTGTCCAATGACTACAGCCTTTGGACCACGGCGAGCGCAGGGTACAACGCTTACGCTTCATATTTCCTTTACAATCCTGAGGATATGAGGGCACAGGACAAGGAAACCATCTATGGTGGCACACGTACAGCTGTCTGGTCAAGCTGCGGAGTTCCGATCGTGAGCGGAAGCGCCACGGCCGGCACTTGCCCGACCCAGGAACTTGTCGATGCCTACGAGATGGCCAACGGCAAGCCAGCGATAACCGGTTACAGCGATGATCAGCACCTTCAGCCTATCATAAACACCGAATCCGGCTACGATGAGACCAAACCTTACGAAGATAGGGATCCTCGCTTCTATGCGACCGTGTTCTACAACGGCAGCGTAAGGGGAGAGGATGAGATCTCCACAGTCGCCGGAGCCAACTGCGGACTGAACGCAACCAGCATCAGGTACACCCACACAGGCTACTATATGCGCAAGTACGCCCATGACGCTTCCAACAGGAACTCCAATTCCGACGGCTACATGCGCGTTGTGCGCCTCGCTGAGCTTTACTACAACTTCGCCGAGGTGGCCTACCAGGCTGCCGGACCTGATCAGGTTGTCAGCGTCTCAGGTCTGAATATGTCCGCCCGCGGAGCCGTCAACGCTGTCCGCGCGAGGGTCGGAATGCCTGAGATTCCAAGCGGACTTACAGTCGCTGATTTCGAGAATAGGTACCGTAACGACCGCAGGGTAGAGTTTGCCCTTGAGGCGGACTATTACTTCAGCCTGCGTCGCTGGAAAACCCTTTCGGCCACATCTACCGTGACTGGAATGAAAGTGTCCGGCACAGGTGCCGACCTCACTTACGAACGCTTCGTCCTTGGACAGCGCTCCACCACTACTGATAAGTTCCTGCTCTACCCGATCGACCTCACCGAAGTCTCAAAGGTTCTTGAACTTACCGGAAACGACTGGCAGAACCCGGGATGGTAGCAGAGGCTTAAAATTTTAATTGATAAAATTTGATGAATATGAAGAAAATCATCTACTTGATATTGATCGCCTGCTCGGCCATCTTCCTTTCCTGCAAGGAGGATTCAGGAATGACAAAGGATGGCGATCTTTCGTTGTCTTTCTTGGAAGCAGAGCCAAGAATCGGTGCGGTGGTCCTGATGTGGGGCAATCCATCTGACGCGGACTATTATTATTCGATGGTCACCTACACTAATTCGGAGGGGGAGACCGTGAGCCAGAAAGTGAGTGTCTATAGTGTTTATCCGGACGTGAACACACCAGCGTCCATGGTCAGGATCGGTGGATTTTCAGACACTGACACCTACGAGTTCACAGTCACACCATACACATCCGACGGACGTTACGGTGAGTCCAAGACCGTTTCCTGCACTCCGGAGGATGCCTCAAAGGCCTTCAAGTACATCACCGGTACGGTGGAGGCCAAGCCGACCGTAGAGGGTGCTGTCATCAGCTGGGCAAATGAGTATGATGTCCCTGTCACCATGAGCATTTCCTACAAGAATCTCGCGGGAGAGACCAAGACTGTGACCAGAACAAGCAACGAGGGCGGCAGCGTGGAGATCTTCCCGTTTGTGGACAAGACAAATGTGACGATCACGGCCACTGACGAGAGCGGCAAGAACACATCCGATCCGAAAGTTATTGAGGTGACACCGGAAAGGGGAGAGATCCCTCAGTCCAGAATGACGGCCATCGGCGCCTCAAGCGTGGATGGTGACAATGGTTTCGACAGACTTCTTGACAATAATGTCTCAACGGCTTGGAAGTCTCAGGTTGACGGACTCCAGTGGGTCGCCATCGATCTTGGTGAGGTGCACAAGATCAACTGGATCGAGATGGTTGGCGACTCCAAGGATAGGGACGCACAGCCTACAGCCATTATGATTTTCTATTCGGAGGTTCCTGTCGCTGACATCTCCTCCGCTCCTTGCCTTGGCACATTCGAGTATAATCCGGAGCATATTTACAATCACGCCTATGGATTCAAAGAGCCTGTGAACGCAAGGTATGTGCTTGTCGCGTTCCTGAACTCACAGCGTGTCAGCATAACCGAGTTCTGCGCCTACTATGCGGACGCAGCGACCCATTACGCCAAGGAGTCCGAGCTTGAGCTTCAGCCGGATCCGGACGATGACCCTACCTATTATCCGGAGATTGAGTATATGACTCCTACTACCACTGTTAATAACCTCAAGATTACGCAAAGTAATCCGAAGAATCCTTCTGAATATACTTTTGAGACCACCGGTGGTGACTCTTGGGTTCATCTTGCTCCTCTAAAGAAACAGGCGGGGGGTACAGTACTTGTATTCCAATACAAGTCAACTGGAAATCTTCGTTGTGAGTTCTTCTGGGTGAAACCTGGCGCTCCGAGACCTGCAGGAGGAGTAGAGACAGTTTTCGATATCAAGAAGACTGATGAGTGGAAGACATTCAAGATGAATATGGCGGATGAATGGGTGAAAACCGACCCGAACAACAATGCGTTCAAGTGGTGGGATGGCGCTCCTGGTGACTTTGTCCGTTTCGACATCGGTGACGGAGCTGGAGAGACAGTTGTGATCCGTCTTATGCACTGGCGTGCCGCCGAGGAAGGCGAATAAACCAAGTTCATTGACACTTTAATATTTACAGATGACAAAAAAGACAATTTCATCTATAATAGCTTTCGTGGTTATGTCCTGCGCTGTTTCGGCACAGGACATAACTGTCCAAAGCCAGACCTTGGACCTGTATCAGGACACTTGGGTCGCGACTGACGCTCTGGGCAGGACAATGCCCGGAATCGATGCCGTAGGCCCTGTGAAGACCGACCAGCGCCGTGTTGTGGGAATATTCTACATAACGTGGCACACACAGAACCTTGCCACGTTACCGGGACCTTACGGGGCTGATGTCACGAAGGTTCTTAACGCCGATCCGAACGCCCGTCTCCAGGCCGACAATCCGAATTGGAAGTACGGCTCCTATCACTGGGGAGAGCCCGAGATGGGCTACTTCCTGAGTCAGGACGAATGGGTTATCCGGAAGGACATGTCGATGCTCTCCGATGCTGGAGTGGACGTGCTTGTGCTGGATGTCACGAACGCCGTGCGTTACTGGGACGAATGGGAGGTGCTTTTCTCCACGATGGAGAAGATGCGGGAGGAGGGCAACAACACCCCACAGTTCTGCTTCTGGGCGTTCAACGGTGAGGTGATCACGGTCGTCCAGCAGCTCTACGAACGGATCTACAAGGAGAACAAGTATCCTGACCTGTGGTTCTACTGGGACGGAAAACCTTTGCTTCTCTACAACGCGGATCCTGTCCATGACGCCAACGGAGGATGTTCCGCCTACAAGGACGGAACTCACGACTATTCCGATGAAGTGAAGAACTTCTTCACACTCAGGAACATGTGGTGGGGCTACTACGAGTGGGCCGGCAAGCGTTTCATCGGCACGGAGGACAACTGGAGTTTCGGCTACAGCATGGCCGACCCTCGGATCAAGTCGATGACTCCGGAGCAGCTGGCTTCAAAGCATGACGGTAAGATCGAGGAGGCGGCCGTCACCCCTGCCCAGCATCCTGTCACCATGACCGATGTCCCGATGGGAGTCGGAAAATCCTGGTCGAAGCGCGACGGCGAGCCGAAGCTCAATGAATATGATCTCCCGGATTCTGCCTACGTCCCTTGGCTCGACCGCAAGGTTTCCGATCCGGAAGGCTATGGAATATATTTCCAGGAGCGCTGGGATGACGCTCTGGCCGCGAATCCGCAGTTCCTTTACCTGAATGACTGGAATGAGTGGACCGCCGGGAAGTACAACGGAGACGTGATGTGGCTTGGCCGCAAGAATCCGTTCATGTTCGTGGACCAGTACAATTCCGAGTTCAACAGGACGATCCAGCCGATGAAAGGTGGCTACACCGACAACTACTACATGCAGATGGCGCAGAACATCCGCCGCTACAAGGGAGTCCGTCCGGTTCCTGTGAACAGGCATATTCATAAAATGGCGGTTGACGGAATATTCAAGGATTGGGAGCAGGTCGAGGTGGTCTATCGCGACACCCGTGGAGACGTGTTCCATCGTGACGCTAAGGGTTACGGCGGGCTTCATTACAAGGATTCGACGGGAAGGAACGACATCGTGGCCTCGAAGGTGGCGGTCGGCAAGTCGGACATATTCTTTTATGCCGAGACCGCTGATGCCTTGACTCCGTATTCCGATCCGGATTGGATGCTGCTGCTGATTGATTCAGATGGTGATTCCTCGACTGGTTGGTATGGTTATGACATATTGATTAACAAAGATATAGCATCTGACGGCAAGGGGAGTGTCCTTAGGTTTGTTGACGGGAAATGGGTCAAGGCGGGGGAGTACCGCTTCGCTGTGGAAGGCAACAAACTGGAACTGGCCGTGCCTAAGTCTCTGCTTGGTGTTTCCGGAAAATCAATTACCTTTGACTTCAAGTGGGCGGACAACACCGGAGAATTGGTCGATCCGATCTCGCTTTGTCTGCACGGAGACACCGCTCCGAACCGCCGGTTCAACTACAGGTTTGTTTGGAATAAGTAAGCGTTAAGAATATGAAATACTCCACAATCCGAATACTTTTTGCATCGGTCGTGTTGCTGTCGGCTGTCTGCTCTTGTGGCAAGGACACCGTAAAACCGAACGTCGTGGTCAGGCCGAAAGGAGACAAATACCAGATGGCGGACAACATCAAGGAATATCTTGCCAAAGACTATCCTTCAAAGGTGACGAACGTGCAGGTCACGTCTGATAAGGTTATCATCAAGGGAAACTGCGGCGGTTCCGGTACATATTTGCTTGCGGAGATAACCCCTTGGCAGGATGTGACGGAACTGGAGACATACCCCTACACTCAGGACTTGTCAGGCGGTGGTTTCACTGTCACCGTGGACAGGATTGTTCCGAATCGCGAGGGAATAAGATATGACAAGGTGTTCTCTAAATGGGCCGTCGTGAAGGTGGACGGTGACAGGCAGACCTTGGACTCTCATGCCCGTTACGCCGATGATGTCGTTCCTAAAAAATCACCAGAGGCTGTTCCGCTGAGGAACAAAAAAGGTTTCGGAGCCGGTGATACAGACCTCTATTTCAGTGACTGCAAGGAGATGAATGTAGGCAGCATAACAATGAACGTGGTTCTCAACAACTACATCACGGGAGAAGGTTCCGGTTATTCGTACGGTGGAAAGGAGTACAGCCTCGGACCCGTGAAGGACTATGTTGATTATGTGACACAGAAGGCCTCGGAGACAGGCCTTGTGGTCTCCGCCATTATCCTCTGTCAGACCAACTCGATATTCAAGGATCCTGAGAACGCAGGTGGCAACTACACAATGCCGAATATGACGACCGCAAGGGCGTTCAACCTCTATGCCGCCGCCCTTGAGCATATGGCCTCGACCCATTGCTATTCAGGCAAGAGGATATCCCATTGGATCATGCACAACGAGGTGGATCATGCCAACCAGTGGACGAACATGGGTGATCAGCCGATGCTGCGCTATATCGACAGGTACATTAAATCCATGAGAATCTGCTACAACATTGTCCGCCAGTACGATCAGAACGCTTCCGTGCTTGGCTCCTACACCCATTGCTGGACTGTGGCGGACGGAAATTATGCTCCGAAGAAAATGCTGGAGGCCACTGTCGCCTATTCTGATGCCGAGGGTGATTTCCGCTGGGGTGTGGCCTATCACCCTTATCCGCAGGATCTCACAAAGCCTTCTTTCTGGGTGAACGACACGCAGGCGACATATTCAATGACCACGAGGTACATCACCTTCAAGAATCTGGAGGTAATCGATGCTTGGATCAAGCAGAAGGAGAATCTTTACAAGGGAACCACCAAGCGTGTGCTGTTCCTGTCAGAACAGGGCACGAACTCACCTTCTTACTCGCAGACAGATCTTGCTCTCCAGGCGGCTGGTGGAGCTTGGGCTTGGAAGAAGATCTCAAAGCTTGACGGCATCGATGCCATGCAGTGGCATAACTGGGCTGACAACAAAGCCGAAGGAGGCCTCAGGATAGGTCTTCGCACTTTCGCTGAAGGTAGTGTCTCAGATTTTACCCCTAAGCCTGTCTGGTACGTCTGGAAGGCCGCCGGCACGGCCGAAGAGGATGCCGTCCTTGACCAGTACAAGACCACCCTCGGCATCACCGACTGGGATTCCATCCTTAAGACTGTCGAGTAGAAGTCCACGACCGGCTCCGTCGGTCGTAGTGTATCGGTTGCAGCTGTTCTACCTGTCGCAGAGATTGTCTGTAACAAAGTCTATCTGTAGTAGAATTGCCAGTTGTTGAACCTGCCGTTTTTTTACACCCGCCTGTCGTTGGTCGGTCGCAACGGGGCCTTGG
>OQVN01000138.1_pt1 | contig 28428 bp, 29 predicted proteins | sample 1691621 | NCBI WGS metagenome assembly OQVN01 (sample SAMN03418278, study PRJEB22391) | human gut metagenome | biome: human-gut; feature: organic feature; material: feces | host: Homo sapiens | place: Tanzania | collected 2013-01 | reverse complement strand
GTGCAATAAACATAAATGAGAACTCAAGTGGCTCTGTAATACCTGAAACAAAGCAATGCTACACTTTTATGCCCTTCCCATGCTATCCAAACAATTTTGATTGATATATAATTAAAACCATGGTTACGCAAAAAGATGTAGCAAAATATGCCGGTGTTTCTTTTATTACAGTCTCACGAGTTGTAAACAAAGAGCCAAATGTAAAAGAAGAAACCCGGAAAAAAGTTGAGCAAGCAATAAAAGAAATAGGATACTTTCCGGGATTCGCAGGAAAAGCTCTTAACAGTGGACGCTGCAATACAATCGCAATTTTAACTCCAATCAACTTCAATGTGGTTTCCCGCTCTGAATATCTTCTAGGAGTCATTTCAGGAATTCAGGATGTTTGCAGAAAAAATGAAACAGACATTCTTCTTATTCCTTTTTCTGAAGATGACAAAAACTTTGACTTTTTGCGTCCGTTCCGCCAAAGAAAAATCGATGGAAGCATTTTCGTTGGACTAAAACAAATGCCCCCAAATGTCATTGAAGAAATAAAACTTAGAAAACTTCCGTGTGTAATTGTTGGAGACAGAAAAATAGACGAATCATTTTCATGGGTTGACACAGACAATGAAAGAGCCGGCTACGAAACAACGAAACGCATCTGGGAAAAAGGCCACAGAAAAATAGCTTTTTACGGCGTGCTGAATTCAATATACAACAAAAATATTTTTGACAGAGAAAAAGGATTTAGAAGAGCAATACTTGAGCTTTCAGGAAAACCAGTTTCGGAAGAATATATTTTCAGAAGCTCTTATGACCAAAAATCCGCCGCAGAAAATTTTCTGCCTTTTTTCAGTCTAAAAGAAAAGCCAACCGCAATGTTCTGCTCCACAGACAATCACATTCCGCCAGTTATATGCGAACTTTCAAAACACGGAATAAAAGTTCCAGACGATTTTTCTATTGTTGGTTTTGATGGAATTTTTCAAGATCAGATGTTCTACAATTTTTCCATTGCAACAAATGTACAGCCTTTTTCTATAATGGGAAAACGCGCCGCAGAAATTCTTTTTGGCTACATAAACAAAACCTCCGTTGAAATCACACAGGAAGAAATTCCTGTAAAATTTCAAAACGGAGGCTCGCTAAAGCAGATTTTAGCTGAATCATAAATACAATGCAAAACATTTTATTTATGATTGCATTGTACCTTTCAAAATCAGCTTACTCAGTCGGACGTTTCTTAAGCTTTTTACTTTTAAGGACTGCCTGACCTTCTCCAACTTGCTGCTCCATCATAGCGCGAACTTTCAAAGGCAAGCCAAACAATGTAATAAAGCCCTGTGCATCTTTGTGGTCATACAACTCACCAGTCTTGAACGAAGCAATGCTTTCATTGTACAGACTGTATTTTGAATAAGAGCCTGCTCCGCGGATTGCGCCTTTGCACAGCTTGAGTTTTACCCAGCCAGTAACAGTTTCTTCTGTTTTATCAACAAACGCCATGCAAGCGTCAAACAAAGTTGTAAACCATTTTCCGTCATAAATAAGTTCTGCAACTTTTATAGAAAGCTGCTGCTTGTAATGGTATGTGTCGCGATCCAAGCAAAGGTGCTCCAGCATTCTGTGCGCAAAATAAAGAATTGCTCCGCCTGGAGTTTCGTAAACGCCACGGCTCTTCATTCCTACACAGCGGTTTTCGCAAATATCAACAAGACCAATTCCGTTTCTTCCGCCGATTTTGTTAAGTTCAAGAAGAAGCTTAAGGGCATCCATTTTTTTGCCGTTAACAGCAACAGGAATTCCTTTTTCAAAATCAATCTTAACATATTCGCCAGCAGCAGGAGCTTCTTCAGGCACAACAGTATTCTTAAGCATGTGCTTGTAGTTAGGCTCATTTTCTGTTTTTTCAAGCTCAAGGCCTTCATGGCTCAAGTGCCAGATATTTTCATCGCGGCTGTAAGACTGATCCTTTTTCATCGGAACTTCAAGCTTGCGGTCTTCAAGATATTTGATTTCAGCTTCACGGCTGTCCATATTCCATTTTGGGTCACGCCATGCGGCAATAACTTTCAAGTCTGGAGCAAAAGCCTTGATTGCAAGTTCAAAGCGAACCTGGTCATTTCCCTTTCCAGTTGCTCCATGACAAATTGCAACAGCCTTTTCCTGGCGAGCATATTCAACAAGAATTTTTCCAATAAGAGGACGCGCAGTAGAAGTTCCAAGAAGATACTCATCTTCATAAATTGCATTTGCCTTCAAAGCCGGCCAAACATATTCTTCAATATATTCCTGACGTGCGTCTACAACATAGCAAGCAGAAGCTCCAGTTTTCAAAGCGCGGGACTTGATTGCCTTCCAGTCATCTCCCTGTCCAACATCAATGCAAACTGCAATAACATCATAGTCATAGTTTTCTTTGAGCCATGGAATGATAACAGTTGTATCAAGACCACCTGAATAAGCCAAGACAACCTTATCCTTTTTTGATGCCGCAGATTTCGCAACTTTTGCTGTTGCCTTTACAGCTTTTTTCGCAGTGGATTTTACAGCCTTTGCTGCTTCAGAAACTTTTTCTTTAACTGCCATAACAACGCCTCTTATAAAGAATTTTTCAGTAATCTTATTTTCAGTTTGAATAAATCCTAAATAAAATTACTGTATGCATAGAATATACATTTTTATGAATAAATATGCAATATCAAAATGAATAAAAAACAAAAGCCGCTTGAACAGTAAAGTGTTTTTGTTTTTCTTCCAATGGCAAATTCTGCGGAAGCAATGCTGTCTGCCGTCTAAAAGAGCCGTACTTAAACGTTCCGTTTTCCTTAAAACAGCAAGTACATTCCTTGTTTATAAAAACATTTCCATCAGGAATGCCTATTTTCTTCAAAAGAAAAAGATTAGCTTTTGCAAGGCTCAATGAATATTTATTCCCATCAATAAAAGAAACACAGTCGCTTCCAAAATTTTCTGCAAAATATTCAGCGCGGTCTTTATCAACGGAATAACAGCACGAATTTATATGTGGCCCCAAAACAAAGCACAAGTCACAAGGACTAGAATCATATTTTTTATTCAGCATATAAAAAGCTTCCGCTGCAATTCCAGTTCCCTTCCAACCAGAATGCAGAACACCAAATACATTTGAGTTTTTATCATAAACAAAAATCGGCATGCAGTCCGCAACAGTTACCGCAGGAACAATAAATTTATTTGAAGTAAGAATTCCATCTCCCTTCTTAAAAAAAATTTCATCCGCGCTAGAAACTTCATACACAGTTTTTGAATGAATGAGCTCCGGCTGTGCAACTTTTCTTTTTTCAGCGCAAATAGAAGAAAAAAAATTATCACGCACTGAATTATTTTCATTCCATCTGAACCGCATATTTCCAGACGACAAAACCGACATTCCCCACAATGGAGCAGAAGGCAAAGGTTTTCCGTTGTAAAAAAAATTTCCTTTCAAAAAGCTCATACTGAAATATTTTCCATTTCTATAATTGCCTGCAAGGATTCGGATGCAAATTTTATGCTATACGCAAATTTTGCAAGATTCTCTTTAAACTCTTTATTGTCCGCGCCCATTATCTTATTTAAATTTGCAAGCGGTCCGTAATAAACAGTTGACTTTTCGCCAAGCATCGCAAACAAAAGATTTTCAAAGCCCGTTAAAAACTTTGCAAACGAATCCGCCAAATCCAAGGCATTTCCTTCAATTTCAAAAAGAATGCTGCGAAGTTTTTCCCTGTCCGGTTCTTTTTCAGAAGAAGCATAATGCGCAATTTCAGAACCGTACTCTCCAGAAGATGAAAGCCGCTCAACAAAAAAATCATTTTTGCTGATGATAGAATTCAATTTAGAAATCATGTCAGAAAACTCATACATATTTTCCTTTATTGAAAACTTCCCTTCCAAAGTAATTGTGCTTAAAAGCTGCTTGTACTTTGGAAACTCATTCTTTAAATAATAATTCAAAAAGCCAATCGAGCATTCATATTTTTCAGTGTAGTCGCCGCCAATTTTTTTCCACGGACGTGAAGGATACTTTGGAAAATCTTCAAGTGAAAAATAAGTTTTGAGTTTTTTCTTTATTTCCGATTTTTTAAAATCCTTGTTCCACATTTTAAGCCGTTTGTCCAAAACAACTTTCCATTGCTCTTTGAATTTCTGAAACCACAAGTCGCTGTAGCTTAACGACAACGGAGAATAAAGGGAATTTTCAAAAATCACTTTTCCAAACTTCTTAAGCGGAATTTTTTCTGCAAACGTATTTAACAAAGAAATTTCTGCGGACGATGAATTTACTTTTTCTGAAATCTCCTCATATGAAGAAGCCGAGCAGCTCCACAAATCCTTCTGCGGAATTCCAGACATAAAAAGAACAGAAAGAGTTGTATCTGAGCATTCAAGCCGCCCCAAAAGAATTCTTGCAAGGCTGTCAAAATCATCTTTTATCTGCGAAAAAGAACAAGTGCGCCCGGAAGTTCCAGAAGAGAATTTTGACATTGCAGTGCCAAGCGGAATTTTCACAAACATTCTAAGTCGTTCAAATTCACGGGAACAAGCTGACATTTTAACTTTCTTTTCAGAAGAAATTCCAGAAATGATTCCGTCAAGCTTTGTAAAAAGAATATTTCTTATGTCCGCAGGCAAAGGCTTTTCAAAAGAATAACTGTAAACATCGCACGAAGATTTTATCTCTTGAACAATTTCAGGCATTACAGTAAAACCAAGCAAAAAATAAAACAGCCCTGTATCCTGTTCAATTGAATCAAACGAAGGCTTAAAAAAATCCCGCACGCGCTTTAAATCCAAAAGCTCAGAATAAAATCCAGAAAGGAGAAGCTTATTTTTGCAGTCAATTACATCAGGAAAATCATGTTCCAAACTTTTTGAAAGAGAAGCAACAACAGAATTATTGTAAACAGTTTCAATACTGGAATTCAAAAACAAAGATTTCAGCCATATAATGAATCTGAATAAAAGCGGCTCTTGCCTAAGTTTTTCCGAAAGAGTCAGTTTGTCTTCTCTACGCTTTTCCTGCTCAAGTTGAATGTCAGATTTTTCAGAAGGAAAAGAAACATCAAGTTTATCCTGCTGAATCTGGCTCAAAATATCAGAGCGTTCCTCTTTTGAAAGATTTGACGCAAGAACTTCAAAATTGCTTTTTGCTGATAAATTTTTATTTTCCATAATCTGATTCTATTCTATGAAAAGAAACAGGAAATGTAAAGATTTTATTTGTATAAGAATATCTAAAAAAAATGCTCCCAATAATGCAAGGGAGCAAAGATAATGCAATTTTTTATTTTTCAAGAACTTCCTTTATAATAGAAAGACCTTTGTCAATTTCCTTGTAGCCGATATTTAAAGGCGGAACTAAGCGCAAAACATTTTTTCCTGCTGTAGAAAAAAGCACACCTTTTTCAAGGCAAAGTTTTTCAACTTCAACAGGATTTTTTGAAACTTGAATTCCAATCATAAGACCTTTTCCGCGCACATCTTCTACACAAGGCAAATTCCAGCTTTTTACAGCTCTTTGAATATATTCGCCTTTTTCAGAAACAGAAGCCAAAAATCCGTCCTTTAAAAGCTCATGCAAAACAACGCTGGCCGCGCTGCACGCAAGAGGATTTCCGCCGAAAGTTGACTGATGATCCCCAGCCGCAAAAACATTTCCTTTTCCGCGGTAAAGGCAAGCGCCCATAGGAATTCCGCCGGCAACAGCTTTTGCAAGCGTTACAACTTCCGGATTTATTTCAAGCTGTTCGCTTGCAAGAAGAGTTCCAGTGCGCCCCATTCCAGTCTGAACTTCATCACAGATTACAATTGCGCCAGCTTTTCTTGCAGTTTCTGCAGCCGCCTTTGCCCATTCTTTATCAAGAGGAAAAACACCGCCTTCGCCCTGAACACATTCCATCATCAGAGCGGCAGTCGTATCATCAAAAGCATCTTTTAAAGAATCATAATCGTTTGGCTTTATAGTTTTGAATCCTTCAACATAAGGTGCAAAAGTTTCAGGGTGAAAAATATCCTGACCAGTCGCAGTAAGAGTTGCCATCGTGCGTCCATGAAAAGAATGCTCCAGCGTTACAATGGTTTTTCTTTTTGAGCCTCCGTTCAGCTGTCCGAATTTGCGGGCAAGTTTTATGGCAGCCTCATTTGCTTCCGCTCCACTGTTTCCAAAGAACACGCCTTCAAAACCTGTAGCGTCTAAAAGTTCATCCGCATACTTTATGCCAATGTCGCTAAGAAAATAATTGCAGACATGAATCTGTTTTTTTGCCTGGCTAGACACAGCTTTTACAAGCGGCTTAAAATTATGCCCCAAGCTGTTCACTGCAATTCCCGCAAGAAAATCAATATATTTTTTTCCATTTATATCTGTAAGAACAGAACCTTTGCCGCTTTTAAAAACAACATCAAAAGATCCATAGTTATTTAAAACCTTTTTGCTTCCCATATTAACCTCTAGTAAATCATAGTTCCAATTCCGCGGTCGCTGAACATTTCTATCAAAAGCGAATGAGGAACGCGGCCGTCAATAATATGAGTGCGCGGAACACCTCCGTTGCGGGCAAGCATGCAGCACTCAATCTTCGGAATCATTCCGCCTGCAATTATTCCTTCATCTATATATTTTTCAACGTCTCCAATATGAATCCGCTGAATCAAAGACTTCGGATCGTTCACGTCTTTTAAAACGCCAGGCACGTTTGTAAGCTGAACAAATTTTTCAGCATGAAGAGCCACAGCAATTTTCGCAGCAGCAGTGTCGGCATTTATGTTGTAACGGACATTGTCTCCATCGCAGCCCAAGGCAACGGTTGAAACTACAGGGATAAAATTCTGCTCCAAAAGGGACTCAAGAATTTCCGGGTTCACTTCTGTAACTTCCCCGACAAAGCCCAAGTCCTGTCCGTCTTTTTGGATTTTCACAGCCTTCAAAAGTCCTGAATCAACTCCGCTCAAGCCAACAGCCTTTCCGCCGTTTTCAAGAAGAAGAGCAACAATGTCCTTGTTCAGTTTTCCAGTCAAAACCATCTGGACAATTTCCATTGTTTCCGCGTCAGTGTAGCGAAGTCCGTTTATAAATTTGCTTTCCTTGCCGACTCTTCCAAGCATATTGTTAATCTCAGGTCCGCCGCCGTGAACAAGCACAACATGGATTCCTATTGTATTTAATAGAACAATATCTTCCATTACGTGTTTCTTTAAATCCGCATTAAGCATAGCGTTTCCGCCGTATTTTACGACAACAACTTTTCCGACCCAATGCTTAAAATAAGGAAGAGCCTGAACAAGCACATCAGACCAATGAGCATTGTCAAGCCGAGGATCAATTTCTTCTATATCAGGTTCATTTGTATTCAATTTTTTGCTCCGTGTTTTAGGTTCTATAATCACCGTTTATTTTAACATATTCATAAGTCAAATCACAGCCCCAGGCAGTTCCACAGGCAGTTCCGTCCTGGCATTCAATGTTGATTTTAATTTCTGCTTCCTGAAGAACTTTTTTTGCCACAGCCTCGTCAAAGTCAAGAGGAACTCCGTTTTCAAAAACTTTAAGCGAAGTGCTCTTTCCTTTTTGCTCGCCGATAAAATCAGTTGCACCAGTCCGCATGGAATTTTCTGCGCTTTCAAATGTTATGGAAGTTTTTTCAGGTGAAAAGTCAAATCCAGAATATCCCATTGCGCACAAGAAACGCCCAAAGTTCGCATCGCTTCCGAAAATAGCAGCTTTTGCAAGGCTTGAGCTTATAACGGCTTTTGCAAGACCACGCGCAGTTTCAACGTCCTTTGCCCCGGAAACATTGCATTCAATCAGCTTAGTTGCGCCTTCTCCGTCTCCTGCAATTTTTTTTGCCATCTGGGTGTTTATAGAATTCAAGGCTTCGTAAAAAATCTCAAAGTCTTCGCCTTCGCACGTAATTTCATCATTTGCTGCCATTCCGTTTGCAAGAATAGTAAGACTGTCATTTGTGGAAGTATCGCCGTCAACTGAAACACAGTTGTAAGTTCCTGCAACAGATTTGCGCAAAGCTTTTTCAAGCATCTTGGAAGAAATAGCGCAGTCAGTTGTCATAACGCTAAGCATTGTTCCCATGTTGATATGAATCATTCCAGAGCCTTTTGCCATTGCCCCTATTCTTACAGTTTTTCCGCCGATTACAGTTTCTACAGCGCATTCCTTGTAATGAGTGTCTGTTGTCATTATAGCAGTGCGGGCTTCTTTGTGTCCTTCCTTGGAAAGTCCGTCTTTTAAAGCCTGAATATTCTTTTCAATTTTTTCAACAGGAAGCTGCTTGCCGATTACGCCTGTGGAATAGACAATAACATCATTAGGATTTATTCCAAGAACATCAGCTGCAAGGCTCGCCATTTTTCGTGCGACTTTCGCGCCCTGCTCTCCAGTACAGGCATTTGCGTTTCCAGAGTTGGCAATAACAGCCTGAGCTTTTCCGTTAGAAATATTTTCTTTTGTAAGCTTTACACTTTCAGCTTTGACTTTATTCTGTGTAAACACGCCAGCCGCATTGCAAAGCTTTTCGCTAAAAACAAGCGCAAGGTCGTTTTTTGTGCTGCTTTCCTTTATCTTGCAAAGGATTCCATTTGCCGTAAAGCCTTTAGGAGCTGTAACTCCGCCATCAATAAATTGCATTTTTATACACTCCTTTTACAAAGTTTTGCATAATTATAAACTTTTTCCGCACAATGTCAATAAAACCAGCAGGCTCACAAAAAAATAAAATTATAGAAAATAAATAAAATCAATGGTATATTTAGATTGAGGAGATATAAAGAATGATGTATAATTTTATGACATTGAATGATGGAACTGGAATTGCCCATTCAGAAACGATACAAAAAGATGGCAAAGAACAGGTAAAAGTCTATTTTGAACAGCCTGTTGAAAAAGGCTTCAATTCAGCAGAATGCTGGCTACCTTCTTATACATGGACTAAAAAAGAAGGATTTTCTGACAAGCAATTGGAGTATTTCCAGGAATTTTTAGAAAGCACCGCCCATATTATTATTGAATTAGCTCGTTCAGGAGGCTTTGATAATGCCGCAAATTTTTAAAATAGGCGGATATATTGTTTTCATTTGGTTTTCAGAATCAAATCCTCTTGAACCAATTCATGTTCATGTTTGTGAAGGTGTGCCTTCTGAAAATGCGACAAAAATCTGGATAACAAAAGAGTTAAAGACTTTAATCGCTCATAATAAATCAAACATTCCAAAACATAAGTTGAATGTTATCCGAAAAACAATAGAGGCACGTGCATTTGAAATCGTTTCAAAATGGAAAGAGTATTTTGGAGAAATCACTTTCTATTGCTAAGCAATAAAAAAACAACCCGGATTTTTCGTCCGGGCTATTCTACATTCAAATTAAAACCTAGAAAACTGCAAGTGTTTTTTCAACGCGCTCACATGCTTTTTCTTTTCCAAGAATCCAGATTGAGCCAATTAACGGCGGAGAAATGCGGCTTCCTGTAACTGCCATGCGAACAGGCATCATAAAGTCGCCAAGTTTTATTCCAAGCTCCTCGGCATATTTTTTTGCAAGAGATTCCGCATCATCGTGGCTCATTCCAAAGATTTCAGAAACAAAAGACTTTGCCTTTTCAAGAACTTCCTTTGTCTTTGCCTCGTCAAGCTTCTTTGGAATAATTTCAGACTTTGCAGGAACAGCCGGCTCTGTAAACATAAAGCGAACCATTTCAGCGGCATCTGTAAGGAAGTGCAGACGCTCCTTTATAAGCGGCATAAGCTCCAAAAGTTTTTTCTTTACATCTGCGCTCGCCATGTTCATTGAAGAGTCCAGACAAACAGGCTCGCCGTCGCTTCCAAGCGCAACACCAGAATATTCAGGGCCTACTTTTGGCTTAGGCTGCGGATTTTCAGGATTGATTTCAAGGGAAGCATCTCCAGTTCCTGTTATAAACGGCAATGTCCACTTGTAAAGCTCCTCGTCAGACAAAGCGCGGATATACTGGCCGTTGTACCACTCAAGCTTCTTGTAGTCAAAAACAGCAGGCGCCTTGTTCAAATGCTCAAGCTTAAAGTTTGCAGCAAGCTCTTCAAGGCTATAGATGTCGCGTCCGTCTTCATAAGAGCAGCCCAAAAGAGCCACATAGTTTACAATTGCCTGCGGAAGATAGCCGCGCGCACGGAACTCGTTAAGCGAAGTTGAGCCATGTCGTTTTGAGAGTTTTTTTCCGTCAGCGCCATTAACCATAGGCAAATGGCAGAATTCAGGATGCTCCCAGCCGAACGCTCTGTACATCTGAACGTGGAGCGGAGTTGAAGGAATCCATTCCTGGGCACGCATAACGTGGCTAATCTTCATCAAATGGTCGTCAACAATATTTGCAAGATGATATGTCGGAAATCCGTCTGACTTCAAGAGAACCGGATCAGGGGAAATGTCCTCGTTCTTCCATACAATGTCACCAAGAAGATGATCCGTGAACTTTGTCTCGCCTTCAAGCGGAACTTTAAGCCTTATAACGTAAGGTTTTCCGGCGGCAAGATTTGCCTTTACTTCTTCTTCTGTAAGATGGCGGCAGTTTCTGTCGTATCCCGGTGGCATTTTGTTTTCTGTCTGAATCTTACGGATTCTTTCAAGACGCTCTGAATCGCAGAAGCAATAGTAAGCCTCGCCTTTTTCAATAAGCTCCTGGGCATACTTTTTGTAAAGTTCGAACCGCTCACTCTGAACATAAGGTCCGTAGTCGCCACCCTTGTCTCCGCCTTCATCCCAATCGATTCCAAGCCAAGCCATTGTGTCGTAAAGATTCTTTACGTATTTTTCATCGTATCTTGTACGGTCAGTATCTTCCAAGCGAAGAATGAATTTTCCGCCCTTAGACCTTGCAAAAAGATAATTAAAAAGCGCAGTACGCACACCGCCGATATGCTGCAGCCCCGTAGGAGAAGGCGCATAACGAACCCGAACTTCCTTGTTTTCCATAATAAATATAACCTCTATTAATATAGAATAAAAATATTCAAACTAGATACGCAGATTATATCGACTGAAAGACTTTTACTCAATAACGAACTGAGCGCGCAAGCATTCAGCAAGCATAAAAACAGAGCCGCTAGAGGCTTTCAGCATATACATAAAATACTTTATGCTTTATAAAATCAAATTGATTTAACTTAAAAATTAAATTGAAATACAAGAAAAATAAAGTTAATATAAAATCAAAATAAACTTAATTTCAAAGCAATACAAGCAGTATATACGGACAGCGCAAGGCATACGAGAAGAGGAGGTAAGTACTGCTACAAGGCACAGAAGCACTGAAAAATTCCTGTGGAACTTTATGATTAAGTCTGCTATACTATTGCAATGAATCTGATTGAGCTTAAAGATATTTCCAAAAACTACAAGATGGACAAAGTTATTGTAAAAGCCGTGGACAAGGCTTCGTTTTCAATAAAAAAAGGTGAATTTGCGGCAATTTCCGGTTCATCCGGCTCGGGAAAGTCCACACTTCTGAACATAATCGGGCTTGTTGACCTACCTACTTCCGGCACTTTGCTTTTAAACGGAAACGACATCTACGCGCAAACTAAGCTTTCAGCAGACACAAAACTTTCCGCCGCATTAGACAAAAAGCTCACAGTTCTTAGAAGAAAAAATCTCGGATTTATTTTTCAGACATTCAATTTGATTCCAGTTTTAAATGTAAGGGAAAATGTGGAGCTTCCGCTTACGCTCGGGCCTTCGTTCGCAACCGAAACCATGGGCAAAAAGGAGCTTGACGAATGGGTTGATTTTCTGATTGAAACAGTCGGACTTTCCGCATGGAAAAACCACAAGCCTTCTGAGCTTTCTGGCGGACAAAGGCAAAGGGTGGCAATTGCGCGCGCGCTGTCAACAAAAGCTCCTGTAATTCTTGCCGATGAGCCGACCGCAAACTTGGATTCAAAAAATGGAGATCAGATTCTTGAGCTTATGAAAAAGCTGAATAAAGAGCTTGAGACAACATTTATTTTTTCAACGCACGATGCAAAAATCGTGAACATGGCAGACCACGTGATAAAGATTTCCGACGGAAAAATCATCAGCGCGTAGAAAGGAGTTTTTTATGGGACTTTTTAGATTCTTTGGAAATATTATTTGGTTCATACTTTGCGGATTTATTTCCGGACTTGCATGGCTAGCAATTGGCTTGCTTTGGTGCATTACAATTGTTGGCATTCCAGTGGGAATTCAGTGCTTTAAATTGTCTTGCGTTTCATTCTGTCCATTCGGAAAAAATATTTTGCTTGGAACAAAAACAAGCTCGCTTGTGCTGAACATTCTTTGGGTTGTCTTTGGCGGTCTTGAGCTTGCGCTTGGATATTTGGCGGCAGGAATTGTTTTGTGCTGCACAATCATCGGAATTCCGCTTGGGCTTCAGTGCTTTAAGCTCTTAAAACTTGCATTCCTGCCATTCGGCGCAAGGATAGAAATAAAAGTGTGAAACGCTATGCAATCTGCTTGCAAACTGAGATTTTTTTCAAATCTTTTTCCAGTCTGATTTCAGCCTCTCGCAAATCCAGCTCATTCTGCAAATTAAGCCAAAATTTTGAGGTTGTTCCAAAATATTTTGCAAGGCGCAAAGACATTTCTACAGTTATCTTTCGTTTTCCGTGAACTAAATCTAAAACTGTGCTAGACGAAACACCTAAATCTTTTGAAAGTCTATAAGGCGTGATATTTAATGGCTCAAGAAATTCCTCTGTAAGAATTTCTCCTGCGGTTGGCAATTCAAATCTTTCAGACATAGAAAACCTCCGTTTAGTGGTAATCCACAATTTGAAGTTCATAAGCTTCATTGTTTTGAAACTTGAACATTATTCTCCATTGACTATTTACTCTTATGGAACAATAATCTTTTAAGTTTCCTTGCAGATGCTCAAATTTATTTCCTGGAGGAATTCTTAAGTCATCTTCATTTTCCGCTGAATTGATTATCAATAGCTTTGCAAAAACTCTTTTATGAATTTCAGACGGAAACTTTTTTGATTTCTTTCCATTCCAGATTTTTTCAGTTTCAGAATCTGCAAATGATTTTATCATACACACATTATCTATTATTCAGATATATCTGTCAAGAAGATATAAAAACTAATTTCAAATTTTACCTTAATCTCTTTCCGGTTTTGTAAACTTAAAGAACTCTGGGGCTTTGTGATCAATGTGCCAACTACCGTTATAAAAGCCGTTTTCATTGGCGGTTGGACTTACAAAGATTACTTTTGCAGGATTTTCTGTGTCATACAAAAAAATGTTTGAGTTCCAGTCTTTTTCAAAAAGTTCCTGGGAAAGTCCTTGCGCAAAAATTTTTTCTTTGGGCGTGCAAAAACTGATTTTATATCTTCCCTTCTTTAAAAGAAGATGCATTGCCATTCCGCCGCAAAGATAATAAAAACGCTCATAAGGAATTCCTTTTTTGGGCTCGCTGATCCAGGAATAGTTCGCTTTGGCTTTTGTGTAAGTTACGTCTTCGCCAGTTTCCGCGTCTTCGAGCTTTAGGTAGCAGCGAGTTTCATTTATCTGCCAGCTGTTTTCCGGGCGGTAGATTATAAGCGACCACGGATTATGGCGCACTTCATCTTGCGCATAAAGGCAGATTCCGTTCAGAAATAAAAGCAAGAAAAACGCAATGGAAAAAAGTTCAGCTTTCTTAGTTTTCATTACCCCTTATTTTAAGTTTTTTCTGGTAAAAAATAAAGAACACAAGGTTCAAGGCGATTCCAAAAACTGTTGCTGTAGGAGCGGCAAGACCAATCATTGCAAGGCTTGCATCAGGCTGCACAGACATTATGTACGACATCGGAAGCCGCACAAGAAACGACTGCGCAAGCCCCTGAATCATAACAAGCATTGTTGCGCCGTGTCCGTTAAAGTAGCCGATAAAACTGAACAGCACAGAAGTTACAACAGCTTCAATTGCAAACCCTCGCAAGTATTCAAATGAGCGGCGGATTACATTTGCATTGTCGGTAAAAACAGAAGACACAAAGTCGCCTTTAAAGAAAATCAAAGTGAAAACAAAAATTCCTATGAACGCGCCAATCGCCATTCCTGTAAGCATGGATTTTGTCGCACGTTTTTCGTTTTTTGCGCCAACGTTCTGCGAAACAAAGCTGGACATTGACTGCATGAGAGAACTTGGAACAAGCATTACAAACGCAACAATTTTATTTGCAACTCCGTAGCCAGAAGAAGCCTCAAGCCCAAGATGATTTATAAATGCAACAAGGCACATAAAAGATATTTGAGTCAAAAACTCCTGAAATCCTATAGGAATTCCAATCTTTATTATTCCGCGCAGTTCCTCATTAAAACAAAAGTCTTTTCCATTTATATGCACGAGTTTTTTTCTTTTGATTATAATTATAGAAAGAATGACGGAAACTGCCTGGGCCGCAACAGTCGCAATTGCAGCTCCGGCAACATTCATTTTAAATCCTGCAATCAAAACAAGGTCGCCTGCAATGTTCACGGCGCAAGCAATTCCAACAAAAAGCAGAGGACTTTTTGAGTCTCCCAGTCCGCGGAAAACTGCGCTGATTAAATTGTACGCAAGAATAAAAACAAACCCAGCTCCGCAAATTCTTATATACTGAACTGTATGGTTAATCGCTTCGGAAGGAGCCTGCATAAGAAGCGCGATTGGTCTTGCAAAAACAACAAGGCAAACTGTAAAAAGAATTCCTGCGCATAAAAAGAAAACTACAGAGCCTCCAATAACACAGCTGATTTTTTCAGGCTTTTTCTCTCCCAGGTACTTTGCTATAAGAACTGTAACAGAAGTTGCAAAACCTGCAAGAACAAATGTAAAAAGGTTCATTATATTTGAGCCAGTGGAAACACCAGAAATTCCTTCCGTAGTTCCGAATCTTCCCACGACCATAATATCCACCGCGCCATAAGCGGCTTGAAGAATCAGCGCGCCCAAAATCGGAACCATAAAACGCAGCATCTTTGAAAGAATCGGGCCGGATGTAAAGTCATTTACAGCCGCTAATTTATTTTCATTCAACATGGAATATATTTTATTAAATCAAAAATTTGTTTCAAGCAACATAAAGGTTAATTTTTTGTTATTGATTCTAACAAAATTGCACCTGCCTCTTATACTAAAAAATTACATGAAGTTTGAACCAATCACTTCTACACCCTCCTATTAATACTTGACGAAAAACCGGTTTCGTTAGATACTAGCCAAAATAAAATTCCATAAATCACTTTTAACCGAGTTCAACATGACAAAAAATCTAAACACACAAACTGGAAAATACCGCTCAGTAATTTCTGTAGACAAAGAAAAATGCGTAAACTGCCAAAGGTGCATTGCAGTGTGCCCTGTAAAAATGTGCAACAACGGAGCTGGAGACCACGTTGCTTTTGACGAAAATCTTTGCATAGGATGCGGCTCTTGCATTGAAGCCTGCACTCACGAAGCAAGAAAAGGAATTGATGACGCAGAACTTTTCTTTGACTCTCTTAAAAAAGGTGAAAAAATTGTAGCAATCGTAGCACCGGCTGCAATAGTTAGTTTCCGCGGAAAAGACCTTGAACTGAACGGATTTTTAAAGTCGATTGGTGTGGAAGCTGTTTTTGATGTAAGTTTTGGCGCGGAGCTTACAACAAAATCCTATGTTGAATATATTAAAAATAAAAATCCAGACTGTATAATTTCGCAGCCTTGCCCTGCCCTTGTTTCGTTCATTGAAACCTACCGTCCAGAACTTATAAAATATCTTGCGCCAGCCGACAGCCCGATGCTTCACTGCGCAAAAATGATAAAAGAATTTTATACAAAATACAGCGGATATAAAATTGCGGCAATTTCGCCATGCTATGCAAAGCGACGTGAATTCGATGAAACTGGAATCTGTGACTACAATGTAACGATGCGCTCAATCCAGAAATATATAGAAGAAAAAAATCTTAAGCTCGACTCATTTCCAAAAGTGGAATACGAAAATCCTGCAGCAGAACGTGGAGTTCTTTATTCAACTCCGGGCGGACTTATGAGAACAGCAGAACGCTTTGTTCCAGGCATTTCAGAAAAGACACGCAAAATCGAAGGCAACCCAAAAGTTTTTCATTACCTTGCAAAGTTTTCAGAAACGAATAAAAACAAAAAACCGTGCTTCACTTTAGTTGACTGTCTTAACTGCGAAAACGGATGCAACGAAGGAGCCGGAACTACAAACAAGGGAATGCACCTTGATGAAATGGAAGCATTTGTAGAAAACAGAATGCAAGAGCGCCGCTCATACTGGGAGAAAAAAGGGCACTCCAAGAAATCCGCTCTAAAAAAACTGAACAAGGCAATCGATGAGTTTTGGCGACCAGGACTTTACGACAGAACTTACATTGACAGAAGCGCGTATTTCCGCCAGAAAATCAAAGAGCCTTCACAGGAAGAAATTCAGAAAATATATAAAGATATGCAGAAAAAAACAAAGGCGGATATTTTAAACTGCGGTGCCTGCGGATACGAAGACTGCGAGCAGATGGCAGTTGCAATTTACAATGGACTGAACCGCCCGGAAAACTGCACTCATTACACAAACATTCTAAAAGACATTATGAACGAGCAGCATCAGGAAGAAGTAAAGCAGTCTGTGCGCAAAGTTGTTGAAGCCGGAGCTGAAAAACTTACAGAAAACGGACGCGATGTCCAGACTTTAACAGACGCCGCGCGCAATATGACAGAAAGCGTTTCAACTTCATCTTCTGCTGTTGAAGAAATGATTGCAAACATCAAATCCATAAATTCAATTCTTGAACACAATGCAGAATCCGTTGGTCTTCTTGACGGAGCAACAAGAAAAGGAATGGCTGGAATTGAAAACGTAGCAGAGCTTGTTTCTAAGATTGAAGAAAACTCAAACGGGCTTAGCGAAATGAGCAGTGTTATTCAAAAAATCGCAAGCCAGACAAACCTTCTTGCCATGAACGCCGCAATCGAAGCCGCTCACGCAGGAGATTCTGGACGCGGATTTGCAGTTGTAGCAGACGAAATTAGAAAGCTAGCTGAAAATTCTGGCTCGGAAGCACGCAAGATTTCAGATGTGCTAAAAAATGTAAAGCAGCTAATTGATGCAACGTTCAAGGACACAGGCGATGTCCAAAAGGAATTTTCAGAAGTTGTGCAGCTTTCTGGAACTGTAGTTGAGCAGGAACAGACTGTGCGCCGTGCAATTTCAGAACAGAACGAAGGTGGAAAACAACTTTTGCAGGCGGTAGGAGCAATGCGCGAACTTACTCAAACAGTAAAAGAACGCACAGAAAAACTTCTTACTGATACAAATGCAATAAAAGAAAGCATTCTTGAACTAGGAAAGTAAAATTTAAAGCAAATAAATTACCGAGTTTGCTTATTCTGCAGCCTGCTGTAAAGAATAACTTCTGGGCGATATTCAAAATGCATATTGTCCCAGATTGCCCACTTGCCGCCCCACAAAAATCCATTGTTTTCAAAAATCTCAATTACTTTTTGCGCAGGCATCCACCTTCTTTCAAGCGGAAGCTTCATCCAGTTGTCTCCGTCAATATCTCGTCTCCACGCCCAGTATACATTTTTCTGTTTCCAGCCTCTTGGAAGCAAGTCAAGCGCAAGTCCAAGACTATGAAAAGAACGATTGCCAGAATCGCTTATATTCCGCCAAGAATAACTGTCTGCGCTTAAAAGTGTATCTAAAAAATTTTTTACTTCCGCATCAGACTTTGAAGCTTCAAGAATTTCTTTTTCGACTTTTGCAAGAGGCTCTCTAAGTCGCTCATGCGCATTTGTTTTTTTTCCAAGGAACGATATTTTTTTTATATGCTGCTCAAGGGAAACTCTTGTCTTGCAGTCATATACAAAGTCGTAAAAAAATGGAGGCGTTCCCTTGCCGCTTGTTCTGTTTTCTAGAGAACTAAACTGCCTGATTCTTTCAATATCCTCGTCCGTAAAATCCGCAGGATCGCGCAGAACAAAATCGTATTTATATAGAAAAGAATTGTATAGATTTTTATTTTCAAATTCGGACTCTGGCAAAAACATTCCGTCCGCCCATAAAAATTCCGCAGTCCTCTCGCCATACGAAAGTGAAATTTTCCAGCCTCCGGCAAACGCATTGTATTCGCTTTTAAACTGAATATCAGGATAAGCCTTTTTAAATAATGAAAGCAACTCTGGTTCTTCTGGTTTTGACTTAAATGCAGAAAATGAAAAACCGAAGCAAGGAAAAAACAAAATCGCAAATAAAAAACAGTGGATAAAACAACTAGAAGAAAATTTCATTCTTAAAATTTAGCATTGAAAATACCGGCAAGTCAACTAAAAAGAATATGAAAACTCCTCCATTATATCTTCTTTATTTTGGTGCATTTTGCAAAACGCTTCAGTCCAGCCTTCACGAGGATTTTCTTTTATGGGAGTAAGCAGGATGCCTTTTTCTGTTACTTCCATATTCATTTTGTCTTTCACTAAAAATTTATCTAATATCATTTTAGGAAATCTTATTCCACGAGAATTGCCAATTGGAACTACAGAAACTACCATAAAAACCTCCTTGTAAAACCTAATGTAATTATAAAGTAATAACTGTTGAAATGTCAATTTTCTACCATACGAACAAGTCGGCGCAATTGCGTTCTCCGCCGGAAACATCGATTGCCTGTCCTGTGCAGAATTTATTTACCGCAGTCATAAAGTAAATCCAGTCAGCGGCTTCTTCCGCGGTCGCCCAGCGTTTTAGCGGAGTTACGTCCATGATTTTTTTCCAAAGCGATTTATCCTGAACAACAGGCTCGTTCAGTTCCGTAAGAATTCCTCCGAAGCACAAGGCATTGCAAGTCGCCCGGTATTTATTGGCAAGCCGAATCGAGCAGTTTTTCATGTAGCCCACAACGCCAGCCTTTGACGCAGCATAAGAAGCAAACTCATTTCCTGTAAGAGCTGAAACTGAAGCATTGAACAAAACTGATTTTATTTTTTTCTGAAACGCATATTTTTCTGTAACAGCCATTGTTCCAACAAGGTTCACTTTTATGTCATCAAGACTGAAGTTGCTGGCAGTTTGCATTCCTGCATTGTTCACAAGAATTTCAACATCTTTTATTTCCGGAAGAGAATTTTCTTGTGAAATATCGCAGACAAAATGTTTATAACATTCCACATTCTTTACAGAAGAATCACCGCTTATAGAATCAGGGCGCACATCAACTCCTATGACTTCATTTTTTTCAGAAAGAAATTTTAAAGCGCATGCTCTGCCGATTCCCCTGCTTGTTCCTGTAATTAAAACTTTCATTTTGCGCAAGCCTTTTTGTATTCAATATATTCTTGCCCGACTTTTTCTTTTTCCCACTGGCGGACAATTTTATATCCCAAGCCGGAAAAAAAGATTTCGCCCAAAAGTTCAAAGCCAGCCCCAATCGTCGAGCATACAAAAACCTGAGTCCAAGTCCAGCCAAAGAAAACTTTTGAAACAATTGTGGCAAAAATAAAATTGTCCACAAGCTGCGCTATTGCAGTTGAAATATAAGAACGAAATGCAAATGAAAAAAATCCGTCCGACTTAAACAAACTTCCGATTGCGCAGTTGAGCAGAGCATTTACAACAGATGACGAAACGAATGCGGTAGACGAGCCTAACACAACATACCAAGAACCTGCAAAAGTCGCATTGAGCGCATCATTTACAAGAAGATTTTCACAAGCGTAATATTCGCCCCACTTTCCCGGAGTTCTTGCAAGCAGCGCAAATGAAACGCAGATAAAAAGATTCGCGGCAAGTGCTACAAGTGAAATTTTTATCGCTGCCTTTGCTCCCCACCTTTTGCAGATTACATCCATGCACAAAAACATAATCCAGCTGAATGCAAATCCGCAGTCAAGCGCAACATATTTAAAGCTAACAAGTTCTTTGTTTGCCATAAGGTTTGCACAGACAACAGACAAAATAAAAATTGAAACTGTAAGTGAAGGAATGTTTCTCAAAAGAATTTTAAAGTCGCTAACTTCGCTGGAAACAAAGGAAAAAAAATTTTTCATAAAATATCAGCGGAAAGAAAACCGCCAGCCTCCATAAGAATTTTAATTTATAAAGCGCAGGAGAGTTATGAGGAATCATAAACTGCGCAACGCAAATGTAATATTTTTCCGCGGAAAATGCAAGACGTGAAATAAAGGGATTTTATTCTTTATTGCTTTTTGCGAAAATCTTCCAATGATTTATCCACAGCAATTTTTACATCTTCAATAATTTTATCTGCAATCAATTTATATAAATCAGCAGCCTGATTGGATTCTTCCTGGGCAGGAACAAATAAATTTTGAACATCTGTATCCAGTGCATCTGCAATTTTTGCAAGTGTTTCTTCACTGGGCCAACGGCGGCATCCTTCAATATTGTTTATCATTTGCGAAGAAAGACCTGTTGCTTCTGCCAAAGTTTCCTGTGTAAATTTTCCTTTTCTAAGGGCTTTAAGATTAGAAGCAAGTCTTTTTTGCAAAGTTAATCCTGTCATAGTTTTATTTTAAGTAAGTATTTTCTGTTTTTACACTTACTATCTGGAACGTATATTTACACTTAAACTTACTTATTGTAATATACATTTTAAATAATACTTACTTTAGGTAAATAAAATGATTTTTTCTTCTATACCCTTTTTATTATTTTTCCTGCCGCTGACAATTGCAAGTTATTACTATGTTCCAAATTTAAAACTAAAAAATTTTGTATTGCTCATTGCAAGCTGTTTTTTTTATGCTTGGGGAGAACCAAAATATATTTTTCTAATTTTATTTTCAATTTTAATAAATTATAGACTTGGACTAGAAGTTTCAAACATAAGCTTTTCAAATACATTAAGAAAACTATTTTTAGCCATAGCAATTTTTTTTAACTTAGGAATTCTTTTTGTTTTCAAATATTTTAATTTTGCAGCTAGAGTTTTTCATTTTGGCTCTTCATTAAATCTTGCAATGCCAATAGGAATTTCATTTTTTACTTTTCAAATTCTTTCTTACATGATTGATGTTTACAAGTCTCCAAGCCTTGTGCAAAAAAATATTTTTAACCTTGCATTGTACATTATGTTTTTTCCACAAATGATTGCAGGTCCTATTGTTCGCTATCACGATATTAACTTTCAAATTGAAAATAGAAAATTTAATTTAAATCAATTTTACTGTGGAATCCAGCGTTTTATATTAGGACTTGCTAAAAAAGTTTTAATTGCAAACTACCTTGCAAAAGGATGCGATAATATTTTTCGCTTGCAGTTCAATGAATATGGAACTGTTGCCGCTTGGATTGCTATAGTTTCATACTCACTGCAAATATATTACGATTTTTCTGGATATTCAGACATGGCAATTGGGCTTGGAAAAATGTTTGGCTTTGATTTTTTAGAAAACTTCAATTTTCCATACATGGCAAATTCAATAAAAGATTTTTGGAGAAGATGGCATATTTCTCTTTCATCCTGGTTCAAGGACTATGTATATATTCCGCTTGGAGGAAACAGACGCGGAACATTAAGAACAATACTCAACAAGTACATTGTTTTCTTTTTAACAGGTCTTTGGCATGGAGCAAGCTTCAACTTTATTGTATGGGGACTTGGCCATGGAACTTTAATGATGGCTGAAACTTTTTTCAACAAACTTAGAATAAAGGAAAATATTTTTATAAAAATCTTAAAACATATATACGCGCTCCTTTCAATTTTGTTTCTATGGACATTTTTTAGAATGGGGACAAAAGAATCTATAAAATTTATTCTAAAACTTCTTGGAATAAATTATACAAAATACTACAAGGACTATACTCCAGTTTTTAATAACATACTGCTTCAAATAATACTTGACAAGTTTTTCTTTGCAATTCTATTCATTGCAATTATCTTTTCCTTTAAATGGTGGAAGCAAATAAAACTGCCAGAAACAATCAAAAACATATTTTTGATTTTACTTTTACTTCTTAGCATAGCAAGTCTTGCCAGCAATTCTTATAATCCGTTTATTTATTTTAGGTTTTAAAAATGAAAAAAAATCGAATAGCATTCATTATTATCTTTTTATCAGTTTTATTCTTACCAATAGTTACTTTCAATTACAAAGGAACTGTTTCAGAAAAAGAAAACAGAAATCTTCAAAGCCGTCCAAAAAATTTTAAAGAAGCAAATAATTATATTTCAGATAGATTCGGTTTTAGAAATGAGTTCTTAAAAATATACTCATACTTTCCTCAAGAAAAGATAAGCGGAAACGTTATATACGGTAAACAAGGCTGGCTTTTTTATACTGCCGATGGAAATCTTTCAGATTTTTGCAAAAGGAATATTTCACTGGAAAGAGCTAAAAAATTCGCATTAAACCTAAAAAGCATGTCAGACTGGTGCAAAGAAAACGGAATAATTTTTGTAGCTGTTGTCGCGCCAAACAAACATTCTGTTTACGAAGAATTTTATATTTTGAATCGTCCAAAAGGAAAAACTTTTATGGATTACTGCGCACAAGAAACAGAAAAACTTGACATAAATTTTATATGGGAAAGAGATCTTATTATTTCGGCAAAAAATGACTATAAGTTTCCGCTTTATTACAAAACTGACACTCACTGGAATTCTAGCGGCGCAAAATTATATTCAGAAATTTTAAATAAAACCATAGAAAATAATTTTCCGCAAATAACATTTCCGCATATAGAATATGAAACTCAAGTTCAATTGAATGAAAACTCAAAGCACGATATTGCGAATATGTTAACAACTAATAAAAAATTTTCTGATTATGAAGTTTCAATAAAACCAAAAGAGAAAGACTTTTCATCATATTATGAATATCTAAAAAACGAAGGAAGAAATGGCGTTATTATAAAAGGAAAAAATGAAAAACTTCCAAAAGCATTAATATACAGAGATTCTTTTTTTAGCGCATTAGAGCCATTCACATCTCCAATGTTTTCAGAAGCAGAATACAAATGGGCTCGCCTTACAAAAGACGAGAAAGAGTACATATTAAAAAACAAACCTGATATTTTAATTTTTGAATCAGTAGAACGTTACGCATTCAGCATTGCAGATATTGAGTTTTAAGAAAAACTTCTGTTTTTTTATAAAAATAAATGATATAATTAATACATGAATTCTGAAGTTCTTACAATAGCGACAACTATTCTCAAAAATGCAGGCTGCACAGAAATATATTTGTTCGGTTCACAAGCTCGCAACATTGCAAATGAAAATTCAGATATTGATTTAGGAGTAAAAGGTTTACATCCTTCATTATTTTTTCGTGTTCATCTACAATTAGAAAATGAACTTGATATGAAAGTTGATCTAGTTGATTTTGACTATCAAAAGTCATTTTTTAATCTTTTGCAGGGCATCGGAAAATTAAAAAAAATTGGATAAAGAACTAAATAGCCTGAATGTCGAGTTTTGATAAGAACAGTAATTTAAGTGTCATTCCCGTGCTACGACACTGCGATGTTTACGCAGTAAACTCGGTCAGGAATCTGTTGGAAATTTTCAATAGATTATCAACCGAGTTTCTTTCAGAAACATCGCAGGAACCAAGCCCAATAATGACATTAAATTATAAAACTCGAAGTTTGGGCTAATATATCACACTATAGCTTTATTTATATTAGAATAAAAAAAACAGATCTTATAACATCCTTGAATCTTTACATTTTAAAATACAAAATAAATTCCTATTTTTCCTTCACAAATCCGCTAATTTAACTTGCTTGTTTATGAGCAGCAGCAAATTTTCCTCTCACCATATCGCTGGTGATTTTTTGATGACCGTTTGCGGGCGTTTTTTGTTTACACAGGATTTTTTTGTGGTATCTTAAAAGCGTAAACGCAAGGCAAAAAGAAAATAACAGGCAGCAAAAAAAAATGCAGTTATTTTTCAAGCCGGTCTTGCAAAATTTTTTGGAGGTCATTATGCAGTTGAAATTTTATTATTGCAGGCACTGCGGAAAAATCATCGCCATTGTAAAGGACTCTGGAGTTCCAACAATTTGCTGCGGAGAAGAAATGCAGGCACTTGTGCCAGGAACAACAGACGGCTCTACAGAAAAACACATTCCTGTAATCAAAGTTGCAGGAAACACAGTTTCTGTTACTGTAGGCTCAAAACTTCATCCGTCAGAAGCAGAACACTACATCGAATGGATTTTGCTTCAGACTGACAAAGGAATCCAGCAAAAGTGGCTTCGTCCCGGAAACTCTCCAAGCGTAGATTTTGCAGTTATGACAGGAGAGAGAGTTGAAGCCGCTTATGAATACTGCAACATTCACAGACTTTGGAAAGCGGAATATTAAATTTCACGGAGGATTTTTATGAACACAACTACAACTTTAAGTTCAATGCTTAATACACAAATTCAAAAAGAATTTGAGTCGGCTTACATTTATCTTGGATTCGCGGCATTTTTTAACATGAAGGGACTTGCAGGATTTTCTGAATGGTACAAGCAGCAGGCAAAAGAAGAGGAAGAGCACGCAATGAAAATTTACGACTACCTGTGCAAAGTAAATCAGCCGGTGGAACTTTTGCCGATTGGTGCGCCCAAAAACAAGCCAGAAACAATCTCTCAAGTTCTAAAACAAAGCCTTGAACATGAGGAGTACGTAACAAATCTCATAACTACGCTTTATTTTCAAGCTGAAAAAGAAAAAAACCTGTTTGCAAAAAATTTCTTGAACTGGTTTATAAACGAACAGCTTGAAGAAGAGCAAAAGGCAAAAGAGCTTATAGACAAATACAAAATGTTCGGCTCAACACCAGAAGGTCTTTATGCGCTTGACAAAGAACTTGGCGGACGGCAATAAAAATATGCGGCATGGAAACTAAATCTGATTGAATGTTTTTTCTGATGATTTTCTTTCCATGCACTCTTTTCTAAACAATTCTACAAGCTGCTCCCTAGTAATATTTCCGTTGCGTTCACGCGCCGCCTTAAGTTTTCTATACACAGTATTTTCGCTGAAGCCTTCAACTTCTTTCTGGTAAATTTTTCCATCGCAAAGCTGCTCCAATATTTTTACTTCGTCTTCATAAAGCACAAGCCGCTTTCGTTTAAACTGATTTTCAAGAACAAAGAAGATGCTGCCAATAAACCAGATGCCACGGACAATGTGAATCAGAAAATGAAAAACGCTTTCTCCGTTTATGGAAAACGCAACGCATACTGCCGCAAAGTAAAGCAGCATGGCAATATATTTTACTTTAGGCTTTATCATAACAACAATGCACACAATAAAAAGCGCAGTAAAATTGTTGAACAGAAAAGTTTTTTCAAACGCAATCAAGAAAACAAGAATCACTGAATAGACAAGATAAAAATAAGAAAAACACTTCCGCTTGAAAAAAGCCGCAACTAAAACGTAAAGAAAATTCATAACAGCAATAATACAAGTTCCAATGAAAAATCCCTCGTTAAAGCCTTTCCAAATATAAAGAGCACAGATAATTCCAGAAAGAACACTTGTGAACAAAACGAAATGGTCGTTTAGAAAATCGGTAAGAATATTAGACTTCACAAGCCCTCCCCTGCAAAGCGAAACGGGCGAATAAAAGAATAAAAAATCTTCTATATAATAGCTATATAAATAATAGCACCTTTTCCAAGAATTTCAATAGAACAAGAGGCAATATCGAAAAGTTTATGAATTTTTTTTTGTCCGTTATTTTTTGCTGAAATCTTTTATAAGCTGTTCAATTTCCGTGCGCGCAGGCATTACAGAAAGCGAGCCTTTTTTTGTTGTTACAAGCGATGAAGCGGCATTTGCAAACACAAGCATTTTTTTTAGACGTTCTTTAGAAAAAGCTTCATATCCTCCGCAAAGAATTTCATGCAGAATACAAGCGCAGAATGTGTCTCCTGCTCCTGTCGTATCGATTGTTTTTACGTTTGAAAATATTCCAGCCGTTTCGTGCAAAGAAATTTTTCCGTCAGAGTAAAACGCTTCGCTTCCGTCCTTGCCCTTGGTAACTGTAATCAGCGGAATTTTAAATTTTGAGCGGAGCCAGTTTATGCCATCGCAAATAGATTTTTCGCCTGAAACAAATTCAAGCTCTTCTGATGCAATCTTTAAGATTTCACATTCTGAAAGTCCGAACAAAATTTTTTCTTTTGCCTGGATTTCACTTTCCCAAAGCGGAAGCCTTAAGTTCGGGTCAAATGAACGGAGCACGCCAGATTTTTTTGCCGTCTCAAGCGCAAATTTTGTAGCATCAAAGCAAATTTCATTTGTCATTGATAAAGTTCCAAAGTGAAATATTTTTGCAGCTGAAATCAGCTCCGATTTTATTTCAGATTTTTCAAGCATTGAATCTGCGCCTTGATTTCTGTAAAACGAAAAACTTCTGTCGCCGTCATCCGCAGTGTGAACAAAAGCAAGCGTTGTCTTATATTCTTTTGAAAAGATAAGATTTTCTGTTCCGATTCCAAGATTTTCAATTTTTGTCTTGAGCATTTTTCCAAACATATCATCTCCGACTTTTCCAACAAACGAAGCTGAATGTCCGAGTTTTGAAAGCATCGCAAGAACATTGCACGGAGCTCCACCTGCGTTCGCCTCCATAAGCCAGTTTTTTTGCGCACTCATTCCGTTCTGAGTAAAATCTACAAGAAGCTCGCCCAGCGCAACAACATCGTAATTTTTCATTTTGCAAATCTCCATAATTTAAATTTCAAAAATCTTGTATTCAGCGCGGATATTTTCTGAAACAGACATTTCAAGCAACACGGAATTTTCATCGCTGTCAAAAATTTGCGCAGGCATAAGAAAAAATGCATTTGTAAATGCCACCTCGCCGTCGTTAACAAAAACTTCCATGGAACAAGTATCAATTAAAATCCTAAGGGAAATCTTTTTTCCATAAACGGATTTCTCGCAACAAAACGAAGACAGCGGAAGTTTCATTTTGCGGAAATTTATTTTTCCGCCGCCGTCCACGGATTTTTTTCTGTCAAAGCAAAGCGTTTGTTCAGCAAAGTCGCAAGTGAATTCTACGGAAAATTTTTTGCCTGCAATTGTTCTGCTTAATACAAGAGAAAACTTTTCATTTGGATTTTTGCAAGCCGCTGAATTTTCAAAAGCAGAAAAAAGCTCAAGTTCAATATCTCCATGCAAAAAATCATTTTTTACAAATCCAGAGCCTCCAAAGACAATGCCGCTTTCACATTTTTTTCTATATGATAAAAGTTCACGTACAGGATTTTGAAAAAGTTTTCCATTCTTCAATTCAAGCTCACGAGGAAAAGTCATCATTCCAGACCAAAGATAATCTTGAGGCATAATGTACGATTCCCAGTTTTGCATCCAGGCAATCATGATTCTTCGTCCGTCAGGAGCAAGGCAAGTCTGAGGCGCATAAAAATCGATTCCGCCGTCAATCTGCGCAAAATCAAAAGAATTTTCAGTTCGTCTTTCGCGCTCAAAAACAAATTCTGGCCTTTTTAGAATTCCTGTCATGTAAACACTGTTGTTTCCATCGTGAAGCCCATTTTCAAAATCAGCTTTCATTTCCTGCGGAGAAAAAATTACAACGTCCTTTCCGTCCAATTCAAAAATGTCTGGACACTCCCACATTCCGCTTTTTCCGCTGCTCCTGTCAATCACCGAAACAAATTTCCAGTCAAAAAGATTTTTAGAGCAAAAGCAGACAAGAGAGCCTTTTCCGTCTGGCATTTTGAGGACACACGCCATGTAAAATTTTCCGTCTTCTCGCCACAGTTTGGGATCACGGAAATCGCCTTTTTTAAATTCAAAAGGAACATCTGCCGCGTTAATCACAGGGTTCTTAAGAAATTTTTTGTAGTAAAGACCGTCGCCTTCTGCCACGCACTGGTTCTGCAAAGTTTCGCCTTTTGCATTTTTTGAAACTCCTGTATAAACAAGAATATGCCGCCCTTCAAATTCAATTGCCGTTCCAGAAAAACAGCCTTCGCAGTCAAAAGTGGAATCAGGAGCAAGAGCAGGCTTAAGAATTTCCCAGCGCACAAAATCTGAAGTGCAAAGATGTCCCCAGTGCATTGATCCCCATTGAGTTGAATACGGATGATACTGAAAAAACAGATGGCACTTTCCGCCGAAGAACGAAAAGCCGTTCGGGTCGTTGCACCATCCCGCCGGAGAAAACGCATGAAAAAGTGGAAGCTGAAAATTTTGCGATGGCAATTTCAAACTTTCCTGAATTTCATTTTGTTTTTTTACAGCAGCTTTTAGTGTATATTTTTGCATAGACTTTCCCAAGACATTCCTAGGTAATTAAATATAAAGATTATTATATCATTGTTCAGAAAAATTTTTCTATAAATTGTATGGCAGATAAAAATTGAAAACACCCGGTTCCCACACAACGAATTATGAAAGAACCGGGCAAAATTTAAGTTTTCTAC
>OQVN01000136.1_pt1 | contig 28519 bp, 16 predicted proteins | sample 1691621 | NCBI WGS metagenome assembly OQVN01 (sample SAMN03418278, study PRJEB22391) | human gut metagenome | biome: human-gut; feature: organic feature; material: feces | host: Homo sapiens | place: Tanzania | collected 2013-01 | reverse complement strand
GGAGGCCGGAGCGCGAGCGCAGCCCCGGAAAGCACGACGTCATAGGGCGCAGAGCACACTATGACGGACCGCCCAAATATGAAAGTATTTTATTTTTTTTGTTTTAGAATACCGGCAAATGCACGGATATAATCGATGAAAGAAATATAGCTTAAAAGAACACAGATTGAGAACATCACGCAAGCAATGGCATGAAGTGTTGTTATATAAGAAGAAACATCTATTTCTGAGCCAAAACGGATGAATGATTCTACGGCAAGCATGAAAAATCCGGACGCAATATAGAATACGGTTTTGAGTTTTCCGCCTTTTCGGGCCGCAATTGCAGTTCCGCGGCTTACGGCTACCATACGGATAAAATTCATTGTGAATTCGCGGTAAAGAATCAGGACAAAACATACGGTTGGCATATATCCGGTCGGATTTAGCTGAGCACTGAAAGAATGCTGGGCACAGACAAAAAGCGTAAGGTTCAGCATAACGTCAGCAAATGGGTCAAAAAGTTTGCCAAAATCGCTTACCTCACCGTTTTTGCGGGCGTAATGTCCGTCAAAATAGTCAGTAATCTGGGCAAGCGCAAGCAGCGGAATCATTATGCAGGCAGAAACCTTTGCGAGATTTTCGTTTTGAGTCCAAATCGGAATAAAATACAGGAAAAAGAATATCGGGGCAAAGCAAACTCTGGCTAGTGTAAATTTGTTAGACGTTTTCATAATATTTATAGTATTTGCGTTCCTTTATAAAAAGTCAATGAGTAAATTTCAACTGGAAAATCCTAGAGATGCGTCTTAAAATCCTGCACAACACTGATTGAGGATGTGATATTATAGCCCGGAAGCTCAACCGCACTGATTTTTATTGCCCGCTCAACAAGGACGGATGAATCCGCAACACCCTGAAGGGTCAACGTATTTCCATTTATAACTGCACGCAAGAATTCAATATTGAGCTTATATTCAAAAATCAATTTATTAACAAGATGCTGGCAATTTATCAGTTCCTGGAGCTTGGCTTTTCCGGCAGTTTCTTTTTCTGGAGTAATCATGGATTTTGTCACAGCAACAATCGTATCCGAAGCGGACTCAACATCGAACATTCCTGTGTTCATAACCATAAGAAACTGCTGAGGATTTTCAATTTCTGCATTGAAGAAACTTTTATGGAAACCTTTGCGGTTGTTGTCCGACTCTGAAATACGCTGAAGCGCCTGCTTTTCATTCCAGTCATGTTCTTTCATCAGACGTTCCATGCGGACAGAATCTTTTGCCACAAAACGGAGCGAAATAAGATTTGGCAAAGTTTCAAGAATAAGAAAAGAGCCTCGGCCAAGCAAAATGCAGTCGCCTTCCGCAGCTGTATCAAGAACCGCAGTCTGAAGATAATTCAGATATTCATCACGGTCTTTTACAAGGGAAGCGAAAAATCCAGGCTTCCTTTCATCATATTTCTTAAGTTTTTCCGCAGGAAAACCCAAATCAACAATACGTTTTTCAAGTTCCTTTCTATTTACAAATCTATAACCAAGTTTTTCAGAGAGCGCCTTTGAAATCTCGTCTCCCAATGCTGCCACTTGCCGTGAAATTGCTATAATCGCCATGCTGCACCTCCAAAGAATAATCCAACAATCACTCGCTCTTGATATTTAATAATAGTTCGTTTTTTTGCAGATGTCAAAAAATTATTTGAAAAGCCGGCGACATTCAAGATAAAAGCGTTTTTCATCTGCCTCGCCCATCGAAAAACTTTTCCGTGGAAGCGGTCCGTGACTGTTGATTGTCGCAAAGAAACTGTCTTTTGCAACCGGCGGAAGAAGAATTCCCACCGCGTTCTTTTTTGCGCCAAGCCTGAAAACCTCCTGCGCGCCGTGAATATAATCAATTTTTGCAGAAGGAAATTCAGATTTCAAGATTTCGTCCAGCACCGGCTGAAAACGCGCAACCGCAAGCTCGGTGATTTTTGTTTCAAGAAGAACAAATTCATTCGTTCCATTTTTTGTGAACACAAAACCAAAATCCGCGGCAGATTTTTTTACAGAATTTTCAAGTTCAGCGGTGGAAGAAACTGATTTTACGGTGGCGTTCAACTTTTGCGCGAGTTTTTCTATCAAAGTTTTTGGGTCAGAATCGAAAATAACGCGGTGAATAGGCTCAAAAGTCAGCCCTGAATCGTAAATATTTACAATTTCGACAAGCGCATATCGGACCGAACAATCTTTTTCCTGAGCACAATGCGGATGCGACATTTTGTATTCATCCCAAACAGCTTTTGCGGTTGCAAGAGAATGATTCCCGTCTCCGACTGCAAAAAGAAAAACAGAACCGTCTGAAGAAGTATTTTTTTCAGCGAGTTTTTCCAGCGCGGCTCTTACATATTCAACATCCGCCCCGGTCGAAACCGCCCAGCCTTTTATGCTGCCGGAATTTCGCATCAAATCACCAGAATAAAGCGGATTATTCTTTGAGACACGCGCACCAATTCCTTCAACAAGTGATTTTTCTGGATCATTAACAAGAAGCATGATATGAGGAGATTCAAGCGGCGCGCCACGGCGGATTTCCATACGTGGAGGAATTCGTTCAACAATCGTTGCCTCAGTCGCACGGACAAGGGCTTTGCTGAACGGCTTCCATTCGTAAGTTTCCAGATCAATCGCGGCAACAAGACCACGGCGAACCCGGCCATAAGCGGTTGTCCGCTCAACATAAACGAATTCTTTTTGCGGTTCTGAAAAAATTCCGTTTTCAAGATATTCGTTCATAGTTTTGCGAATTTTTTTTATCCTTTCAGGCTTGTCAGAATCATTAAGATAAACTTCTGGCAAAATTATATTTAAAGTTGTAGGTTTTCCATTAACCGTTTTTCCCACAGAATTCCAATATTCCCGGGCCTGCGTGTATTGGTCGCAGGCAACAACAGACCAAGTTGAAACATCAAGATTTTTTGGCAATAAAATTTCAGGGATTTTAATTCCCATTTGTTCAAAAGTTTTCATAGTTCAAAATATAACTTAAACTTTCAGTTTGTGCTATAATCAAACTGATGGCAGAACAAAGACTTTCTCTTGAACAGAAAAATGTTCAGATTCAGACAATGAAACTTTCCCAGCAGCAGATTATGGCGATGAATCTTATTGCCATGGGAAGCCTTGAGCTTAGGGAAGAAATTCTTGAAAAAGTTGATGAAAATCCCGCCCTGGAAATAAAAGAAGACAAATTTTTAGGGAATACAAATTCCGTCCACACAGGAAAAACAAGCCGCGCAGGTGAAGAAGCCTCCGAAAAATACCAGAATATGCTTGAAAGCGCCCCGGACGAAACAGAAACTTTGCAGGAACATCTACTTCATCAGCTTAACATGATAAATTTGCCCGAAAACGAGCACAGAATCTGCAAAAAGCTGATAGAAAACCTTGATGAGAACGGATTTTATATTTTAGCGCCAGTAACTTTGCTTGAACCGGAAAAAGGAGACGATGAAAATCTTCTGGAAAAATGCATTCAGACCGTCCGGCATTTTGATCCTGAAGGAATTTGCTGCCAGAACGTTACAGAAAGCCTTGAAATCCAGGCAAAACTTAAAAAAAATGCGCCGAAAATCGCGCTTTATATTCTGCACGGTCGCCTTGAAATCCTAAAACCTCCTGTCGCAGAAAAAGTCCTTAACAAAATCGAAAAAAATATAGAAGAAAATGAAAAACTTTCGTTCTGGACGCCAAATCCAGACGACATTCAGCTTACAAAAAAAGATCTTTCGCTGGAAAATGTAAAAAACTCAATCGAATTTATCCAGAAGCTGGAGCCATTTCCTGCCGCAGAATTCAACTCAACGCAGGAACATTTTGTTCAGCCGGATGTTTACGTTGCAAAATCAGAGAATTCGGATGAGCTTCAGGTTGTCCTTTCAAACCAGGCGATTCCAGTCCTAAAAATAGCAGAAGATTTTAAAAGTGAAGAAAAATCCGGTTCATTGAGCGAAAAAAACAAAAAAACTCTAAAAATGCAGCTGAAAGAAGCGCAGAATTTTCTGGACACGCTGAATTTCCGGGAACAAGTGCTTTTCAATGCGTTCAAAAAACTTGCAGAAATTCAAAAAAAATTCTTTTTTAAAGGACCGGGAAATCTTGTTCCGCTCACACAACGGGAATTTGCAAAAATGATAAATGTCCACGAATCAACTGTTTCAAGAATGGCGGAAAGCAAATTTTTAAGATGTGAATGGGGAACTTTTCCGGTAAAATATTTTTTCTCAAAGGCGCTGGTTTCAACAAAACCCAAAACAAACAAAGAAAATGAAAAAAAAGAAAATGAAACCGTGGCGGAAAATATTTCAACAGACAACGTAAAAATCGAAATTGAAAAAATTCTGAAGGCACAAAAACCTGGCGAAAAAAAACTTTCCGATCAGAAAATCGCGGACATTCTTGCCGGAAAAGGAATAAAAATAGCAAGAAGAACGGTTTCAAAATACCGGGCGCAACTGAACATCGCCTCCAGCTACGAAAGATAAAAAAAAATTGTGAAACATTTCCGTTTTTGAAAAAAAATTACTATATAAAATGTGGAGGTTTTTCATGGAAAAAATCAGACGCATTTTTTATTCAATTTTAGCTTTTATTTTTTCAGGTTGTTTTTCTGCACGGATTCCGGCAGATTCATTTTCAATTGTAAACTGGAATGTCCAGACTTTTTTTGATGGGAACAACGATGGAACGGAATACTCAAATTTCAAAAAATCGCAAAGCTGGGGGACAGAAGCCTACAAAAAACGCCTCGAAAAACTTTGCGCCGCAATAAATTCTATCAACGCAGATGTGTTTGTCTTTGAAGAAATTGAGAACGCCGGAATTCTTTACGATATTTCAAATTTTTTGGCTTCAAAAAGTTGGAACAGCAAAGAAAACTGGCGTTACGGAGCTTTTTCAAAAAATCCGGGAGATTCAATCGGATGCGCAGTTCTTTCAAAATTTCCGCTTTCAGAAATCACAATCCACAATCTTGATATAAGAACAGAAAATTCAGCACAACCTTCAATGCGTCCGCTGATAAAACTGAATATTCTATTTAATGGAAGAAATTTTTGCCTTTTTGTAAATCACTGGAAATCAAAATCGGGTGGCACTGAAGAATCTGAAGTCTGGCGGAACTGGCAGGAAAAAGTTCTTACAGAAAAATTTTTAGAGCGGACAGAAACGCCGGTAATCGCATGCGGCGACTTTAACCGAGACATTATGGAATTCAAAAAAATCTATGTTGCTGGCAGCGAAAACGAAAATGCTGAAAATATTGAATTGCGTTTGTTTTCCGTAAATTCAGAAGCGGAAAATGTTGGTGCTGCGGTAAAATCTCCGTGGCTCAACAAAACCGGAGAACTGGAAGAACCCGGAAGCTATTATTTCAATGAAAACTGGGAGCGAATCGACCATTTTTTTGCAAACGACAGAATTGCGTTGGAGAATTTCGAAGTTTTGACAGAAGGTGAATGGTGCGGAGAAAATCTGATTCCGAAACCGTATAAAATTTATACCGGCGAAGGATTTTCAGATCATCTTCCAATAAAATGTATTGTCAGCGCAAAATAAAATACTTGTAGCGTGGAAACAAACATTTTGATAAAATGAGGCATTATGAAAATCAAATCGCAAAAAGCAAAACTTTCTGGAAAAATCCGGGTTCCGGGCTCAAAAAGCCACACAATCAGGGCATTACTATTTTCATCGTTGGCGGAAGGAACTTCCCATATCAGAAATCCATTGGGTGGCGCTGATTGCATTTCGTCAAGCAAAGCAGTTCCTTTGTTCGGCGCAAAAGTTGATATTTCAAATCCAAATGACTGGATTGTCGAAGGAGCCGGAAAAAACGCGCATCTTCCAAACGATGTTGTAAACGTAGGAAATTCAGGTTCTCTTCTTTATTTTATGAGCCCGGTAGCAGCGACTTTTGAAGGCTGGTCAGTTTTCACAGGGGATGAATCAATCCGAACCCGTCCGATTCTTCACGTTGTTGACGCATTGAAACAGCTTGGAGCAGAAGCATATATTTCCCACCCGAAAAAAAATGCGCCTCCTCTAATCATAAAAGGGCCGGTGAAGGAAAACCAGACAATTGTTACAGACGGACGGTTAAGCCAATACATAAGCGGAATAATGATGGCCGCAAGCCGATTGAACGGAACTACTCATATTGAACTTACAGATCCAAAAGAAACTCCTTTTTTGAATATGACAAGACTCTGGCTGGAAGAAATGGGCGTAAGACTTGAAATCAGCGAAGACTACAAGCACATCAAAGTTCATGGGCCGGTTCAGATGAAAGCTTTTGACAAAGAGATTCCTAGCGACTGGGAAGCAGTTGCATTCCCGCTGGTTGCCGCTTTGATTTCTGACAGTGAAATCACAATAGAAAACATTGATTATTCTGGAAGCCAAGGTGATATGGCAATCGTCGATGTCCTGAAAAAACTTGGCGCAAATATAATAGAAGACAAAGAAAAAAACACTCTTACGGCAAAACATTCAAGACTTTCAACAGAAAATCTTCCGGAAAAAGAACTTCACGTGAATCTTTCTGGCTATCCAGACGCAATCTGTGCACTTGCAGTCGCCGGATGTTTTACAGAAGGAACAATCATAATAGAAGACATTGGTGTTTGCCGGAAAAAAGAGACAGACCGAATTGAAGTAATGCAAAAAGAGCTCGAAAAACTTGGCGCAAAGGTTGAGACAGGCTCAGACTGGTTCAAGATTATCGGGCACAGCCCTATAAATTCAGACGGAACAAAAAATCCTGAATGGAAAATCCACGGCGGAAATGTAGAAAGCTACGATGATCACCGGGTGGCAATGAGCCTTGCGGTACTAGGCCTCGGACTTGAAAACGATGAATCCGTGACAATAAACAATGCAGAATGTTGCGCAGTTTCATTTCCTGATTTTTACAAAACAATGAATACAATAAACGCAAATTTCCGTGAATTGTAATTTAAAAACAGGTTTGATATAATCAAGTTTATGACTTTGGAAGAATACAAGGACACATATTTTAGACGCTGGCAAAAACGCCTGAATATTCAATGCTGGTTCATTTTTGGTGCAGTTGCCATTATAACCTCACTTGTAACTCTTGTTATGTTTTTTTCAAGGCATATCGACACAAAAGAATTCATCAACGCGCTGATTATCGGACTCACAATTCCAATGATTATCCAGATTGCCGTCATGATTCCTGTCACCTTTGCGATAAAAGACAAAAAAGTCAGCTGGTCAACCGGATGCCGTTTTGTTGTCTTTGAATTATTCTGGATTCTTGCAGTGATTTCAATTTTCCATGCACATTATTCAGTCGTCCTGATTCTTCCGGCCCTTACAATGTTGCCTGCATCAACAACCGCAGACAAAAAACTTTTGCGCGGAATCTTTCTTGCCTCAATAATAACATATATTCCAGGATATTTTGTATTCGCATTTCTTTACAACGAGCATACATCTTTTTACAAATTTACAATGCTTGCCATTGATTCTCTCGTGATTTTCTTGTCGTACAAAATTTCAAGGGAATTGCTCCGTTCACAGACTGCACAGATTTCATTCATTACACATAATTACAAAAAACAAGCCGAACTTGCGGAAGAGCTGCAGCTTGAACCGCTCACAAGACTTTTTAATAGAAGAGCGCTCGCAGAAACTGTAGACCGGCTTATGCATTCAGACAAAAAAGACGAACGTCTGGCGATTGCATTTTTTGATCTTGATGATTTCAAGAACATAAACGATAAATTTGGTCATGCTGCTGGCGATGCGGTTCTTATCTCTCTTTCAGAAATAATTGTGGAAATTCTTGAGACAAACCGAAATGCATTCAGATATGGTGGCGATGAATTCGTGATTTTATTCAGGAACAAAAATATCACTGAAATAGAAGAAACCGTAAAAAAGATAATGCATAAATTCCAGACAATGCAATTTGACTACTTGCCGGCAGATGTTCATTGCTCCATGAGCGTAGGGATTTCCACTTACAAAGAAAACTGGACAAGCAAAGACTGGTTCAACTCCGCGGACAAAGCCACTTACAAAGCAAAACAAAACGGAAAAAACCGATACGAAATAGCAGAGTGATATGACTGAAAATCCATCATTTTTAACAGAACAGCTTATCACTTACATTGGAAACAAAAGGCTTCTTCTTGATTTTATTGGAAAAGCCGTTAATTTTGTGCAAGATGATTTAAAAAAACAAAAACTCACCTGTTTTGACATTTTTTCCGGAAGCGGAATTGTCTCGCGCTACCTGAAAAAGTTTTCCTCATATCTTGTGGCAAACGACCTGGAAAATTACACAAAAATAATAAACAGCTGCTACCTTTCAAACAAATCAGAAATAAACATTGAAAAGCTAAAGGAATTGCACAGGAAATTGGTTTTCCAGACTGAAAAAGACATTGAAAACTCAGAAAATTCCGGATTTATCAGCGAATTATATGCACCAAAAAATGAAAACGACATAATTTTAGGCGAACGCTGTTTTTACACGCCATACAACGCAAAATACATTGACTGCGCAAGAAAAAATATTGAAAAATTAATTCCTGAAGAATACAAAAAATTTTTTATCGCGCCGCTTTTGAGCCAAGCTTCCGTACATGCGAACACGGCCGGAATTTTCAAAGGATTCTACAAAAATTCAAAGACCGGGCTCGGACAGTTCGGAGGAAACGGAAAAGATGCGCTTTCAAGAATCTGCAGAAAAATCGAGCTTCCATTTCCTGTTTTCAGCGAAAACGAATGTGAGACAAAAATCTTTCAACGAGAGGCAAATTCATTGGCGCAGGATTCCGAGCTTTACAGAAATCTTGAGGACGGCAAATTTGATCTGGTTTACATGGACCCACCTTACAATCAGCATCCGTACGGCTCAAATTATTTTATGCTCAACCTGATTGCGGACTACAAACGCCCAGACACTGAAAAAATAAGCCGGGTAAGCGGAATTCCAAAGGACTGGAACAGAAGTTTTTACAACAAACGAAAGAAAGCCGCAGAAACTTTCCGCGACTTGATAAAAAATATACAGGCAAAATTTATAATCGTTTCATTTAACTCAGAAGGATTTATAGAAAAGGATGAAATGGAAACAATTCTGATGGAATTTGGTTCCGTAAAAATTTTCGAGTCAAAGTACAATACTTTCCGCGGAAGCCGCAATCTGCACAACAGAAAAATACACGTTTCAGAATATCTTTTTGTGCTGAAAAAAAATTAGGCTGATTTTTTGTTTTTGCAAAAAGAATCTCCCGGACAAAACACCAGGAGAAATCAATCAGAACAAGCTATTTTTTAACTAGACATTGAATTTAAAGAAAAGCACATCTCCATCCTGAACGATGTAATCCTTGCCTTCCTGGCGGTATTTTCCAGCTTCCTTGATTTTTTGTTCTGAGCCATACTTTCGCAAATCTTCTATTGAATATGCTTCCGCCTTGATAAATCCTTTTTCAAAGTCCGTGTGGATTACGCCGGCCGCTTTTGGAGCTGTGTCTCCAGCATGGATTGTCCAGGCGCGACATTCATCCGGACCGCCGGTAAAGAATGTTTCAAGCCCCATAAGATGATAAGCTTTTCTAGCCAAAACAGCCAATCCGCTTTCCTTAAGACCAACAGACTCCATAAATTCCTTGCGGTCCGCTTCTTCTGTAATATCTGCAAGGTCTGCCTCAAATTTTCCGCAGATTACAACAACTTCACTTTTTTCAGAGTCGGCGATTTTTTTGAGAGTTTCAACATATTTATTTGTTCCAGAAGAAATTGAATCTTCGTCAACATTTGCGACATACAAAGTCGGTTTCATTGTCAAAAGGAACATATCTTTTATGGCAGCTTTTTCATCGTCTGTAAGGTCTGCAAGACGGGCACATTTTCCTTCCTGAAGAAGAGGAAGAATTTTTTCCACCGCAGAATTAAACGGAGCAAGCTGTTTTTCAGCTTCTTTTCCAAGAGCGCGGACTGATTTTATATTTTTTTCCTGACGTTTTGAAATCGTCTGCAAATCAGCCTGGGCAAGCTCAAAATTGATTGTAAGCACATCGCTTTCAGGATCAACTGGAGCCTCAACTTTTGAATCTTCGCGCACATGCATAATGTCCGGATTGTCAAAGCAGCGCACAACATGGGCAATGCACGCACACTCGCGGATATTCGCCAAAAACTGGTTGCCGAGCCCCTCGCCCTGGCTGGCGCCCTTGATAAGTCCTGCAATATCAACAAATTTTACAGATGCCGGAGTTTTCTTTTTTGGATTATTAATAGAAGCAAGAAAATCCAGACGTTCATCTGGAAGATCTACAATTCCAACATTCGGATCGATTGTACAAAATGGAAAGTTTGCAGCTTCTGCAGGTGCTGCTGTCAATGCAGAAAAAATTGTGGATTTACCAACGTTCGGCAATCCAACGATACCACAGTCTAATGACATAAAATCCTCTTTAAAATATGAAAAACCGCAAAAAGCGGAAATCTATAGTTATTTGAAAAGTATATTGCTTTAAAAGATTTTTAACAACCTAGAAGAATTTTGAATATTTTGAAAACACTGTATAAAAAGGAAAAACAATAAAAAAATACCGCAACGGAAGCGGAAAAGCAAAATTGGCGTAATTTGCCATTTTTTTGCCGCAGGCATAAAAGAAAACTGAAAATGAGCTTTGCGAATTGAAGTTTTCTTCACAAAAAAAATTGCAACCATAGACAATTTTGTTTTCCGCTGAAAGTGCAGGTATTTTTGGAGAATTATTCTTTGAATACTTTTTCTCATCTTTTGAATATATATGCAAAAAAGCATAAAAAAACAACATTTTTTTGCAAAATTATTTACTAACAAAAAAAACATAGTGTATAATGAATTGCTTGCATCTTGATATAGGGTGCAGTTAAGGGGCAAAATCTTATGAAAAACGCTTACGTAAACCGTGTATGGGAAGAAGTAAAAGCTAAAAATCCAAATGAACCTGAATTCCTTCAGGCTGTAGAAGAAGTTTTGACAACTCTTGATCCAGTTGTTGACCAGATGCCAGAGCTTGAACCAAACGCAATCCTTGAACGACTTGTTGAGCCTGAAAGAGTTATTCAGTTCCGCGTTCCGTGGATGGATGACAAAGGAAATTATCACGTAAACCGTGGTTTCCGAGTTCAGTACAACAGCGCAATCGGACCTTACAAAGGAGGTTTGCGTTTTTCTAAGGAAGTAAACCTTTCAGTTTTGAAATTTCTGGGATTTGAACAGGTTTTGAAAAATTCTTTGACAACACTTCCAATGGGCGGCGGAAAAGGTGGTTCAGACTTTGATCCGCATGGAAAATCTGATAAGGAAGTTATGCGCTTCTGCCAGTCATTTATGACAGAACTTTGCCGACATATCGGTGCAGATACAGACGTTCCCGCTGGTGACAAAAACGTTGGCGGACGCGAAATCGGTTATCTTTTTGGACAGTACAAGAGAATCCGCGATGAATACACTGGAGTTTTGACAGGAAAAGGTCTTACATTCGGCGGTTCATTGATTCGTACAGAAGCTACTGGTTACGGTCTTATTTATTTTGCTCAGGAAATGCTTAAGAAAGTTGGACAGGATTTCAAGGGCAAAACTTGCGTTGTTTCTGGTTCAGGAAACGTTGCCGAATATGCTGCTGAAAAACTTATTCAGCTTGGCGCAAAAGTTGTAACACTTTCTGACTCAAACGGATACATTTACGATGCTGACGGAATCACTCAGGAAAAACTTGACTGGGTTAAAGAACTTAAGACTGTTCGCCGCGGACGCATTGCTGAATACGTAAAACAGTTCCCTTCTGCCAAATATTTTGAAGGCAAAAAAGTTTGGGAAGTTAAATGTGACTGCGCATTCCCTTGTGCAACTCAGAACGAACTTCTTGGAGAAGACGCACAGAAACTTTTGGACAACGGCTGTAAACTTGTTGCCGAAGGTGCAAACATGCCTTCAAACATCGATGCTGTAAACAAATTCCTTGCCGCAAAGATTTTGTACGCTCCAGGAAAAGCTTCTAACGCTGGTGGTGTAGCAACTTCTGGTCTTGAAATGAGCCAGAACTCAGAAAGACTTTCTTGGTCTTCTGAAGAAGTTGACGAAAAACTCCATAGCATCATGGTAAATATCCACGCAAACGCTTACGACACAGCAGTTAAGTTCGGCGCAAAAGAAGGCAACTGGGTAAACTATGTTGCAGGCGCAAACATCGCTGGATTCGTAAAAGTTGCCAACGCAATGATTGCTCAGGGTTTGGTATAATACTAATCCAACGCAATTAAAATCTTGACAAAAGAAACTCCGCTTGGTTTTGCAGGCGGAGTTTTTGTTTTAAAACTGATGGACATCCTGGATTTCTGACTCCTGCATCTCGGAAGCAATTTCTTCCTGGTACTGGATTTCTACCATACCAAGAGGAACTCCAAACATACCGGCATACAGCTCCTTGTCCTGTTCAAAAATTGTGTAATATTTTTCAATAAAATCCGGCACATTAGTGTCAAGTTCGCCGGCAGCTGCCATTTTTCTATAAATCGCAATAATATTTTCTTTATCAAATTTTTCCTTATAAGACCGTTTGTCCACAAGTGCGCTAAAAATATCCGCGACTGTAAGGATTCTATCCTGCAAAGAAAGTTCATCGCCGGAAAGCCGCTCCGGATAGCCAGAGCCATTCAGTTTTTCATGATGATGGACTGCAATATTTATGATTTTTTGAGGAACAACATTTTTCAGAATGGCTTCCGTCTCTTCAACGTGCATTTTCATAACACGATATTCAAACGCAGAAAGCTTATCTGGAGACTCAAGAATCATATTCGGAATCGCAATTTTCCCCAAATCATGAAGAATTCCTGCCGTAAAGAGCTCATCAATTTCCTGCTGCGGCAGACCTTTTATTTTTCCGATAGAAACCGCATAACTTGCTGTGTGAATTATGTGCTGAACAGTCTGCGTGCTCTTAAAGTCGATAAGATAAATCATAAGCTTGAAAAGCTGAACAGTTTCTTCATCTGAAAATTCAAGCGAATCAAAAAAATTGTCCATATCCTGCTGATATGAATCATAGATGATTTTTTTTGAAATCAGTTTATCAATATCAAGTTTCCTGAAAATCAAAAGATAAAGCTGATTGAATTTTGAAAATCCATATTTCTGAAAATCCGTGGTAAAATAATTTCCTTTTGTGTCATCCAAAAGTGCCTGAAGCGAATTCGCCGTAAAAAGCAAGGACGCATATTCAAGCTGAGGAATTCTTGCAGCAAGCGACTCATCATATTTTTTGTCATAAAAAAGCAAGGTTTTCGCATTTTCCCCAACCGGCGACATTTCCTTTAAATAATAATATCCATACAAAAACGAATGATAAATTTCTTCCTGCGTAAGATCAAAAAAACGGACAGGCTTTTCACCAAAAAAGTGAAGAAAACCAAAAAGATGAAACAAAGACAAAAGCACAGCGTCTTTTTGCGTAATTTTTTTTCCGGCTGGCAAAACTTTTGCAATAGAAGCTGCAATAAACGCCGTTTCACAACTGATTTTTCCAAGACTCTGGTTAATCTCGCGAATCATCCTAAAAATCAGCTTTAAAATCTGTGCAGAGTTCAATAAAAATTTTGGATAAACTTCATTTTTCATAGAACAAAAATATTCTATCATAGAATTTTGAATTTTACTAATAGTGCGTATGTTGAGTTTTTGTAGATTGTAAATCAGCCGCTCACGGCGAATTTTCAATTCGTTCAGACGGATTTTGCTCGCGCTTCGCTTGTATTTTTTGAGGTGCGCTGCACTTTAATTGATTTCATCGCAAAAAGTCTTCTCAAATTGAAACTTAGCCTACGCTCTTATTCATTCAAAAAAAACAACATCCAAACTAATATTCACAAATTTCTTTTCATTTTAGAAAAATGGGATAAAATAAAAGTATGACAAAACAGGAACTGGTAAGCGAAATGGCAACTGAACTTGGTCTCTCTAAGAAAAAGTGCAACGAAACTTTGAACGCAATGCTCGAAGAAATCGTATTGGCGCTTGAAGCCGGGAACAAATTTACGCAGCCGGGATTCGGTTCATTCAAAACAGCTGAAACAAAAGAACGCATAGGCAGAAATCCTGTTAATGGAAAAAAAATGCTTTATCCAAAAAAGATAAGGCTGAAATTCAAGGCTTCTGAAAAACTAAAGGACGAGATAAATGAATGAGTTTTTGACACAATCACAATTGGCGGAAAAACTTGTTCAGAAAACCGGCATAAAACTTGAGACGGCGAAACAGTTTTCCACGGTGTTTTTTACAATCGTAAAGAAAGGTTTAAAAAACAGCAAAAGTTTTTCCGTTTACAATTTTGGAACTTTCAAAAAAACTTGGATTGAGGCAACAACTGGAATCAATCCCGGAAACGGCGAAAAAATCGACATTCCGGCGCATTGGCGGATAAAATTTGTTCCATGCGCATCTGTTGCCCGCCGAATCAACAAACCTTACGAAAACTTGAAAGCAAAAGAAATTCCTGACGACACAATAATTCCAGAAACCACCGACGAACAGGATGATGACTTTTACAATGATGAACTTGGAATTGAAGAAAATGATTTTGAAGAGGAAGCTGATTACACAGAAGAGGAAAATGCAACATCCAGAAAGAACCTAAAAATCCTGGCGCTCGCCGGAATATTTTTGCTGCTTTTCATACTGATAATTTCAATTCTGATAAAAACATGCGCCGCGCCTGCAAAAAAATCCCAAAAAACAAAAGAAGAAAAACTGTCTCCACAAGAAGAAACTGAAATTGTCGCCGAAGCCCCGGAAAAATCTGAACCGTACGAAGAAAAACTCAATTTTGAAACATTTGCAGTTCCTTCCGGCAGCAATTACCACACAATCGCCGAAACAAAATACAACAACCGACATTTGTGGCCAGTGATTTTTTCCGCAAACAAGAATTTAAGCGCTGACCCAGATTTTGTGGCAAAATATAAAGACATAAAAATCCCAGAATTACCGGCAAACGAAAACCAAAAGAAAAATCTTATAGAAAATTCTGTGCTTGACGCATACAACGCATATCTTCTTATGTGCGAAAAAGAACCGGAAAGCAACAAAAATGAGGAACGAAAACTCCGCGCCACAAGAGTTCTAGTCAGCGGAGAGCTTCTGGTTCCCGGCTTTCTGGCAGAACACCACAACAGAATCCTTCCAGAATATGCAGAAATGGCAGAAAATATTGTTTTACATCAGTATAGATAACTAAAATTTCCTAAAAAATTTGTGATTTATTTCTTTTTTATAGTTTTTTTTGCCATATATTTATATGAAAGAAAAGAAAAACAAGATTTATAAAATCAAGCCAATTGAAGAATTAAGGTTCACTGATGACTTTATGTTTTGCAGGATAATGAAAAATCCTGAAATTTGCAAAGGCGTTCTAGAACGATTGCTAAAAATAAAAATAGAAAAAATAAATTACCCAAGACTTCAAAAGGAAATAAGACCTTATTATAGTGCACGCGGAATTCGTATGGATGTCTACGTAAAAGATACAAACCGGATTTTTGACATTGAAATACAGACAACGATCCCAAAAGATTTACCGCGAAGAATGCGCTACTACCAAAGTATGATAGATGTTGACACTTTAGCAAAAGGCACTGATTATTTAACTTTAAAAGAAAGCTATGTAATTTTTCTATGCACAAAAGACCCTATAGGGCTAGGACTTCCTACGTATACATTAAAAACAATTTGCAAGGAAAACAAAGATGTTGAAATCAATTATGGAATAAACAAAATATTATTCAATGCAAGTGCAGCAGGCTTAGAAAAAAATCTTGAAATTAAAAACTTCTTGGGTTATCTTTTTAGTGGAAAACCTTCAGACAGTTTCACTAACGAAATTGAAAGCAATGTTGAAAAACTCAAAATAAACGAACTTTTCAGGAGTGACTATATGATGGACGCACTGCCACTTTTTGACGCAAGACAAGCAGGAATTGATGCCGGTATTGAAATAGGCGAAGCCAGAGCCGAAAGAAGAATTCAGAAAACCGCAAAAAATTTCCTTAAAAAGAATATTCCAGCAGAAATTATTGCGGAATGCACAGGTCTTAGTCTTGAACAGGTAAATAAAATAAAAAGCAAGCTAAAAATAAAATAAAATCTCAAAAAAAAATCCTGTAAAAAAGTTACTGCACTTATACTAAAAAGTTCCTGACTTTTAAACAAAAAGTTACCAAGTTTTAAGCAAAAAGTTGGTAACTTTTAATCGAAAACTTACTGACTTTTGAGTGAAACATTTTACACTTATTTATTATCCGACAACAATAACCAAAACAAGTCCTAAACAACAACAGTCTCTGCATGGAGTTTTTCCGCAAAATCTGTTGTTGTTAAATTTTCCCAACTGTCATTAAAATAGTTATTTCTTTTGCGCCATTTCGATTGAACCAGAAGAAATTGCGTAACCTACAACAGGATTTGAAGTACCATTTCCATACAGAATACCAGAGCTACATATTGCATAAGGTCCTTTTGGTGTATAAGAACTTGTATCATCTGCTCTTTTTTCAAATTCATGAATAACGCCATTGCTCCAATCTTTATTTAATCCAACATTAATCTGATCATTTGTTGATTTATTTTCTGTTGGAAGCATTGAAACAGACCAATTTCCAGTAAAGAATCCGCCTGATGTAGCTCCATCTTTTGGTTTTCCATTTTCAAAGACAACTGGATATGCAATCTTTGTTTTTGTTCCCTCATTTGATTTATAAGAAATAACAGGAATCCATGGAGAACTTTCATCCTTTCTACCAACATCAATAGAACAATTATCTCCTACATCATTTTTAGAATCAACAAGAATTTCTGTTATAGAAGAACTTTCATAAGATGGCATATAAGCATAATATAGATCAGCACCAGAATTACTCATATAAGCAAGATGGATACCATCTTCCGAATCTATAGCCATCTGAATATACTGTCCACCTTTTTTACTTATTGTTTTTGCAGCCCAAGATTTTCCATTAATTCCAGACAGAATTTCTGATAAACTTACAGAAGTCATTTTTAGTGTTCGATTGCCTTCATCATACCAGACAACAACCGCACGGCCTGCATCAGATGACTGCAATGCACCAACCGCAACATAACCAGCAGTGCCTGTTATTCCAGAAATCTTACTTACATATTTATAAGCCGATTCGCCAGAAACATTTCCTTTATATGAAGAATCTGTTGAAGTTCTAACTTTATATGTTGAATCATCATAGCCTATTTTTCCCTCATCTGAATCTTTTCCACCTGGCTGATTGAATGATACAGAACCTATTAAATCTTGCAAACCTAAACCAATATCATTTGCATTGCCATAGCCTTTTCCATTTACAGAACCAACTCGGAATGTTATCTGACCAAGCAAATGATCATAATAAGCATTATATACATAAGTTTTCTCAGAACTATCTGTATAGGTTGCCATAGAAAGAGACTGAGTTCGTTTTTGATCTGATTTTAATTTTGAATCTTTATAGGCAAATATATTTTCAATTCGCCGTGCATTTGTGTTATTGTAATAATTAAAATTCAAATCATGATAATCTCCATAAGAATAAGCTTCCGACCTAGAGAAGAACTGCAAGTTTCCACCCATACCATCACTACCCGAAGTATCAGAATTCAATGCTGTTCCATAAGTCTCTCCATTTCTATCAAAAGCAAATGTATTATATGTGAATCCCTGATATGCAGAGCCTAACTTCGTATGGCTATACAATATTGATTCAGACGAGTCATTATACCCATAAGATTCTGTACATGACAAAACAACTTCATTTCCTTTTGAAGGCAATGAAGTTGTTGTTGTAATGTAATATTTTCCAGGTGCCGTCACCCAAATATCTCCTGTTTGTCCATTCCATGTGCCTTCCGAAGAAGTTAAGATAATCCCCATTTTATGTGTTCCAAAGTTTACATTATAAGAATAAACATAATAATCGCCATCTGAACCGCTCTGAGCCTTTGGATTTCCTGAGACAGCATAGTAATATCCGCTGCCACCTTCATCCCAAATGCGAATTGCACCATACTGACTCAATTTTGTACTTACATACAAATCAACTTTTCCTGTTACAGTTCCTGCTGTTCCTGTTCCATAAGCATATCCTGGCATATTGAAATATCCGACACCATTCTTAAAGCTGAATCCAATGCGACCACTCTTCTCAGCATTGTTAGCCATATAAGGGCCAACTTTCATGTGAACAAATTCTGCGCTATCACCTTCAGGAGTCACCGCAGTCTTAAAATCCCAGACATCAAATTTTAAATTATCATTCAAAAGATTATTATTCTGACCATTTGGCAATCGGTTGTAATAATTTGAATAATCAGCAGTTGCTTTTTGAATATCTGTTGTTTCAGAAATTTCTTTTGCTGTTCCATGAGAATCATCATTATTAATGTTGTTCAAAGCAGGAACATTGTTCACAGACACATTCACTTCGCCAGAAGCAATACCAGGAAGCTCAAATTGCAAACCAAAATCTGTATTTCTTATTACATCACTATAATTATCATTATGTATAATTTCTGTAGAAATTCCGTTGCTATAACTACCAATAGAGACATTTCTTGTAGAATGATTTAAATTCCAACCATAAAGAGTAATTTTCTCACCAACTCTAACTGGATATTCACCTGTAGAAGCTCTGTTATTCATAGATGCATAAGTTCTTTCATATTCACTTAAATCTGTCCAAACTTGAGTAATGTATGGAACAACATCTATTCTGTAAACATTACCAGCACTCTTATTGCCTTTCCAGTCTTTAGCAGAAATAGTAATTTCCTTATCCGCCTCCGCAACATCTGCAACCTTTTCTGTATTTATTACAATTTTGTAATTTACCTTATGTCCATCTTGACTTATATATTCATCTGTAACTAGAACTGATTCAACACCATCAGGAAGCTCCTCATACTTCCATTCACCTTTTTCATAAGTTGCAAGAGTCTGAGAAGAAATTTTTCCGAATCCCATATCAATTGATTCAATCCTTACGTTATCAGTTACAAAACCTTCTATTTTTATATGGCCAGAAACCTTTGGATCTCGATCATAAATTCCATCGGTTTCATTAAATCTCTCAACAGGTAAATCTGCCTCCAATTCAATATGACCGTTTGCAATTCCGTCTTTAAAATAAACGCTATTGGCATCTTTGCCATTCCAATAAAACGGCGTAATTGTCGGAACAGGAGATTCTTTTTCACCGCTCATAAGTTCTACAGGAATTTTTAGCAATGCCCACTGGCTGTCTGTTCCTTGTTCAGTCTCTTCTGTTTTATCCCAGAATGTTATAGATATATTTCCAGAAGTTACATCTGAGATTTCAACACCACCGAAATCTGAAATTTGTTCATTAATAGCATAAGAACCTTTATTTTTTACTTTTGAAATAATGTATTCTTTTGATTTCATCTCAGAAACAGTTCCTGACTTATGAGTTGCATTTTCTAAATCAGAAGGATTTTCCAAAATATAACGAAGTTCATTATTTCCACCTACAAATTCTGGAATAATGCAAAGCCCTTCTATTACCTTGAATTTAGAAGAATCCAAAGTTACCACAGACTGAGCTTTTCCAGACACAGAATTCAATGCAGAAAAATAACTGAATTCTCCAAATGCCTTTCCATTTTTAGTATCTTTTTCAGAGTCTCCGGTTGTAACCGGTGCTTCTGATTTATCCGCATCCCAGTCGTAATAACCACTTTGATTTAAATCTGTTCCCAAAAGAACTTTTGCAATACGAGGGCGGTTGTTTTCAACTTTTGTAGAAATTGAGCCAGTTGAAATATTTCCGGCATTATCAATCGCAACTACGTGAACAATTATTGGTCCATCTGGAATATTTGTTGAGTCAATACTTGCACTCCAAGTATAACTTGAGCCAAGCTGCTCTATTGATTCAATCATTTTATCGCCATCATCATTCAAAAGGTTTCCAGCATCATCCACAGATTCAGTGATTTTATGGTCAACAACTTGTGCAAAAATGATTTCTGCATCTGTAAATGAGGTTGCCGCAGACGGGCTAAACTTTACCGTAGTTCCAGAAACATCTGTTATCAGACTGTATGAACCGGCAATTTTTATAAGGCCACCTTTGCGGACATTTTTATTCTCCGCAGAAAGTGAAATAGAATCCACACTGCTTCTTGACGAATCTGTTACATACATTGCCGCAAGCCCATCAGAATTTATATAGACATCTCCATTTGATGGATTTGCAGGTTTTGAATAAAGAACTGTTTTATTTGCACCATCTGCATTTCCAATCATCGGGTTGTATATTCGGTTTTCGCCATTTTTTCCTTTTCGTTCAAAATAGAATGCAATATATGCAAGACCACTACCGCCTTCCTGAACATAATCTCCAAAACTAAAATACTTATTGTTGTTCACAACAGTTGAATTTTCAGCTCCTATTCCCAAAATCTTCAACATGCTCTTTAATCGTAAATTTTCACCCGGGTTTACAGTTTCCCTATTATTTATGTCATATAAACTTGGCGGAGTATTATCAATATTTATTGTTACAGAAGAATCGAACGAAGCCCCTGTATTATCTGTAGCCGTTATTCTATAAGAAATAACTCCAGTCTCATCAGTTTTTAATGGAACACGCAGTTTATATTCATTTGTACCAGGCTTTATCTCTGATTCATCTTCAAGATAAATATTATTTTCTGACAAAGAATCATTGCGCGTGAATTTTATAGAATCAACTTTTTCATTATCTGAAACATCAGCCGTCAAATACCATTTTCCGCTTTGAGCCACAGAAACATTGCTTATGTACATTCCAGAAATATACTCACGTTCTGTAATAGGCATTGATGAATCTGTTGGCACAATATCCTTACCGTACTGAATCAACTTAATATTTTTTATTACAGGTTTTTCACCATCAATCGTAATTTCAATAGGTTCAGTCCAAGCCCTAGACAAACCATCATCATCAATTGCCTTTACACGGATTCTTAATGTCTGAGACTTAGATGTTTCTCCTGTTTTTACAAGCTCTTTTATACAAGAAGAATCAATATCCAGTTTCCAGCTGTTTGTTCCATTTGCCAAAATATACCAAGTTTCATCAGTATCAGAAGCACTTGAACTCAATTTTGTCTTCAAGCCATCTTTTTCATCATTCCAATCATCATTAATATATTTTTTATCATCAAGAGTAAATTTGCCATCGTTATTTGCATCAATCTGAACACAAACTTCTTTGACTGTAACATTATCAATTGCACCACCATAAACAGTCACAACACCACTTGTTGTTGTTCCATCTGCAGGAGAATTAATCCAAGCCTTAGGTTTACCACTTTCAGAATCAACAAGAACATATTGATCTTTTATATAAGCCTCATTTCCGGCAGAATCTTTCACATAGAACCAAATCGGAACTTCATAAACATCTTCCGTTCCAGTCTGTTTTATATCATACAAATATCCACTAGAATCTTTTGCAACTGCATAGTAAATCAAGCTTTCAGAAGATTCCTGCGCCCCGGAAGCAAACCTAATTTCCCAAGCAGCAGATGTTCCAACATTTTTCCAATCAGGTTCTTTTGAAGTATCTTTGAATGGAATTGCATATTTTAGACTTTCGATAGAAGAATAATCATCAAGAACTGTTCCTTTTATAGAAATTGCAGAAGAGACAATATCCGAAGATGATGTTGTTGGAGAAACAATTTTTACAGAAGGAGCTTTTGAGTCAACAGTAATGTTCCTCATATCCTTGTTTGTTTGCCCTGCTGAATCTTCTGCAGTAACAGAAATTGAAAGGGAAGAAATATCTTTATAGGTTGACAATGCAACAGTCTTGAAATTACATTCATAAACGCCCGATGTTTCTGTAAAATTTTCTTTAATAGACTGAACTTCACTTCCTCCAATAGAAAGTGCCACAGATTTCATTCCAACTTCTTCTGTAACACTCGCTTTTACATAAACAGAGCTATTTACACCAAATATAGAATTTGCGTCTTCCCAGTTTGTTCCATCATGACTTATCTTTAAAGAAACTTCCGGAGCTTTATTGTCAAAAGTGAATGAAATTCCTGTTGTGTCATCAACTTTTGAAGTTATTGAAGAATCAGAAAGATATGGTCGTTTTAGCGGTGAGGTTTCAGCCGAACAGAAAGTCCCTTCCGCTGAATCTATAACATAAAAATACCATTCTTTTTTGCCCTGAGATTCATTTTCATCAAGTTTTGTTCTCCAAATTCCAGTTCCATTTTCAACACTTATTTTTTTCCAAGAATTGCCAGATGTTGAAGGAGTTGCATTTGCAGATTTATTTGAGTCATAATCAACTTTATTTATTCTATATAATTTCAGCTTATCATAATTTCCATCATCATCACTGATTACGCCCATAATTTCATTTGAACTGGTTATGCTGTCCGAAATTTTTATATTTGTAAGTTTTATTTCCGGGCGGTCAGTATTTTGGTCAATTTTAAGTTTATAAGATGAAGCATTATTAACTGATTGATTTGCATTTCCAGCGTCATCTGTAAATAAAACCCTGAATTCAAATTCTTTTGAATCTGTAGAATTATTCAATTTTGTTGTATCAATTCCAGAAATTGTCCAATTTTGTCCCTCAAGGTTTGATGATGTAAATTCAAGATTGTTCCCATCAGAGCCATTCAAATATTGTAAAACAGGAGTTTTATTTTTTGTAAGATTATTATCAACAACTGTTCCGCTTAAAGTAATCGTCTTGTTTACAGTGGTTTCAGAAACAGGCGAAGTTATAGTAACTTTTGGAGCAGTGCTATCAACAATAAACGAACCAGTATTATAGTTTTCAGATTTATTACCCGCATTATCTGTTGCACGAACATAAATAGTATATTCACCGTCATTAAGACCAGTCAATTGATAATTGCCTGGTACTTTCGTAACAGGTTTAGAGCCACTCATGTTAGAGTTTGTGCTGAATTCAACAGATTTTACGCCACTAAGAGAGTCCGATGCAGAATAGGTAATTTTTATAGAATCCGTATTTTTCAAAACCTGCGATTCCTCAACAGAGAGATTTTCTACTTTAGGTGCTGTTGTATCAACTTTATAAGCTAAAGGAGCTAACTTCGTTTCATTTCCTACATTATCTTTTGCAGTAAATGTAATCATCGTTCCAGACTCTATAGTTTCTCCCAAATCTATAGTTGTTGAATATTTATAGTATTTTCCCTCTGCGTTTGTTTTTCCATCTTCATCACATTTTTCATTACCACGAGAAAGTTCTCCATCAAAATCCCCTCCATCTTTTTTATATGAATACAAAACTTCTTTTATTCCACTTGGGCTATAGCCATTTACGTCCGCAGCAATAACAGAAAGCTTTACAGAAGAAGAATTTATCCAACTCTCGTATTTTTTATAAACCTCAGAATCAATTTTAATTTCCGGTGGATTTCCATCACCATTGCAAATCAATTCTATTTCCGCAGAATTTCCTGCAATATCCGTTGTCTGATAAAAGAAATGCTGTTCGCCATCCTCAATTTTTGCAGATGGAATTGTATCCGTCCAAGAGATTTTTCCGTTATCTTCTTTTGCTTCAATTTTTTTTGTTGCATCCTGTTCATCCTCTGCATACGGATATTTTGCAGAAGCAACAGTGGCTTTTTTCCAAGTCTCAACGTCATTTCCATCCGAATCTTTTGAAGTTTCTTTTGTAGACTCAAATCTTTCAATGCTTGCAAGTTTTTCCAAAGATGAAACATTGACTATTCCTCCAACTGCAGCATTATTGTTTGCATTTACTTGGCAAGTATTATTTACAATATCCACAAATGAGATACTAATATTCCCTTCGCTTATAAGAACATAACTTTCCGCTGTTGTTGTATGCCATTTTTTATTTGTTTCTGAAGCAGTTGCATATCCTGTATCTAAAACTTCTAGTTCAAGTTTATATTTTCCAGCTTTTTTAGGAAGTTTATATGAAACTGCATACGTTGTATCTCCACCAACTTCATATTCAATAGGATTCACAACCTTTGAGCCATCCACCTCTAATTGTGGCTGTAACTGCGAATCATTGCTTTCAGAACAGTCAATTTTATTTCCATTTTCATCAAAAACTGTAAGTTTAACAGAAGCAATTCCATCGTCATCCGTTATCGTAAAGTTCGCAGAATTGTTGTTTTCTATTCCAAATACGTTTTGACCGTTTGTAACATTTGTCCAGCCATCGCCAAGTTCTGCGGAAGTCTTTCCATTTGTAAACGAAATCACTGGCTTGTCCGTTTCCTGTTTTACAAAAACATCGTCTCTTGTGAATTCTGATTTATTTCCTGCTGTATCTGTTGCAACAACTTTAAACGTCAAAGGCGAATTATCAGCAAATTCTGTTGTATCAATTCCACCTTCTTTTTCAATTACAGAAGAATTTCCTTTAAAAAAAGTCTCTGTTTTTGTGCCGTCCGAAACTGTAGCCACAACATTTTGAAGATTCGTGTCTGTTACAACTGCAGAAAATTTAATTGTTCCATTTACAATGTATTTTGTCGCGCCGGATTCTGCTGTTTCTTTTTTTGCAATTGGAGTCACATCGTTAATTTTTATATCCGGCTTCTGCATGTCAATTGTAAACGATTTTGTGTCTTTTGATTCAAGTCCGGTTCTGTCTTTTCCAGAAACAGTCACCGAATATTTAAATCTTTCGCCGTCTTTTGGTTCAAATGAAAAATAATCATTCACGTAATTTTTATTGCCTTTTGAAAAATCCGCAATATTCCAGTCCGCAGAAAGTTTGCTCTCTTTAAAATTAAAATTCGCCTCGCCTGTTATTGTCGCAACATTTTTCGCCTTTGTCTCATCAAAAACAACGATTGAATAAGTTACTCCAGCAAGCTCCGTTTCTTCCGATTTCAAAGTGCCGGAAACTTTTACATTTCCAAGAACATTTGTCATTGCGCCATCTGCAAATCCATCTATAACAATAGTTGGCGGAGTTCCGGCAGATTCGCCAATAAATCCGTAATTGTTTTGAGTCAAAAGCGAAAGTCCGTCTATATCTTTGCCGCTTGCCGCAAGCACATAAAAACTTCCCTTTGTGATTGTAGAAGGAAGCTCAATTGTTTCTGTAAAAGTTTCTGTTGAACTGGAAGAATTTTCTGAATAATCCGCCAAAATCCGCACGTTCGCCGTGGCTTCCACAAGTTCTTCAGAAGGATTTGCGTTTCCAGAAGCTTTTAACGATTCCTTTGCCTTTTCCATAGCAGACTCATAGCAAGACTCAGGTTCTGTGCGAATATTTTTTAATTGTTCAACCGAACAAGATGTATAAGGTCCGAACATATAAACTTTTAACGTTGAAGGTTTTATATAAGTTCCATCCAGACCAGCCTGAGCCTTGAACGTAAGTGAACTTTGTTTTGCAGCTTTATGTGAACCAAATGAAGAAATTTCTGAATCCTTGAATGCAAAACCCATAACTTCGTAAGTCGGGTTCGCATCTTTATTCAGCTTGAATGAAAGCGGAGTCGCAGAAGTTTCTGTTTTTTTCTGGTTCAATATTGCAAGGATATTCTGAATTGTCTCATCCGTTATTTTGGAAGAATCTGTTTCAATCGCCCGGTTATTTTCCGAAGTTTCGTTTCCGGAAGTTTCTACAGCCGCGTTCTTGTAAGTTCCGTTTATAATTTTCATAAAATCAGCGGCAGTAAGTCCATATTTTGACTTTTTGCCCATAAGCTCATCATAGATGTCATCGTTAAGATAAAGACCGCCGCTTGTTGAGTTACCAATTGATTCTGCCGCAGTATGCAAAGGATTCTGCCATACACCAGCGGAATCTTTCAATGTAACGCTAGCATATAATTGCTGATCTCCCCCCCCCTCCACATCGTAAACCTTTAAATAATTATTGTGCAGCTCGTCCGCAGAAGCCGTTCCCAAGGCAACATCCGGATTGTAGCGCGCAAGTGTAACGTTTATTCCGTCTGTTTTGTCAACATTATTTTCTATAAGAGTAGCTTTTGGTTCGCCGCTCATATCTGCGGAAGAATAAACTTTTAGCTCAAGCTCGTAAATTTCGTGCTCATCCGCCGCCGCTCCCACAATCTTTAAAATTGAACCGAAAGGTGCAGGCGAGTCTGATTTTGTTGTTCCAGGATTTTTTATTACAAAAACCGGAGGGGTGTTGTCAATTTCCAAAGTCCTGATGTTCGGCGCAGACTGCTGTTTTGAAGAGTCTGTTGCAACAACGCTGAAAGTATAAGTTCCATCTTTTAGCTTGAAGCTGCCATTGCTGTCTTTTTCGTTTATTTTTATCTGCCAAGTTCCGTCTTTTGCAGGAGTCGCAGTTCCAAGAGTAAAACTTTCGTTTGTTGAAATATTTTTTGCAGAAACCGAAATTGAATCAACGCCCTTGTCATCCGAACAGTTTCCGGCAAGATAAAACCAGTCGCGAACAGCACTGGAAGCCGGCGGATAAGTTATCTCTACTTTTGGGACTTCCGTATCCACAGATTCGCCAAGACCAACCGAACAAGAAAATAAAAGCGAAAACGCAGAAAGAATAATAGAAGATAAAATCAACGATTTTGCAAAGTTTTTAAACATAGAACCGCTCCGTTACTTTTTTTATATTTCATTTGATTTTTTGCAGCAGATAGAAAACACTTTTTTTTCTACATTCTATTTTCCACCCGTTTTTAAAATAAAGCAAAGTTTTTTTTGCAGCAAGAATGACAAAAAGATGAATATCGCAAGTTTTTTGCAAATTGAAAAAAAACGCTCCCGCGGATTTCCAATTTGCTCCAGACGGATTGAGCTCGCGCTACGCTTGTAGTTATTCGGGTGCTCCGCACTTTAATCAGTTTTATCGCTCAAAGTCTTCACAAATTGTAAATCCGCTCGCGCTTCTATTCATTCGGAAAAAAATATTCACATTTTCCCTTTATATATATTGCACAAAACGCAATAATAACTTGAAATTATTTCAGTTTACGCAACACAAATAAAACTTTAGAATAAAATCATAAAAAGCGTTAGCGCTGGTAAAGGCAAGCCGCAGGCTTGTTGCGAAACGGAGCAAAGCGAAGTGAAGCAATGAAGGCGAATGCCGGAACCTTGGACATAGCGACCGAAAATTGAGCTTCGCGAGATTTTCGGGAACGCCCTGAACAAAAAAATAATTTTTAGAGGTATAAAATGGGTAACAATTATTTTAATTCTATTCCTTGGCGTGAAGCCAGACTTCAGTTGGGACATTGCCGTTCAATGTCTAAAGAAGAATTTGCTGACGGAGTAAAGGCTCTTAAGGGCAAAAAAATTGTAATCGTTGGTTGCGGTGCGCAGGGTTTGAACCAGGGACTTTGCTTGCGCGATTCTGGTCTTGACGTTTCTTATGCTTTGCGTGAATCTGCAATCACAGAAAAACGACAGTCTTGGAAAAATGCCACAGAAAATGGATTTAAAGTTGGTACTTATGATGAGATGATTCCAACTGCTGATTTGGTTGGAAACCTTACTCCGGACAAGCAGCACACTCCTGTTATTACAGAAGTTATGAAGAGGATGAAGAAAGGCTCTGCTTTGTGGTATTCTCACGGATTCAATATCGTTGAAGAGGGAATGCAGATTCGCCCGGATATTACAGTTGTAATGTGCGCTCCAAAAGGTCCTGGCACTGAAGTTTACCATGAATTCCAGCGCGGATTTGGAGTTCCTGACCTTATCGCCGTTCACCCGAACAATGACCCGGAAGGAAAAGGCTGGGCTTATGCAAAGGCTTTGGCAGTAGGAATGGGCGGAAGCAAGGCTGGTGTTCTTGAATCTTCTTTCGTTGCGGAAGTTAAATCTGACCTTATGGGCGAGCAGACAATTTTGTGCGGTATGCTTCAGGCTGGAACAATCGTCTGCTACGACAAAATGGTAAGCGAAGGAATCGCTCCTGAATATGCGACAAAACTTTTGATGCACGGATGGAACGTAATTTCTGAAGCTTTGAAATGGGGCGGAATCACAAACATGATGGATCGTCTTTCCAACCCTGCAAAAATCCGCGCGAACGAACTTTCAAAAGAAATCAAGAAGCTTTTGACTCCACTTTACCAGAAGCACATGGACGACATTATTTCTGGAAAATTCTCTTCTACAATGATGCAGGACTGGGCAAACAAAGACCACGACTTGCTCACATGGCGCGAAGAAACAGGAAAGCTTCCGTTTGAGTCAACTCCTGAATCAAAAGAAGAAATCACTGAACAGGAATATTTCGACAAGGGAATCTTGCTTGTCGCAATGGTAAAAGCCGGCTGTGAGCTTGCATTCGAGACAATGGTTGATGCAGGAATCAAGCCTGAATCAGCTTACTACGAATCATTGCACGAAGTTCCGCTCATCGCAAACCTGATTGACCGCAAACGCCTTTACGAGATGAACC
>OQVN01000134.1_pt1 | contig 28622 bp, 27 predicted proteins | sample 1691621 | NCBI WGS metagenome assembly OQVN01 (sample SAMN03418278, study PRJEB22391) | human gut metagenome | biome: human-gut; feature: organic feature; material: feces | host: Homo sapiens | place: Tanzania | collected 2013-01 | reverse complement strand
GAAAATTTGAAGGCGGAATCTCTAAGTTCTTTGCCGGAAAAGAAGCGGAAATCTGTTCTAAACTCGGAGCGGAAAAGAACGACCTTCTTCTGTTTGTAAGCGACGAAAAATGGCAGACAGCGTGCGTCGCGCTCGGAGCAGTGCGCAAGCAGCTTGGAAAAGACTTGAACCTTTACAATCCAAAGGACGAGTTCCACTTTGCCTGGATTATCGACTTCCCGTACTTTGCATGGAACGAGGAAGAAAACAAGTGGGAAACAGAGCACCACATGTTCACGCTTCCGCAGAAAAAATACTGGGACTCTTTGGAAAGCGACCCGGGAGCTGTAAAAGGCGACCTTTACGACCTTGTCCTGAACGGCTACGAGCTTGCTTCAGGCTCAATGCGTATCAACGACCCTGCATTGCAGGAGCGCATTTTTGAAATCGTAGGCTACAGCCGCGAGCGCGCAGAAAAAGCGTTCGGCTTCCTTGTTCAGGCATTCAAGTTCGGCGCGCCGCCGCACGGAGGAATCGCACCGGGACTCGACCGCCTTATCATGCTCATGTGCCACGAGGAAAGCATCCACGAGGTAATCGCCTTCCCGAAGAACAATCTGGCGGCTAGCCCGATGGATGAATGTCCTTCAGCAGTAGAAGACAAGCAGTTGGATGAACTGCATTTAAAGTGCACAGAAGTTGAGAAATAATGCGCGCGAGTTTTCCGCAGGGAAAACTCGTTAAGCAAGACGCGAAGCGGATTGCGCTAAGAGCTACATATTCAGTGTGTCGAAAAAGAAATAGGTGGCATTGGTCTTTGTTGGCGATGAAAATTTCAATGTCAGTTTTTTTTAATCTGTTTATGCTTCATGCTTTTGTGAGGCATGGGCGGATTTTTTTATTCTTCAAACCAGTTTTCAATTATCAGATTTGCAACTTGCTTTATGTCTTTAAAATCTCTTGTGTTCCTTGTTACTAAAATCAGGTTGTTGGATATGGCAGTTGAAGCAATCAGTAAATCCATTTTTGCTGGCAGTTTTCCTTTTTGTTTTAGTTTGGAAAACATATCTGAATAAACGCTGGCGGCAAAATCATCAAAAGGAAGAATAGCAAAAAATTTCTGGATTTGATTTATGGGATAATCAAAAAGATAATCCTTTCTTTTGCCTTCTGGAAGTGATTTTATGCCAGACAATATTTCTGCCCAGACAACTGAAGAAATGCACGAATGTTCAATGTTTGCTAAAATTTTATTTACAACATTTTTGTTCGGCATGGGTTTTGAAGGTTCTGAAATTATGTTCGTGTCCAACAGATATATCGGTTTCATGCTTGCCTCAAAGTTATTCAAAATCTTCTGGATGTCTTATGAACGGATCTGTATCTTTTTTTCTTGCAAAGATTGAATCAATTTCTTCATTTGTAATTTGAGGTTCAGAAAGTTTTTCAGAATAGAATTTTTTTCGCCAGTTTTTTAATGAAGTCATAAACAGTTGTTTCTTGTCTAAGGCATTGGAAGTTTCTTGATTGTTGATAACGGCTACAGTTTTTCCGTGCCTTGTAACTTGGATGCTTTCGCCTTTTTCTTCAACAAGGTGAAGGTAATATGGTAATTTGTTTTTTGCGATACCAACTGATATTGAAATCATAAAACCTCCGGTAAAAACTAAAGCAAAAATTGATTTTTTCAAGACCTTTAATAGAATAATATTATTTAGCTAAAATGTCAAATTTGTGGCTAAAATCTTGATTGGTTGTAGTTTTATAATTTTTCAATAATTTGTTTTGAATTATATTCCACTTTTATTTTTCATTTTCACCTTTCAAATTTTGCAGCTTACATTCTTGTTTTTGCAAGTCGCTTAAAATCATCTTTTTTATTTTTTTGTTAGCCTGTAAAGTTCTGCAAAAAGCTGGAGGTTGAAAATGATTTTAGAGGCTGTGCTTTTGGGGCTTTCAACAGGAACTTACTGCGTAATGTACTGCGGTCCTGTGCTGATTCCGTTTTTATTCGGGACAGAAAAAATTTCTTGCAGGCGAAATACGGGATTGATTGGATTATTTTTGGCTTCAAGGCTTGCGATGTATTTTATTCTTGGAGTTGCTTTAAGCGCGGCAGGTCTTCTTGCAAGTGAATTTTTTGATCCGTATTTTGCAAGGCGTCTTTCTGTATGCGCTTACATTTTTTGTGGAATCGCGTTGCTTTTAAATTCGTTCGGCGCAAAGTTTCCCTGGAAAAAAGATGGTTGCAAATGTGCTGGCTTAAAAAAACTGGGAAACGATTATGTAACTGCGGTTTTTGCGGGGCTTGCTGTGGGGCTTCATATTTGCGCTCCTTTGTGGACTGCTATTGCCCGTTCTGTTTTTTTGCCTGGCATGAAAGGAATTTTTTATCTTGTTTTCTTTTATGCTGGGACACTTCCGTTTTTTCTTCCGCTTCTTGGAATTCCGTTTGTTCAGAAAATATTTCCTGTGATGAAAAGAATTTCACGGATTGCGCAACTTTTAATCGGATTTTATTTCCTTATTTTTGAAGGCTTGATAAAACTGTTTTTTTAGTTTTTTTTACAGAGGGTAAAATGATTGTTCCAGTTATTCTTTGCGGCTTGATGTCGCTAGTTATTTTGTTTTTTGTAATTGCCAACAACGGATTTTCCGCAGTATCTATTTTTTACGGTTTGTTTCTTATGTTTCTTTACGGAGGAATGACATTCGCTGAAAATAAAAAGAAAGGAAGCGGAACTGTATACCGCAGAATTTTTTTGACAACTTACGCGGTGTTTTTTTGCATTGGATTTATTGCGAATCTTTTTGCGGAAAGGGGAAGCATGGCAATTACCAACGAGGCTCTTGCAACTTGCGAGCTTCCGTTTTGCCACATTGTAATTCCGCAGGGACTTTTGTCTTATCTTGCAACGCAAACTGTGATTTTTCCTGCAAGAGTTTCAGGGCATTTTGCTTCAATTGCGAGTATGCTTGCAATCTGGCTTGTGTTTACGCTTGTTCTTGGACGCGGCTGGTGTGCCTGGGTTTGTTTTTACGGCGGCTGGGATGAAGGTTTTTCTCACGTTGCAAAAAAAAGACGGCTTAATCTTTTGGCACATAATAAGGAAATCCGAGAGTTTCAGTTTGGCTTTTTGTTCTTTTTAGCTCTTGCCTGTTTTGGAACTATGTCGGCTCTTTATTGCGATTGGTTCTGCCCATATAAAATTGTGACGGAATTTTTTCCTATGACGACAATTCCTGGACTTATTGCGGGCATTATTTTTATAGGACTTTTTTTGGGACTTGTTGTTGTGCTTCCGATTTTGACTAAGCGCAGGACACAGTGCGGTTTGCTTTGTCCGTTTGGCGCATTTGCTTCTTTGACTGACAAATTAAGTCCGTTTAAAATGCGCATTGACAGTGCAAAATGCAAAGGCTGCATGAAATGTGCGCAGGCTTGTTTGTTTGGAGCAATCGATGTTGCAACAATTCAGCAGAAAAAAGCTTCGCCGGAAATTACTTGTGCAAAATGCGGAGAATGCATTGCAGTTTGTCCTGAAAAAGCAATTTCTTATCAATTTAGATTTAACAAAGGCTGCTGTTCCCCTGAGCCAAAAACAAAATTTGCAAAAGGAATTCAAAAATTCTTTGCGCCTGAAAATTTGTTCAGGTTTGCGGCCTTTACGTTTGGTGCGATTATGTCCCAAACTTTTACAATTAATTCAATCGAAATAATTTTGAAATTTTTTGCGCATTAAACATCAGCTTATTAAATTGGAGATTTATATGAAAAAACTTGTTTATTACTTTATGACTTTTTTGTGTGCTTTTATGTGTTTCGCCGGCATTTCATTGTTTTTTATAAATGAAGATTCTGTTCAAAATTTTATGGTAAAATCGCTTAAGCTAAAAACTTCTCCTTGGCTTAACGGTGGAAAAATTGTTGCGGATTTTTTTGATGAAGTTTGTGATGACAACGGAAGCGGAAAATTAAATTATCCGCATTATGAGCAGTTTGAAAAAGGCTCGCTGGACTTGATTCGCTACACTGTGCACAAGCCTGTTTATGAAGCTGTTTGGCAGCAGCATCCGGAATACTGGCAGCTTGACCTTGAGTTTAAGTGCGGAATTCCAGATGTGCGAAATATTATGGTTTACATTGGCGCAGAAAATATGAGCGGCGGTTCAACAGAACCTTTGTTTGCAGATGCAGAAAATGTAAAGTTTGATATTTTTCATCCATGGAATTTTGCAGTATGGGTAAACAAGGAAAATGGAACTGTCTATAATTCAAGGCGCGACTTTATCTGCGAAACTGAAAACTATTTTATAAGCAACGGCAAAGAAGTTTTTGTAAGAATTCCGCTTGCACAAAAAGAACTTCAGAAATTTTATACTTCAAAAATTACTTGGCACTATGTTGTTGTCGGCGGATTTTCTGAATGGGACAAAGGCGGATTTTTGCCTTCAGATTCAGATGAAAAAATTTACGATTTGCTAGATGGATATTCTTTGAAAATTCCGCAGAGCCAGCAGCTTTCTTCCAGAACACTTTTTCCAGTTGAAGTAAAAATGAAAGATGAAGATTCTTTGCAGAATTCAGATTTTGAAAATGCAGTAAAAGAACGCTACAAGGAATTTCAGGAGCAGAAAATAATTCCGCTTGCTGAAACAAAAGATGAGCCTGTTTCATTTTCTGAAAATCTTGAATATGCAATCTGTGTTTTTGAGCATGGGGAATATAAGAAAGCAGAAAAACTTTTTTCAGAACTTGTGGCTGAACAGGAAAATTCTGCGCTTGCAAATGCGTACTATGGTTCGTGCCTTGCAATCCGCGGTGGAAATTCAAATGTGTTTGCGGCAATGAAACTTGTAAAGCAGTCTTTCGTTTATCTGGACAAAGCTGTTTCTCTTTGCGCCGGAAGTGATGACGAAATGGAAGTTCTTTTAAACCGTGCCAATGTCGCTTCTTCAGTTCCAGAAAGTGTATTTAAAAAATCCGAAGTGGCTGGAGCTGACTTTGAGCGCATTGCAGAGCTTTATAAATCTTGCGCAGATTTTGACAAAGATTCAGATGAAAAGAAAACAACGCTTGCGTATTACTATGTTTGCGCCGCGGAAAATTTCAGGAAGGCAGGACGTGAAACAGACGCCAAGCGAAATGCCTGGTATGCAGAAAAAGTTTTTCAAAAACAGTAGAATATAAAAAATGAAAATTACGATTTTAGACAATGATTCAGGAAGTGAGGACGAAATAATTGTAAAGTGCTCAAACCTGAGTCCTGAAATAATCCGGCTTTTGAATTCTTTTAAAAGCGGAAAAGACAAGCTTGCGGTTTTTAAAGATTCGCAGATTGTCGTTATTGAACCAAAGGAAATTTTTTATTTTGAATCCGTGGACAACAATGTTTTTGCGTACACAAAAGAAAATGTCTACGAGTCAAAGAGCAAGCTTTATCAGCTGGAAGAAGAGTTTCTTTCCAAGGATTTTATTAGAGTGAACAAAGCTGTTGTCCTGAACATAAATAAAATTGCAAAGCTTGTTCCTGCGTTCGGCGGAAGATTTGAAGCTGTCTTGAAAAACGGCTACAAAGTTATAATTTCAAGAATGTATGTTCCATTGCTAAAAGAAAAACTTGGAATGTAAGCGGAGGTTAAAAATGAATTCAGTTGCAAGAATCGTAAATATGTTTTGTGTTATTTCAACAGGAATTTTTCTTTGCTCTGGAATATACTGCTATGCTTGCTGCGGCGCGGATGTTGAGCTGCATTTGTCATACATCTTTGGAGTTTTTTTGATTGCCTTTATTTCTTCTGTTTTATACATTCCGTTTTTAAAGGAAGATGAGTTTTCAAAAGGAAAACTTATAGCCTTGCGGATTTTATATTTTTTGATTATAAATTTTTTAGTTCTAGTTGTTGGTTATAAACTTGACTGGTTCATATTCGGAAATATTAAAATGCTTGTGGGAATGGAATTGGCAGTTGTTGCAGTTTTTTCTATTGTATTTCTTGCTGAATATTTAAGAAGTCTGCAGGAAGCAAAAAAAATGAACCTGCAGATTGCTAACCGTCAAAAGGAATAGCTTCCTTTAAAAATTTATTTGCTACTGCTCAAGTTTTTCTTTATGCATTCATGAACGGCAGTTTCAATAGAATCCCTTAGAGCCTCTTCAAGGTCATAATAGAAAACTTTTTTATTGATTGCCGGAACAGGCTCTTCTTTTTCTGTTTCAAATAAAGCCGTGTATGGAATTGATAGAGACTTTGCAAGAAGTTCTATTGTTTCCATGCTCGCGCCTCTTTTTCCCCGTTCAATGTTCGCTAAAAAAGTCTGAGAAACATCAATTTTTTCTGCAAGCTCCTCTTGTGTCAGTTTTAAAAGCTTCCTGTATTTCTGCACATTTTTTCCAAACACACTTTTTATTTCCTGCATATAATATCAAAATATTACTCAAAGAAATAATTTGACAGTATCTTTAGGATATAATAAAATATATCTTGTAGAAATAAAATTTTCGAGGAGATTTTTAATTAAAAAAAAGGTTAACTAATACAAATTATAACACATGTAATCGGAGAAAGTGTGTGAAAGATGAAATTAATATTTTGGAATGGATTTTAAAATCATCAGAAAATCTTATTAATGAAAGAAGAGCTGTAGAGGCAAAAGCGACTGGATATTTGGCTTTTGTGGCTCTTATTTTGGCTATGGTAATAGATTTTTTCTCAAAGGTGTTTGATAAATCTATAGAGATTTGCAGTTTGTTTAAGTCGCTGTCTTTTATAAGCTTTAGTCTTACGATAATTTGTGGTGTGATTCTTATGATTATATGTGCTGTTATTTTGACTCCAAAAGAATTATGCCTTTTTAAGCCTGAAAAACTTTCTGCATTTTATGAAGAAATACAAGCTAGAGAATTTTCTGACGAGAAAATAAGTGAAAGTATTTTTGAAGAAAATAAAAAGACTATAGAAACTAACCGTAAGATTTTGGATAAAGTAGACAACCTGAATCTTTTTGCATCAATTTTTTTAAGAGTTCTTATGTTTTTATTTGTTATAGATGTATTTATTTTTCTAGTTTTTATGGGAGCTATAAAATGAAATTAGAAAACAATAATGTAAAGATAGAAATTACAGAAACAGAAAATGGCAAGATTTGCATTGATATTACAACCTCAAAAGAAGTTGTTGTGAATGTTAAAAATGACAAAATAAGCAATAAAACTGTTTTGGTTGAATCAGCTAGAAGAATTTTTAGAAAAAAATTTAGTTTAACTGGTGTTGTTATAAGAGATTCAAAAAATAATAAGGAACAATAACCATGAAAAAATTTATTTCAATTTATTTATTTCTTATTGTGCTTTTTCTAGTTGCGCCTTTCAGTGTTTTTTCTCAGGATGACGGCTATTTTAGAAATTGGGATACTGTTGAAAAGGCTTTGGATTATTACAAAAAAAATTCTTTTGACGAGGTTGTTACTGATTTTGGCGACAATTATACAAGCGTTGATGATTCCTGCATTTATTATTCACCGTCTGGAGAATCTTCAATCACATTTTCTGTCAAAAAGAATAAAGTTAGAGGCGTTTCCTACAAAGGTTTATACGCTGACCTTATTTCTTATTTAGATACAATTCCTAAATTGAAAGTGTCTGAAATTATTACGGCGGCGGAATGCTGGATTGGTTTTCCAGTTGATTTATTAAAAGAAACTTACGGCGATTTAATCTATTCCAGCACGGAAAAATTTGTTCGAGTGGGACCATCAGATGAATCATTTATAGAATTCACAATTTCAATTCCTGCTTCGGGACAATCCAGTGTTCCGTCATCCAGCGGAATTAAAAAAGTCCGAAAAGTAAAAGTTTCAGGAACATACGATGAACTAAAAGATTATGTTCTTTGCGTTCCAGAAGATTCGGTTTCGGTCAAATAAGTTTATTCAGGTTTTGTTTTTATGAAAAGGAAAATTTTATTTTTAGCTGTTTGGATTTTATCAACTTTTTTGGTGTTTCCGATTACAAAAAAGGATATAACAAAGGCATCGCTTTCAAATATAGAAAAACTTGTTTCAAAGAAAAAGCTTGCTAATTTTACAGCAAGTGACGGTTCAAATGCGCTTCAAGTTGCAATTCAGGTTGAAAATTTTTTAATTGCGGAATGGCTTGCTGAAAATGAAATTTGTGATTTGAACCACCAGAATGTTTTTGGCAGAACAGCATTGAACGATGCGATTGACTCTGGAAATATCGACATAGTGAAAATTCTTATAGAACATGGCGCAAGAATAAAAAAAGTTCGTTATCTTCAGAATCCTATTGTGCAGACAGTTGTAACAGGAAATTTAGAGATAGCGCAGTTTTTTAGAGAGCTAGGTGAGGATTATTCGATTATTTCTGGCGGAAAAAATATGATTCACCTTGCTGTAATTAATTTTCAGACAGAAATGATTCCGTTTCTTGTAGAAAGCGGCGCAGAAATTAATGCGGAAGATGACGAGAATTTAACTCCTCTTTTAATTGCAATCAAAAATGATGAGCCGGAACAGATTTCAGTTCTTATTGAAAATGGCGCGGAAGTTGAAAAAAAGAATTCAGATGGACAGACTCCGATTTTCTTTGCGATTGAAAATTTTTCTAGTGCAGCGCTTCAAACGCTTATAAATAAAAAAGCAAATATTGAGGCAAAAGATACAAAAGAAAGAACACCATTTTTATTTGCCTATGAAGTTGACAATGTTGATGCGGCGGGAAAACTTTTAAATGCAAATGCGACATTTCCGAAGCAACAGATTTTTACAGCTTTAAACGATAAAAAACTTTCATATCTGCCGCTTCTATTAAAAGCTGGCGCAGATATAACTTTTAAAGATTCTGCAGGACAGAATGCGCTTCATGTGGCAGCTGAAAATTGCGATACAAACTCGCTTTCACTGTTTTTGGAAATTCCTGTTGCTGCTTCAATAATAAATCAAAAAGATTTAAAAGGGCGGACTCCTCTTCTTTTAGCGTGTGGAACAGGAAGTGGATTTACAAATGGTGTTTCGTTGCTTTTAAATGCAGGTGCTTCCACAGAAGAAAGCGATGGCAATGGAAACACTGCTATACATGCTTCAATTCTAACAAATACAGATTCGGCTTCAAAAGAACTAAGTCAAATTGTACTTGAAAAAAATTCAGACTTGTTGAATGCAAAAAACAATGCGGGACAAACTCCGCTTATGATTTCTTTGCAGAACAAAAAGTCGGAAACTTCTGCTTGGATTTTGGATTTTCATCCAGATGTTTTGACAAAAGATAATCTTGGAAATACAAGTCTTCATTATGCGTGCAATTCCGGCATGGAAGATTCTGTAAAGAAAATACTTTCACTTGGAGCGGACGTAAATGTGTTGAACAGCCAGAACGAAAGTCCTATTTGCATTGCCTCCAAAAAACAGTATGAGAATATTTCTGATAGCCTTCTTAGAATCCGTGGAATCAATATTGACACAAAAGATTCAAAAGGAAAATCGGCACGTAATTATTTAATGGATTTATATAATCTGCGGCATGAGCAATCTTCTAAGCGATGGGAAAAATATTTTAATGAACGTCAGGAAGCATGGAATCGTGCTGCTGCGGCAAGAGATTCAAAATATAAACTTGAAAGAGAGAATCGTGAACTTGAAAGCGAAAATAGATCGTTGCAAAGAAAAATAGATAATGCAAAAGAAGGAACAAACACGAGTGGATGGTCAAATAAAATATTCTCTAATGATATTGCAATTGCCTCCAATAATCTTTCTATAACATTAGATGGAATTACAATTTCAGATGAAAACAAAAAGGCTGATGAGTGCACAAAAAAAATGGATGCGGAAATGGAAATTCAAAATAATTACATAGCAAAAATGGAAACTTTAAATAACATTCCTCGTCAGTAGTAATGCTTTGAAAGTGCAGGAGATTTTTATGAAGATAAAACTTTATTTTTTTGTATCAACGGCATTGTTTTTTCCGCTTATTTTTGCATCTTGCGCGACAACGACAAATGTTTATCAAAAAACGTATCAAAGATATTACGAGGATAACAAGCTTGTGAGTGAGATAGTGGAGCTTACAAAAGATGACAAGTTTGTTTCAAAATCTACAAAGGAAACTTGGACTACAGAAGTGAACGGACTTTATGCAGAAGCCTTTGTTAAGTCATCGAGTTCCAATGTGACTGAAACGATGAATATAAAATTATACAAAAATGGCAATTTCATAGGCGAAAAAGATTTTTTTACAGTAAATGGGCAACTTAAGTCTGATACAAATTCTTCATCAGGCATGAATAAGAATTCGGAATACCGCAATCTTGTTGACTATGGCGACTTTGTCTATGTTGAGAATGCTGTAAAAAATCAGGATTTTTTTGTTGCGAAAAAAGAAGTTACGCAAGCTCAGTGGGAAGAAGTTATGAAAACAAATCCGAGCACGCATAAAGGGAAACTTCTTCCTGTTGAAGGAATTAGCATTTATGATGCATTTGAATTTTGCAACAAACTTAGCATGAACGAAGGGAAATCTCCATGCTATAAACTTTTGGGAACTACTTGGAATTATGATAAGTCTGCTGATGGCTACAGAATTTTGACAGGAGATGAATTTATATTCGTAGCAAAAGGCGGTTGTGTTTCAGTGGGAACAAATTTTTCTGGAAGCAATGCAGCCGCAGAAGTTGCATGGACAAAAAGCAATAGCGGAAAACAAACTCACGAGGTTGGAACAAAAAAGCCGAATGAACTTGGGATTTATGATATGAGCGGAAACGTTTGGGAATGGGTTTGGAGCGATAGTTACAACATTTGCGGCGGCTCTGTAAATGATGCCTCTGACAGCGCGAAAATTGGCTGTAGTTTAAAAGTTCCTGAAGACAAAATATATGTCGATGTTGGGTTTAGAATAGCACGAAACGCAAACAGCCAAGAAAAAGCTACATTTTCAGAAAAGAAAAAACTTTCAACAAGATTGCCTTCATATTTTGCAACAGCCTATAGAGATGTGAATAAAAAACGAAAAACCCAGCAGAATGTAAAGGCTCTTGATGAAACGATAGAGGAAAGCTTGGCAACAAAAACAAGAAGCGAAATATGCGTTGAAAAAGTAACAGTTCACAGCACTGTAGATAGCGGTTATGTAGCATACTCGTTTTTAGGAAAGCCGTTTGTTATTTTGGGAGCAACAACTTGGAATATTCTTAAGTGCTTTGGTTATGCCTTTATAAATTTTGGAGGCGGTTATAATTTTGCAACAGGAAACTATTCAAGCAACAACGATTCTGCATGGATGCTGCCGAGTTACAAAAAGTCCAAGGAAAAAGCAAGCGTTGCAAAGGAAATCAATAGAATAAAACATTACCCGGAATATCATAAGGCATTCACAAACAACCATATCGAAGTTGATACATACAATCAAATGGCAGGAACTGAATCAAGCATACTTTCTGATTCTGAAAAAATTTACGCTGTTCAGCATAGCGAATTTGACAATACGATGTCTGTTTCTCTTTCATCAAAAGCTGATGCGGCTTCTACTACTGCGGCGGCAAATATTATTGGAACTGCGGTTACAATTCCTGTTTCTTTAATTACTTGGACTGGAGGAGCTATGATTGGAATTGTTGGAGGCATAACTAAGTAAAAATCCTTTTTGCATAAGGATGAAAATAAATTTTTGGTTGGAGGAATTTTTATGAAAAAAATTTTAGGTGCGGTGCTTTCCGCAATGGTGATGGTTATCTTTTCTGGATGTGCTTCACGTCCTACTGGAGATGCTCGTGATACTTCTGCATATAAGCAGAATTTGAAGATGAATCTTCCGGCTTGGGCGGGAATACAGTTTAAGAGTGGTTGGAACAAAGATGGATATTTTTGGAAAGGACCTGTTGATGAAACTGGTTTTTTTGCATCTGGAAAAGCAAAATATTCTGATGTAAGTACTTCTACAAGTGCCGCTGATTTGGATGGAAAGGCCCAGATAGCATTTTTTGTAAAGCAGGAATTAAATGCTATTGCGAAGAATGAATCCGATGCGGCAGATTCAGACAGCAAAACTCAGTTTGCTTACAAGGATTTTCAGTCATCTGTGGCTCAAGTTAAAATTTCGGGAATTGTTAGAGTAGATCGCTATATTGCTGATGACGGAACTGTATATGTTCTGATGTTCGTTCCTTCTAATGAAATTAAAAGAGCGATGCCTTCAGACAGCGAGTTTTCTCAGAAAGTTATGGATATATACGTTAATGGCTTGGATGAAGATAAAAATTAAGTTTTAATATTTTCTGTTGTCCATAAATATCTTTGTAATAAAAATTAAAATTGATTTTTTATTGGAGGAAATTATGAAAAATTTGAAAAAAATTCTTTTTTGTGTCGCACTGCTTTTGAACTTGGGGCTAATTTTTATTTCTTGTGATGCCCTAAAAGATGATGATGGTTGTCCTTCTGCCGAAGATGCCGGTTATCCATACAGATACCACTTATACTATACTACTAGTAGCGATGGTGTTTCTCACGAATACTCCAGTGACTCTGAATGCAAAGCCAGAGCTGACAGTGAAGCTTTCCCAAAGTATTGCTACGAAGATGGAGTTTGCTATGGATACTCATTTCTTAGCAATCGTTAATAAAAAGAATATTATAAACTATATTATTGTCGCGCTGTTTGCTTTTTTTGCTGGTATGTTGTTTTGCCAGCAGGAAAAAATCGTTTATTTTATCCGCTCAAAAATGAACTACACAAAGGGAACGGCTCAAAAACTCTACAAGCAGTGGGACAAGTCAAAGTTATTTTTTTATTCTGACTCAGGCGATTCTAAGTCGTTCACTGAATTTGAAGCAGAGAACAAAACTTACGCTTTATATTTTTGGGCGACTTGGTGTCCACATTGTATAAATGTATTTGAAACAGTTGCGGCTTCTTCCAAAAATATTCCTTTTGCTTCCCTTCCATTTGAAAAAAATGAAGAATCTTATCTTGCTTATAAAAGAGAACACGATGATTATTTATGGCAAGATTTGGTTCTTTATGAAAATGGAGAGAAAAAATTTATTCTGCGTGAAAAAGAATTTAACGTTCCTTTAATTCCATCAGTTTGGTTCGTAAAAAACGGAAAAGTTAAAAAAGTTTTTATTGGCGAAAAGGGAATTAAAAAATTCAGTTTATGCATTGAAAATGCACGATTTAAATTTTGAAGAAAAAATGAAGTGGAATCATAACTAAAAAGAGCCTTTCCCATGAAAAACCTTTCCCTCATTTTCACTTTTTTATTTTCCATGAATCTCTTTGCCTTTTCTGAGCCGTCGGATTTGCTTCGTCTTTACAATGCTGTTTTGGAAGATGATTTTGATGGTGCAGAAATTCTTCTAAAAAAAAGGGTGAATCAGAATGAGCTTTTATCTGGCAATGAGCGTGTGCAAGCTGCCATGCTTTATGCCAAAAAAGCTGGATTTAAAAACGGAGATGCGGAATTTGACTATGCGATTCAAAACTTTAATGAAACCCCACTTCTTATTGCCTTAAATAAAAGTAAAGAAAAAGACAGTTTAGAATTTGTTAAACTCCTTTGCGACTACAAAGCAGACCTTGCAGTTTTTTCTGGGTTTGCAGATCATCATTCGCCTCTTTCGCTTGCTGTTGTAAATAATTTTCCGAATGTTCTGCTCTGTCTTCTTGAAAATGGTGCGGATGCAAATATCTGCCATAGCTATGACTGGACGCCTTTGATGTGGGCGGCATATTACAATGATACTGAATGTGCAAAAATTCTTCTTGAGTATGGAGCTGATGTTTTTTACAAAAATGAAATTGGAGAAACTGCTTTGATTCTTGCGGGGCTTTTTCATTCAGATGTTTCAAATTTGCTTCAAAAGGCCGCTGGACTTTTTTATAATTTTACGGAAGAAGATGTTAACAAATTCGAACAGGCAGAGTCTCTTGAGCGGAATGGAAAAATTAATGAGGCAATAAAAATTTATACAAACTTTGCTGAAAAAAAAGAAAGCCTTTCTTCTAAATGCCTTGCTTGGATTTACAAAAATAAAGATTCCAAATATTTTAATCCTGAGCTTGCCTGGAAATATGTTCAGCTGCCTGCAAGCCTTGGAGATGCTGGAGCTCTTATATGCAAAGCCAACTTTTTAATTGAAGGTCTTGGCACAGAAAAAAATGAAACCATGGCATTTAATATTTTCAACACGCTTTCAAAAGCTAACAATTCAAAACCTTTTGCTTTTTTTAGAATTGCCCAGTGTTTTGAAAACGGAATTGCAGTTGACAAAGACTTGGATGCAGCCGTTTATTTTTATAAAAAAGCCGCAGATTTAAAAAGTCCTCAGGCAAACTACCGGCTTGGAAAAGCTTATCAAACTGGAGATTTGCCAGGCACAACGCACGATGAGCAAAAAGCAATTTCTTATTTTAAAGAAGCAGCTTATTTTGAAGATCCTCCTGCATGCAAGGAGCTATTCATTTATTTTTCTGAAGGAAAATATGTTCAACAAAATTTGGAACTTGCAGAAGAATACAAAAAACTTTCAGAGCGCAAAGTTTCAGATTGGTAAAACTTTTGTGTCATTGCTGTGCTTCAACACAACAATTTTTTTGCAACCATTACAATGACAGTTTTCCTAATACCCGAAATTTTTTCCGCAGTTGTATGTTCCCATTGCCGCAACATAAGAAATTTCGCTTGTTTCTATGACTTGTCCGTAAACGTCTGTCAGGCGGAATTTCTTTTTCCCAGAAATTAAGTTTTGCCCGTCAACTTTGTACCAGTTGTTTTGTGCAGAATCTCGTTGCATTTGTTTGTATGCAGAACCGCTAATGCTGATTTCAACTTTTTGCAGCGGATAGCGCATATTGTAAAATTTTCCGGCAAGCCAATTTTCATTGATTCCGTCTTTTGCCTGAAAGAAAATATTTGACTTTGTTGGGTATGGAATTGTTTTGAATGTAACGTTAATGACCCCTAGGCTTTCATCCGCAAGTTTTGTGAATGCGTTTTTTGCAAGGTCAAAGAAATATGAACTTTTGCTTGTCCAGTTGCTGTTTGATGAAGAAGGGCAGAGGTCAGTTATAAGAGCATGAATTGTTGTTCCATTGTAAGTTATTTCAAGGGCAGTTCCCGGTGGAAGCTCTGCAAGTTTTGGTTCAGAAACTGCGCATTTATAAAATCCGTTTTCAATCTGCGGAACATAATATGCCACAGATTCAGCGTTATAGCCTTCATAAAAAGTAACAGTTCCTGTTGTCGGCTCTGTATATTTTCCTGTAAATGAAGATTCTTTTAATCTATTGTCATCTTTGTCATCTGAAAAAATTCCGTCTAAACCTGAGCAGCTACAAAGCCCCCCCCATAAGGCGGCAATGCAAACAATGGCTTTGAATAAAGAAAATAATTTAAAATGTTTCATGCAAAGATTATAAAAGCACTGTTTAACTTTTTCAACAAAATTTATTGAAGTGCCTTTTGAATTCTTTGCATTGCTTCTTCAAGAGTTTTTCGAGGGCAGGCGGCATTTATCCTCTGGAATCCGTTTCCCGATGTTCCGAAAATTTTTCCGCTGTCAAGCCAAAGTTTTGCTTTGTTGATAATCACGTCTTCAAGTTCCTGCACGTTAAGTCCAGTTCCGCGGAAGTCAAGCCAAGCAAGATAAGTTCCTTCGTGGTGAATCATTTTTACGCCGGAAAGATTTTTCTGCGTGAACTCTTCAATAAAATCAATGTTTGCCTTTATGTACTTTTTTACAGAAGTGAACCATTCAATTCCGTCTTGATACGCTGCTTGGCAAGCTTTTATTCCGAACACGCTCAGCTGGCTTATTCCCGCAGCGTCAACTTGCCTTTTAAATTTTTTTCTAAGCTCAAGATTTGAAATAAAAATATTTGAAATAAGCGTTCCTGCAAGATTGAAAGTTTTGCTTGGCGAAGTACAAGTTACAGTTATATTTGCAAGCTCTTCATTTAACGAAGCAAACACGTTGTGCTGCCCTTCAAAAATAAAGTCGTTATGAATTTCGTCGCTTACAACAATGACTTTGTGGCGCAGACAAATTTTTCCAAGGTGCAAAAGTTCTTCCTTGCTCCAGACTCTTCCCACAGGATTATGCGGACTACACAAAAAAAACAGCTTTACGTTGTTCTGAATAATTTTATTTTCAAAGTCAGCAAAGTCAATGTGGTAGCGATTGTCGTCGCCCAAAACAAGATCGCTGCTTACAACTTTTCTTTCGTTGTCGCGGATTACTTCCATAAATGGATAGTAAACCGGCAATTGCAAAATAACGGAATCATTTTTTTGTGTAAAGGCTTTTACCGCCATTGCAAGCGCGAACACAACGCCCGGAGTTTTTATAAGCCACTTTTCCTGAACTTTCCAGTTGTGCTGATTTTTCATCCAGCTATAAACTGCGTTAAAGTATTCACCTTGAGTTTCTGTATATCCAAAAATTCCATGCTCGCAGACTTTTTTAAGTTCATCGGTTACATAGCTTGAAGTTTTAAAGTCCATGTCGGCAACCCAAAGCGGAAGCACATCTTCTGGAAGTCCGCGCCGAACTGCAAAATCGTATTTTAAGCAGTCTGTATTTTTTCTGTCTACGATTGTGTCAAAGTTAAGATTCCGTTCCATAAAATTCTATTCCTCTTTTTGCGCCTGTGAAAATACCCGCTCAAATTCTTTTATAAGATCATCGCAGTTTTCAATTCCAACAGAAAGCCTCAATGTTGCGTTTGTGATTCCGTTTTTTATTCTAAGTTCTTCAGGGACATCAGCGTGCGTCTGGGTTGTAGGGTAAGTTATTAAAGTTTCAACGCCACCAAGACTTTCAGCATAACGGATAAGCGAAACTTTTTCCAGAATCGAAAGCGCGAGTTTTTGCGACTTTACTTGGAATGTAATCATTGCTCCGAATCCTCTTGCCTGCCTTTTCATTATTTTGTGTCCCGGATGCTCTGAAAAACCAGGATAAATTACGCGGTCAACAAGCGGATTTTCTTTTAGCCAGTTTGCAATTTTAAATGCGTTTTCCTGCGCGCGTTCCATTCTTACAGCCAATGTTTTTATTCCACGCAAAATGAGCCAGCAGTCAAATGGCGCAAGTCCAGCTCCTATTGTTTTTATAAGAAATCTAAGTTTTTCCTGAATTTCAGTTTTATTTGTAACAATAAATCCTGCGAGTGTATCGTTATGCCCGCCAAGATATTTTGTTCCGCTGTGAACTACGATGTCTGCGCCAAGGTTAAGCGGATTTTGAAAATACGGCGAAAGAAATGTATTGTCCACAATCAAAAGAAGTCCGTGCTTTTTTGCAATTTTAGAAAGAAGCGAAATATCAGAAACGTTCATCATCGGATTTGTGGGAGTTTCCACGTAAAGCGCCTTTGTGTTTTTTGTGATTAAATTTTCAATTCCATTTTTGTCAGAAACTTTGCTGAATTCTGTGCGGATAAATTTTATTCCGTTTTTTACTGAAACGTTGTCGAACAGCCTTATGCTTCCGCCGTAAAGATCGGAATCCACAATCAGACTGTCGCCCGGAGAAAAAAGTTCCATCAAAAGACTTATTGCAGCCATTCCGCTTGAAAGCGCAAACGCATCGATTCCGTTTTCAAGTGAAGCAACAATTTTTTCAAGCTGCTCACGAGTTGGATTTTGCAGCCGCGAATAATCAAAGCCTGTGCTTTTTCCGGCTCCCGGATGCGCGTAAGTTGCTGTCTGATAAATCGGGAAGCTTACCGCGCCGTAGTGATTTTTACAGTTGTCCTCGTCTTCCAAGTGAATGCATTTTGTTTCTATTGATAACGCCATTTTTTCCGCCTAATTTTTTTATTGTCTAAATTTCGAATCTAATGTCATTGTCATAGTTGATACGACAATCTTGAATGGATTTCCCGGTTCTCCTGAGGGAATGACATTTAAATTATATATTCAATTGGTTTTAACACACGCTGAAGAAATTTCTTTGTGCGCTCTTCTTTTGGATGCTGAAAAATCTGCGCGCTTGTGCCTTTTTCTACAACAACTCCGCCGTCCATAAAAACTACTTGAGTCGCCACGTCTTCTGCAAAACTCATTTCGTGCGTAACAACAATCATTGTAGTTCCTTCCTTTGCAAGTTTTTTTATAACGCCAAGAACTTCTCCAACAAGCTCCGGGTCAAGCGCGGATGTAGGCTCGTCAAAAAGCACAACATCAGGATTCGCCGCAATAGCACGCGCAATTCCAACACGCTGCTGCTGCCCTCCAGAAAGCTGCGACGGATAAAAATCCTTACGTTCCAAAAGTCCGACTTTTAAAAGAGCTTCTTCCGCAGTTTTTTTTGCATCTTCCTTTGGAATTTTTCTTGCGGTAACAAGACCTTCCATTACATTTTCAAGCGCAGTTTTGTTATTAAAAAGATTGTAGTTTTGAAAAACAAAACCGGTTTTCCTCCTCACTTGAAGAACAGTTTTTTTATGCGGATGAGAAAGGCTTGTATGTATTTCATCAAATTCCATTTCGCCTTCGTCCGCAGTTTCAAGAAAATCAAGGCAGCGCAGGAATGTTGTTTTTCCAGAGCCGGAAGGTCCAAGAATTACAACAACGTCTCCTTTTTCAACTGTCAAGTCAACGCCTTTTAATATTTCATTTTCACCAAAAGACTTGTGCACATTTTTTACTTTCAGCATTTTTCACCTTCCAATTTTAACGCTCTTTTTCCTGTTCTATAAACTGAAACTTTCTTTTCTGCCAGCCTGAAAATTTGCTGGACTATAGAACACACAATTATGTAAATTACAAAAATATCAAGATAGGACTCAATATAGTTGTAGCCGTAAGAAGCTTCAATTCTTGCAACTGCTGTAATGTCTTTTACAGTCATCATAAATGCAAGCGAAGTATTTTTTATAAGATTCACGGTTGCGTTGCAGATGTTCGGGAGCGCGCTTTCCAGTGCCTGTGGAATTATAATTCTTCTGTAGGTCTGATAGCTTGTAAGTCCGCAAGTAATTCCGGCTTCAAACTGGCCTTTGCTTACAGTGAGCAGGGCTGAACGGAATACTTCAGAAAGAATCGCCGTGTTGTTCAATGAAAATACAATGTAAGCGTAGACAATCGGATTTATTTTGAACACATCTATTGAACTTCCGGCATTTTTAAAAATCGAATTTAAAAGCGACGGAATTATTGAATACACAACAAGAATCTGAAGAACAATCGGAGTTCCTCTTATAAATGAAACAAAAAATGCGCAAAGTTGCGAAAGAACCTTTAATTTGTGTATTCTGCAAAGCGCAATCAAAAATCCAATCGCAATTCCACCTGCAAAGGCCACGGCGGTTATTTTTAAAGTAACAGGAAGAGCTTTAAAAGAAAGCCAGAATGTTCTAAAGAAAAATTCCACGTCAAACATAAGTTCTCCCAGTTAAAAAGTTTTTCTTCCGCGTGAAAAATATTTTTCCAGCTTGCCGAAAATCTGCTCAATAGAAATTGTGAGCGTCCAGTAAATGAGCGCAAGAGCTGTATAAGTTTCCACAGCATAAGCTCCAAAGTTCATGCTTATAAAAAGATTGCCTTTTCCCATTACGTCCACAAGTCCGATTGTATATGCAAGCGAGCCTTCCTTTAAAAGAGCAATCAAACTGTTTCCAAGATTCGGAAGCGACACTGCGAATGCCTGCGGAAAAATTATCCGCCAAAAGCTTTGGAACTCAGTAAGCCCGGAAGTCAATGCAGCTTCTCTTTGGCCTTTTGGGACGCTTAGGTAGCTTGCCCTCATTATTTCCGCCGCGCTTGCTGAAAACAAAAGTCCTAGCGCAAGAATAACATAAAATGATTTTGCCCAGCCGTTTATGTCAACTTTGAATATTGCCCAAAACAAATTTGGAAGCCCGTAAAAAACTACAAACAGCATTACAATAGAAGGCGTGCATCTGAATGCGTTTATTATAAAGGAAGAAATTTTCCTTGGCGCATTGCGTGAAGAAAGCATTCCTTTTGCAAGAAAAAATCCTATAAAAAGCCCAGTCAAAATTGTTCCTGCGATAATCCTAAAAGTTACCAAAAGATAAGGCAAAAGAACTGGAATAAGCTCAAGAATTTTTTCAGGATAAAATGGTCTGTCCATGGTTTTACGGTGCTCCCAAAGTTAATGTTTTTATTCTACAAAGGAAAAAATGTCCTCGCCAAAATACTTCTGTGAAAGTTTTTCGAGCGTGCCGTTTTCCTTGAGCGTTTTTATTGCTTCGTCATAAACGTTTGCAAGAGCCTGATTTTTTCTATTGAAAAGTGGCCAGGTTGGAATCGCCTTGTATGGAACATAAGAAAGCTTGTCTTTGTATTTTGCGTAAGGCGCGCCTTCTTTTTCAATGTTGTTCTGGAACGAAAGCTTTATGTCTACCCGGGCATCGTATCTGCCTTCAACAACCCAAACATATCCGTCTGCCGCTTCGAACTGATCGCCTGCCACAAGTTTTACCTTTGCATTTGGATTTTGCTTGTTGTATTCATCGATAATGTTGTACTGCGCATTCGAAGGTCCGATTGGAACAAGTTTTCCTGAAAACTTTGCAAACGATTTCATGTCTGTTATTTTATCCGCTGTGTCTTTTCTGATTACAATTCCAATGATGCTGGCTCCAATCGGAGTCTGCGGAAAAATATATTTTTTCTTTCGCTCTTCTGTAATCCAAACGCCTTTTGTTCCAACATCATATTTTCCCTGAAGAACTCCAATCAAAAGGTCATCGTCGGAAGTCGGAAAATATTCAAATTCGTACTGCGGAAGAAGCTTGTCAACTTCTTTTAGAACAGCAACTTCAAATCCGTCAGATTCACCTTTGTCGTTTACAAAATCATAAGGAACATAATAGTTTGTGTGAGCCACGCGGATTTTCTGAATTTTTCCGTCCGATTTTTTTGGTTTTGCAGAAAGCGGAATAATCGCTGCCAATGCAATAAAAGCTAAAATTGTTTTTTTCATAATTCACCTCGTTTATTTTTTCTGTCATTGCCGCACTTGTTCCAGCAATGACAATTTGAATTGTATATTTTTTACTCTGCGGCTTCTCGAATCCACTCAAGATGCTGCAAATCTGTGTTGCGCGGAATTGTGCAGTCCGCTCCAAGAATTATTCCAGTGCGTCCAGAATCTTTTAAAATCTGTTTTGTTTCAGCTTGAATTTCTTCTTTTGTTCCGCTAAAAAGAATTCCGTCTGTTGTGTTTGCGAATCCGCCGATTATTGTTTTTCCGCCGAAAATTTTTTTTGCTTCTGCAAGCGAAACTCCTTCAACAACAGAAGCAAAGTTTACAGCGTTTGCAGGATAATTTTTGAACAGCGAAAGATTGTTTCTTGCTCCCTCGTAGCCGCATACGTGCAAAATATTTATTCCGCCTGCGCCAATTGCGGCATTAAGCACAGAAAGTTCCGACGGAGAAATTATTTCCGCATACAAATCAGGTCCTACAAAAGCGTCTTGAATTGTCTGCACGCTAAGGTAAATTCCGTCCGCCTTGCCTTCGCTTATTACGGCTTCTGCAACTGCCTGTGTGTTTTTTGCAATTACGCTCAGCGCATAAAGAACTGCGTATTTGTCTTCTTTTATGAACTGCGCAAGTTTTTTGTCCGCGCCTTCAACGCTCCATTTAAATGCTGTTGCCGGAGCAAAAATGTTGTAAAAAGTAAGAACTTCATTTCCGAACGAAGAAGTAAGCTCCTTTACAAGCGAAACTTGCTCTGTTATCCAGCTGTCGTCTTTGGAAACTGGCTTTAATTCATAAAGTTCTTTTGCGGATTTTACATTGCTCAAAAACTTTGCTGTCTTTGGTTCAAAAAAATATCCGTCGCTCATAAGTTTTACAAAGTCCGGCTTGAATTCCTGAACGAATTTTTTGTGCCCGTCCAAGTTTTCCTTTCTCATCTCTGGATTTTCTGAAACAGGAAGCATTTCGTTTTTTGTATAATGAAACCAAAATCCCACAGGAACACGTTCTGTTGGTTTATTGTTCAGTGCGTCAAGCACAAGTTGCTTTTTGTTTGGCATATTTTCCTCCAATCCTCTGTAAGTAAGAGTGAATTTTTCCGCGCGATGAAGAAACAATACAGGTTATTTCCTATTGGTTCAATAGGTTTATTTATACTGTTTTTTTATATTGAGCTATAGAAGAAACCTATAACTGATTAATGTTAATTAACTTGAAAATTCGACTAATACGTCTGGTCAAGGTACGCTTACGCTCAAGACCTTGACTCAGCCGTTTTTAGTTTTTTGATAAACCATAAATGTCATTATCGGGCTAGACCTGATAATCAGCAAAATATAGAACTTTTTGATAGTAATTCGTTATGGAAATTAATAATGGTGAAGGATTTTTACTTTAAAATATGGATTTTAACCAAAAACTAAAGTATATTGAAACAATGTTTTTGCCAGTTTGCAGAAAAGACCTTGAAGAGCGGGGAATAGGTCAGCTTGATTTTGTTTTTGTTTCCGGGGACGCTTATGTTGACCATCCGTCTTTTGCAGCGGCTCTTTTGGGGCGGCTTTTGGAATCCCGCGGATACACTGTAGGAATTTTGTGCCAGCCTGACTGGAAATCTGCGGAAAGTTTTAAAGTTCTTGGACAGCCTCGTCTTGCGTTTCTTGTAACATCGGGCGCAATGGACAGCATGGTTTCAAATTATACTGCGAACAATAAGCCGCGCTCGCAAGATTCGTATTCACACGGAGGCGAAAAAGGCCATCGTCCGGACAGAGCTGTAATTCAGTATGTGGCAAAAATCCGCGAAGCATATAAAGGCGCAAATGTTATTATCGGTGGAATAGAAGCAAGCCTGCGTCGCACAGCCCACTATGACTACTGGTCAAACACAGTAAAGCATTCTGTTCTTTTAGATTCAAAAGCCGACCTTCTTATTTACGGAATGGGCGAAAAAGCTCTTCTTGAAATTGCATCTCAGCTTAGCAAAGGAATTCCTGCGCGGAAAATCCGTGGTGTAAGAGGAACTTGCTGGTTCACTGGCAAAAAAGATGAAGTTCCCGCTGACGCTATAATGCTTCCTTCATTTGAAGAGGTAAGTAAAAATACGCCGGAAAGCAAGGAAAAGTTCGCCCTGTCTTATAAAATTCAAGAGGAAAACACAGATGCAATAAACGGAAGCGTTCTTGCCGAGCCTTCAGAAAGCCGGTTTGTCATTCAGGAAAAAGCCTCATTTCCTCTTTCACAGGCTGAATTTGATTCGATTTATGAGCTTCCTTTTGAACGTAAGTGGCATCCGATGTATGATGCGGCTGCTTCAAATGGCAAAAAAGGAATTCCTGCTCTTTCCGAAGTAAAATTCAGTCTTACGAGTTGCCGCGGATGTTTTGGAGCTTGCAGTTTTTGCGCAATAACTTTTCATCAGGGGCGGCGTATTCAGTCCAGAAGCCACGAAAGCCTTTTGTCCGAAGCTAAAAAAATGACGCAAGATTCAGACTTTAAAGGATATATTCATGATGTTGGCGGGCCTACTGCGAATTTTAGAAGCGACGCCTGCGAGTTTCAAAAGAAAAACGGAGCGTGCAAAAACCGAGACTGCCTTGGAGTTTCTCCGTGCCCGAATGTAAAGGCCGACCACAAAGATTACATAGAGCTTTTAAAAAAACTTCGTTCACTTCCAAATGTAAAAAAAGTTTTTATAAGAAGTGGAATACGGTTTGACTATCTTATGCTTGATAAAGACAAGACGTTTTTATACGAGCTTTGCAAGCACCATGTTTCCGGGCAGCTTAAAGTTGCTCCCGAACACGTTAGCGACAAAGTCCTTGCCCTTATGAGAAAAAGCACGCATGCTGTCTATGAAAAATTTTCTGCAGAATATGCAAAGGCGAACAAAGAGCTTGGGCTTAAACAATATTTAGTTCCATATTATATTGCGGGGCATCCTGGAGCCGGAATTCCAGAAGCAATTGAAACAGCTCTTTATTTAAAGAAAACAGGTTTTGTTCCAGACCAAGTACAGGATTTTTATCCAACTCCGGGAAGCCTTGCCACTTGCATGTATTACACAGGTCTTAATCCGCATGAAAAAAATTCAGACGGAAAATTTAAAGAAGTCTATGTTGCCCGCGGCGGACACGAACGAAGGCTCCAGCGCGCTTTGCTTCAGTTTAACAAAAAAGAAAATGCCCAGCTTGTAAAAGAAGCATTGATTCAGGCGGGAAGAGCGGATTTAATAAGAATTTTATTATAAAATTCCGCTTAAAAATGCAAAAATTCAGTTGTTTTTGTGAAAAAAATTTCCGTGGGGGGGGGCAACTGTTGTAAAAATAATTTTTGTGGGATATAATTTAGCCATGTATAACCAAATATAGGTTGCAAATTTGCATTGCAAAATTGCATATCGGCTGCCGTTTTCATTTAGGATTTATTTAAATCGTAAAAACGGCTTAAAAAGCTTAATCATAAAGCGAGACTTTAATTGGCTTTTTATGGAGGCAGTGTTATGGCAAAAAAAAGATCTTTTTCTATTCTGATGGGCATTGCGTCTTTTCTTCTTTTGAGCAGTGTTTTTTCCCTTTGTTTCTTTCTATATAAAAACCGTTTGTCTTCTGCGCTTGTAAATACCAAGCTAAAAAATCCAAGGGCGAATGTACTATTTGTAAGCTCAATGCCAAACTCTTATGTCGTTGAGCTTCAGAAAAAAGGAATAAGAAATGTTTTCCTAAAGAACAACGTAAATGTTGATATTGAATATTTTGAGCCTGATGATTTCTATGATAAAAAGCTTCCTGAATTTTTAAAGGAGCGCATTAAGTTTTTGCAGCAGGACACAAAATATGATGCCGTTCTTGTAAGCGGAAATAATTCGTGCAATTTTGTTGAGCGCAACAGCGACACTCTTTTTTCAGGAATTCCTATTGTGTTCTTTTGCATAGAAAGCAATATTAGAGCAGAACGTCTTTACGAAAAAAAGAATTTCTGGGGAATTGCCACAACAAGGTTTTTGGCGGACACAATTTCAGTTGCAAGAAAACTTTTTCCTTCCGCAGAACATTATGTTGCCATTTACGACAAAACCGACGCTGGATATGAAAACTACAATGTTTTTATAAACGCCGGTGAAAAAATTCCTGATGTAGAGCTTTCAGGAATAGACACTTCTGAGCTTACAAAAGAACAAATTGGAGAAAAGCTTTCTGCGCTGGATGACAAGACTGTTGTGTTTTATCTGGGAGCTTCGCAAGATGTCAATGGCAGAAAATATTCCATGGAAGAGCAGTCGGACTTTATTGTAAAGAACACATCTGCGCCTGTATTCAGCCACAATGCGAACGGCGTAGGATTCGGCTTTCTTGGCGGAAAAATGGTTGACTACGAAAAAGCCGGTGCTCTTGCCGCAAAAATGGCTCTTGATATTATTGACGGTGAAAAATATGTTCCGTTTCAAAGAATAAAAGACGGAAAATTTATTTTTGACTACAAGGCAATCGAAGAGCGCAAGTTAAACCCTTCCGCATTTCCGCTGAATTCAGTATTTGTAAATATTCAGGATCAAATGCAAAAAAACAGCCATGGAATTTTGTTTGGAATAATCGGAATTGTAGTTTCACTTCTTATTTTTATTGCTGTTTCTTTGGTTTTGATAATCACGGAAGTAAGAAATTCCCATGAGCTTCGTTGTTCAAACTTAAAAATGGAATATATGCTTGGACACGATTCGCTTACAGATTTGCCGAACAGATTTAAAGCCCAGGCTGTGTTCAATGACATTCAGAAATCTGGAAAAAAGTTTTCTCTTATACTCTTTGACATTGACGACTTTAAAAATATAAACGACTTTTATTCCCATGCTTGTGGCGACATTGTTTTAAAGACAATTTCTTCAAGGCTCAAGGCTTATTCTGCCGGAAAAGATATTTTTGTTTCGCGCTTCGGCGGAGATGAATTCCTTGTGCTTTATCTTGAAAAGCAGCTGAATGAGGATTCCGTTGAAATTCAAGAGCTTAGAACTGTTTTTGAAAGCCCGATAAAATATGAAGAAAACAATATCCATATTCAGTCCAGTTTTGGAATTGTAAATTCCAATGACGATGAAATGGAAAACATGATTCAAAATGCGGACATTGCGCTTTACCGTGCAAAAAATTCCGGCAAGAACAAGACTGTTTTCTTTAACGAGAAAATGCGCGACCGAATATTTGAAAATAACCGCATTTCAAGAATCCTTGACGACGCTATTGCAAATGACGGAATTTGGGTTGCGTATCAGCCGCAGATTGATGTTGAAACTGGAGAAATCCACGGATACGAAGCGCTTATGAGATTAAAGAACAGCAAAGTTTCGCCAGCGCAGTTTATTCCGATTGCAGAAGAAACCGGACAGATTATAAAAATTGACAGAATCCTTACAGAAAAAGTTGTAAGGCAGATGGCGGAATGGCGCGAGCACGGAATTCCTTTGTACAAGGTTTCTATAAATTATTCTTACAGTCAGGTTTCGGACGTTCATTATGTTGATTTCCTTGAAGAGCTTTTAAAGCGTTATAATATTCCGCCGGAACTTATCTGCATTGAAATTACAGAAAGCCTCTTTATTTCAAACAAGGAAGCAGTTTCCAAACTTTTGAATGAATTTGTAAAGCGCGGAATTTCTCTTGCCTTGGACGACTTTGGAACTGGATACTCTTCTCTTAGCTATCTTACGTTCCTGCCGATAAATGTTGTAAAAATCGACAAATCGCTTGTGGACAATTATCTTTCCAATGAAAAAGGCGACTTTATAAAGAACATTGTGCGTCTTGTTCATTCGCTTGCAATGAAGCTTACTGTTGAAGGCGTTGAGCATCAGTGGCAGAATGAAAAGCTTAAGACTTTCCATTGCGACTATATTCAGGGTTACTATTATTCAAAGCCGATTTCCGGGGCAGAAATAGAAGACTTTAACAGAAAGTTCCGCAGCATTGGATAATAAATTTATTGCTGTCATTATCCGGCTTGACCTGATAATCAAAATTACAATTGTTCAGAAATATCGCAGTATCAAGCCCGATAATGACCTTAATGTTTAATTTTATAATTTGTACAAACTCTGTCATTGCCGCACTTGATGCGGCAATCAATAATTCAATCTTGTAGTTTGCATGGATTCATTTTATAATGGGTCTATGCAAAATGCAGTTTTGATTTTTAATGCCCGGCTTGTTGATGCTAATACCGATAAAAAAAATTCCGCAGTTCTTTTAGCTTGCGGAAAAATTAAATCATTTCCAGATAAAGATTCTCTAAAAAAACTTTTAAATGACGACTCAATTTTTAAACTTGATGCCAAAGGACTTTGCGTTTTGCCTTCATTCATTGATATGCACTCGCATTTTAGAGATCCTGGTCTTACTCAAAAAGAAGACATTGAAACTGGCTCTTGTGCGGCCGCAGCTGGTGGTTTTTCCACTTGTGTTCTTATGCCGAATACAAATCCTGTTGTTTCAAGTCCAGTGCAGGCAGAGCTTAATAATAAAAAGGCTTTTGAATTTGGAAAATGCAGGACAATTCAGGCTGTTTCAATTACCAAAGATTTTGACGGAAAAACTATAAGCCATCTTGAATCTCTTGACCAAAAAAAAGTTCCAGTTATAAGCGAAGACGGAAAGGAAGTTTGCAACAGTTTTGTTATGCTTGAAGCGATGAAAATTGCCGCTAAAAAGAAAATTGTTGTTTCGTGCCATTGCGAAGATCCTTTTTTGGCAGAAAGCGCGCGTCCGTTTAGAAAAGCAGCATTGGAACTTCTTTCAAAAGAAAATGTTTCGCCTGCTGAAAAAAAAGATGCTGCAAATAATTTAAGAAAAGCCGATTCGCTTTTGGCTTGTGCTGAAGATACTGCGACTTTTAGAAACCTTAGGCTCGCAAAAGATGCCGGATGCCACATTCATCTTTGCCACGTGAGCACTGCCGCTTGTGTAGAGGCTGCAAAAAAAGCGCGTCAAGAAGGAGTTGACGTAACTTTTGAAATTACGCCGCATCATATTTTTATGAACGGAGAAAAAGCTCCAGGCATTTTTAATATTGTAAATCCGCCGCTACGCTCAGAAAACGACAGACTCGCTTTGATTAAGGCCTTAAAAGACGGAACTGCGGACTGCATTGCAACCGACCATGCGCCGCACACTGCTTTGGACAAAAAAAACGGCAGTCCTGGATTCAGCGGACTTGAAACTGCATTTTCCGCCTGCCATACAATGCTTGTAAAAGAACACGGCATGAGTTTAAAAAAACTTTCAGAGCTTATGAGCGCAAACCCAGCAAAAATTCTTGGCTTAAAAAACGAAGGACTTTTAAAGGAAGGATTTGCAGCTAATCTTGTTCTTGTTGACTTGGAAAAGCAATGGACTGTGCGCGGTCAGAAATTTGCAAGCAAAGGAAAATTTACGCCGCTTGAAGGAAAAAAACTTTTTGGCTTTATAAAGGCGACATTCTTTAACGGCAACATTGTTTTTTCATCATTGTAACAGTTATTTTTTTTTGGTAAAATCAGCGCATGGTAATTTCTTCTATAGATTTAAAAGGCGGCCATGTTGTTCAGCTGAAAAACGGAAAAGATCTTGTTCTTCAGCGTGATGATGCCGACTCATTGATTTCAGAATTCAATAAATATGGCGAAGTTGCAGTT
>OQVN01000131.1_pt1 | contig 28955 bp, 39 predicted proteins | sample 1691621 | NCBI WGS metagenome assembly OQVN01 (sample SAMN03418278, study PRJEB22391) | human gut metagenome | biome: human-gut; feature: organic feature; material: feces | host: Homo sapiens | place: Tanzania | collected 2013-01 | reverse complement strand
CCTGCACCCGCGCTCTGTCCGAAAACGGTAACATTGTCAGGGTCACCGCCGAATGCCGCGATATTGTCATGGACCCATCTGAGGGCAGCGATCTGGTCATACAGGCCGTAATTGCCCGAACCGTGTCCGCCGTTTTCCTCATCCAGAAGAGGATGCGCCAGAAAACCGCACATTCCGAGACGATAGTTTAGAGTCACGAGAATCACGCCTTTGGAAGCATATGCCTCTCCCCCGAACTCGATTTCATGGCCATAGCCGTTCATATAGGCACCGCCATGAATCCACACCATCACAGGCATTTTCTTGCGGGATGAAGATGTCCAGACATTGAGATAAAGGCAATCCTCACTCATCTCAGGCGCCCCGCCCTGATAGAACTCCTTCCAGTAGAAGCTGCCCTCGGCAGACCCGCCCTGAAGAGATGCCGGGCCGAATTTGTCACAGGCCCTGACACCTTTCCAGGATTTTGCAGGCTGAGGCTGTTTCCATCTGAGATCACCGACAGGAGGTGCAGCATAAGGAATTCCCTTATAGACATTGACCCCGTTCTCGACGACTCCTGAAACCTTGCCGGAGGCAGTCTTCACCATTGGAGCCTGCGCCGCCGCTGACAAAGTCATAAGCAGCGCAATTCCAAACAAACCTAATTTCATCATAGACCAAGTTCTCCCACATATTCCGCGAAGATGTCATCGTTCTTCACAGTGATTGTATATGTGGTTCCTTTCTTGGAAACGGTAATGTCTCCTGACTCGATGTGGATTCCGGTCGCGTCGTCATTGGCTACGGTAAACCAGCAGGTTCCCCAGTTGGTGAAAGTCATGCCCCACATCTCCGTATCATAGCCCATCACATAAGTGCCGCCCTGGGCGAAATAAATTTTACCCGTTTCAAACGCCGGACAGAGCTTGCCGAAATAAATTTTGAAACCGCCGCCCTGCCTGTAGATTTTTTCGATGCCCATTGCGGAGTTGTAAGGGAGACGGTATTCGCCGTTTTCTGTGTCGATGCAGACGCACGAGACATGCGCCTGCGGATATTTTGAGGAGATGTCGAAAGCGAACCACTCGTAATCTTTCGCGGACCCGTCGTCGTTGTATTCGCGTTTGAAGACCATGGGTTCGATGAGGGCGATGTTCTGTCCGTCGATTCCGTTTCTTCCGTAATTGCGGATAACCAGAGGGGGGAACCAGTCGTTGAGAGCCTCCGATTTTTTGATGTAGTAGGAGACGTCGCAGTATCGGTTTTCCGCGTCCCATGCGGAACAGGCAAAAATGAATCCGGCGCGCTCCTCGCCATATGCGGCGAGCTCGGACGGTTCGCCGACGGCGTCGGGTTTGATTGCGGAGCCGTCCGCGCCCTTGAGATCATCGAGCCATTGCGCAAGCGTGCCTTCATATCCGGCCATGACGGCGAGTTCATATGCGTTTTTGCCCTGCAGTGAATCGAGCCATTCGGAGGAGGTTCCGATGTAGCCGTTTGCGCGCGCTTCCTCGTATGCGGAGCGACCGACGAGGGAGGCGAGATACTGTTCTTCCGTGCCTTCGAATCCCTTGCGGACGGCGAGCTCATAGATTCCTTCTCCGTTCAGCCCTGTGGAAATGCCGTCGGTCCACGTTCCGGCGAGGTACCAGAATATTTCGCGCGTGTCGGTGGTGATGTAACAGAATCCCTCTTCCGGGGACGCGGGACGGTCGGCAAGCAGTCCGATTTCGTCTGGGGCGAAATCTTTGCCGTCCGCGCCGCGCGGGAGGGGTTCCGGATCGCTCCATATGCCGTTTTCACCGATTCGCCAGCTCCGGTAATTGTCGTTTTTGAAATCGGGCGTGCTGTGCCAGTCGAGAGCGTCGACGGAGTAGCGGACTTCCGGTTTTTGAGCGAGGTACGCCTTGATCTGATCGACATTCCAATATTCCGTTTCCTGCGTTCCGGCGGGGACGGTTCCGCCCATCCAGACGCGGTTCCGGAAATTGAGGGAGAACTGGAAGACGAAAGAGGCGACGTCGGGATCCTCAGAGGAGAAGCCGCCGATTTCGCCGTTGATCGTTTTCTCCTTGTCCGTTCCGACCCATGCGACGAGGTCGGGGAGGGCGGTGTTCGGGATTTCTCCGACGAAGAAGACGTGTCCGGCCTCATCCGTTTCGATGGAGAGGCCGGACGTATTGAGCAGCTTGGGGGTTGTGGATTGGAGAAAGTCCACATCGAGGGCGATGTAGTAAGACTGGCAGATCAAATCCTCCTGTTTCAGGGGAATCAGGAAATCATCGACCTGTGACAGTTCGTCCGTTCTGAGATCAATCCGCAGTTTCACGCGGGTTCCGAGCGTGAGGACGGGAGTATCCGCGACGTCGCCGCGCTCCTCCGCCCACGCTCCGACGACGCCCGTGGTTTTCAAAATTCGGGTGATAGTTTGCACGATGTACCGACCTTTCAGCAAAAGTTTTCACGTTGTACTCCTGCTAATTGCCGTTCGCGTCAATATCAGCCCTCTGTCCGTTTACAAAGACCTCATACACGTCGGTGATTTCGACTTCAAAGGCAGTTTTCCATGAATCGACGGTCTTCGGGTATGCGGTCCAGTTTGCCTCCACGCCCCAGAGGTTGAGCCGGAGTTCGCGGATTTCTTCATACTTCCAGTGTCCGGCCTGCCATTTGAGCTGGATTTTGTATTTTCCGGGAATCCAGCACTTGACATTTCCCACGACAATGGGTGTTGATTCTTCATCTTCTTCGTGTACCGGGTGACCGATCGGCTTGCTCCATGCGACGGCGTGACCGGAAGAATCTTCATCCTCGACAATCCGCGTGAGGATACATCGCGCATGGTCGCGCGCGGTGACGGTATCGTCTTCATGTTTGAATTTCCCGCGCGCCCATAGGACGATGGAGGGATAAGGCTTGCAGTTGTGGTTGCCTTCGAGCAAATGACCCGTTTTGTCGACTGCAAGGACGTTGAATGCGAACGATTTCAGGAACGGCGCGTAGATTTCGGGATCCGGTTCTTTTTCATCTTCGGGATCATCGCCGGGACCGTCGTTGCCCCAGTCACCATTATCACTGCCACCACCACCGCCGCCGCCGAAGCCACCGCCGCCGATCGAGCCGCCGTGTCCGTCGTTGCCCCAGTTGCCGGAGGGTTCTTTTTCCGGGGGAGCGTCCGGAACTTCGTTTTTGAAAAACTCATCTTTTGCCATGTCATTCCTCCGAGACGGGACACTTCTTCGTGATCATGAAATCTGCGCGTGCGACGTGGAACTGGTCGACGCTCCAAATTTCGTTGCCGTCTTTGTCCGTGGTGCAGAGGATTTCCGCGACGGGGCAATTGAGGGCGTCGGCTTTTTTGCCGAGCTCGATTTTGGGCCCGCTCCACTTGCCGTCACTGCTGAGGTTGATGTTGACAGTGACAAGTCCTTTTTTGAGGGTGAAGCTTGCGGCGGGGACATCGAACGCCACGCCGTTGGCGAGTGCATAACCTGCGGCGACCTGAACTGTTTTCGCCTGTTCGTCGATCGTGACGGCGAATGGACCGACGGCGGTTTTGTCCGGCCACCAGCAATGGAGCGCGGAATTTTCGCAGGGGTTGATGATGAAATCCTTTTCATCACGGAGAATTTGAGCGATCAGGAAATGGGCGTGTCCTTTTTCCGGTGGCGCGGATTTTTCCGTAACCTCGAATTCCGGCTTTTTGTTTTCGCCGGGCTTCCAGACTTTGAGCCAAAGATACTGGACCTTGCTGTTTTTAATCGAAAGCGACTTGACCGCTTCGACGGAGGTGACGCTTTCGGGCGTTTTACCGTCGTAATGGTGGAGGATAAAACCGCAGTTCGAGCTGTCGGCAGACGTGATGGAGATTTCGGCGCTTCCGTTTTCGGTTTTGAGATCGATCTGAAACAGACCGGACATTGAGGAGCCGGAGCCGCCGCGTCCTCCTCGGGCACGGGACTTGAGAACGATACCCGCGCTGTTCTGATCGAGCTGCATGGAAGAATCGACGTGCAGTTTTGTCGCGCGGAGGTAGCGGATGATTTCGTTCACCTTTGCTTTGACGTTCCGTGGAAGCAGGGAATCGAGTTCAAAAGGGGGATTCATGTTTCACCTCATCTGGAATAAAGGTCTTTGTCCCAGCCGCGGCTGTTTCCTGCGCTCGTATAGGTGAGAGAGGCGATCCATGCTTTGCCGGACTTGGAGACTTCCGCATCGTCGCACTTCCATTCGAGGTTTGAGCCGAAGGTGTGGTGCGGGCTGGTTATTTTGTTGAGTTTTGAGCGGACGTAGTTACCGGCCGTGTTTTCCGAATTGCACTTGATGCTTTCGGTGACGACATAGACGGCGACTTCGAACGTGGTTACGCCGGGCTTTGTGGGGGATTTGAGAACAAACCATCCGTCGCCGGGGATGTCGCTGATGGATTCACCCCAGCGGTACTTTTCCGGATCGGGGTCTGTTGCGGAGCGGGAAGCGTTCCACCATGAGGGGACGGATGTGCTGCCTTTTTTCGCGAAGAGATAATGGTTCCACTGAGTACGGTATTTCGGGGCTTTTTCGAGCGGGAGGGGGAGACGGCCGCCGCGAAGGGAGACGGGAAGATCGATCTGACCTCCGGTGTCGGGAGTGCCGCCCGTGATTGCGGTTGTGGTGATTTCGCAACACCAGAAGTCGCCGGAATCCTGATAGACGCGTGCGGTTTTGGATTCGTCCGTGATGGCTGTCTCTGCCATTGTTTCCATTTCCTCGCGGGAGCCGATCCATGTTTCCGTGGTGACGGTGCTGTCCTGCGTAAGGTTCTTTTGTGTGCCCTGATATTTTGTGTACGACATGATTATTCCTCCGTGAACTTCTGGATGAGAGTTTTCAGGTCTTCAAGCAGACGCGTCTGTTTTTCGTTGTAAGTGCGGATGTCCTTGTTGTAATTCTCTTTCGGCGGAACGAGAGCGCCGCCCTGGAAACCTCCGCGCGCGGTGAGCTCGTTTGTTTCGATTTTGAGGTTTGCCGCTTTCGGCGCGCCCTCCGAGAGACCGGAGGAGAGCGTTGTCATGCGCCGAAGCAGGTCGCTTTCCCCGCCGGTGAGGTCCCGTCCGAGTTTCTTTTTCGCGTCGAGTTTTGCACGCTGGAATTCCGCTTCCGTTTTGTCGGTTTTTTCGAGCTGTTTGAGTTGGAGATCGCGGAGCTTGTCACGATTGTCCGTGCGCCAGTCTTTGCTTTTCTGCGCGTCGGTGATTTTGAGCCGCTGTTCAGCGACATGGGCGGCGTCGGCATCGCTCATCCACGCGTTGTTCTTTTTGAGATCGGACTGGAGTTTGAGCTTTTCGGCTTCGCGGTCTTTTCCGGCGAGTTTGAGTTCCTGATACTTGTATTCATCGGTTTCGTCCCGAATGAACTTTGAACGTGCTTCGAGATCCGTAAGCTGTTTTTCGAATGCGGCGAACTGCTTGTCGTCGACGGAGATTTTGACATTCGCCTTGAGGTCTTTGAGCCGTTTTTCGAAAGCGTCGAGTTCCGCCGAACCGCCGAGTTTTTCGCGGACGGTCGATGATTTGGCGAGGAGCTTGTCGAACTTGCTTTCCTGGTCAATTTCTCTGAATTTCTTCGCTTTCGACCAGACATTATCCATTTCCTGCCCAAGCTTTTGCAAGTCTTCGTGGGATTTTACGGCATTGATCTTCAGTTCCCATTCATAAAGTTGCTTTTTATCAGCCGATCCGGGATTTGCGTACATAGTCTTGATCAGCCCGGCTTTTTGGAGTTTAAGGTCTTCCGCTGCGAGTTCCCTGTTGAGTTTTTCTTCCTGCCGAAGACGTTCAGCTTTTTCCTTTTTATCCGCTTCTTCCTGTCTTTTTTTTCGTTCAGCTTCCACTCTTGCAGTGCGTTCATCGAGGGATTCGCGGCGAGTCATGAATGTAACAGACGGATCGAATTTTTCCTCTTTATTTCGAGCCAGTTCATTAAATCCGGCTTCGTTCATAGCTTTGTCAATCAAATGAAATCCGTCCCAGTTATATCCATACCGTTCTTGATATTCGGGGGAGTATGAAAACTGCAAATTTTTCATTTCTTTTATTTCTTCAGCGGTATATCGACCGGATTTTTCCGCGCGTCTGATCGCCTCATCTACAGCCGATCTGCGGTCATATACCTGAGCCTGTTCCATCCGGGCAGGGTTTGCCGTATACGCGTGGATTTCATCTACCCAATCTGCGAGGTTTTTCAACACTTTTGAATTGCCTACAATAGCTTTAAGTTTTGTGGTCATTGTTTCGAGAGACTGATTGAAGCGCTCTGCATGCTTTATCTGTTCATCATCAATGATGAGGCCTTCAGTTTTTGCATCTTTGACAGACTCTTTCCATGTGGCCAAAAAATCCGTCATCTTGTCGAATTCCTCACCGAAGAGTGCAATTCCAACTCTGGAACGCTCTATGGGATCTTGAATCAACATGATCGCCGAGGATATGAGTTCGAACAGCTCATAAGGCTTTTTACTTTTCAAATCATCGACTTCCAGACCGATGGCACGAAGATTTGAAACAGCTGTTTTATCCCCAACAAGAGCTTTTCCTGAAATTTGCTTGATTTTAGAAAATGCCATCGGAATCTTGGTCATTTCCATATTTGCAGACCGCGCGGCGTATTCGAGTTCCTGCAATTCACTTGCGGAAATGCCGATATTCCGAGAAGCCTTTCCCAGATTATCCAGAGTCGTAATACAGGATTTTAGAGTTTGAACAATATTATTCAACCCCACATATCCGTAAAATTCGCGTTTTAAGTTATTAAAGAAATCAGCGGCATTGTTCTGCGAATTAGAAACAGAGATGTTTTTTCCGCCTCCTTTGAAAGAATATTCCGGAATATCTTTTTGTTGAGTGCGAACCGTAACAACGACATCTTTCGGAATACCTTCAATTGCTTCCTGGATATTCTTCAGATCTTTTTCTGTGATTTTAGAGCTTGTCGATATTTTGCGAGCAGAATCCTGTACAGAGGAACCGACTTTTTCGGCAGATTTTGACATTTGCGATGTTTGCTGTGCAGTTTTCTTTACCATGTCTTCAAGTGCGGCATCATAATCGTCGGGGTTAAGAGTTAAACGTGCTTCTATAGGCATGACGGAATCTCCTTGACTTTTTCTTTTTTTGATGATATATTATTTTCGTCAACAACAGACAAGGTGAAGTATGAACGAAAAATTGAACAATGCAATTAAAGTTTTTTGGGATAGAGACGGGTATCTCTATTTTATTTTCATTACGCTCTTCGGGACCGGAGCTGTACTTCTGTTTGTTGAAAATGCATTTACAGCTGTTTTATTTCTGATTATTCTGTGGGGACCGCAGTTGAATAAACTAATTCAGAAGATTCATCCGGGATTGTAAACCGATTATCGGGAGAGGAAAATTAAAAAATATCGCGACCTGGCGCGGGCAACCTCGCTCCCCCCACCCCCTCCGGAAGGACCCGCAAGGGGGGCCTCTTACCGGAAGTCGAACTCCATTTGATCGTGAAAGGGCGCTCGCGGAGCTTTGCTGGGCAAATGGATATGCGCCCGCCACTTGTTGTACATGGGCCGATTCTGAATCACCGGGGCAAGCTCCGGACAGTATCTGAGGATGCGCTTTTCGTACTGCTGAATCGCTTGCTTGGACACTTCGTACTTTTCCCCGATCTGGGCTAGGGATATATCCGGATTCGCGAGCTTCAGACGCAAGATGTCGCGAATGCGGCTGTCTTCAAGGTCGACAATACGACGGATGATCTCGCAGACTTGAGAGAGCGTGAACATCGGTCGCTCATCTTCTGTTTTTTGCGTTCTTGCGGGGCTCTGAGCGATTTTTTCACTGTAGGCTACATCATCATAGGAAACATTGCTTATCAATGCAGGATCGCCCGCGGAACGGCAATAATCGACATATTCACAAATGCGGCACTTGTCCAGCCGCCCGAACTTCTTTCCGTAACATTCCAAATCCATGATTTCAACTCCCCTTTGGAGTTACTATAGCACAATGCCCGCAAATGGCAAACGCATCATTTACGGGCAAATCATCGGTCAGCCGATTGCGTCAAAAAGCGTGGGCGCGTCGACCTCCTGTTCTGCGGTGGTGCAATATGCGATGCTGTCACGCCAGTAATTGCCGTTGAGCTCCGCCCCTAATCCGTAACGTCCCATGCGGACTGCGCAATATGGGACGGTTCCGAGACCTGCGAACGGATCATAGACGATTTCGCCGGGGTTGCTCCATCGGTTGATTACGCGCTCCACAATGTCGAACTGGAGAGGGCAGATGTGTTTCTCGCGGTCCTTTTTGACCTGCTCGCCGTTGAGCGTGCGCATCCGTGTCACATCATCCCAGACCCACGGAGTGCGGGAGGGAATCCGGAAGGTTTCAAATGTCGCGGGCAAACGTCCGCGCTTTTCCATGGACTGCGCCGCGTTGAGGTGTGCGCAGTAATCGTAGATCATCGTTTCTGCGCGTTCGTGGAACAGGGCATTGACCGTTTCGAGGTCGTAGCTTTCGAGCTCCTGATCCGTCAGGAAGCGGTTGCCGGAACTGTTCCACTTTGCCCGCGCGTCGATCTGCCACTGTCCGCGCGTGTACTCCGTCTTCTCTTTGCGGACCGGAAAATCGGCATATCCTTTGGAGTGATCCGTCGGGAGTTTGCGGAAGAGGAGCAGATATTCCGGACATCCGACTCCCATTTTGGTTCCGTCCTTGCACTGTTCGCTCCAGCCGAGCCGGTAAGTCTGATTGTTCTCGCGGACCACGTTGGTTTCGATCGTGATCATCCCGAAAAACTGGAAGCCGTGCTTGAGATAGTGGAATGTGGTATCCATGTGGAACGGATCGACCGTCGGCATTCCTGTTCCGGTCACATTCCCGAACAGGATCCGGTCTTTGACATGCACGATCGCGCACCGGACGGGATTGTGCGGGCTGGTCAGATTGCGGATCGGATTCCGACTGCTGACGGGGAGAACCGCACGGGAAATGAATTTCTTCGGCTGTAACTTTCAAGCGGCTCTGTTTTTTCCCGGACTCCCTGTCCTGCCAGGAGTCCTGCGTAAGGCGTCCGCATACGACGATTCCCGATCCTTTGTTAAAATAGGAGTTCACGTATTCTGCGGTTTTTCCCCACGCGGTTACTTCCACGAACGCCACTTCATCCTTGCCGTTTTGGTTTTTGCGTCCCGATACAGCAACGCTGAAATTGGCGATGGCAGTTCCCGTTTGTAAATATTTGAGTTCGGGGGCGCGGGATATTCTTCCGTCGAAAATGACTTTGTTGATGTTGCTCATGGCATTGTTCCTTCGCTGTTTTTGTTGAGTTTTCTTATACTGTAACAGTCAACCATTGTTCAGTTTCCGGTTGAACCGTATCCGCCGACGCCGCGCGATGTTTCGGAGAGAGACGGGACTTCATTCAGTGTCACTTCCGGAATCGGGACGAGAACGAGCTGACAGAAGCGGTCGCCTATTTTGTATTCTCCGCCAGCCATGCGGGTCTGCTGGAAGACGCCGCGGATTTCACCGCGATAGTCGGAATCGATCACGCCGACGGAGTTTGTCAACATCAGGTGAGTTTTGCAGATACTGGAACGCGGGAAGATAAGTCCGGCGAATCCCTCTGGGATTTCCACGCATATTCCCGTTCCGTAAGTGACGGTTGTTTCGGTTCGGTCGACAATCCGGTATACATGGAGATCGATTCCGGCTGAACCGGAAGTCGCATGAACGGGATTCGGAACGTCGGAATTGATTTTACGGTAGTTGACGGTTAACGGGTAAATTGCGCATGTCATCATTTTTTTGTGTTCCTTCTGTTATGCTATTTTTGTGTGTTTTTCTTCGAGGATGCACGCGATTACGCGTTCTCCCTGGTGGCGGATTGTCTTTGCGCGTCGGATGAGGCGTTTTGCGATTGCGATTTTGTTTTTGAGAAAGTCTTCGTATGTCATTTCAATTCTCCTTTTGTGATTTTTCCTGCGAGTTCCGTTCTTGCGATTACGAGTTTGTACATCCGGCTGTCCGGACAGATGTAGCGGTTGTAGAACCATGCATAAAGGTCTTCTTTCCGTTTCCGCTTTTCCGAATTGAACCGGCGGATGATTTCCACTTGCTTTTCCGTCGAATCCAGCCCGAGCTTTCCCGCGAGTTCCGGATGAAATTTTTTCACGCGCTCGAACACGTCATTCCATGTCAGATCCGGAAGGTCCGGCCGGAACGTCGAGTGGTAGGAGCCGTAAATCTGACGGTACTTCACTCCGCACGCCGTCGAGCAGCACTTCTGACCTCTGTTTTTTGAAAGCGGGATGAAGACTTTTCCGCACATGGCGCATACGCGCGGTTCAACTGGGTTGGATTTTGCCCGGTGAGCGCAGAGATTGGAGCAGTACTGTAATTTTTCGTAGTTGCTTGGAGAGTATCCAAACATCGGGATTACTGCTCCGCAAAGTTTGCAATGCCGTTTCTTCATCGGTTATTTCTCCTTGATTTCCGTGATCTCCACTTTGGAAATCGCGCCTTTTTCCTGCCGGTATTGCCATTCGATTCCGAGGTGCTCCGCGTCATCCCGCCGGAGGAGGCGCGCGATTTCGTCGCGGATGAGTTTTGCTCCTCCCACGAGATTATCACAGTCGAGCGGTGTTCCTCGATAGCCTCGCGTAATTGTGATTCGCAGTTTCGCAGACGGCGGGAATAGAGCTTGTGCAGTCTCGACCGCATCGTCCAGTGCATGTTTAACAGGGCGTTCAAGCTCGGGATTTTCAGACCCGGCAAGTAAATGCTCAAAACGGGATTTTCCGCAGTTCCGGCACGTTCCGTTTGCGGTGTACCAGACCCCGCCGCATCCCTGCCAGAATCCGGCTTCATCGGGATTGACTGCTTTTTTTCGTTTTTCATTCATGATCATCCTTTCGTTTTTCAGTAAACCTGCGGCATTTCCGGCGCGTCGGTTTCTGCGTATTTGTGAGGGGTTGAAAATCTTCCGGAAGCCCGGTCCCATGCGAGATCGACGATGTTTCCGGAACTGCCGATGTACTTGTTCTTGACTTTCTGGATGTGCACCTGCACGATGTTGCTTTTGCCCTGCTGATCACGCCAGAGGGAGATTCCGTTGTCTGCCATGTTGTAAAAATCGGCGCTTCCGCTGATGTCGTACATCGTGGCGACGGGATATTGCCCTTTTTCGTCTTTTTTGAGCTTGGTCGGATGAGCGACGATTCCGATCCACAGTTTTGTGGACTTCGCAAAATCCGCCGCCATCTGAAGGGCTTCTCCGATGTAGTCGATCTTCGACTTGCCGGCGGGAACGCCGCCCTCCATGCGGTTCCAGGGATCGATCAGAGCGCCGTTGATTCCGTTGCGCTCCTGGAGGACGCGGAACATCAGCAGCAGATTCTCCATGTTGCACTTGGTCAGCGGGTCATGGACAATCGGGTAGATGTGCGCGTCGATGAAAGAAAAAGCCTCTTTGAGGTGCTCTTTTGTCATGCGCCCTTTACCGAAAAACGAGGTTCCGACATATTTTTCCGCGAAGTTTGAGAACAGGTTCTCCGGAGGGAGCATTTCCGGGGAGAAAATGCCCCACTTCCAGCCGTAATTTACGGACATGTTGAGCATCAGCGCGTTTGCGAACTCCGATTTCCCGGAAGCCGGCGCAGCGGTGATGATGTTCAGGCTGCCCGGCTGCATGGAAAAGAACTGGTCGAGTTCCGCCCATCCCGTGGAAATCTTTTCGGGAACGCCGTTGAAATACGTGCTCCATATCGCCTGGGAGAATTCCGAAAAGCGGTGAATGCCGGGGACCGGAGCGGGTTCCGCCTTGCATACCGCGTCGAGAACCGCCTGCGCGCCGTGCCGCTGCAAAACATCATTGAGATCCTTGCATCCTTCCGGATACCGGGCAATTTTGCATTTTGCGGGGCCTAGGAGCGCGAGAAGCTCTTTTTCCAGCCGCAACCCCGGACCGTCCTTGTCGGAGCAGATAACGACCCATTGCGCCGCTTTCAGAATTTCCATGCACCGTGTGACGCATTCCAGTTTTTTCTCGACCGACTTGTCCTCCACCTGCGGAGCTCCTTTGTCGACCGAGACCGCCGTTCTCCATCCGCTTTCCATCAGGGAGAGCGCGTCGATTTCGCCCTCCGTGATTGCGATCGTCGAGGCGTTCCGGCAGGCGTCGATGTTCCAGAGGCATGGTTCAGGGTTCTTTTCCTGCGCCATGTTCTTGTTTGCGTCACGGTATTTGACGTTGATCAGCTTGCCCTCCTTGTAGTACGGGAAAGCGAAGCAGAGCGTGTCTTCCTGCGTGGCGGGGAGATAATGGTATGTGGAAAAGACTTTTGCTTCCGTGAGCGTTAGTTTGGAGATGCCGCGTCTGCGGAAATATTCGAGGATTCGCGGATCGATGTTGCAGGCTTCTTCCGCCGGGATCGGTTCCGGCAGATGATAGACCTGCTCCGTTCCGCCGGAATGTCCCTGTTCAAGACTTCCGGACCATCCGCAGTTGTGGCAGTGCCATACGCCCTTGTCGCCGTTCACAGACAAACAGGGATCGCCCTTTTTCTTCCGGTTTGCGGAGCACTGGGGACAGATCACTTTCCGGTCGCCGCTGAAATGGACCGGAAGGTCAATGCCGAAATCGCGGAAAGACTTCATCATAGCACCCCGCGCCGTGTTCCGTCCGCATTGTAGACAATGCTTCTTTCCGCCGCTCCCTTCCAGGTCTCCGGATCATCGAGATACCGGCAATCACGGAAGAACGTCGTGGAGCTGATGACATACTTCTGTTCTTCCGGAGAGTACCGCCGAACCCTGTTGGAATATTTTGCCGCCGCATTGTAGACAAGTACAATCGCTTTTTTCAGCGCTTTCGGATCATCGCCGAGTTTCCGGTACTCTCTGAGGATGGCGTATTTGATCTCAAGCAGAGTTTCCGTGTACTTCGTTTTGCGCGGATAGATTTTCCAGATATTCTCCGCCGTCTGGATGACTTCACTGTCTTCGGCGCTGGAAAGTTCTGAACTTTCTCTTTTATCTATTTTCTCTTTCTTGTTTAAACCTGTGTTTAAACCTGTGTTCTCTATAGACGCGCGCGCAACATTTACAGATTCTGTAATTTGTACATTTCCATTTTTTTGTAAATGCACATCTACATTTTCGTACAGTTTCAGAGCCTCGTCAGAGAGCGTGTACCACATGGTTCTGTCCATGACATTGGAGGCATGGTGATCTGTTTCGATAAGTCCGGATTCCTTGAGCTTCTGCAGGATGTATTCGATCTGGCGCTTGCTCCAGTAGGGCAAGAGCTCCTGGAAAGCCCTGCTGCTGTTGTAGGTCCAATACTTGCCGTTGATATGGTTTTTCCCGTTTGCCCGGTTGTGGATGATCCAGAAGTAGAGATGTTCGAGCATGATTGCGCAATCAACGCCGTACTTGACTGCAATATCCACTTGAAAATAATGAGAAATCATGGTTCAACCTCCGAGTTTTCCGGAGGGAAGAGCTGTCCTCCCCTCCGGCGTTGATGTTATTCCGCGTACGGGTCGTTGAGGGGGAGTTCCTGTTCCCCGTTGAAGCAGTAATCGCCTTCCGATTCTCCGGTGACCGTGGTCACGGTCTTGACCGGAATCGTGCACTTGATATGGGCCTGATTCGTCCGGTCGTAGTCGATTCGGATTTTCGGCGAAAAGGTGAGCTGAGTTTTCGTGACCTGCTGTTCGTCCTGCGTGTTTTTGCTGAGCGCGTCGTCGAGCATGACGCAGATCGCGTCGAATGCGTCTTCCTCAAGCGCGGCGATGATCTGCTGCTGGATTGCGGCGGCAAGTCCCTGTTTGGCGTCTGCGGTGATGATGTTCATGATATGTCCTCCTGGTTAAAATGGTATGTCGTCTTCGATTTCCTGCGGGGTGTAGCCGTCTTGCGTTTCGGGTTCGTCTTCCGGTCCGTACCGGTGCTCCTTAGGTTCCGAGGCTCCGCCGAAACCGCCGTCATTGTAGCGGCGTCCGTTTTGAGGCGCGGACGGGCGGCATTGTCCCGGGCGCGGCGCGGTATTGCCGCCCTGCTTTTGCGGAACAAAATCATCGAGGTAGAGCGTGTACTGGTTGCCCTGTCTGTCCGGAGTGCGCATTTCCGACATGCAGAGGTTCGCCCAGCCGCTGGAGTTCTGGTTCCGGCAGATGAGCTCGATCCCTTCCGGAGTAAGGGCTATCCTGAACTTTCCTCCTCCGTTTTTGAAGTCGATCCATTTGCCCTTGCCGACGTACTGGCGGTCCTGTCCGCCGCCCTGTCCGCCCGGAATTTGGGCAGAATTCTGTCTTTGATAGGTCATTTTGCGAATCCTTTGTTTGAGGTTGTTTTACTCGACCGTTTCCCCTGGAGAGGGGACGTAAACGCCGAGTTCGTCCGCCGCATACCGGCGGATGTTTTCGATGAAGCCGGTCATTTCGCGTGTGTCCAGATCGGCGGTGCTTTTGCGGATCTGAAGCATCCCGACTTTCGGGAGGAACATTTCCGCGAAGCGGGCGTGCAGAGAATCAAGCTCCGCTTTTCCGCTGTAGCCGCAATGTTCCGCGATCACAGGGAGCACGACGCCCCTGTAATACGCATTTTGAGAGAGCGTCCGGTGGTTCCGCTTCTGCGCAATCGTCACTTCAACCGTTTTCCCGCGGAGTGCAAGCAGATGTGTTTTGACTTTCTGCACGTTCACAAACCGGAGGGTCAGATCATTTTCGACATACGCATAAAAAACGGTTTTCATTACCACACCTTGAGCTCGCGGACGTTTTCGTAGTTGGTCGGCCAGTATTCGTCCTCGCGGCAGGTTGCGAGCTCCGCAAGCAGCGCCCGGTTGCCTTCTGCGAGAAAATCGAGATCGTGTCCGTCGATGTGCCACACTCCGCAATTGTGCGGGAACGATTTTTCGACCGCGACGATGTGGACCGGGATGTTGCTCATTCCCGTTTTCTGCTCGACGATGGAACGGTAGAACGCCATCTGCTCCGGATAATCGTACCGCCGTGCGTCCGCTTCGAACCATTTGAGCTCGTCGCAGGTCTTGAGATCGACGATTCCGGCTTCCGGATTGAACCAGTCCACGCGGATTTGACAGAGCGTTCCGGCGTATTCCGTCCGGATCACGCCTTCGGCCTATCCTGCGGAGAACAGTTTTGCGCATTCCGGATGCAGCATCACCGATTCCCGCATTGCTTCGAGAGTCTTCCACTCTTTGCCGGAAAGGACTTCTTTTTCTCCGAGTGCGGCGAGCCATGCCGCATATTCTTTTGTCGCCCGTCCGAACGGTTTTCCCGTTTTCGGATTGACCGGACCGTCGGAGACATGGTAGCGCTCGGAGAATTTTTCCGGTTCAAGGATGGCGCAATGCACAGCCGTGCCGAATCGGAACGCGTCGCTCTTTTTCTCTTCCGGCGGTTCGGAAATGAGCTTGAAGTATCCTGCCGCGCTTTCGGCGAATTTGCGGAGCATGTGGCTGCTCATGCATTCGCCGGTTTTGCTTCGGGCGTGATATTCTGCTTCCGGTTCGAACGTGAAATGTTTTCTGCAGTCGTCTATGTTCATGTTGACCTCACTGTTTTACCTGGTTGAATGCCGTTTTGAAGTCGCAGTTCTGCACTTTCGCAATTTTGGCGGCTTCGCGGATGATGTTGATTTCGTCTTCGTTGAACGATTCCGGATCGACGCCCATCATATCTTTCAGTTCTCCTCTGGAGACTCCGAACTTCTGCTGGGCAGTGATAACAAGGTTTTTTCGCCGTTCTTCGATGGACAGCGCGCGTTTAGGGGCTTGCCCGGGTCTTTTATCGTCCGGAGTGTTTGTCGCGCTCTGAGGGGCGTTTCCGGCGTTTTTTGACGGGGTGTGCTGTTTGCCCCGTTCCGCTTCCGGAAGCGCCCAGTCGGGGAGCTGCGGCGGTCTCCAGTAAAACTTGCCGTCCTTCGTCTTTGCCGATTTCCAGCCGTCGCCCTGCGGTCTGTACTGTGAGACTTCCGCGAAGTTCGCCTCCAGGTTGTAGAGATAACGCCCGATTCCCCACTGGACCGCCGCGCGCTTCATGCTGTCGGAGAGTCCGCCCTTCGTCGGCTCGATGTCCGTCTTGTCCGCGCCGTCCCATTTCGTGACCCACTCGCCGCCGATCCGGATGGAGAGACCGCAGATTACCGCGCCGTCGCTCCATTCGCGGTACTCGTTGCGCCAGTTGTCCGCACCGAAAATATCGTCCAGCCGGTTCTGGATTGCGCGGTTTGTGACGTATGCAAGCACGATCGCCCACATGTTTCCGTCCCGTCCTCCGCTCTGCTGGACGCGCCATTCGATGTCCTTTGCCGGGAAAGGTTCCTGCAGACGCTTCATCGTGTTTGTCATGTCTTCGTTCATTTTGCACCGCCGTTTTCCGGATGTTTGAGTTTGAATATCTGTTTTTCAAGGCGTTCGACGTCCTCTGTGAGCTCTTTGATTTTCCGCTCCATGCCCGCTTTTTCGACCGTGAGCTGTTCGTTGATTCCGCGGAGGTGTGCGGCGTTTTCGGCCGCGTGGCTGAAGCAATCCGCGCTCTGTTTGATTTTCGCGAGATCGTCCAGTTTGATTTTTACGATGATCTTGTCCATCATTCCCACTCTTTCTTGTGTTCAGCGACATACGCCGCATTCGGTTTGTAATGTTTTTTCATAGTTCGGGTGCAGGTGTCGACTGCATCCCGTTTCCGCCGATTGACCTGGCACCGCGTGCCGGTCCAGTATTCGCAGGAGAGGCAGATTCCCGCCGCGTCGAGGTGTTCCGTTACTCCGCAAGACATTCTTCAATCCTCCGTTCCTGCTGCGCTGTGATCTGCCACAGCGCCCCGATGTATCCCATCGCCGCCCCGAAGACGAAAGCGGCGATCAGGAGTTTCAGCCCGTTTTTCTGGTTGTGTGTCATTATTCTTCTCCTTTTCCTGTTTCAGTTTCCTGTAGAGGGCTTCTGCAACGGCCCATCCGAGGTGATACATGTCGCTCTTCATGGTTGAGTTCCTTTCTTGCCACTCGCAGAGCGACATCTGCAATCAGCATAACCAGTCGTATCTCCGCCTCGGTAAGCCCCGCCAAGTGCGAGTAACGCTCTGTCGTTGTGTCAAACATGTTGTTGTGCGTTTCTTTGTTTTGTTGATTGTTATAACGCTTAATTCAGGACAAAATTTTTTTGAGGTCATCTTCGCTGATGAGCCATTTTTTTGTCCCCGGAAGTCTTATCGCCGGAATCGTTTTGTTTTTGATCAGGCGCTGGACGGACTGACAGTTGATTCGGAGCTTTTCCGAAACCTCTTTAATCGTGAGCATTTTTGCCATGTTCAATCTCCATTTTGAGCTTGTTGATCGTGTATATCTCGAACAGATCGGGATGTTGAGCCCGTACAATGAGATCTTGAATTTTCCGTCCGCCGCGAATAGGGTTGCACCCTCTGCGGACCGTCTCGCGAATAAGACCGTGCGGATCAAAAGAGCCGAATTCTGTTTGAGGTGCATAGTTTTCAAGGATTTCACATTTCTGCAACCGCTCGATGATCCATTCAGCGCCGCGTGTTCCGATTACATGACAGAGCACATCTTTTGCGGATGGATTTTGAAGCCTGCGTTCCATTTCGTTGAATGCGTTGATGTACGCCAGCTTGAACTGCATTGCCCGTTTGCCGGTGAACCCCATGGCAAGGAGCGTGAAGCCGTCGCGGGTGATGAGGTACATCTTGTAATTTACGGTTTTCCCAAGTCCATTTTGTGCTTGATATCCAGAGGGCGCAAAATTGCGCTTTCTGAAATCTTCCGGGATTTCGAGGTTTTCAATTGTACGTAAAACGCTCTTGTGTTCTTTGCCGAAGACTTCGGCGATTCGCAGCGATGTCGTTACAGGCTTCATCCCATTCAAGGTTACAAGCCCTTCGAGGTTCAGTGTTTTGCTTTCCGGCTTGAGGGAGATCGTTTGCAGATACTGCCGAACTTTCTTGCCGATTTCGTTCCGCTCCAGCATTGCCAGATGTTTGGCGACGTCGAGGGTGAGAGTGTACTCAATTCTCGGGCGTCCGTGACTTTTTGACAAATTCGTCAAAAAGTCTTCTCCTATAGTAAATCCCTCCAATCGGTCTTTTATCCAGTTTATAAACTCCCGTTTGCTTCCGAGCACTTTCCAGAGCTCTCTTGCATTGACTGTCTGCTGTTCTTCCCCGCCGATTTCGGCGACCGTCGTTTTGATGATCTGATTCATTTCAGACCTCCTTTGGTTATGCCCTTTCGGGCGGTTGATTTTTCCATTGCCGGAAGTCTCAACCCTCCGGCATTGTGGTCATCAATGTAAATGTCCGCATAGATTTTTCGCGGATTGTTGCCGAATCGGGCGCACCGTTCCGGCAGGTTGTCATTGATCGCGTCAGGGCGCAAGCCGAGCTCCGCAAGGGCGGCGACGGCCTGTTCCAGAGTGTCGCTTTCACGCATGGTGTACAGGATCCAGCGGTCGCCGCGCCCCTGAAGTTCGCGGATGAATTCCACCACTTCGCGGACAGGTTCGCCGATTTCCGGCCGAACCTCGGTGAAGATGGTCCCGTCGAAGTCAATTGCAAAAATCATTGCCGCCCTCCGTCAGAAGTTCGTTCAGGCGCGCCATGCATGCCTTGAATACGATTTCCGTGTTCCGATTGAACGAAATTCTGATTTTATCGTCTTCATATTTTCCGGTTTCCCAGCCACCGAGGTAAATATTTGCCTCGACCCATTGCACATGCGGCGACCAGTGCACGAAAACGTCATGCTTCGTCTTGTCGCTGACCTCTATGGCCTTTTCGATGATCGCTTTTGCAATTGAGATTTTTCTTTCTGTGTCCATTTTTTTTGATCCTTGTTTTTGTGGCCGGGTTGCCCCGACCTAGTTTTTTACATATCCTCTCCCATCGCAACAAGCATTCGGCACATGTCTTCGCCGATTGAAATGGGCTCATCAGTGTTGAACTGGGCTTTCCCAGTATCAATTACCATGATAATGCCTTTCCGTGCTCGGCGTTCTCCAGTCTCCTTTTTACCAGCGACAAGGACGAACTTAGAGTTTGGTGCGATTACTGGAAGATTGGCATTTGTCGCCATTTCGGCGACATCATTCCATCCGAATTCGGATTTTATACATGCCCCATAGGTGCATGTTACGAGTTCCTTTTTGTCTCGGAATATGTAGAGATTCGCGATGATGAACGCGAATCCGCCTGCGATTTTAACTTTTCCCAAGTTCCAGCCATAATCGGTTCTACACGCCGCGAGGTCTGCGACGTATACAACAGGCATTTTGCCGAAGTTGAGCGCTTGGGTAATTTCAGATCTTTCAGTAATGTATTTCATGATTTCACTCCCTTCTTATTCAGCCGCCATGCTGAGATAATCTGCGTCCCATCCGTCCCAACCCTGCTCGGCTGCGAATTTATCCATGTCGATTCCTAGGAGTTCGAGTGCTTCCCAGACCGTCATTCCGTGGTTCGTGTGGACCGTGCCGAGGACTTCATCTTCATACTTGATTACCAGTTTCATGTTGCGCTCCTTGTTTTTGTTAAGTGTTAATCTTGCTTTATAACGCATAATATAACACATAGATGCGAGTTGTCAAATGAAAATAGATAAAAAAACATAAAAAAACTTGAAAACATAAAAAAATCATGTATTTTAACTGGAGAACACAACAACGCAGGAGGTGCTTTATGTTGCAAATCATTACACCCGATTTCCGCAAGAAAATTGAAATGCTTGTATCTAAGCACGGATCGGCAAACGCTTTGGGTAATGCGCTTGGTGTTGCCAATACTACGGTTTCCAACTGGATTGGAACAGGGGAATTTATCCGGGATAAGGCTTACGAAAAGCTTCTGCAGGAGATGTTGCGTTATGGTATTATAACTCCAGGCGAAATGTCTGTCTATAAACTTGGACTTAAAAACGTTCGGGAATCCTCGAATGCAGAGCTTTATATCCCGGAAAAAGCTGTACAGAAATTTCCTGTCATATCTGATGCTGCCGCGGCGGAATGCAATACTGCATTTATGCCGATTTCAGATTATGCAGAGATAAACGCGGAAGATCAGGTTTCTTTTACGGAGGGGAAAGAAGGAGATGTTGTCATTCGCGTTACTGGATCATCCATGTCGCCTTGGTATCCTCCCGGAACTTTGATTCTTGTTCGCCCGAATCAGCGGTTGCAAACCGGGGAGCGTGTCGTGGCGGTGCTCAAGGATGGGGAGGTTGTGTTCAAGTGCTTTGCGGAGAAAGGTGATAAATACTACCTGCTCTCAATCAACCAAAGCGGAAAAGACTACGAATTCAGGAAAGATGAATATAATCCCGTCCGCGCAGTCTATACCGTGATTCAGTCTATGCGGGATGAAAAGGCTCTTGATCGAGCAATGGCTGAAGCGGGAATCCATCATTTCTGGGAAACAAAACTTAAGGAACTTGACTGATGAAATACTTGATATATGCTCGAATTTCGGAACGCGGCTCGTCTTTTGACCATAAAGCGGAAAACTCGACAACGATGCAGATCGAGTTTTGCAAGAAATTTGTCGAGATGAAAGGCGGGGAAATTGTTGGAGTCGTGAAAGATGAGTTTTTAACAGGCGGAAATTTGAATCGTGCGGGGATTCGGCAAATCTTGAAAGAGGTTGAAGCCGGGCATGCTGCATGGGATTGCTTGGTAACCTATAACCTTTCCCGCTTGACCCGTGAGCCGCGTGACTTGTATAAAGTCATGGATATTTTAGGTTCTGCGGGGAAACGGTATTCGTCAGCTTCTGAGCCGGAATTCGACGCGGCCTCGATTACTGGCGAAATGATGATGGGAATATTGACACATATCGCGCGTTACATGCGCAAATCTTCTGCACACACAGTCCGTGATCGCATGATGTCAATTGCCGCGCGCGGGGAATGGCCGGCCGGATATCCGCCATATGGGTATAAACGCGGAGCTCATAAGGACAATGTCTTGCATGTCGATGAGCGCAAGGCGGTTATTGTACGTGATATTTTCGAGTTATATGCATCAGATAAGCATACAACCCGTGAAATCGTGCATAAGTATAAAAACGAACTCAGCAAATCAAAAGTACTTTCGCTTCTTCGCAATCCTACCTACATCGGAAAAATTTATTATGCCGGAAGCATTTTCAATGGGAAACACGAGCGATTGATTTCTGATGATCTTTTTTTGCAGGTTCAGCGCAAACTGCCTCAGCTGAAAAAAGCATTGCGTCCGAAAGCGTATCGTTATCCGTTTCTTTTGCCCGGGTTGCTTTTTTGTCATTGCGGATGTCGCTTAACGCCAGGTACCGCAAAAAGCGGACAATACGCATATTATACATGTACAGACCCTGATTGCAGAACGCGCGTATCTGCTCCAAAAATCGAAAAATACGCATTAGAGCAAATCAAGTCGTTTAAGATTTCCGATAAGGCTGTCAAATCTGCGGTAGAAGAGGTGAAAAAACGCAATCAAGAAATACGAGAGCAACATCAACCTGAACTTGATCGCTTGAAAAAAACAAGGACGTCGCTGGTCGCTGAAAGAGTTAAGCTGGTAGCGGCCTGCATATCAAATACGCTTGATGACTTGCTGGTCGCGGAATTGAATAAGCGTGCAGCTAGAATAAGGACTGATCTAGAGACAATTGATGCTCAAATTGCGGCGATTGAAACAATTCCGAGTGGGGATGCTGAGATAGAGCGCATAGCTCTTGTATTTATCGGCATGTTGAGAAATTTACAGAATCTTCTTGAAGAGAATGCAACGCCTGATGAAATAAGATCAATCCTGCCTGATTTTATCAAGGAAATTCGGCTTCAGGAGGATAAATCTTATCAGATTATATTCACGAACTCGGGAAGTTCGACTAAAGGTAGTAAATGGTGCGCCCTTAAGGACCTCATCGAACGGAAGTTCTTCCATTTTAAAATAGCATAATCCGTGAGACAGATTATATTTTATCTCTAAAACCATAAGGAGGTAAAATATGGCAAAAATGTCGCTTGATCCTCGCAATGCGCGGGTACATGACAAGAAGAATGAAAACGCTATTGCGCAATCACTCAGGAAGAACGGTGCGGGGAGATCGATTGTCATCGATTCGGAAAACGTCATCATCGGAGGGAACGGAGTTTTCGACGAGGCACAAAAACTCGGGCTTCCGGTGCGGATCATCGAATCGGACGGATCGGAACTTATCGCCATCCGGCGGACGGATCTTAAGACTTCAGACGCAAAACGGAAAGCTTTGGCAATCGCAGATAACCGTTGTTCGGATTTGTCTTATTTCGACGATGTGCGGCTTAATGAGCTGCTCAAAGAGGTTTCAAGCACGGAATTTGCGGACGCGATCGGATTCGATCAGCGGGAGATTGACAAGCTCATCGAAAGCGTGGAACTGAAACAGCCGGCAATTCAATCGGAAGTTGAATTCGCGGAAGAACTGATGGAATATCACAATTACATCGTGCTGTATTTCGACAATGACATAGACTGGCTGCAGGCTCAATCTCTTTTCAACCTCAAGACGGTTAAGGACTCTCATCTTATGGGCGGGCAGGAGCGGCGCGGAATCGGGCGTGTGCTCAACGGGGCAAAAGCTCTCAACGCTCTGCTTGGAGGCAACCGATGAAGATCAGGGTTTGCGTACCGTCATACCGGCGGCCGGAGGTGCTGACACTCCGGTATCTGCCGTTTGCGGCTGTTTACGTCGACAAGAGCGAAGAAGGCGTTTACCGCGCCTGCAACCCGGGAGCGGAGATTATCGCGTGTCCAGAGGGCATACAGGGCAATCTATGCCGTGTCCGGAACTACATCATGCGGTCGGAGTTCGAAAACGGCGCCGATGTCGTTGCGATTCTCGACGATGATTATTCCGGTCTGTTCTACTGGGAGGGCGGGGAAGAGCATAAGGTTTCTTCCGATGAGTTTATTCCGTTTCTTGCGCGGTACTCTCTGCTCGCGCGTGAATGGGGAGCGAGATTCTGGGGAGTGAATGTCAATTACGACCGACAGTGCTACAGGGAGAACACGCCCTTTTCGACGATTAGCTACATCGGAGGTCCGTTTCAGGTGTTCCTGCGCGGGAATGAATGTTTTTACGATGAGGCTCTGCCGCTCAAGGAGGATTACGATATGACGCTCCAACAGCTCCGTCGGCACCGTATCGCACTGCGTCTGAACAAATATTTTTACCGCGTCAAACAGTCTGAACAGGTCGGCGGATGCGCCACATACCGAAATCTTGACAAAGAGCGTGAACAGCTTGAAACGCTCCGTCGCAAATGGGGGGCGCGGATTGTCCGGTTCGACTTTTCCGATCGCTCGCACAAGGGCGTGAAATCCAGAAACGCCGTTTTCATCGATTACAATCCAGTCATCAAATCTCCGATCAGAGGTGTCTGAAACACTGCCCGTGTGAAATACCACACGGGTATTTCTTTGCAGATGTAAACTGTAAACATGCGGTTTACATTGACGCGTTCCCACCTCAAAAGAGAGGTGAAACATGGAATGGGTGACGCAAGCGCAATTCGCAAAAATTCAAGGCGTATCAAGAATGGCGGTCTGCAAGGCAATCGCGGCCGGCCGGCTTCGGACGAACGGCAAGACGGGGAGAGATTGCAGAATCGACGCGAGCTGTTCCCTTTCCGCCACGCGCTCTGCGACACCTGTAAACATCAAAAAATCCGCGGAACCTGTTTTGTCGGATGAAGCCGTTCAGCCGATGAGCGTCTGGCAGGCGGCGAAGGTTCGAAAGCTGTCTGTTGACATTGAAACTGCGAAATTCAAAAATGCGGAGCTCTACAAGGCGATGCTCCGTGAGGTTTCGGATAAACAGCTGGAACTTTTTGTCACCCACTTTGCGCCTGTGAAAGAGGCGCTTGTAAAACTGCGTCTCACGAAAAAGCAACTTACCGATCTGCAAAAGATTTTCAAGGGGGCTCTCGATGGCTACAAGCGCGCTGTTCGCGAATGGAATGAAGCTCTCTGATTCGCTCGCGGACGACGTCGCCGCATTTTTTGAGATCCGTCCGTATCAGGATATCATCACATGGGCTCGGGAGAATATCGATTTTTCTGAAGACATTTCGGCAGAACGGAACCGTCTTGATTTTTCGCTGTCGCCTCATCTGATCGAGCCGCTCCGCGCGTGGGAGTTTCAGGGGAAGCGGCGCGAGGTCACGGTGTGCGGAATCGAACAGCACGGCAAGACCCTGCTTGAAATTGTCGGTGTACTTTACTCGATGATTTACAATCCGTGCTCCATGCTCTGCGTTTATCCGTCAGACGACCTTGCGGAGAGTGTGAACAAAATGAAATACGAGCCTCTGATACGCAAGATACCTGCGCTTGCGGCCCAGCTCGACAAGCCGCGCACGCGCCGCGCGGACGGGTATTTTTTCGACACCTCCATCATGTACTTTCAGGGAGCGGGAACGAAAATCATGTCGCGGTCCTGCAAGATCATGGTCGGTGATGAAATCGACCAGTACCCTGTCAGCAAAACACTTTCGCCGATCGAGGACACCCGCAAGCGCGGACGGTCCTATACCGAATCGATCTACTACAAGACCTGCACACCGAAAGAGGAAAACGGGGCGATCTGGACGGAGTTTCTGAAAGGTTCTCAAGGGTACTGGACCTTGCGCTGCAAGGGGTGCGGGAAACTGAGCATGAGGTCTTGCGACTTTGCCAACTTCCAGTTTGAAAAGACATTCGACGAGGCGGTGAAATCACATTATCCCATTCCCGGCACTGCGCGTCTGATCTGTCCGGAGTGCGGACATGAGCACACGGAAGCGGACAAGTATCAGCTGAATCAACAGGGGGCGTATGTGCACAAATTCCCGGAGTGTCTTGATGACCGGCCGACGTTCCAGTTCGGCGCGCTCTGTTCACAGTTTCCGCACATGAGCTGGGACGTTCTGGCGGCGAAAATCTGCGAGTGCGGAAAGCGTGCGGATATCAAGGCGCATTATGAGCTTGACAATTCTTACCGGGGGCTCCCGTACCGTGCGCGGAACCTTGCAAAGGAAGACATGGAGGATCTGAAACCGCATTTGTACCTCAATGCGCCGAAAGCGGATGATGTGGAGATGGTTTTCCTGATTTCCGATACACAGGATACGTTTTCTCCGACGGGAGTTTTTGCTCTCGACCGGATGGACAATCTCTGGCTGCTTGAGTATGAGAATGTGACGTATCTGTCGCTTGCGCAAGACGAACGCGAAGCTCTCGAACGCCGGACGGGGGAAAAGATCCGGACGGTTGAAGACATGCTCGAATCGCATTATTTCGGGATAAAGCCTTTGTTCCATGTGGTGGACTATCGCGGACACCGCCAGGGCGAAATCAAGCGTTATGCGTATTCGCGCCGAAACGTGCGCATGTATGCCGGAGGACGTGAAGACCGACTGAAGCCGTGGAAACTGTCGCACAATGACCCGCGGATGATCATCGTCGACGCGAAATATTACCAGAAGGTTCTGCTCTGGCAGCTCCACAATCAGCGCAACACGGAACAGAACTATCTGTGGCTTCCGGAGCTTCCGCATGCCACGCAGATGGAGATCACATGCGTTCAGCCGGGGCTTGGAAAGAACGGACACCTGTACGAAAACTGGGAGCCGCAGGGAGAAGCGGTACACGACGCGTTCGACGTGCTCAAGATGGCGTATTTCGCGGTTGATTTTGCGATCAACGCGCTTCCGCGTTCCAACTTTCGGTTCTGCGATTCGCCCGCGCTCCGGCGGCGGTTCGGAGGTGCTCAAAAAGAGACTGCCGCCGCGCTGCATCCGGCGGCTCCCGCGCGGTCATGGATTCATGACATTTGATGTTCCGCGCAAAACTTTTCTCCGAGCTCCATCGTATAACGGTAAATTTCCGCGTCGATTTCGCCTGTGTTGCGCTTACGGATAAGTCCGTGCGTGTCGGTGCGTTTGCGTTCCTGCACATAAAACATGCAGCATGCGGAGAGCGGCATTTCGTGGATGATGTAGGTCGCCCGTTCGTTTGTTGCGCGCGCGGTGACGGCGACCAGCGCCGCGAGCCAGTCGGCGTCGAACACAGGCTCGTCACCCGAACCTGTGCGGGGAAGCATCCGGAGGGGACGGAACGCGAGACTGATCAGGGAACAGAGTTCAGCCTTGATTTCATCCTCCGAGAATCCCCGGGCGCGGGAAAAGCCCATGGAATCGAGCGCGATCTGAACGGGATCTGCTCCGGTGCGCTTCAAGCCGTTGGCGAGCAGATAAAACATCACATCGGAATCGGCTTCAGTAATCTCTTTGCTGTCGAGCGTGTAGGCGTTCTGCATGGTCCAGAGCACGCCCCATATCGCGGGGGTGATCGGCATGACGGGGGTATCTTTGAGCTTGTGCAGTCCATGGAGCATTTCAAGCATCAGATGATACTCCGCTGCGGGATTGTTCTTCTCGGCTTCCAGAGATTTCAGATGTCCGTCTTTTGCGAGGATGGACTGGAATTCAGGGGAACCTGCGAGGAAAAGCATTTGTTCAGGGGTCATAAATCACCTCAAAAAAAAGGAGCTCCGAAGAGCTCCAGGCGGTCAGGAACCGTACGCTGTGATCGTTGCGCTGTCAGCCGTCCGGCACGTCATCGTGACCTGAACGAATCCGGTGTTCGTTTCCTGCTTGGAAACGGATTCGACGATCAGATTCAGATTGTCGATGGTGACGGAAGAGCCGACCGTTACAGTTGTTTCGCTCTCACCATCCTTGACAAGTCCGGTGATGCTGTAGGTTGTACCTTTCGAATACGCTTTGAGCTCCGCAACACGTCCTTGCTCATTGCGGGCTTCCGCGATTTCGACGTTTTCGTCTTTGTTGCAGGACTGGACGACAAGCCCTGTTGCTGATGCGCCGTTCGAGATGATTCCGAATTTGTGAGTAGTTGTATCTGCCATGATACCTCCTTCTGTTGTTACTGGTTGTCCGTCAATCCGGAAAAGATGAGATCGAATTCAAGAGAGGAGACGCGCCGCTCTTCGACGAGGTCGGTTTTCTGCACCTTGATGATGATTGCAACTGCGACATGTCCGACTGCGGCGGTGACTGCTTCCAGATCGAGATTCTTCACGCTCCGGAGGACCGCGCCCGAAAGCGCGGCGATGCGGGACAAGTCGGGATCATCGGCGGTGAGTGTGCGCGCGTAAACGGCAAGAGTGATGCGCCAATCCTCCGTCCCCTGCGCCATGAGCTCGGCGGTCTGAAGCTCAACTGAAACGGTGCCGGCGGGGTTGAAGTCATCCTGTGCAGAAAAAGCGGGAATGACGGGGACGTCGTCGCCTGCGTGAATTTGTGCTGCGACGGCGTTTGTGATTTTCAAAGTGTCGATCATATCTGTTTCCTTTGTCTGTAAGTTGTTGACAATGTCTTGATGAGATATTTTTTCGCGTTGAATTCGCCCTTTGCAACCGCGTTTCTTTCGTAGCCGTCGGAGCCGGTCGGCAGCTGGTTCCGGAGGATGAGGTCATATGCACCGCGTCCGGATTTTTCGACTGCGACGGAGCTTTTCGAGCGGAGCTTTGCGATGTCCGGACGCTTGGCAATCAGGGAAGTGACGACCGGTGCTTCCGCGAACGGGGGACGGGCTCCCATGCCCCATGCGGCGCGGAGCAGACCGCGGTAATCGATCCGCGCGTATTTCTGCGCTTCCGCGAGGGTCGCGGTAAGTTTGCTTTTCGGGCGGCTGCCCTTTCTGCGTCCGCGTCCTTTGAGGTTGAACATGACGAAATACCGCGCGCCTGTGTTGACCTTGATCGCGTAAAACTTGCGGAGCTTCGCGGAGACGTTCCTGTCGTCCTTCATCTTCTGCATGTCGATGATCGGACGGATGCCGGTTTTCATTCGTGCGTCGCGCTGCGAGGCTTTTTCCACTGGTTTGGGGATGTTGTACATGTATCCCGGAATTTTTTTGCCCATGTTCGGCGGGGTGTACTTTTGAGCGGTCGAAACGAACACCGCGCAGCAGTCGCGCAAGGCCTTGAGTTTTGCCGTGTCGGTATCGCGTTCGAGCCGCCGCAAGTTGCGGACGAGCTTTTCAGTGTTGATTGTCATGCCGGATTTTCCCATGTGTCACCTCCGGCAGGGAGCGGAGCGTCAAGGGGAATTCTTGGACTTGAGATAGATTTTCCAAGTTGTTCCCGCGCTGTCGAGGACGGCTGAATCGACGCGGTATTCAACGCCGCGGAACGTGATCAGCTCGTTCTTCCGGGGCTTGGAATCGAGGGAGGAGCAGAGGAGATCGAGGGCAAAAGAGATACCATCCTCGAAACCGAACTGACCAAAAACGCCATCTTCCGACACCGCCGAGACAATGCAGCGGAGCGACTTCTGACGGAAAACACAAACGTCGAGAAAATCCGGTGTGTTGAAAATGTCGTTGATGGCCAGTTCGAAAGGGGTCATTTTTTCTTTGCCGTTTTTTTCGTTTCGCGGATGAATCCAGCTGCGGAAAGGATTGTGAAATCTGCGGGATGTGCGGCGATCTCGGAAGCGTCGATGATTTCACCGCGCTTCAGGTTCCGCCCGAATCCGACACAGTCGGATGTGATTTCGTAATTTTTCATTGTTCACCTCAAGGGAGAGCGCCCCGCCCGGAGGCGGGGCTGCGAGCTCAGGACTTCACGCGTTTCACGAAAGTTTTCGGGTTGCGGATCGCAACATCGGCGATGAGGTTCGCGATGATTTCGACCTGACCGGAGCGCGCCCAGCGGTAGGGATCGAGCATGACTTCCAGACCGCCCCAGGTGCCGACGAGGATGTTGGAGAAGTCGCCGTAGAAGATGTCGTCCGCTCCGATCTGACCGTCGATTTCGACCGCCGCGCCGTCGATCATGTTTCCCTCGCAGATGTAGCGTCCGGAGCCGGAATCTTTGCTGATGCCCTTGAGGGTCT
>OQVN01000130.1_pt1 | contig 29037 bp, 19 predicted proteins | sample 1691621 | NCBI WGS metagenome assembly OQVN01 (sample SAMN03418278, study PRJEB22391) | human gut metagenome | biome: human-gut; feature: organic feature; material: feces | host: Homo sapiens | place: Tanzania | collected 2013-01 | reverse complement strand
AAGTATAAAAAAGAATATAATTATTGTTGGCTAATTGTTCTTGGATGTATACCGGTCGGAATTGCTGGATTTCTTCTTAAAGATTTTATTGAAGGTGTATTAGGAACTTCTACATTACTAATAGGAATATCATTTATAAATATAAGCGGTGTTACTCCCTTGTGTGAGAAAAGCGGATTGGTTATTGTTACAAGGAAAAAAATCAGCACATAACCAAAAAAGGATTTTAAAAATAATTTAAAAATTATGGTGGAATTAGTAAAAATTTGTATATTTGTGCCAGAATTAAAAAATATCATAGTTTAACATGGTCAATGTAGATTTCAAAGAGATAGCCTCTCGTTATGAGAAGGAACTCAGGGAAAACTGTCTTCCTTTCTGGCTTGAGCATTCTCAGGATAAAGAGTACGGCGGATATTTTAGCTGTCTCAACCGTGACGGGTCGGTTTATGATACGGACAAGTTCATCTGGCTTCAGGGTAGGGAAGTGTGGATGTTTGCGATGCTCTATAATAATGTAGAGAAAAACCAGCAGTGGCTTGATTGCGCAATCCAGGGCGCGGAATTCCTAAAAAAATTCGGACACGACGAGAACTGGGATTTCTATTTCTCTGTAAATCGAGAAGGTCGCCCGCTCGTTCAGCCATACAATATATTCTCCAACACATTTGCTTGCATGGCCTTCGCCCAGCTGGCAAAGGCTACTGGCAACGAAGAGTACGCACAGATTGCCCGACGCATCTTCGGTAGGATTCTCGAAAGACGCTCTAATCCTAAAGGTCAATGGTGCAAGGCATATCCTGGAACTCGTCCGATGAAGGATTTCGCTCTTCCTATGATTATCTGCAATATGGCCCTCGAAATAGAGGATATCCTCGAGGACAAGTCGGTTCTGGAGCAGACTATCGACACTTGTCTGCACGAAGTATTCGACGTGTTCTATAAGCCGGAACTCGGCTGCATGCTGGAGAATGTATCTTCAGTGGATGGGGCTCCTGTTGATTGCTTTGAAGGAAGGGAAATCAATCCGGGCCATGATCTTGAGGCACTGTGGTTTATGATGAATCTCGGAGTGCGTCGCGACGACAAGGCATTGATAGAAAAATGTGTGGAAATCGCTCTTCGCGTCATTGAGCGTGGCTGGGATAAGGAATTCGGCGGAATATACTATTTCCTTGATGCCAAGGGAGTTCCGCAGCAGAAACTCGAATGGGACCAGAAACTCTGGTGGGTGCATATCGAATCTGCGATTGCCATGCTCAAAGGTTACCAACTGACCGGAAATGAAAAATGCCTCGAATGGTTCATGAAACTGGATGCGTATCTTTGGAATAATTTCAAGGATAAGGAATATCCTGAATGGTACGGATACCTTAACCGCCGTGGCGAAGTTCTTCTCCCTCTCAAAGGCGGTAAATGGAAAGGCTGTTTCCATGTCCCGAGAGGACTGTACCAGATATGGATGATGTCAAATGCATTGGCTGCTGAAAGCAAATGAAAAAACTCGGAGTTCTCATAGTCTTCTGCCTCTTGTTCACATTGGCTTCTTGTTCCCGTGGGGATTTGTATTGTGTCGTTTCCGGATGCAATGATTCCCAGGAGGAGAAGGCGTCTTGTGCGGATAACGATCTGCTTGACCGTTTGACAGAAGAAAATTTCAGGATTCATCGGTACGCCACTGTCGATGAGGTGTTCGCAGCTGCTCCTGAAAATGTCGGTGTGCTGATCCTTTCTGGTGATTATCCATCTGAAGGAACAGTAATTACGGAGGAAAACATCGAGGCGGCATTGAAAAAATCTTTGAAGGTCTTTGTTGAATATCCCGATCAGTTCGGCAAACAGCGTGTGATCGCAAAAGATACTCTCGACTTGGAGAGAATCGTAGTTTGTGATTCATTGTCCGCTGTTTTATGTCCGATGGATTTGCTTTCATTCAACAAATGTATAGTCAATGTCTATGAGCAGGATGCATTTGGAGATGCTTTCAATACTTCAATTGTTGCTGCAAAAGTTGCCGGTTTCGATAAAGCGGAGTATGGTCTGAAGGATACGCCTACCAAGCCGGTTGTCTTGAGTGACGGAAAGAATTTCATGATTTCTACCACAAAATTAAGTCAGTACGCTCATTACAGATATATTCCCGAGTTCAGAACCAAGTCCTTAGTGGAATATGTAATCAGTTGGCTTACAGGAGAGTCTGTGGTTTTCAGGAAATGGACATCTCTAATTCATCCGGCATATAAAGAAACCGAGAAACTTCCTTCGGATGCCCGTAGAAGAAGCGTTGCGAAAGGCATTGAATGGTATTATAACGGTAAATTCCTAGTAGATAAATCTTGGAAAGAGAGTTGGGCTGACTTGTACATCGGCGACGGTACCAAACCGGTGGGTCCTGAAGTTCCGTCAGATTTTGTTGATGGAGACGGAAGTTTAGGCGTTCTGGAAGGTCACATGTCCACAATCAATTATGATGGTTCTCAGCTTTATCGTTATTGGATGCGTGCAGATGTCCAGGGTGAGTCTTCATTCGCTTTTGCATCAGCTTCCAAATTGCTGGACAATCCGGAATATGCAAAGGTTGCCGTAAATCTCCTCGATTATGGTTTTGGAGAGTACAGGGACGGACTTAGGAATGATCCGGAATCTCCATCTTACGGACTTCTGGGATGGGCGATCACCCATAAGGGAAATTACTATGGAGATGACAATGCAAGGTATATTTTAGGAGCTCTTGGAACTGCTGCTTTTCTCAATGAACATAAGTTCGACAAAGAGATTGCAGAAACGATTGTCGGTAATTTCAGAACGTCCGGCGCAAAAGGATTCAGGGGATGTATCTTATATGAGCCGGAACTTCAGAAGAACGGATGGAAGTTCTTCTATAATAGGGAATTGTCGAATCCGCATCCTCACTTTGAGGCCTGGCTATGGGCCTGCTACCTGTGGTTCTATGAGCAGACCGGTTGGGAGCCTTTGCTGGAAAGGACAAAACTTGGCATAAAGGAAACGCTTGATACTTATCCTGATGGCTGGTTCTGGACAAACGGTATCCAGCAGGAGCGTGCCAGAATGATACTTCCTCTTGCATGGCTGTACAGAGTCGAGCCGACAAAGGAGCATGAGCAATATCTTGATTTCATGATGGAGGAACTCCTTAAAAATCAGGTTCCGTGCGGTGGAATCAGAGAAGAACTTGGTGACCCATCCAAGAGTACTTTCGGAAAAACTCCGTCAAATGAAAAATATGGTGAGTCAGAAGCGCCTTTAATCTTCGACAATGGGGATCCGATTGCGGATATGCTCTATACGACGAACTTCGCATTTGTCGGTTTGTGTGAGGCTGCTGCGGCAACCAATAAGCCTGAATATGTCGAAGCTCTAAGGAAAATGAATGATTTCCTCATCAGAATCCAAGTCTGCAGTGATGAGTTCAAACATCTTGACGGTGCCTGGTTCAGGGCCTTCGATTACGAGTCTTGGGACTATTGGGCTTCCAATGCTGATGCCGGCTGGGGTGCGTGGTCCACATTGACAGGATGGATTCAGAGCTGGATTGTCGGCACCCAGGTGCTTCTTGAAGAGAATACTTCACTGTGGGAACTTCTGTCCGATATGGATATGTCTGATATTTCCAAGAAGGTCATTACGGACATGATGGAAAATGAAAAATAATACTAAAATCAGTTTAATCAATAAATTAACTACTAAATGAAACGTGTTTTAAATGCAGCCGTTATCCTTCTGACAGTGCTTCTGTCGGCTTCGCTGCCTGTTTCTGCGGAACAGTCACAAGCTGGTGTTAATGCAGCTGCATCGACGATTGTAGTCCGAGGAAAGGTCGTTGATGAAAACAATGAACCTTTTGCCGGAGTTGCCATTCTTGCCAAGAAAGCCACCAATGGTGTTATTACTGGTGTTGATGGTACCTTTGAAATCAATGTCCTCAAGGATGACGAACTCGAGTTCTCTTTCCTTGGTTATACGAATCTGATTGAGAAAATTGACGGCCGTCCTTTTTATCTGGTGACAATGCGTCCTCAGACTTCTGAGCTCGATCAGGTTACAGTCGTTGCTTACGGCAAGCAGAGAAAAGAGAGCGTGATCGGTGCAATCTCAAGTATGAATGTGGATAAAATCACCCACTCTGTGAGCAAGTTGAGTAACGTACTTGCAGGACAGATGGCAGGTGTGGTTGCCGTTCAGAGATCCGGTGAACCTGGTGAGGGTTCAGACTTCTGGATTCGTGGTGTAAGTACGTTCGGAGCCAACAACAGGCCGCTCGTTCTCGTCGATGGCATCGAGAGGGACCTTAACCTTGTGGATCCTGATGACGTGGAGACTTTCTCTATCCTCAAGGATGCTACCGCAACTGCAATCTACGGTGTGAGAGGTGCGAATGGTGTTGTGCTCATTACTACAAGAAAAGGTAAAGAGGCCTCCAAACCTGTCATCAGCGGACGTATCGAGGCTTCTCTTCTCCAGCCTACCAAGATGCCGAAGATGGCGAATGCCAAGCAGTTCATGGATATGTACAACTTCGCCTTTGAAGACAATAAAGGTGGCGTTTTCTACACAGAAGAAGCAAAAGCCAAATACCTTGACGGCTCGGATCCAGACCTTTATCCGAATATCAACTGGATGGATGAGATCTATAAGGATGTAACTTCAAGCTATAGGGTAAATGTCAATGTTACAGGCGGTTCCAAGAAGGTACAGTATTATGTGGCAGGCTCGTACTACCGCGAGAACGGTATCTTCAGCCCGGACAAAGGACTTGGGTACAATCCGTCCAACAGCTGGTCCCGTTTCAACTTCAGGTCAAATCTCGATATCAAGCTTTTCCCATATACGACATTGAATATCAACTTGTCGAATCAGTATGATACCAAGAGACAGCCGAACAACAACTATTCACTTTGGATTTATACATTCAAGACTATTCCGATTGCTATTCCTAAGAGATATTCTGACGGTACCATCGCACGTCCTACGATTGGAGAGAACCCTTACAATCTCTTGAACCTCAATGGCTACAATGAAATTTTTACCAATAATGCACAGTCTCTCATCGGACTGACTCAGGATTTCGAGCCTTGGGTGAAAGGTCTTAAAGCTAATGTGAAATTCTCTTGGGATGCAGTGAACTACGCTCATCTGAACCGTTCGAAGAGTCCTTCCACATATTACGCTTCAGGCCGTGATGAGAATGGAAACCTGATGTTTACCAAGAACAATGACGGTAACGACTATCTCTCTCTTTACAGAAACAATAGCGGTCATCGTACCACGTACCTTGAGGCTTCAGTTTCTTATGACAGACAGTTTGTTGATGCCCACAGAGTCGGTGCACTCTTCCTATACAATATGAAGGAGAGAAAGGACAACTTCCCTGGCAGCTATATAGCGTCATTGCCATATAGAAACCTTGGTATCGCCGGCCGATTGACTTACTCATACAGAGACAGGTACTTCATGGAAGGCAACTTCGGTTACAACGGTTCTGAGAACTTCGCTCCAAGCAAGTGATTCGGATTCTTCCCGTCTGTGGCTTTGGGATATCTTATCAGCAATGAGAATTTCTGGAGACCTATTCAGGATGTGGTGAGCGTATTCAAGATCAAAGGCTCCTATGGTCTTATCGGTAATGACCAAATCGGTGGCGGAAGACGTTTTGCCTTCAATTCCGAGATGGCTTCTGCCGGTGGATATACCTTCGGAACTCAAGGCCAGACTGGTTTGAACGGTCTTGCTACCGGTTATCCTGGATCTCCAAATGTGTCTTGGGAAGAGGCCAAGAAGATGAACATCGGATTGGAGGTCGAACTCTTCTACTCATTGAAACTTGACATTGACTTCTTCCGTGAACACAGATCAGGTATTTTCATTGAAAGGGCTTCTGTCCCGGCTATCGTCGGAGTTAACGTGAACCCTTATATGAACCTTGGAAAGATGCAGAATCAGGGTGTTGACGCTTCACTTCAGTACAACAAGAGATTCAGCAATGGCCTCGCAGTTTCTGCAAGAGCGAACTTTACGTTCAACAGGAACAAGAAACTCTATGATGACCAGCCGCATCCGCTTTCTCCATACAAGGACGTGATCGGAAAACCTTGGGGACAGCAGTTCGGTTACATTGCCCTCGGCTACTTCAAGGATGAGGAAGACCTTGCCAACAGCCCTAAACAGATCAACAACCCAAGAGTCGGTGATCTCAAGTATAAGGATATCAACGGAGACGGTATCGTAAATACCGAAGACTATGTGGCTATCGGCCGCACTGACATTCCTGAGATAAACTATGGTTTCGGCGCGAACCTGAACTACAAGGGATTTGACCTGTCATTCTTCTTCCAGGGTATCGGTAACGTGACTGGATTCATAGGCGGACCGACAATCGACATGTCTGATACAAACCAACTCTTCTCCAATGTTTACGAAGACGTTGCTCTGAATTACTGGACACCTGAGAATCCGAACGCCAAATATCCGAGGCTTTCTATCAGTGGCAGCCAGAACAATATGGCTCCTTCTACGCATAACCAGATAGACAAGAGCTTCCTCAGACTCAAGAGCGCTGAGTTCGGATATACATTGCCTAAGAAGGCTACCAAGAGGATCGGCTCTTCATTGATCCGTTTCTATGTTTCAGGAAACAACCTGCTTACATTCTCAAAATTCAAATTGTGGGATCCGGAGATTGCTGATTCACAGGGCTCTCAGTATCCAAATATGCGCGTGGTTAACTTTGGTGTGAACTTTAATTTCTAATGAGATTATGAAAATTGTTAAAATATTTGCTGCTGCGATCGCATCGCTGATGATGTTTTCATCATGCAACTATTTGGACCATAACTTCAATGACCAGATGACTCTTGAAGAGGTGTTCAGCAAGCGGCCTACTACAGAAAGATTCTTGGCAGGAGTGTATTCTGTCATTCCTGACGGAATGTGGATTTTTAGCGGTTCTTTTATCCCTTGTGCGGATGATGCCTATTTTTCATGGGAGAAAATGGACTATGAGCTTGTAAGAAGCGGTAACTACAATGAATCTACAGTTGGCGTTGCAGGTGGCTGGACTCCTCAATTCAACCCTTGGGCAAAATATTATATTGCCATTAACCAGGCTTCTGTATTTATCTCTCACGTGGATGAATGTCTGGAACTTACTCCTCAGGAAAGATCGGAGATGAAAGCTGAGGCTCGTGTTCTCAGAGCATATTACTATTTCCTTCTGTTCCAGCAGTATGGCCCGATTTACATTTGGGGTGATAAAGAAGCGGACCTCGGTATTATGGGTGACAATGTGGACAGGAATACTGTTGATGCGTGTGTTGATTTTATGGCATCCCAGCTTGAAATGGCTGCCAATGATCTTCCTCTCAAGGTTGCAGACCCTACTACCTGGCAAGGACGAATCACCAAAGGATTTGCTCTTGGTCTAAGGTCAAGAATCCTCCTTTACGCTGCACGTCCTCTGTTTAATGGCGGTGGAGAAATCCAGTATGGAAGAAGTCTCGTGAACAAATACGGGGAGCATATTTTCCCTCAGAGCGAAGACCCTCACAAGTGGGATCTGGCCGCTGAAGCTGCAAAACAGGTTATTGACTTGGGTATCTATGATCTTCACAAAACTTCAAAGGAGTTTGCTGACCCGGTAGAAAAAGGAATGAACTCTTATAGAGAGGTATTTGTGGAGAAATGGAACGAGGAACTTATCTTCGCCAGATACTATGGCTCAGCTGAAGTCTGGAACCAGAGAGTTGTTCCTCCGAGAGTGTTCGGAGTCGGACTCGGCGGCTATTCTTGTACTCTCAAACTTGTAGATGCCTATCCGATGGCAAATGGTAAATATCCTGTTGTCGGCTATACGGACAATGGCGCAAAACCGATCATTGACCCTACCTCAGGCTATCAGGCTGACGGATTTACTGACGGATGGCTTCATCCGACACATAAGGACAAGGGAATCAAGGTGCATAACAGCATGAAGGGCAGGGACGGACGTTTCTACGCATCCATTTTCTTCAACGGAATGTATTGGATTCATGCGGATGGAACTAAACCGCAGTATAAGCCTGTTACTTTCTTCAATGGCGGTACTTCATCTTATGCTCATCCAAGCGGTGACTATGTGAAGACAGGATTCCTGTTTACCAAGTTTACTGACCCTACAGTCGATACCAGAAAGAACGTATGGGGCTCACTAACATGGTCTTATATGAGGTTGGCCGAGATTTATCTCAACTATGCGGAAGCTTGTAACGAAAAGCCTGAAAGAGATGCAGCAGAAGCTCTCAAATATCTGAATCTCATCAGAAAGAGAGCCGGCATCGAAACTAAGCTTGAGGATTGCTACCCTAATGTCGTAAACAGCAGAGAGGAACTCCGCAAATGGATTCGTCAGGAGAGAATGGTTGAACTTTCGTATGAAGGATTCCGCTACTATGACCTCCGTACATGGATGATAGCGGACAAAGAGGCAAATGGCCCTTGCTATGGACTGGATCTCACTGCTGAAGACTACGAGTCATCCTGGACACGTACTTCAAAGATTTGTCAGCCTCTCAACTTCGAGACCAAGCACTATCTGTTCCCGATCGGAAAGAAACAGCTTGAGGAAATGAAGCATTTTACACAGAATCAGGGTTGGTAAACAACAATAGATATTGTCATGAAAAATTTTATAAAAATAATTTCGGCGTTCGCTTTGGGACTGTTCATGTCCGCTTCGTGTGAGGATAACAGACTCGAAGGAATGTGCGATGACCAGGTATATTTTCTCAATAGCGGTACTCAGGTCATCAATGTCAGCAAACGAGACTATGCGGATGTTCCGTTTACAGTCTATAAGGCCGGTATAGGTCAGACTTCCGCTTCAGTCGATGTGGTTGTAGATGAGCAGCTTCTCGAAAAATTAAATGAAGAGAACGGTACTTCCTATAAGCTTTTGGATGAGAACTGTTATACCATCAAAGAAACTCATTTTGACTTCGCGGCCAAAGATGTTTCTGTCTCAAGTTCAATTGAGTTTGACGGTGCGGCAATCGGATCTTTCCAGTCGATTGCAGTGAAGGAGTATGTGCTTCCTTTGGTACTTCGTTCAACAAGTAATGTCAGCGAAAAATTAGGCTATATCCTTTTGGTTCCTGTTTTGGAAAAATAACGTTATGCGTTTGTTTAAAATAATAGGTGTTTTGACGTTGTCCGCGCTCTTTGCTGTTTCATGCAGTAAAGAGGCGGGGACAACAAACGGTTCGCAGGAAGTAGGATGTCCGGAAGAAATGATTCTGGATATAAAATTCCCCGGACAGACCAAGCCGTCTCATATGGCGATCGACAATCAGCGGAAAAAAGTCACGCTGGATTTTGCTGAAGGTGTGGTTCCGTCACATGTGGAACTGAACCTCATCCTGGAGGAGGGCGTGACAATGAAAAATCCTTCTGAGAATCCGTTCGTCCTGGACCTTACCAAAACGTGCCCTATAGTTTTAGCCTATGCGGGAAAGGATTATCGTTATCTCGTCATTGCCAATCATAGTGGCAATTCTGATGAAAACGTAATGAGGGACGGACCGGTTTCTGACATGGCCCTTATGTACTACGGAGGTTCTCACCGGATAGGCATGAGCGATTGGACTCCTGAACAGTTGCGCTCAAATGTCGTTTATGAAGACAGGAACGGCAAAGAGCATTGGCTGTTCGATTCCTTCCTCTTCCTTGAAACTTCAGATGGTGGAGGACATTATTTCGAAAGCGGTTTCGATGATCCGAGCAATCCTCAGCCGAACGAAAAGGGTGCGAACAAGAGTGACTGGACAAAGATTCTTGATAAGTATTTTGCTGCCGACGGACCAATTGCCCGTCTTGATAAAGAGGTCGGTAATGCCATTCAAAGAGTGTCAGTTCCGGTTTACAAGAGAAGAGTCGTCATTTTCCTTCCGGTCCCGTTCTATAGGCAGACGAACTGGGGTGCGCTTTCAGGCAAGACAATGAACTTTTCCGTGAAAGCTGACCGCGTGGAGGCAAGCAAATGGTATGTGGACGAGGTTATCAGCCGCTTTAGTAAATTGAATGCAAAATATCTCGCTCTTGACGGCATCTATTACGTGGCGGAACAACTGACAAACAACAGGGATTACATTCCGGCCGTTGCTGATTACATCAAGAGCAAGAAGCTCAAATTCTACTGGATCCCTTATTGGGGTGCAGATGGAATGGGCGAATGGAAAAACATGAAATTCGATACGGCATTCCTTCAGCCTAATTACGCTTTTCCTCAGGTAAAGCCGGACTATGATTCGCATTTCAAGTCAATTATGAACTACGCTTCTTCAAAAGGGATGGACTTGGAAATGGAATTTGACGAATATGCCCTTTACAACAATAAACTTGGAGATTACAGGGCGGACCGTGTCCGTGATTATCTCAGGGCGTTCAAGGCTTATGGCGTGACGACGAAGAACAAGATTGCGTACTATCAGAGCGACTGTATGGTGCACTCTCTCAAAACTTCTGAATACAAACAGGACAATGACTTGTATCACGAAATCTGTACGATGATTGTTGAAAGGCAGCGAAGAAGAGGAGAAGATTAAGTTATAACCATAATTGGATTTACATATGAAGAAGATTCTATTGATCTTGTTGATTATACCTGTACTGATTTTTTCTTGTGGTACTTCTGACCGCAGGCCTGGCGATAGCCCGCTCACTACTGAAGGCAATATCGGAGATATGGTTCTGATGTACTATGGCGGTGTGCACAGAAAAACGACTTGGAATCATGACCAGTGCATGAGCAGTGTCGCATATGAAGATGCCCGAGGAAAGCTCCACTGGATGTTTGACGGATTCCTTTTCCTGGAATTCAAAAACGGGAAAGGCAGAGCCTATGCCTCTTATTATGAGCCGCTTCCGTGCAGAAAGGCGGAATGGGAAGAACTTGCACAATGCTATTTTGTCGATGGCCGCGCCTGCTCTGCTCTGGAAGAATGTATAGATGAAGTCAAGGCACAGATAGGGGAACCTAAGCATAAGCGTCAGGTTGTAGTCACATTGCCCGAACCGATACCAGGACAGAAGGATTGGGGACAGCTGAATGGAAAAGATTTGGATTTCGACAATGATGAAGACAGAATCGAAGCATGCAAATGGTATATCGATGAAGTGATAAGGATCTTCAAGTCAAAGAATTACAAGAATCTCGAACTGGCCGGATTCTATTGGGTCGCAGAGGAAGCAACTCACAGCCGTACCATTGTACATCAGGTAGGTGACTATATGAGGTCTCTCGGATATAAGTTCTATTGGATTCCTTACTGGGGCTCGGACGGACATGGAGAGTGGAAAGATCTCAAGTTTGATGTTGCATACCAGCAGCCAAACTACTTCTTCTATCAGCAGAAACCGGATTCGGTACATCTGCCGAAAGTGTGCGAGTTCGCCAAGGAGAGAGGCATGTATCTCGAAGTGGAATTTGATGAGAGGGCATTGAAGTCGAATCCGGATTACCGTGCGGACCGGCTACATGACTATATGGATGCGTTCCGGAAATGTGGCGCATTGGACAGCCTGCCACTTGCATATTACATCGGAGATTGTATGGTCAATGACCTTAAAGTGTCTTCTTACAAAGAAGACAACGACCTTTATGACTGGTTTGCAAATATTGTCGTGAAACGCCAGCAGATCAGAGGTGAAAAATAAGACACATTATTAATAATTAATACATTTAACTATGGAACATTTGAATTTTAAGACAATCGTTCTTTCAGCTTTGGCTGTGCTCGGCTTGGCCGTATCTTGCTCGAAAGACAATGAACCGAAGCCAAAACCGGAAACAAAGCCTGAACTTTCAGTTTCTGAAACCCAGCTGACTTTTTCTTCATTTGGTGAGGAGAAAACTTTCACAGTTACAGCTAATATGGAAGGCTTCAAGGCAGAAGTTACCAAAGGTGACGAGACTTGGTGCCATGTCTCTCTTGACGGCAATACCGTAAAGGTGCTTGTTGACAAGAATGAAGCTTACGAAATGCGCTCCACTACTGTTACAGTAACTCTTCAGACAGAAAAGAAGAGAGTGCGCATCGAACAGGAGGCTACTCCGGATCCGGCAAACATGCCTAAGGCCATCGTCCCAATGACAGTGGAACAGTTTACAGATTCAAGAGTTTACGATGTGATGGCTGCTGGCGTTAAGGTTGCTGAAATGTGCCGTGAGTATCTCTGTGTTCCGGGAAGCATTGACAATCAGGCAATTGTCATTTATCCTGTGGTTGACGGAAAGGCGGTTCATACAAAGGGTATCGTGCTCTTTGTTCTTAACCAGAAAATGGAAGAAGGACGTTATACGGATACTTTCACTTTGGCTGAAGGAAATATTCACGGTGGTACAGTAAGTTTTGAGGCTGACGCCATTACCGAATATGTTGCCGGCGACAAGGCGGCTGCTGACATCAAACTTGTTTGCCGTGATGAAAAGGGTGAACTCAAACTTGTTGCAGCTAAAACTCCTGAAATGGTCGAGACTACCGTAGAGGCAAGAACAGCAAAAGATGCAAGCGACAATGTTTATGGCATTGTGAAGATTGCTTCTCACTACTGGCTTACAGATGACCTCAATACTACCAAGGCTACTGACGGAACAGAGATTCCTGCAGGAAAAGTTGCTGCAGATTACAATAGTGCAGTTGCTACCTATGTGAATTCAAAATTCAAAAACAAACTTTATTCAGGTGCTGCTGCCGGTTGGAGTGCAGGTGCATTTGCAGACAGAATTTCTCCGGAAGGATTTACTGTTCCGGCTGAGGCTGTTTGGAATGCGTTGGTGGAGTACCTTGGACAGACAGGTAAGGCCATGGACGATGGAAACAAGAGTCAGAAGGCTGCGGCAAAGATGAGAACTATAGGTGAAGCGGGCAATTGGCTTGACGTTTGGGAGGAGCCTTGGAAAACAACCGGTTCAAGCAACCTTTCAGGTCTTTCGCTGAATTGTCTCGGATATCGTTTCCTGCATAAAGAAGAAACAGAAGAGGCTTATGAAGGAACATTGTCGGATACCTTCTATGCTACTTCAGATGCTAATCAGTTCGGACTTATCGGCTGGCATGTCAGTGGCGGTTCTACTAACAGCAGATGGGATGCTTGGGGCACCGATAATGTAGCCAAAATGTCTTGGGCATTGAGATGCGTAAGCTTGTAATCTAAACAGTATCAAACTTTTATATGAAATATAGCATAGTTGCATTAGTTACATCATTGCTTGTTTCAGTATCAGCGATAGCATGCACCCCCACGAAAAGTGGAGGTGCATCTCCTGATAAAGAAATATCAGTGCCGAATGATTCGATAATGATTCCGCGCCCGGTGGCAGCGAAGCGTCTGGATGGCTATCTTGACGTATCCCAGCCGCTTTATCTCAAATTTGAGGCGCCGGATGAGGTTTCCGAATCATTGACAAAATATCTTAGATCTTCCAGTCTGGTCATTGTCGGTCCTGCATTGTCAAAGGTTCCTGTCAATATTGTACTTTCAGATGATCAGAGTCTTCCGAAGTCGGAGGAAGGATACCATCTGGTTATCACCAAGGAAGGTATAACTGTTGAAGCGAGGACGCAGGCAGGCCTGTTCTATGGACTGCAGACAGTTGTGCAGCTGAAAGATATGTATGGAAAATCTATTCCGACTTGGGAAATTACCGACTGGCCGAGATTCGGATACAGGGGACTGCATCTGGACGTCTGCCGTCATTTCTTCTCAAAGGAATTCGTGAAAAAGCAGATCCGCATGATGGCTACATTGAAGCTCAACAGATTGCATCTGCATTTGACTGATAACGAGGGATGGAGAATCCAGATAGAGAAATATCCGAATCTTACCGAGTATGGAGCCTGGAGAATGGGCAATACCTGGAAAGAGTTCAATGACTCCGGACGCAAATTCGTTCGTCAAGGTACAGCAGGAGCTTATGGCGGATACTACTCGAAAGATGATGTGAGGGAACTTGTGGCCTATGCCAAAGAGCGTAACATTACGATAATTCCGGAAATTGAGATGCCGGGGCACGCTTTGGCCGCCATTGCCTCTCTTCCGCAGCTGGCATGTACCCCTAATCCGAGTGCTCCTGTAGCAGAAATGTGTATTGGAAAAGAGAGCACCATCCAGATTCTGAAGGATATCCTTGCAGAGGTGATGGAAGTCTTCCCTTCTGAATACATCCACCTCGGAGGTGATGAATATTGGCCTGGATATTGGCAGAACTGTCCTGACTGTCAGGCTCTTCTGAAAAAACAGGGCTTTACGGACTTCAACCAGCTTCATGGCTATCTTTTCCGTACAATGGAGAAGTTCCTTGCTGACAATGGTCGTCGCCTGATCGGTTGGGACGAGATGCTTCAGGGCGGAATCTCGCCAAATGCGACCCTTATGTCCTGGCAGGATGAGAAAGCCGGTCAGATTGCAGCATCCAAAGGTCATAATGTGATTATGGTTCCTGGTGAGTACTGCTACTTTGACGGGTGTCAGGATTCTCCTGAAAAAGAATTCCATACTCCTAACTCGCCTCCTGCATTGTGGAACTTCCTTACACTCCAGCGTGTTTATTCATACGATCCGGCTCCTCTTTCAATGGTCGGAAGGGAGAAAGTGCTCGGTACGCAGGCTTGCTGCTGGACTGAGTGGATGCCGAACGGGAACAGGGTGGAGTATATGATCTATCCACGTCTGTTTGCACTTGCTGAAGTGGCTTGGAGCAATCTCAATGAGCATCGGGATTACACTGAGTTCCGTCAGAGGGCAAAACATCTGTGTGACTGGGCGAAAAAACAAGGCTACAATACTTTCAATCTTGATACTGAGATTGGAGAACGCCCTTCTTCGCTCACGACCACTGAGCACCTCGGTTATGGATGCAAGGTGACTTACAATAAGCCGTGGCTCCCTGATTTTCCTTGCGATAAGCAGACATCTCTTACAGACGGTGTCCACGGAAAATGGAGTTATCGTGTCAAATGGCAGGGCTTCAAGGAGATGGACGTCACCATTGATCTTGGAGAAGAGACGGAAATCAAAGAAGTGAAAGCTGACTTCATGCAGTATGCGGATGACGGCGTTACTCTTCCGGAGAAGATTGTCATCAGCTGCTCGGAAGATGGCAAGAACTTCACTACACTGCAGACCATTGACAATCCTTACGATCCTGACAAGTATCTTTACAGGACATTCTCTTGGAAAGGGAATGCGCGGAAGGCGAGATATGTAAGGTATCAGGCTTCATTTGTAAACCACGGAAGCTTTATTTTCTGTGACGAAGTGGAAATCTGGTAAAATGCCGGATTCCCTTCAAACCAATAATTGATTTTTATGAAAAGAATCCTCTTTCTGTTTATCTGTCCGCTTCTGGCGGTTGCCTGCAACAAACGGGTTGTTGCCGATTATAATGTAATTCCGCAAGTGCAGAATCTGTCTGTCAAGAACGGAGATGTTTATGTCTTCGATTCATCCAGAAAACTGGTGTACGACAATCAGGACAGCAGACGTTCTCTTGAGTTGTTTGCCCAGGATCTCGAAGAACTTGTCGGGATAAGACCTTCGGTTGCTGCAGGTACTTCTGAAGATGCCAAGGGCAATGTCTATTTTACACTTGGTCTTCAGGACGGAAGGAAAGAGGCATATAGTATAAATGTCAGCTCTGACGGCATTCTTGTCCAGGCTGTTACTCCAGAAGGAATCTATAGGGCAACCAGAACTCTTTTGAAGTCGGTCGGTGCCGAAAAAACATCTTCGGTGGAGTTCCCGTCAGCCGAAGTGTCCGACTGGCCCCGCTTCGGATACAGGGGGCTTATGCTCGATGTCAGCAGGCATTTTTCTGATGTTGAGATGGTGAAGCGTACCATTGATATGCTTGCGCTTCACCAGCTCAATATATTCCATTGGCATCTTACTGACGACCAGGGATGGCGAATTGAAATCAAGAGCCATCCGGAATTGACTGAGGTTGGAGCGTGGCGCGACGACACTGTTGTCGGCCGCTATCTTGGCGGCACGGATTATCCTACGGACGGGAAGCGTCACGGCGGGTTCTATACTCAGGAACAGATTCGTGAGATTGTGGCATATGCCAAGGAACGATATATAGAGATAATTCCGGAAATTGACCTTCCGGGACATACCTCCGCAGTTTTGGCAGCATATCCCCAGTTGGGCTGCGAAGATAAAGAATACAAGGTGGCAAACAGATGGGGCGTAATCCGGGATGTCCTGTGTGCCGGAAATCCTGCTTCGCTGGACCTGTTCAAAGACATAATGGACGAGGTCTGCGAACTGTTCCCGGGCAAATACATTCATCTCGGAGGTGATGAGTGTGTGAAAGAAAGATGGAAAGCCTGTCCGAAATGTCAGAAGAAAATCAAAGAACTTGGTCTGAAAGACGGAAACCGGTATTCCAAGGAAGATTATCTTCAGAGCTGGTTTATGGGAGAGGTCGCTTCTTTTGTGCAGAGTAAAGGAAAACGCGTGATCGGATGGGATGAAATACTTGAAGGTGTCCCGATGGATGACTCCGTAATCATGTCCTGGAGAGGAACTGAAGGCGGAATTACTGCAGCCAAGATGGGGCACGATGTGGTCATGACACCGACATCGGATATGTATTTTGACCAAAGTCAGACATTGGCAAGCCAACTTGAGGAAATCCCTGTCGGAGGATTTATCAATGTCATGAAAGTCTATTCCTACGAGCCTCTGCCAGCCTCACTTACTCCTGAACAGCAGAAACATATACTCGGATGCCAAGCTAATGTCTGGTGCGAATATATGCCGGAGGAAAGAATCCGTCAGTATCAGATACTTCCGAGACTTGCAGCCTTGTCAGAGGTGCAGGGGACAATGCCGGAGCGCAAGAATTACAAAGACTTCCTGAAAAGGTTGCCGAAAATGCTGTCAATATATGACCATTACGGATATAATTATGCAAAACATGTTTTCGATGTAGCCTGCAGTTATTCTGTCAATGTAGAGAAAGGCTCTCTTGAGGTGTCTCTCTCCACGCTCGGCAATGACCCTATCTATTACACATTGGATGGAACGTCGCCACAGACAAAGAAGGCTATGTTGTATGATGATACTCCAATTGTGATTTCATCTCCGTCAGAACTGAAAGTGTCTGTTCTCAGAAACGGTAAATTCACAAAAGAGGAAACCCTTTTCAAGCTGGACTGCAACAAGGCGACTTTCAAGAAGGTGAACATATCTACGACATTGAACATAATGCAGGCGCATCTGCCGCATGAGATTCTGACAGATGGAATCGTCGGCTCACTCCGTTGTGATGATTATCGTTGGATGAGCTGTACCGGCAGAATGTCATTGGTCCTGGATCTCGGGAAATCAGAATCGTTCAGCCGCATAGGATGGACTGCACTGAATTCTCAGTCGGAGAATATACTTGTCCCCCAGAATGTCAAAATCCAGATTTCGGAGGACGGAAAGCAATACTGCACCATATTGGACATAGAGAAAAATCACGAAGTCCAGGTGCAGCAGTCTGTTGAATATATTTCGGAAGAAGTAGGAAAACAGACAGCCCGCTATATCAAAATGGATTTCGATTCATACAAGTATCCGGACAAATCCTCTCCATCGTGGGTGTTCCTCAGCGAACTTACTGTGGAATAATATGTCAGTCCGACAGGGAAAATTAGGGAATCATATATGAGAAATATCGCGAGAATACTGTTTGTGCCGCTGCTGATGGCGCTCTCAGTAAGTTGTGTGTCTGACAATTCTCCGGCGGAGATGAAAGAAATGGTAGGGAGGCTCTGTCCGGAATATTCCAACAGTTTCAGATTTGAGTATCTTTCAGATCAGCCTGACAGCATTGACTGCTATTCTATTGAGACTTATAAGGGTAAGATCCTGATAAAAGGAAATACTGTAAATTCTATGGCAGTAGGCCTTAATGCTTACCTTAAGAATTTTTGTAATACGAGGGTGTCATGGTATGCCTCTGATCCTGTCGAGATGCCTTCGGTTCTACCTTTGCCGGAGAGCAAGATTCAGGCAAGTGCAAAATGCTCCAACCGGTTCTTCTTGAACTACTGTACTTTTGGCTATACTATGCCTTACTGGAAATGGACTGACTGGGAGCGGCTTATAGACTGGATGGCGCTTAATGGTGTCAATATGCCATTGGCGATTACAGGGCAGGAATCGATATGGTATAAAGTATGGACTGACATGGGCTTGACCGATGAGCAGGTCCGTTCATATTTTACGGGACCGGCGCATCTCCCTTGGCATAGGATGTCAAATGTGGATTATTGGCAGAGCCCTTTGCCTGAATCATGGTTGGAAAACCAGGAGGAACTGCAGAAAAAGATATTGAAACGGGAACGTTCATTGGGAATGACACCGGTTCTGCCGGCATTTGCGGGGCACGTTCCTGCAGAGCTGAAGCAGGTACGTCCGGAGGCTAAGATTTATACTATGAGCCAATGGGGTGGATATGATGACAGATACAGAAGCCATTTCATCGACCCTGATGATCCGCTTTATTTTGAGATTCAGAGAAGATTCCTTGAGGCGCAGACGGAGATTTACGGTACAGACCATATTTATGGCATTGACCCTTTCAATGAAGTGGATTCTCCGGACTGGAACGAAGAATTCCTTTCAAATGTGTCGAAAAAGATATACAAATCCATTGAATCTGTAGATAAGGATGCTGTCTGGCTTCAGATGACGTGGATGTTCTATCATTCGGCCGAGAAATGGACGGACTCCAGGATTGAAGCTTTCCTGAACGCGGTTCCTGAGAATAAATTGGTCTTGCTTGACTATTATTGTGATTTCGAGGAGCTGTGGCGCAGGACGAAGAATTATTACGGCAAGCCGTACATTTGGTGCTATCTTGGTAATTTCGGCGGAAATACCATGCTTGCAGGAGATATTGACGATGTTGATTTCAAGATCAACAGGCTGTTTGAAGAAGGTGGGGACAATGTTTTCGGCGTAGGAGTAACATTGGAAGGTCTCGATGTCAATCCGTTGATGTATGAATATGTTTTTGACAAGGTCTGGAATCCGGATATGAAACCGCAGGACTGGATTAGGACCTGGTCTCTGTGCAGAGGGGGAAAGGTAAATGAAAAAGTGAATTCAGCTTGGCAGAAACTGCATGAGGAGATTTATACGAAGCCGGCTCTATGTGGCCAGGCCGTGCTGATAAATGCCAGGCCGCAGCTGGAAGGTGTCCAGGGCTGGAATACCCATCCGGAATATCATTATGACAATGATGTGTTATGGCGAATTTGGGAAGAACTGCTTTCTGCCGGGGATATCGACAATGCTCTTTTCAGGTTTGATGTGATCAATGTCGGCCGTCAGGTTCTGGGAAATCTTTTTTCGGATTTCCGTGAGCGTTTTACGACATGCTATAAAAAGCATGATATTCCTGGTGCGGAGAAGATGGCTGCTCAGATGGATCAGCTCATAGCCGATTCGGACAGACTCCTTTCATGCTCGGCGGAACTCAATATGGGAAAGTGGATCAGGAATGCAAGGGATTTCGGAACGACTGAGCAGGAGAAGCGATATTACGAAGAAAATGCGAGGTGCATAGTTTCAGTCTGGGGACAGAAGGGTACTCAGCTTAACGATTATGCGAACAGGGGCTGGGCCGGACTTACCCGCAGTTTCTATCGTGAGCGCTGGTGCCGATTTACCTCTGACGTGATTTCGGCAATGAAATCAGGAAGACCATTTTCTCAGGACGACTATCAGAAAGACATCATTGAGTTTGAATATCAATGGACATTGCAGCATGAGGATTTTCCTTTGGTTTCCGGAGAAAATCCCTTCAATGTTGCCTCTGAATTGTCAGAAAAATATCGTGTGATGACGGCTTGTGCGCAAAGCACCGACGTGCTTGTAGTGGGTGGAGGAACAAGTGGGGTGGCTGCAGGTATTCAGGCGGCAAGGAGCGGAGCCGATGCAATGATTGTTGAGGAAGGTCCTTGGCTCGGAGGAATGCTGACATCCGCGGGCGTGAGTGCTGTGGATGGCAACTATAATTTGCGCTCAGGCATTTTTGGTGAGTTCTGTGAGTCTTTGGCAGCTCATTATGGCGGTTGGGATAGCCTGAAAACAGGATGGGTAAGCAATATCCTGTTTGAACCGAGTGTGGGCAACAGAATTTTAAAGTCAATGGCTTCGGCTGAGAATCGCCTCGACGTAAGATACGGACTTGGATTTGAGAAGGCGGAAAAACTCTCTCGAGGCTGGAAAGTTTACTTCAAAAATTCATCTGATGGCAAGTGTCTGATTGTCACGACAAAGATTCTTATAGATGCTACTGAACTCGGAGATGTGGCTGCAGCATGTGGAGCCGGATATCATGTGGGAATGGACTCCCGTTATGACACTGGGGAGGAAATCGCACCGGAAAAAGCCAATGATATCGTACAGGACATGACATATGTGGCAATCCTGAAAGATTTTGGCCCTGACGCCGATATGACGATTGATTGTCCCGAAGGCTATGATGCTGACGATTTCATAAACAGTTGCAAAGGTCCACGAAGTACCGGCGCGACTTATGGACGAGTTCTCTGGACGCCACAGGAAATGATTGACTATGGACGTCTCCCGGGCGGCAAGTATATGATCAACTGGCCGATAGACGGTAATGATTACTATGCCAATGTCATAGAAATGTCTCCTCAGGAACGTCAGGCGGTTTTTGAAAAGGCAAAGAATTACACCAAATGCTTTATATATTATATCCAGACAGAACTAGGATATAAAAACCTCGGCATTGCAGATGATGAGTTTCCGACTTCAGACGGTTTCCCGCTGATTCCTTATCATAGAGAGGCACGTAGAATTGACGGTGAGGTGCTTTTTACGATGAATCATGCGGCAAAGCCTTTTGAACAGACTCATCCGCTTTATCGCACTGGTATCGCCGTAGGTGACTATTCTATTGACCATCACCACTTTGCTTATCCTGATTATGACAATATCCCGAAACTGAATTTCGGCCCTATCGCTTCGTTCAATGTCCCTTTAGGTGCTCTTATTCCAAAGGGTGTTGATGATCTGATCGTGGCGGAAAAATCGATATCCGTAACGAATATCATGAATGGGGCGACAAGATTGCAGCCGGTGGTTATGCAGATTGGCCAAGCAGCAGGAGCATTAGCGGCGTTGGCTGTCAGCCGGGGAACGAAAGTTCGTGATGTTCCGGTTCGTGATGTGCAGGACAAATTGCTCGCATCCCGCTGTTACATAATGCCGTATATGGATTTGAAACCTGGGGACAAGGGTTTTGGGGCCATTCAGAGAATTGGCGCAACAGGCCTTATGAAAGGCGAGCCGCGTTATATGGATTGGTCAAATCAGACATGGTTCGCCTCTGGAGATACCGCGATCATCAGGCGCGCGGTGGAAATGGATGCGCAAGACGATCCTTTCCACAAATTTCCAATTGATCTTAACGGTTGTTACTAAAGCAGTCCGAGCAGGCGGTTTCTGGAAAGCATACAGGCTCCGATCGGACCGCCTTTCTTTCCGAGTTTTGAAAATTTGATGCTTGTGTCCTTGCTTACAATGATAAGCGAGTGGCGGTTGATGGCGCTCTTGATAGGGAGCATCAGGTAGTCTTTTGCGATGGCGAGTCTTCCGCCGATTACTACAAGTTCCGGGTTGAAGATATTGATCAGTCCTGCAATTGCCTGCCCGAGAACAGAACCGATTTCTTCGACGCATTCAATCGCGAGCATGTCCTCGTCCATCAATGCCTCAATGATGTCGTCAATTCCGATATCTTCAGGCTTGTCATACTTGGAAGATAGGGACGAAACCTTGCCTTCCTTTATCTTTTCTACGAAAATTCTGTGTAGTGCCGAGCCTGATGCTCCGGTTTCGAGGCAGCCGATTTTTCCGCATTGGCAGATTATTCCGTTGTCGAGCATCGGGAAATGTCCATCCGTATTGGGGAGGAGAGGACGATTGAACTTTTCAAAGGATATCAGGAATATCTCAGGGCTTTGGAACTGAAAAGGAGTTGTGATAAGCGGACTTTAAATCGCCGTGTGCTTCCTGTGGCAGGCTCGTTTATCAATTTACCTTATACGGATGTACGTAATAAATATTTAGGCCTCAGCTCCGGCTTGGTGCAAAACCGGGACGACAAATAATTTTTTTTGAGAAAAAACGAATAATTCTGAAAAAAGCATTATATTTGCGTACCGATATTGGTACACAAATTAGAATTATCAGTGTTATGGCAGTCGTTCAAATAACGTCAAGAGAATTTAGAGAAAAACAGGCATCAATGTTTGCGCTTGCAGATGCTGGAACACAGGTGGTAATCAGGCGTAGGGGAAAGCTCTCCTATATGCTTACTCCAGTTTATGAAGAGGATTTTGTCCTTTCCCCTGAAGTTGAAGAAAGGCTTGAGGAGGGGCGTAGGCAATATAAGGCGGGTAATGTTACGACCTTTAAGACAAAAGAGGAGCTTAATAAATTCTTGGATACTTTATGAGTATGTATAAGATTGAGTTTACTCAAGTAGCGATAAAAACTACATCCAAATACAAGAAATCCAATCCTATACAATACAAGAAACGGAAAAATAAAGTTCTCCATATATAATGGTAATGGCACCTCATATCTCGCAACTATTACAGACGAACACAACAAATCATTTTTTCAAACTAATATTAATGCTATGAAACATACAGAAATTACAACAAACAACAGAACTGTCACAACAAACAAGGTATTTTTCACTAATTCGGAAGATGCAGACCTTATCAATTTCAATGCAAGCATCTTCATAGACAAGAACATCCTTACCGAAGATAATGTCAAATTCTTGTGTCTTTCAAAGGAGGCTGCTCAAAAAATGGCGAAAATCGTACAAGAGACCGCCATTGCTAACAAAGATGCAGACAACGAAACATTCATGAAGGCTATACATAAAGTCTCAAAACGAATGATAACCGTAACAAAGAGACTGGCTTCCGGCAGGTCAACTGACGATACTCATTGCAGTATGCACGATGACTTGCTTTATTGTGCTGCACATTGCAAGTTATATGATTCTTTGTTTGACGGATCAAACACTTGGAGAAAAACACCGGGCAAACTCAATTATAATAAACTGGAAGATGCCATTATTGATATGTATGACCGAGGACAGAAGATGCTTCTTGAAGTTTCTGAGAAGAAATCGAAAAAGATGACAGACGAAACAACACATACAAAACGAGAGATTACGATAATAAATGATTATGGGCGTCAGACATTCAATGATATTGTACAAGCAGTCACCTCTACTATTATGACTTATGCAAAACCATCAGAAGACACATTATTCTATTTGAATATGAAAGGGTCAACACTTGATTCGGAAGTCAAGTCACTGACCAATAATGTAGTAACAGTAACACAAAACGACAACCTGATGATATTCAAGACTATTTCAGATATTTCAGAAGAGATGAATGTAAGTGACTATACGGACAATGACACACTCAGAAAAGATGTGCGTACAACCATTGCAAAACTTATTATATGTGCTGCGCTGTCAGATAAAACACGCCAACTTATTTCAAGTGTAGTTGATTTGACCTCTATTGAAACTTTCGTCAGTTCATCGTTCAAGATGGCTGCCTAATTATTAATCCGACTGTTTGAAAATCAGGAATGGTTTTCAAACAGTCACTAAAAACAAATAAAGCAAATGAAAAACATAACAATGTTCACCCTTTTCAGTGGGTATGAGTCTCAGATGATGGGACTTCTTAATGCCGTAAAGAAATTTAACAACCGTTTCAAAGCAGAACTTGTTGGTTGGTGCGAAATAGACAAAGCTGCACGACTTGTACATAATCTTGTATTTCCCGAATATGCAGACAGATGTTATCCAGATGTCAGAGAAATAGATTGGAACAAAGTCTCGGATTTCGACATACTTTTCTATTCTAGTCCATGTCAGAGTGTTAGCCGAGCTGGGGCACATGGCGGTATAGAGAAAGATTCAGAAACTAAGTCTTCGTTGATATGGGAAGTAGAGAGAGCCATTGCAGTAAAACGCCCGAAATGGCTAATCTTGGAGAATGTGGAAGGACTACTTGACCCTAAATTTATGAATGACTATTTGTTATGGACGAGAACAATTTCAAGCTATGGTTACAAGAGTGTATTCAAAGTCCTTTGTGCAGCAGACTTCGGAATGCCACAGAACAGACGAAGGGTGTTCTTAATCTCTAAGAGAATAGACAAAGATGAAGATTTTAATTTTGAATGGCCAAGTAAGTTACAGGAAATGCCTAAACCTGAGACGTTACTTTCAGACAGAGTTGATGATGACTATTATCTCAGCAAGGAAGAGACAGATACCTTTGTAGACCTTATCAAGAATGCGACATATGGATACACGAGTTCTATAGATGCGAGTGTCGGTTATCCGACTAAAATTCTGACTTCTCAATTAGACAAGCGTATTTCCGTCATGGTGTCTCCATTATGTAAGAATGGTGCTATACCGACACTAATGACAAGTATTCAAGGTGGCAATCTTACATCATTGACAGGATGCCGAAGAGAAAAAGCACCATGCGTTATAGAAGTTTGGACAGGCAAGAAAGGTTTGCAACCTCAGAGCCTAAAAAGTCAAAAGGTATCATGTCAACAAGTTAAGGCAGAAAGAGAATGTGCTGATAGGGAGCGCATCCTAAAATTAATAGACAGCCTTAAAGATGGCCAGTATCTCAGAATTAGGCGATTTACTCCTGAAGAATGTTTCCGATTTATGGGTGTTGAACAATTCCACATCAATAGAATATTGAATCCTTACGAAACATTAGAGAAAGAATGTTATACAGAAGAACAGATAACGAGACTTATGACCATAGATGGACGTAAATGCAAGACTTCTGACTATTCTCTATATGGTAGAGTAGGAAACTCTATTGTAGTGAATGTCTTGACTGCTATCTTTACGGCTATGATAGCACAATATCCAGACTCTTTCCAAGATGTAAAGGAGTTGTCTCCTGAAGAATTGAGAACTGCAAGAAAACGAGAAAGCCAACGTAAGTATTATGAAAAACATAAAGAAGAAATACGCCGTAAAAGCCGTGAATACCACAGGCAACAGCGAGCTAACAAAAAGAATCAATAAACAAAATGTGTAACTTTGTGGAGACCACACAAATGGTCTCTACATTAAAATAAAAACAAGAAGAATATGAGCAATATAACAAAAGAAATAAACGGTAAGGAATATACATTCGATGTAACTACACTTGACATCAAACTTGTTGACTATGGTGGATTCTATGGTACTGACATCAGAGTAGACGTAAAGGTCAAATGCAATAATAATGAAGATGAATTCTCTGTAGAGTTATGTTATCCTATGGGTGATGCATACGATTATTATAGTGAGATGGACTATGCGGACTTAGCTGAGATGTTTGGTGAAACAGCCGAAGAAATAGAGTCTGATTTCTCTGCATGGTATGACAAGCATAGTGATAAACTTGAAAAGGATTATGTCAATCTGTTTATAGATGAGTGTTTTTGGGAAGATGAAGAACCTTTTCAAGAAATGGTACTCGACGAATTGTTGAGTGATAAGAGTGACAACAAAGACGAATTACTTGCCCTCATTGTTTCAGACTCCGATGAAATAACGGCTATAGAAACAGACGAAGGTTTCATGTATATCCCTGATTTTATGGACGATGAAACAACAGATGAAGAGTTCGAGAATATCCTTGAATACAGAAAAGGGTATCCGTGTGATTGTTGGGGGGCTCCTAAGGAATATAAGTTATTTACGGTTATAGTTAACAAGTATGCGAGGTTTGAGGTAGAGATGTATCTCAGCAAATATGCTGCATGCAACTATGAAGTAGGTGTCGGTTGGGGCAATATATTCGAGTATGCCAACGACATGCTTTCAAAGTTTTTGTCACGCGAGAATATAAAGACAATCAAAGACTTGAAAGACTATCTAGCTAACAATGAGAATAGAATATTGTTGGAAGATTGATAGTTATTCAGAATGACCATTTGTGCGTGTTGCTCCGCCTTTTACGGTCTTTCACTACGAAATAAAGTGATCGAAAAGGTTGACACAGCAATATAATCACTTGAAACTCAATACGCCTTGTTCCTCTTCAACGAGGACGAATACTAATCGCTCAAAAAAGCTACACGAACAGCTTAAAGCGTTGAATATAAGCGGTATAGGAATTGTACAACAACATTCCTATACCGCTTTTTGGTACCACTTGATTATCCTTGCGATAAGTCCGTATTTAAGAATTTAATGCAATGAGCTGATTCGTTATTATTGGAATAAAAATAGCTCTCAGAAAAGTTGTAATATTTCTCATTATATTGTATATTTGCACTTGACAAGTTCGGAAAAGTGTTATATTTGACACAAAACAGAAGTAATTGGTGCAAATATGAGAATTGAAAGAGACATAATAAATAAATTCAAGGAATGGAAAGATGCTGAAAAGCATAAGCCAATCCTGTTGAAAGGAGCCCGTCAGATTGGCAAGACATGGGCTATGGAGGAGTTTGGAAGAGAATGCTTCGACTATACGGCGAAATTTGACTTTGACCGCCAGAAAGAGTTGCTGTCTGCCTTCACTGAGTCAAAGGAACCGGCACGCATAATAAAGGAACTCGCCCTTTATAGCCAAGTGCCACTTGTTCCAGGCAAGACACTGCTCATATTCGATGAGATACAAGAATGTGAAGAAGCGCTCAACTCGTTAAAGTATTTTTGTGAAGATGCTCCCGAATGGCATATTATTGCAGCAGGTTCGCTGTTAGGAGTGGCTGTTAAAAGGAGGAGAATGACCGTACCTGTAGGAAAGGTGCAGGTTATGCGTATGTATCCGATTACGTTCAAAGAGTATCTGCGAGCCAGCGATTCCCAGACATTCAATTTTGTAGAACAGATAGTACAGCCAGAGAAATTGCCTCTTATTATACTTGACAAGTTGAAGTCAGAATACCGCAGATATATGGTGTCTGGAGGAATGCCTGAAGCTGCCGTAAGTATGCTTGAAAATCAGGGAATGCAAGCTGTGGATGACATACTGCAAGGCATATTGGATTTGTATGAGCTTGACTTTGCCAAGTATGCAGAACCTCGCGAGATACCACGCATCCATGCTATTTGGCGTTCACTTCCATCTCAACTTGCCAAGGAAAATAGAAAGTTCATATATAAGATTATAAAGAAAGGAGCAAGAAGTCGTGATTATGAAGACGCTTTGTTGTGGCTTGAAGATGCTGGTATGATATATCGCGTGAATGCAGTGTCGAAACCGGGAATGCCTTTAAGTGCCTACGAAGAACCAGACATATTCAAGATTTATGCCAGTGACTGCGGACTGTTGCGACGATTGGCCGGACTACCGGGAAGCATTGTCATTGACCCGACTGCCAATTACACCGAATTCAAAGGCGCAATGGCGGAGAATGCAATGCTACAAAGCCTGTTGCCATCGTATGGTTCAATGCCTTACTATTGGTCTTCTGAAGGAAAGGCAGAGATTGAATTTCTGTTACAGCGAGAGGATGAGATAATCCCTGTAGAGGTAAAGGCCGAAAATTGTGTCAGTGGAAGAAGTATTGTTGTTTATAACGAGCGTTACCAGCCCAAGAACCGCATACGTTTCTCGTTTCTCAATTTACAGCAAAATTGCGGAATGTTGGCTTGTCCCTCGCCTTTAGCTGAGTGGGCTATGAAATGGTTGAACAAATAATAATATCTTATAACGGAGATTCATACCGACTTTTACAGTCTTTCACTACGAAATAAAATGATCGAAAAGGTACAGCAATATAACCACTTAAAACTCAGTAAACATTGTCCCTCTTCAACGAGGACGAATACTAATCGCTCAAACAGCTATGTAAATAGCTTAAAGCATTGAATATAAGCAATATGGACATTTCTATATGAAATTTCCATATTGCTTTTTTTATACAACTTGATAGTCCTTATGACAAGTGTTCAAAGTTTCGGATTCAGCCCACCCCTGCCTAAGTCAGTAACTCCAGTAAATTGATGTTTACATTTACGCTGCGGATGGGGAAATATTAATTGTAATTAATTCGGAACATTAATTTTTTCCTTGTGAAAATTATATTCTACCCACAAACACAACGAATAAAACAGAAAACAACATGCAAAGAAACAACGCATACACGCACACGTATGTGCACATACAAGCGCAATTTATAAGCATTATTAACAAAAATAGCGAAGAATTTGTTTCAAGCGTATTACGTTTTATCGTATATTTGCAGTCGGTATTATCCTAAGCAAAAAAATATCTTTCTATAATTTAATAATCCTACATCTACATGAGTATTTTTTCACGAATTTCTACTCTGTTGGGAATGGCTGCAATAGCTATTTCTACATGGGCCGACGTTCCGTTTAAGCCTACCACCATTACCGATGGTAAGTTTGCAACCGACACCGAGTGGTATACCCTTGGTATTGGTGCTGCGAAACTCCGTATTTCCGACAATGGCACTGACAATTTTATCACACTTGGCGGTTTTATTACTGCCGACGACGAAAACATGTGGTGCTTTGTGGGTAACGAAACCGACGGTTTTAAAATTTACAATAAAAAAACAGGTATCACAAAGGTTTTGGCTGCTCCTGCCACGATGGACGGCAAATCTGACGGTACGGCTTATGCCTATCTGCAAACAGCCGAAGGCTTGGCTAACACGCAGTGCGACCTTTGGGACTTTAAGGCTGCCACCAAAACAAGCAATGATAAAGATCTTAGCATTAAAGGCGGATATTTTGTAAACGAACACGGACACACCTCGAACATCTTGAACAATCGTGGTGGTAAACTTGCCTTTTGGGTAGGCGGTTTTGACGATGGTTCTGTTGTCAGCATTGAAAAGGTTAACACTGAGTTCACTGTGAGTACCTCTACAGGTACCATGGATGCAGGCTTTACCAATAAGTGG
>OQVN01000127.1_pt1 | contig 29482 bp, 31 predicted proteins | sample 1691621 | NCBI WGS metagenome assembly OQVN01 (sample SAMN03418278, study PRJEB22391) | human gut metagenome | biome: human-gut; feature: organic feature; material: feces | host: Homo sapiens | place: Tanzania | collected 2013-01 | reverse complement strand
ATACTTTTTTACAGTTTTATTTTTATACAGTTTAAAAAGTAAAATTATAAATTAAATTAGAATTGGAGATATAATTATGGATTATAATAAATATACTATAAAAGCTCAAGAGGTTATAAACGAAGCGGCGAATATCGCCAACGGAGAAGACCATTCTGAAATAGGAAGCGAGCATTTGCTTTTAGCTTTATTAAAACAAGAAGACGGTTTAATCAAGCCTCTTTTAGAGAGAATAGGAATTCCCGTTAATTCTTTAATAGAAAAAACTCAAAAATTAGTTAATGAAAATGTTAAAGTATTGGGAGAAAATGTTCAACTTCATTTATCTACAAATGCGGGAAAAGTTTTGGCAAAAGCTGAAAAAGAAGCTGCGGCTTTAAAAGATAAATATGTTTCAACGGAGCATATATTTTTAGCTTTAGTCGATGCGGAAAATAGAGCGGGCAGAATGCTTAGAGATAATAAAATAAATAAAAAAGAAGTTCTATCCGCTATAAAATCTTTAAGAGGAAATCAAAATATTAACAGTCAAGACCCTGAAGCGAAAATGCAATCTTTAGAAAAATATTGCAGAAATTTAACGGCTTTAGCGAGCGCTGAAAAAATTGACCCTGTTATCGGACGAGATGAAGAGATAAGAAGAGTTATGCAAGTTTTATCAAGAAGAACAAAAAATAATCCTGTTCTTATAGGAGAGCCTGGAGTTGGAAAAACGGCTATAGTCGAAGGACTTGCAAGAAGAATTGTCTCTCAAGATGTTCCCGATGGTTTGAAAAATAAAAAGTTACTCGCTTTAGATTTGGGCGCTTTGGTTGCGGGAGCGAAATTTAGAGGAGAATTTGAAGAAAGATTAAAAGCGGTAATTAGCGAAATAGAAAAATCGGACGGAGATATTATATTATTTATTGACGAACTTCATACTTTAGTAGGAGCGGGAGCTAGCGAAGGAGCGATGGACGCTTCAAATCTTTTAAAACCTGCATTAGCGAGAGGAGAATTGAGAGCGATTGGCGCTACAACTTTAGACGAATACAGAAAATATATAGAAAAAGACAAGGCGCTTGAAAGAAGATTTCAACAAGTTTATTGTAAAGAGCCAACCGTTGAAGATACGATAGCGATATTAAGAGGACTTAAAGATAAATACGAAGTGCATCATGGCGTTAGAATAAAAGACGAGGCTTTGGTTGCGGCGGCGGTTCTTTCAAATAGATATATAACGAATAGATTTTTGCCCGATAAAGCAATAGATTTGGTTGATGAAGCTGCAAGTCAATTAAAAATAGAAATAGAAAGTCAACCTACGGAATTAGACCAACTTGAAAGAAAAATTTTACAGCTTAATATTGAAAAACAAGCGCTTTCAAACGAAAATGACGCGGCGTCAAAAGAAGAATTAGAAAAATTAGAAAAAGAATTATCGGAAATCGTAGAAGAGCGAAACGGCATGAAACTTCAATGGGATAATGAAAAAAAGGATATAGAAGTTATAGTCGATATAAAAAAAGATGAAGAATTAACTAAAAAAATGAAACTCTATAAATATTATTTTGAAGGCTATGACTCTGCCTTACATGAATTTATAGGTGAATATCAAATTGAAATAAAAGGCTCTAATTCTACTGAAAAAAAGTTTGAAGAAAAGTATGGTTTAAAAGCTTTTTGTCCAATTGCTAAAGGCTATAGTTTTAGTCATTATGATGACTTTGGGGCCTCTAGATCTTATGGTTATAAAAGAGTACATTTTGGCAATGACCTTATGGGTAATATTGGCACTCCTGTTATTGCTGTAGAATCTGGTATTGTTGAAGCTGTTGGTTGGAATCAATATGGTGGTTGGAGAGTTGGCATTCGTAGTTTTGATAAAAAACGTTATTATTACTATGCACATTTGAGAAAAAACCATCCTTATGCTGAAAATATTAAAGAAGGGCAAATTGTTCAAGCTGGTGATGTTATTGGATACCTTGGAATGACAGGATATAGTACAAAAGAAAATGTAAATAACATAAATGTACCTCACTTGCATTTTGGTATTCAGCTTATTTTTGATGAAGTTCAAAAGGAAGGTCCAAATCAGATTTGGTGTGATTTATATAACCTAGTAAATTTCTTACAAAGAAATCGTAGTGAGGTTTATAAAAGTAATCAAGAAACAAAAGATTATAGCAGAAAAATTGATTTTATTGATTCTAATTTACCAGACTAAGCACAAAGAATTTCTACGCAGTACAAACTGCTAGAAATTCTTATAATTCATATATTCATCTTCTACAAAGCAAAAAACATAGCAATATTATTTATTGCTATGTTTAAATAGTTTCATTATTTTATTATAAATTTTTCTATACCATGGCAAATTATCTACAACAGTTAGCTCAACGTTTTGACTTTGAACATTTACATTCTGCTCTCGTCTTCTATTAGTAGGAAATACAACTTCTGCACTTTTCCTTAGATTTTCATATTCTAAGGCATCCTGTTTTTCAAATTCTAATTTTTCCTCTTCTGTTGCCCAATAACTACGAAACAATAAACTTAGTATAGCTTTTGTTTCTTTTAATAATTCTTGTTCACTAATTGGCCTAGTTCTATCAATATTTGGTTTATATTCTTTATTTTTATTATTACTTATCAAAATTCTAAGTTGTATAGGTATTTTTTTTACTAGTTCTTCATCCGTATAGTTTAATATCTCATCAACTTCTGATAGTGCCATTTCATAATTCTGGTCCATCATATGTTTCCCTTCCTTTAGTTTCTTCTCTACTTTCTCTCGCCATTTGTTTCAACTTACAAAAAGCTTCCTTAGCCAATGTAGCTGGAGTCCTTTTAGCAATTGCTTTAAACTCATCTCTTTTGAAAGTTCCTTGTAAGAAATCTCCCTGATTTTTCACAAATACCGTAGCATCTTTTACAGACTGCCATCTTTCTTCATAGATTTTTCTGTCTTCTTCATTTTCAAATACTAAATTTAAAAAACTTTGTACCTTTTCTTGCTCTGTTACATCTGTCCTATAAAATTGTTGCATTTGTTCTTGAAGTTTTTCTGGCTCCAATGCCATTGTTCTGGCAGTTTGAAGCACAGAAGCATATAAATACACATTTTTCTTAATTACTTCTGGATTTAATGTTCCATTACTTGTTCTAAACTCTATTGTGTTTTTCTTTGGATTTCCTACATTAGTTAAGTTAAGTCCATGATATCTTCTAGTATCTAATTTCCCTTTGGCCAATGCTCGCTTTAACAATCCAAATTTTCTATATGATACCTTAAGTCTATTTTTCTCTATGTCTTTCATTATTCTTTTGCCTGTTGGGCTTGCCATACCTTTTATATGTTGAAGTTTCATGCTTAATCTGTTTAGTCCCTTTTTGGTATTTGTTAGTGTGCCTAATCTTATTGGATCTCCAACATCATTACACATTTTATATATCAATTCCTCAGATTCAGCCCAAAACCTAAGAAATGTTCCCATTAATTTTTCTGTTTCTTGTAAGTTTTTTCCTGTTAAACATCTAGCGTCAAAATGTACATGACATCCACACTTACTGTCTGTTACTACTTCTTTCCCATGATTACCCGGATATTTTTTCATATGTTCACATACTTCAGTTAAATTTTGCCAATCCTCTTTTGTGTCATGCAAAATAGGAGAAACAAGCTCTGCTCCCCCTTCTGATACTAATGTTTCTTCTATTGCATTTGCCTTTTTCCATCTATGCTCTTTTAGAAAACTTTTACTATCAGCAGACATGTATAAACTAGGTCTATTTTTAGTAGGTATTCCTGTGTTAACATTAAAAGCTTCTAATTCAACCCCAAATTGATATAAATCCGGCAGATTCAATTCTTCAAAATTTTCTGAGTATTTCATGTTTTTTCCTTCTTTAGTAATTTGTATTTTTATTTTACCATAAAAGCGAAAAGATTAAGTACATGTAATGTAAACTTAATCTTTTTGTAATACAAATGTAACATTTTATTCTAAGCTATCTGGTTCTTCTGTTTCGTCATACTCATAATCATATTCTATTGGTTCTGGTCTTGGGACTTTTGCATGTTTCGGTCTTGCTTTAACTTGTGCAGTTACTATTGGTTCCTCATCTTTCTCTAGTATTTCTTTTACTTGTTTTTTAATTTTCTCTTGATTTTTCATTTCTTCTTTTTTATTTTGCATACTTTTATTTAACATACAATTTGCTTTTTCCATTAAATCTGGTACATAATCTAGTAGTCTATCAATTGCTGAACAATGCTCTACTGGTAATAATTTGACATTATTTTGTTGAACCACTAAAAATGCAACTGGTGAAATAGAAACTCCTGCTCCACTTCCTCCACCAAATGGTAACCTATATTGTATTGCTTCCTCTTTTTCTCTCTTAGTGTATTCGTCAATTGTTTCGCCTTTAAACTCACTTCCACCTGCTGCAAACCCAAATCCAACTTTTGAAATTGGAATTATTATTATATTATTGCTAGTCTCAATAGGCTCTCCTATAATTGTATTTACATCTACCATATCTCTAATACTATTCATAGCTGTAAGCATAAGGTTTTCTATTGGATGTTGTTGATTGCTCATTTTTCTTCCTTCCTTTCTTTATTAAGATAAATATTATATTGATAATATGTACCATTTTTATCTCAATTATACAATTTAAGTTAATTTTGTATAAATTTTTATTATAATAAAGTGGTTTTATATTATAAATATATCTTTCTTTTTTTAAGTTCTTGGCCAAATATGGTAATGCTATTGATATTATTGACGCAATAGTTGCTACCAAAAACGAGGTTGTTATTGGGCTTATAAATCCTAAGTTTGCATCTAAATTTAAATATGAAATTTTAGGTTGTAATTTTGGTAGTTCTTTTAGGTCTTTTACTTTAAAATCTTTTCTAAACTTTTTGAAATCTAGTTTTTCCAATTGCATTTTCGAGTACATTTTTCTAACTTTTTTATCATTTTCTACTATCATTCTATTAACAAATTGTTTTTGTGCATAACAAGTAGCTATACAATCAATTGCTAAAAATATGATTACTATTAAAATAATTAATTTAAGTTTTTTTATTGAGATTTTATCTTTTATTTTAGTAATCAATATATCAATTTTAGGATTTATAATCTTTATTAAAAATAATGTCAATACTCCCCAGAACACAGAGTAAAGCAAGCATATTCTTCCATTAATATTTAAGAATCTATTAGAATAATCCCACCATTTTGTATGAAGAATGGTATCTACTAAAAAACTAATTGTATATTCTGTTACAGACCCTACTAAAAATCCCCCCACAAAAAGTGTTAATTTGTTTTTATTAAAATATCTAGATAATAATGTAATAGTAATAGCTCCAATTCCATAAATTCCACAAAATGGTCCATATAAAAAGCTTTGCCTAGATTCCCATACTCCTTTAGTTGCAATTCCAAATAATGTTTCTATAATATATCCTATAAAACTATATATAATAAAATAAGCAAATAATTTCCATATGCTAATTCCTAATATAGTTACACTTTTTTTATTCATGAAATTTCCCCTTAATCTTTATTTTTTATTACAATGTATACTATCATAAATTTGTAAAAAAATAAAGATTTAGTAGATAAATAATAGTAATTTACAGTAATATTGGGCTAACTTGTTCCCTATCTAGTGCACTTTTTATTGTTCTTATAATATATTCTGAATCAAATACAACTGATCTTGGTTTTGTTATTGGATTGTCTTGCCTAAATGGAACAAAATAATAATTATTCCTATTTAGTAACTTTCCTATATTTTCTGCATTACCACTTAATCCATTATTGGTAGAAGGTGCTATAACTAAAGATCTTCCGTTTCTTAAATGAGATTTTGCTGCCATAAGAGCAGGTGTATCTATAATATCACAAGCAAGCTTAGAAATTGTATTTCCGAGAACATGGTGCAATAACCATAATATCTGTCATCTTTTTCGGTCCAATTGGTTCCGCTTCTTGAATTGTATGAATAATCTTCTTATCTGTAAGCTCTTCTATTTCTTTTATGAAATCTTTTGCTTTTCCAAATTTAGTATCTAAATTATAACTGTTAAAAGACATGATTGGTATAATTTCTGCTCCTTGATTTATTAATTCTTTCATTTTTGGTATTACTTTCTTAAATGTACAAAAAGAGCCTGTTAATGCAAATCCTATTTTTATTCCTTTTAATTCCAAAATTCATCAAATCCTCCTTTCATATTACATTTATATATAATATGAAATTATGTAAATTTTGGAATTAGTTTTTTATATTTTCATATTTAAAAATATATTTAATAAACTTAAATGGTGATAATTTGAAAAGAACAAAAAAATTTTTGATAAATGGCTCTATTTTAACTATAACCAATATAATTATGCGAAGTATTGGCATGATATTTGGAATTTATGTATCAAATAAGATTGGGTCAGAAGCGGTTGGAACATTTGATTTAGTAATGTCTGTTTATATGTTAGCAATAACTATTGCTACATCTGGATTAAACATTGCTTGTATTTCTATTGTTTCAGAGCAGTTTGCTAAAAAAAATTTTTTTAATGGCTTAACTGCTGTAAAAACATGTATTACATTTGCTATATTATTAGGTTTATCAAGTAGTATAATTCTATTTTTATTTTCTGATTTTATAATTAAAAATTGGTTAAATAATATAATTTCCTCTATACCGCTATATTTAATTGCATTAGGTTTACCTTTTATTGCAATATCTTCTGTTTTAAACGGCTATTTTGTTGCTGTAAGAAAAGCATATAAAGGAGCAATTTCACAATTTTTTGAAATAACAATAAAAATTATTTGTACTATTATATTCTTCAATTTCTTTTCCTTAAAGAATGTAGAAAATATATGTATTAGCTTAATTTTAGCTGATGTTATTTCTGAAATAGCTTCTTGTTTATTATGGATTATTTTATATAAAATAGATAAATCTAAACTATGGCAAAGAACAAAAAATAAAATTTCTTTTACAAAAAAAATAATAAAAATAACCGTTCCTGTTTTTATTACATCTTGTTTACGTTCTGGACTATCTACTTTTAAAAAATTTATTATTCCAATTAAGTTAGTAGCCTATGGATTCCCTTATACAATTGCTTTATCTGAATATGGTAAAATTATTGGAATGGCTTTTCCTATTATAATGATTCCTAATATGTGTATTAGTTCTTTTAGTAATTTACTTGTTCCTGAATTTGCTAGTTTATTAGCAAATGGAAATAAAAAGAGAATTATTAACATATGTAACAAACTTTTTAAAATAACTTCATTTTTTAGTATTACTTTAATTATTATCTTTATGCATTATTCAAATGAAATTAGTTTAACTCTTTTTCATAATTTAGAGTGCTCAAATTATATTAGAATCCTTTCTCCTTTAATTTTGTTTATGTGTCTAGATAATATAGCAGATAATATACTAAAAGGTCTTGATAAGCAATTTGAAGTTATGCTTTACAACGTTATTGATTTAATTATTACAATTATTATTTTGTATTTTTTAATACCTTTTATTGGAATTAATGGTATTATTGTTGCTTTATATGTAAGTGAAATATTTAATTTTTCTGCTAGTTATTTAGAATTATATAAAAAAGTATTTAAGAGTTTTTAATATATTATCTTAAATACTTTTTATTTTTAATTATTAAAATCTTTTAACTTTTCTTTTAGTTTTTTATAAACTTTTTCAACCATCCAAGGTTCTGTACTATATTTATCAATATCTTCTATCGGAATCCATCTTACTCCACTATTTTCATCTTCTTTTATTTGCAGAGTTTCTTTTTCATCAACTTCTAAAAGATATGTTAAATTTAGATGAACATGAGAAGAAACATATTTTCCTCTTTTTACATGTCCATTAACGCATATATTTTCTAAAGAAAATATATCTGGTTTTAAAACCTTTACATTTGTTACTCCTGTTTCTTCTTTTAATTCTCTAACTGCTGTTCCTAATAGATCATGTTCTCCATCTGCATGTCCTCCAGTCCAAGTCCAAGAATTATATATATTATGATATATCATTAATACTTTTGTTCTTTGATTGTTAACTACCCATGATGATGCCGTAAAGTGTCCAAATTCATTTTCTCTTGTTAATATATTGTCAAAGTTATTTATATAATCTAACATTACTTTTTTATCTTGCTTTTCTTGTTCGTTATATGGTTTATAGTTTTCAATTTTCTCCTTTAATTCTTCTAATTCCTTTTTCATATAAATATTATCTCCTCTTCTATTCTTATAAAGAATTATAACATAAACTTTTAGATATATACATTAAAAAAGTCAAAAAAATTATATTTTTCTGACTTTTCTGTTTTATTTATTAACATTATTTAATGTTATACCTCTATTATATAATTTCTTGCATCATATGATTATTAAAAATATAGTGTTTATTACACAATTCCTTTAATTTGGTTTTATGAGTTACAATTACATAAGTTTTATCATTTAAATATTTCTTAATCATATTTGCTATTTTTTCTTCAGATACCATATCTAAATTTGAAGTTGGTTCATCAAAGAAATATAAATCTTTATTCATCAAAATTCCTCTAATTAAATTTAATCTTTGTTTTTGACCTGCTGAAAGCTTTATTCCTCTTTCTCCTACCATTGTCTCTAATCCTTCTGGCAATTCATTATACCAGTTCATTAATCCTGCTTCATCAAGTAGTTGGAATAAAATTTCGTCAGGAATATTTTTACCTAAACATAGATTATCTCTGATACTTAAATCAAATAATTCTACTTCTTGAGATACAAAGACTAAATCTAACCTGCAATTCTTTTGTTCTTTATTATCAATTAACATATTACCTGTTTCTAGAGGATATAATCCTGCTAAAATATTCATTACTGTTGTTTTTCCTTGACCTGATTCTCCCATAATACTTATTTTATCTCCATTATTTAAAATAAACTCTGGTATTTTAATCTTTGTAGAATCTTTGGAATATGAAAATACAACATCTTTTAATTTCACATTATTAATATTTTTAATTAATTTTGCATCTTTACTATTTTTAAAATACTCATCCAATTGTTTTTTAGCTGTTTTAAATCTTTCGCTAATATCAAGTAATCTAACTAGACTATTTAAATTATAATATAATTTTCTTAATGCTGCCATATAGAATAATAAATATGGTAAACCATCTTGACCATTTTTAACTATCATTATTGTGCTTATTAATATTACTATATACAATAAATCCATCAATCCTGTAAAAACACCATTTGAATTTGATCTTTTTCTTTCGTTAACCTTAGTGGCTTTTAAGTAATTATTTGCATTTTCATTTATCTTTTTATTGCAAAAATCTCCTATATTCAACTTTCTAACAGCAATTATGTTTTGAATGAAGTCAATAAATGTTGCATTATATTTTGATTCTGCTTCATTTGTTTTCTTTTGATATATTTGTTTATCTTTTATCATTTTATATTTAAAGAATACTGCCAATGCAGAGATAATTATGCAAATTATTCCTGTAATCAATGACTGCTCACATACTTTTATTAGAATTGCTGTTCCACCTATAATTAGTGGTATTACACTTGTTTCAAATTGCCATATCATTTCAAAAAAATAAAATGACAAATTAGTTATTAGCTTATGTATATATCCAGTATGTGTATGTGATATTTGTTCCATAGTCATAGATTGTAATTTATTAAAGTTGTATAGCTGTCTGTACTTTCATATTGTTTACATTATCAATATAAGATGCCACTTTACCAGCTATTAGCATAATAATATCCAAAATTAAAATTGCTATCGCTAAACTAATTATTTTATTCAATGTTAATGGACTTGTACCAAAATATGATAATGCAAAAGCTTCACCATAATCTGAAATTGAATATATTGTATTAACTATAATAGACCATATAAAAATCCTTTTTGATACTACCTTTAATAATTCTTTCATCTATCTTTCTCCTCTTTGTCTAATGTACCAATCATCTATTTCCTTTTCCTTATCTTGTTTTTTATTTTTGATTGTCTTATTTTCCGCCTCTGTTACTCTAACAAGAATATTACTACCTTTATAAAATTCCCTTGTTATAGTTGCATTAGGATATTTTTCTTTTAACATATAGATATATTCTTTTATATGTTCTTCCATATTTTCTTTACTTATATATTCTTCTAATATAAATATTTTTGATGTTAATTCTCTCTCCATTTTTTACTCCATATTTTTTCAAAACCTTTAGCTCTAAAATCTTATAACTTTAGATATAGAATTTTTAATTATTTTTTATCAATTTATTGAGTTTTTTCCTTCATTACTATCATGTTCGTTTTCTAATGTTTTTACATGGTTCATTATTTCTTGTTTTACTTCATTTTTGCCTAGTGTATCACTTTGCTCGTATATAGTTTCTCTACCTAAATTTTGAGTACTTGTTATACTATTTTTCTTATCCAAAATACCTACTTTTTTCTTTACTTCTTCAGATGTTATTCCTTTATATTTTGCTACTCTATTAGCTTTAGCATTAATAAGGAATTCTTCTATATTCTTTCTAGCATCCTTTTTTCTTTGCACTATCAAATCTAATAATATATTCTTCTCCTGTGTGTTGTTTGCTCTTGTATGTGCATAATTTTCAAATATCTTCCTATATTGTTCGTCCGGTATATTATCTATTTTGTCTAAATATGAAGTAATTTCTCTTAAATCAATATCAATTTTTCCATTTTCATACATTCGAAATAGTTTATTATATACAGGTTCATGAAAAACTCCATTTGGTGCAAAATTAGTATCTATACTTTTAGTTCTATCATCAGTAATAAATTTCATGGATTGCTCTTTATCTATTCCTCTTAATATTCCATTTTTATCAACAATAAAATTACCACTATGTGAATCATAATTTCCTAATAAATAATCAGTAACAAGTTCTCTTAAAAATTGTGGAGCATATCTTTGAAGTTTTTCCGAAGTCGAACCAGGTATATCATCAAAATTCACACCATCAATTTCTTCTTGAATCGTTCCTGGGACTTCGTTTCCATCTATATCAAGTCGTTTAACATTGCACGCCACTGCAGATTGAGGATCTATAATTCTTTGAACGTCATATGCTGCTCTTTGAATGAAAGCTCTGAATTGCTCAACTTTTTTTGTATGTTTTTTATATGCAGGTTTTACTAAATATTTACTACCATCTGACGCAGTATATCTATGCATCTCTCCAGAATTACCCAACCTTATGTTTCTCTGCATATTTCCTATACCTAATTTGTTTTTGTGACTTAATACTTTTTTTCTTATTTCTTCATCCACATGGATATTATCATTTTTGTTTTCCTCTTTTTTTTCTATTTGTGGTTCATATATTAGCACTCCTTCTGAAGTTGTAATATATTTATCTGGAAACAATTTTTTTAATATTTGAATTTTATCAACATCTTTTTCCATTGCTGGTGGAATTAAAATTCCCGAAAGTGAATTCACTGGTATACCAAAAAGTATGGTAGCAACTCTTTCTGGTATTTTACCGTATCTGTTTACAAATCCAGGACTTATTAAATCACTATTCGTTTTTTTCCATTCATCATCTTGTAATAACATATCTATATCTTCCGTTCTGTTAACAATAAATGCAATTTGTTTGGCATTATGATTTTTATTCTTATGTGGTAAATATGCATATTCTAGTCTATAATTAGTTGCAGCACCTTCTTCATTTTGCAATCTACCCAAATCTTCACCTTTAAATCTAGTATTGTAAAATTCAAAATAATCACTCATACTTTGATTTTGCGGTATCACATGAAAACATACACTATATGGTGTATAATCACTAGCAATACTACCTGTAAAAGCAGGTCCTACTAATCCATTTTCACTTATACTTTTTAAAACATCTTCATCAAATCCCATCCCATGAATTAAAGTTCCTTTTTCTAATTGTAACTTATTATCATTTTTCATAAATTTATTATTCTTATATCCTTTTTCTAAAATTTCTTGATAATGTTGTAGTGCTTCATTTATTTTATTAAGATTTATCTTTCCAAAAGTTTTTTCATTTTTTCTTTGTACTTTTTCGATGTAATTTTTAAAATTATAAACAAATTTCTTTATATCTAACATTTTTTTACAATTCTCCCATAAATATATAATATCATTAACATTTTATCAAAAAAATCAAAAATATATAAAATTAATATTACTGTAATAAATTTGTAAAACTTACATTATACTTTGACTTTTCAATTAAGTCTTGTCCTTCAATTTTTATTGAATACCCAAAAGATATATATTTTCCATTTACACCGTTCGTATCAGTTGTTTGTGGTATTCCAATAATGAAAGGTATATTAGTTACTACCATCAATATATTAATTAAAAATATAATTCCCCAAATACATATAGCAATTAAAAACATATTCTTTTTGATTTTTCTACTTATTAACCAACTAACTAAAAATAATATTATAAACATTATTATAAGTTCAATAATTGTTATTATAATGTTTCCCATCGTTACTATCATAATAAACCACCTTTTCTATTATTAATAATTTAATTATATATTCCTAAATTTTTTATAGGTAATTTCTCTACTTTTTTATATGTAAAAAAATCATAATTCTATTTAATAATTTCTTAAAAGGACTTTCTTCCTTATATTCAATAATAGCTGTATTTTGATTCAAAACATTATTATCGGGGGTTTTATTATTTTTCTTAAATAAATCATCAGGATTATTTATCTCTCTTTTTTCTTGTTCCATTTTTGCAATATCATGTTTTTCTTTTGTGATTATTTTTTCTCTTTGAGTAGGTGTTGCCCAATAATCTCTAAATAATATAGCTATTATGGTTTTAGCAATCTTTGAAACATTTTGTTCATTTAATGTTTTACTGACATCATAATTAAATTCATATTCTTTATTGTTGTTTCTAGTAAAAACTTCTATCATATTATTAGGAATTTTATCATAATCAGATTTTGGAATATGATTTAAAATTTCTAAAACTTCACTATATGCATTAGCATATTCAACATTTACCATCTATCTAATTTCCTTTCCCAGTTATCTCTTGTTCACTCTCTACTTCTTTTATTTCTTGTGCTATTCTCTGTTTTACTTCCACCTTTCCTTCTGTATCCTTTTGTTCATTAAATGTTTCTTTTCCTAGTTCTTTAGTATTTTTTTCTTGAGGAGGCACTGTATATATCCCAGTAGATTTATCCTTAAAAAAAGTATCTGATTTTTGATCATGAAAAAAAATTGTTTTCTTTATTATATCTTTTTCAATCTTATTTTTTTCAACTTGTTTTATAATTTCACTTGCATTTATATAATTCGTACCATCTTTATTTACCATCTGCGGACTTTTTATAATATTAATAAATTCATTGAAACGTATGTCTTTATCAATTTGTCTTGACAATAGAAAAAGTCCAGCTATTTGTGGAATTGCAAAACTTGCACCACATACACTACCATTATATTTATAAACGCCGATCTTCACTATAACTTGTTCTTTGAGTACATGGTACTAAAGTAGAGCTAGCATTTTTTATCTTTTCTATTACTGGTCCTGCTTTAGATTCTTTATCATAAGGCATTTTTGCTATTGTTTCCATTAATTGATCTAATTTTACATTTCCATCGCCATCAACTCTTCCCCATAAGAAGTTTTTCCAAAATTCAGATGAATCAAGTAAAGTACATCCTGCTTTTTCAAATTCACCTATTATATCATTAGCTTCTTGTGTATTTTCTTTATCTGCTGACATAGAAATTATATCAGGTAATTTCATTCTTTCATTTTGGATTTCATTTTGCATATATTTAAGTATAGCTTCTTTGGCTTTTTCCCAATTTGTATTTTCGGCAATACCAAATAAATATAATTTTGCATTTGGTGCTACTCCACATTCTTTTCCAGCTGCTAAGCTTGCTGTTGTTTTACCATGAAAATCATCACCATAATCCTCGTGAGAATATTTTATGTCAGGATTATCTTCATCATGTTCAATAACAGGCTCAATTTTATGTGTATCTTTATTTTCTTTAAAAATAATATGTTTAACAACTCTACCTTCAAATTCTTTTGCAGAACTATCAAAACAACTATCTATCAAAGCAATAGTAGTTCCTTCGCCATTAATACCCTCTTTATGAAGTTGTTCAATATTTACAAAACTTTTTCCTTGCTCCATAAGATTATTTGCATATTCTGAAAGATTTTCAAATTCATTTTGTTCTCTTATAAATTTGGGCATTAAATCTGGATTCTTTGGAAACTGAGTATTACCATCAAATGTTAATCTTTTGAAATATTCTTGAGATAAACCTCTCATATCAACATTGCTCATGTTTTTACCACAAAAACCTTGAATTACAAAAGACATGTTTGGTTTTTTTTTCATCTTCATGATTTCTCCTGCAGCAAATTCAAACTCTGATTCTATATATTTATCATCTATGTATATATTCTCAACTTTTTCATTTATTAAATTTTTTATATCATTAGCATCACCTATAAATTTTATATCTTCTTTAGTCCCAATAAATCTTTCTATGAATTCTCTAGAAGAAATTGATTCAGTTTTTCCGTCTTCTGTTTTTAGTTTATACATACCAAATACAAAATTTTTATCTATTATTGTATCAAAATAATCTTCTACTGATATCTGTCCTCCATTAGGTAGTGTTATATATTTTTCTTCATTACTTTCTTCCATTTTCTCAACCTTCTTTACTTAATTATTCTTTATTGAAATTTAGTTATATTATCAATACGCCCTGCAAAATATGGTTTATCTTTTCCTTTTTCTCTTAAAAATAATGTAAAAGTATCATCAACATAAAAATATCTTGGTTCATCTTTTGGTTTAGTATTAAATGAAGTAGCATAAGTTTTCATATCAATAGCTGCTTCACTCTTAATTTCTCCACCTTTTTCATCCAAAGATAGCTTAATAGTTTGTATTGCTTTAAATATTTCACCTTCATCATAAATTGGATTATTTACTGGAAATCTTTTATTCTCTAATTCTTTATATTCCTTCTTTTCGTTAAAAGTTAAACATGGAGCTTTGAATTCATCAATATTCTTGAAAGATTTATCTCCATCATATTTATCAGTTTCTTCATTCATATTTGAATATATTTCATTAAACGTTTTTCCTATTGGATTCTTACAGAATATTACTTCATCATTATTTTTTGTATTTATTAAAATTGCAAAATTATCCTTAGATTTATAATATAAAACTTTAATTTGATTTCCTACGGAATCCTTAGTATTATTATCAATACCAAAATACTCTATGTTCTCATAATTACTTCCAAATTTATCATCTTTTAATTTGTCGAACTCTTGTAAAAATTCAAATTTTCTATATAGCATTGTATAAAAGAAGTATCTTTTACAGCTTGTATAATTAGGATCATCTAAGCCATTTTCAGACCAGTCAAAATTATCTAAAATATCACTAGTTTGATTGAATTTTTTTCTAATTTCATTTTCAATTTTGTTTTTTAACTCTAATGTCTTCAATCCATAAATCTTATAATAATACTCTTCAGATAACATAGATTCATTAAAATCTTCTTTATTCAAATTTTCTACAATTTTTAATTGTGGTGTAAATATGATATCTTGTTTTACTACTTCGTTTTTCATATCATTCCACACTAATTGGAAAGTTCCACACCAACTACTATCTGCTGTTATTTCATCATTCATAGTAGGTACAACTGTTATTCCTTTAGTTTTCTCCAAATCATTTGTACTTTTTATTATATTTTTTCTTAACAAAATTAAAACCAAAATTGTAATAATTAATAACGTAATAATTAGCATTAATATTAATAACTTTTTTTTCTTCATTTTATAATCTCCTTTTTCTTAATCTAAAATGATATGTTATAAAAAAATAACATTTTCGTAATATGATTGTAATAATTATTTAATTCTAGTTCTTCATCAGATAACAGTTCAATATTTATTGGATTTACTTTATAAACTTGATATACTATTCCACCATTTTTTAGCCAATCAATTGCCTCTCAAAATATGCCGGCAGTTCCTCCTCTTGAAACAACTTTGTATTGGAATTTTTGATTGTCCTTTGCAAGTTGTACTGGAATTGAATCAAATGAAGCCATTATTTTGTACAACAGCTGGCATTCCTCCAATAATTAAGTATGTCCTATTAATGCTCTTTCATTATCTTGAATTTCATCAAAGAAAATTAATGTTTCTTTTGGAATTATCTTTTCTCCATAAAAAAGTTTTAGATTATTAATTATATATTTTGCGTCTATGCTATCTTCAATTTGTGAACCTATTTCTGTATTTGTTTAAAAATTAACATATATTAAATTTTTATAATATTTTTTCCGAATTCTTTTATAATATAAGTTTTTCCAACCTGCCTTACTCCGTGAACAATTAATGGTTTTCTATCTTTTGATTCTTTCCAATTTATAAGATCTTCTATAATTTCACGTCTCATTAGAATTCCTCCCTTTGTATAAAAAATACATTATAAATTCTAAAAAGTCAATATGTTTTATTATTTTTCTGAACTTATAGGTTTTTTTACTGCTTTTCATTCACTTGTTATCAAATTATAGTTTATTAATATTTTTACTCAAATACATCCTGTTTGCTTAGAATAAATGGTTCCAGTGCATTTAACGGATATGGCAAATCAATCATTTTTAGCATAAAAAAACCTCCTAAATGTTATACTTTTAAGTATATTCATTTTTAAGAGGTTTTATTAATTAATTATTTATTATTAAGCTTTTGTTTCTAAATTTTTCTGTTTGCGATTTTTTAAATATTCTAATAATATAGTTACACCAATAAATACAACTAATATTCCTAATAATATTAATATATTTGGCATTATCATTCCAGAGTCTGTTTTTATAAGAGATTCTTTTATTAATCTTATTGTATAATTCATTGGCATATATGGATAAATACTTTGGAAGAATTTTGGTACTGTTTCAATTGGGAATGTTCCTCCACTTGCTGCTAATTGTAATACTAACAATAAAATACAAAGAAATTTTCCTACATCTCCGAAATTTTCAATTAAGAATAGTATAATACTTGTAAATACCATTGAAACTAAAATACATGTTACATAATATAATCCTAAGCTTGTAACAGTAAATCCTAATCCTGCTTTTAATATGAAACCTAATACAATTCCTTGTAATGTTGCAATTCCCATGTATAAAGCTGTACGTAGATATTTATTTTTTGCATTTTTTCCTAACAATTTAAACTTATCTTCAGGGTCGTTATATAACATAACTAATGCTATTAATCCACCAACCCATAATGATATAGACATGAAATATGGTGCAAATCCTACTCCATAAGAATCAACTTTGGCATAATCTGTTTCTTCTATTTCTACTGGATCTTTTACATATTCATCTAATCCATCTAGTTTTGTTAATTCTTGTTTTGTATTGTCTGTTCCATTATCTATTTCTGTCTTAAATGTAGTTACACCATCTGATAATGTTTTACTTCCTTCTAATGCACTTTTTGAACCTGTATTTAATTGACCTATTCCACTTTTTACTTTTTTAGAATTTTTACTTAAAGAACTTAAACCTGTTGTCAATTCTGTACTTCCAGATTTAGCACTGCTTAATCCTTGTTTTAATTCTAATACTCCGTTATTTAATGTTTGAATTCCAGAAGATAACTCTTGTAAACTTCCTGCTTGGCTCGCAAAACTTTGAACTCCTGTATTTAATTTAGATACCCCTTGTTTTAATTCTGTTCCTTTTGTAGCTAATGTACTTAATCCTTCAGAACCACTTGAACTACCAGATAAACTTTGCAAAGTTTGCATTGCTTGTTGAAAATTTGAATCATTCATTGCTTCTGGATTTGCAGTCATATAAGCTTTTAAGCTTGATGCTAATGTAGTTAATTGACTTTTAGTGTTACTAATTCCTGCTATAGCACTGTTTACTCCATCTACATATGCATCTACTCCTGTCTTTAAATTGCTTACATTACCAGAAAGTTCATTTACCTTAGTTGCAACACTTGATAAATCTTTAGTATTATCTGCTAATTTATTTGTTCCTTCTTGTATTTTGCTTGCTCCAGCATCTAATTTTTCTAATCCTTGTGTCAATTGTTTACTTCCATTATAAGCACTATCTACACCTGTATCAAAATTAGAATAACTAGAATTTAATTCACTTGTTCCATTATTTAAAGTTTTTAATCCTTTTGACAATTCTGATGAACCATCTTGTATTTTTCCAGCTCCATCTGATATATCTTCCATTTTTTCTGGAACTTCCCTTAACTTATCAGATACTGAAGTAACTACTTTTTGGCTAACTTGCCCTTTTAATTCACTTTCTACTGTGGTTGTAACTTTATTTATAATTTGTGATGCTAAATAATTGCTCTTTTGGTTTGGAGAATATGATATTGTTGTCATTTGTCTATCACTATTTTCAGCATTATTTAAAGTTTCAGTAAAATCCTTTGGAATTGTGATAGTTGCATAATACTCTTGATTTACTAAACCTTTTTGTCCTTCATCACTATCTGTTAAAACTTCGATTTGCATAACGTCTTTTTCTTTTAGACTCTCTACTAAATCATTTCCAAGATTTTCATCTTCATTTCCTTTGTCAAGGTTAATAATTGCTATTTTCATATCTTTTAAATTACCATATGGATCCCAAAATGCTTTTAAATAAAAAAAGCTATACATTACTGGAATAATTATAATAGCTACTAAAATAACCCATTTCATGATTTTTTTCTTATTCATTTTACGTCCTCCTATTTTTTTATTTTATCTATAAATATTATAAGAGCTTTTTTAAAAAAGGCAACAACACTTCACTACTTTTGTATAGTAAGCTACATTTTTTGTAATTTGTATATACATTTGTATATTATCTTTACATCTGTATAATTTTGATTTATAATAAATTCATATTAATATAGATTGGAGATAAATATATGGAAGATTTAAGAGTTCAAAGAACTTATTTATTATTAAAAAATGCATTATTAGAATTATTAGCTAAAAAGTCATTTGATGAAATTAAAGTAAATGATATTTGTAATTTAGCAATGATACATAGAACTACATTTTATAGCCATTTTCAAGATAAATATGATTTATTAGAATATTGTGTTAAAAATATTGAACAAGAATTAACAGAAAAAATTAATACTACTCAATATTCTAATTCAAAAGAATTTTATACAAATTTGGTTATGAGTCTTTTAGAATATATTTCTGAAAATAAAAAAATGTTTAAAAGTGTATTAAAAAATAATTTTGACAATAGTGTTAATAAAATTTTTATGAATACATGTATTAATTATATTACTGATATGTTAGAAAAAGAAAAAGATCAAGGTATTTACCATAAAACCAAAATTCCTATTATTGCTCAATTTTATGCTGGAGCTGTTATATCAACTATTGTATGGTGGATAAAAAATGATGAATCTTTAGACGAAAAAGAACTTTGTAACTCTATTATTTCTTTAATTTTCGATATGCCTCATTCTTAATGTTAAAGCAACCAAAATTATTAAACTTTCTTGCTTAATAATCTTGGTTGCTTTACTATTTATTTTACTTGTTTGAATATTTTTTTAAACTATTACATTTCTTATTATATTCATACCTTTTTTCTTTTCTTCTTAGTCTTTTTTTGCTCATTCTTACTTGAACAAGTGATATTAAAACTAAAATAATCAATAATATTATTAAAGTTATTTTATCTTTTAATAGTTCTACTATTTTTCCAAATCCAGATATTTTGAATTGATATACCCCTTCTATTTTTTCATAAGTTATATGCTCTTTGTCTTCTCTTCTATTATTATCTCCTTTGGTTATATATTTTGTCTTTCCATTTTCTTCAATCACTTCCACAATTCTATGTGTAATTATCTCATCTTTATTATGAAAAGAAATAATATCATTAATTTTCAATTCATCTTGATTTACTTTTTTTATAAAAATTGCATCACCTTTCATAATTGTTGATTCCATACTTTCAGATACTATTACAAAGCTTTTTAGTCCAAAAAAATCTGGTATTTCAGTAGGATTTATATACGATTTTATCATTATTGTTAAATTAAATATAATAATAGGAATAATTATTATATAAATAAGTATAGAAATTATTTTTTCTATACTATGCATAATTTTACTGTTTTTATTAAAATTACTAGTCCTATACACTTATTTTTCTCCTTTTGATGTAACATTTACTATTTTAATATACCATATGAAAAATCTCTTTGCAATATATGTTAATGATGTAATATAAATGTAATATTTTTTTAATGTTTTTTTATTTACATAGTTTTCTTTTATAGTTATAATGTACTTAATTATCATATGTGGAGGAAAAAATGGATAATAATATTTTAGTTATTTCTGAAAAAGAACAAAAGGCTTATTTGCCATATAAATACGAAGAAATTCAAAAGATTTATGAAAGTCCAAATTGTAAATATAATTCTATTATGGAAATAATTCAAGATTTATATATTGTACCTTTAAATAAATTCGAAAATTTTTCAACAGCTAGATTCCGAGAAGCTTTTAACTTAATTCGTTATAAAGAAAAAGGTTCTATTTTTAGTGCTCTTGATTTAGGATTGGAATTGATGTTTAAATATAACTTAAACCCTATTATAATTGCAGCTTGTAGAAATTTAGATGAACTAGATATCTATTTGGATTGTTTAGATGAAAATGAATTATCTGATTTTAAATGTTTTGAAGTAAGATTTGAAGTTAATCCTAATCTTGTCAATAAACCAATTAGAGAATTTTAGTTTTTTTAGTAAATTTCTGTATTATAATATTTGATTTTTTACATAAAATAATTATGAAAATGGAGATTATTATGAAAAATCAAATATTAAGTACCAGAATTAATAAAAAATCAAATAAAAAATTTTTTAAATTCCAATTTTTAATTTCTATTTTTATAATAGTTATTTTAATTGGTTTTATTTGTTATTCAAGCATATCTTTATTAAAAAAAGAACAAATGTCAAAAAATATAACTAGTAATTATAGTATTTACAAATTATACTCTAATAATTCTAAAAGTAACGAATCTTCATACACACAAAATATTCAAAACGAATTTTTTGGAACAATTGAAATACCAAAAATTAATTTATATTACCCTGTTTTTTCTCATTTGGATGAAGAATTATTAAAAGTTTCTCCATGTAAATTTTATGGTGATTCACCCAAAGTATTTGGAAACATATGTATTGCTGGACACAACTATGATAATTCTATGTTTTTTAGTAATTTGTCTTTGCTAAATATAGATGATGAAATATATCTTTATGATACTGATAATAAAAAATATATTTATAAAATTTTTAAAACTTATGAAGTTGTTCCTTCTGATTTATCTCCTGTATTTGAATTTGAATATAATTCAAAAGAATTAACTCTAATTACATGTAATAATCTAAATTCTAATAGATTAATTGTTAAATCAAAACAAATATAGCACACAAAAAAGACCTTATAAAAGGTCTTTGATTTATCTTATTTAACTAAATGTTTTTATATTCTTTTATCTTTTTATAAGCATATACTGCTGATACTCCAAATACAACTACTAATGCTGCTACTGGAATTGAATCTTCAATACCTGTTTTTGGTAAATTATTGTTTGTATTATTATAAACACTTGAATTATTAGTATTGTTTGATTTATTTGTGTTATTTGATTTGTTTGTGTTACTAGTATTTGTATTACTATTAGTATTATTGTTAGAACTGTTGTTAGAAGTATTATTTGACGTACTATTTGTTAATGTTCCTGTTAAATCATGAACTTCATTATTATCATTTGCAGCATTTACAGTTGTTGAAAACAACAATACCATTGCACTAACTAATAAAATTGTAACAATTTGAATTAAATTTGATTTTTTCATATTGATTTCTCCTCTACTTTCATACTTTTTATTATTATTTATACAATCACTATATATTATACTACTTTTTTTAGTATAATTCAAGCAAAATATATAAAAATACATAAAAGAATACATTTCTTTTGTTTTTCTATTAATATTTTATACTTTAAAAATAAATAAGTCAAGAGTTTTATTTTATTTTTATATTACATTTATGTTACATATTTATACATTAAATTTAAATAAAACAATATCCCCATCTTGCATAATATATTCTTTTCCTTCTGAACGAACTAATCCCTTTTCTTTGGCTGCAACCATTGAGCCTTCTCTTACTAAATCTTCATAAGAAACTATCTCAGCTTTTATGAATCCTCTTTCAATATCAGAGTGAATCTTCCCAGCAGCTTGTGGTGCTTTTGTTCCTTTTTTTATTGTCCAAGCTCTTACTTCTGGTTCTCCTGCTGTTAAAAATGACATTAAGCCTAATAAATCATAGCTTTTTTTAATTACTTTATCCAAACCAGACTCTTCTAAACCAAGTGCTTCTAGCATCTCTTTTTTATCATTTTCTTCTAAACCAGATAATTCTTCTTCTATTTTTACGCATAACGGAATTACTTCTGCATTTTCCTTTTTAGCATATTCTTTAACTTTTTTTACATTATCATTATCATCAGGATTTTCTAACTGTTCTTCTGAGATATTTGCAATATATAATATTGGTTTTGTAGTTAATAAAAACATATCTTTAACTAATACTTGTTCTTCTTCATTAAATTCTAAAGTTCTTGCTGACTTTCCTTCTTCTAATGTTTTTAATATTTTTTCCAATAAATCAATTTCTATTTGATATTTTTTATCTGCTTTTAAATTTTTCTTAGCTTTATCTAATCTTTTGTTTACTGTTTCGATATCTGCAAAAATTAATTCCAAATTTATTGTTTCAATATCTCTTATTGGATTAACTGAACCATCAACATGAACTACATTTGAATCTTCAAAACATCTTACAACTTCTACTATTGCATCAGTTTCTCTAATATGAGACAAAAACTTATTTCCTAATCCTTCCCCTTTACTTGCTCCTTTTACTAATCCTGCTATATCAACAAATTCCACAACAGCAGGAGTAGTTTTTTGAGGATTATACATTTCAGTTAATTTTTTTAATCTTTCATCTGGTACAGCAACAACTCCTACGTTTGGCTCTATAGTACAAAAAGGATAATTAGCACATTCAGCTCCTGCTTTTGTTATACTATTAAACATCGTACTCTTCCCTACATTTGGAAGTCCAACAATTCCTAATTTCATTTTTTCCTCCTTATATTGTCCAATAAAAATGTTTTTGGGCATTTCATTTTTTATTTAAATATACTTATATTTTTATCCCTTATTTTTTATTTCAGTTGAAATCTTTTCTATAAATTCATTTAATTTCATTGTTCCTAAATCTCCATCTTTATGAGAACGAATTGCAACTAAGTTTTCTTCAACTTCTTTTGCCCCAACTACTAACATATATGGTGTTTTTTGAAGTTGAGCTTCACGAATTTTATATCCTGTTTTTTCATTTCTATCATCAACCTCTACACGTATTCCTTCTTTTAATAATTCATCTCTTACTTTGTAAGCATATTCATGTTGATTGTCTGTAATTGGTAATATTTTTACCTGTATTGGTGCAAGCCACGTTGGAAGCACTCCTTTTGTTTCTTCTAATAAGAATGATATAAATCTATCAGAACTTCCTAATATAGCTCTGTGTATTACCACAGGTCTATGTTTTTCTCCGTCTTTTCCTATATATTCAAGTTCAAATCTTTCAGGCAATGCAAAATCTAATTGACAAGTTGGTATTGTTATATCATGATTTAAAGCTGTTTTTATTTGTATATCTATTTTTGGTCCATAAAATGCTGCTTCTCCTTCTGCTTCATAAAAAGGAATCTCTAATTCAGTTAATATTTCTCTTAATTGACTTTCTGCTGTTTCCCACATTTCGTCATTATCTATATATTTTTCTTTATTACTTTTATCCCTTAAAGATAATCTATATTTAAAACTTGATGCTGGGAATCCAAAATCTTTTTGATATACTTCTACTATTAATTTTAAAACTTTCCCTACTTCTTCTTTAATCTGGTCTGGTCTTACAAATAAATGTGCATCATTTTGACACATTTGTCTAACTCTTTCCAACCCACAAACACTTCCACTATCTTCATATCTAAAATCATGTGCAAGTTCTCCAATTTTTATTGGTAAATCACGATAAGAATGCATTTTATTTTTATATACTAACATATGATGAGGACAATTCATTGGTCTTAAAACCATTTCTTCATTATCCATTTTCATAACAGGAAACATATCATCTTTATAATGGTCCCAATGTCCAGATGTTTTATATAACTCTACATTTGCAAGTGAAGGAGTATATACATGACTATATCCTAGTGCTAATTCTTTATCTTGAATATATCTTTCCAATATTCTTCTTATTGTTGCACCATTTGGTAAATACATAGGTAATCCTGAACCAACTAGTGGATGAGTCATAAATATTTCTAAATCTTTTCCTATTTTTCTATGATCTCTTTGTTTTGCTTCTTCTAGTAATTGTAAATGTTCTTGTAATTCACTTGCTTTTGGAAAGGCTATTCCATAAATTCTTTGTAACATTTTGTTTTTTTCGCTACCTCTCCAATAAGCTCCTGAAGATGATAGTATTTTTATTGATTTTATTTTTCCTGTACTTAATAAATGTGGTCCTGCACATAAGTCTGTAAAATCTCCTTGTTTATAAAAACTAATTTCTTCTCCTTCTGGTAATTCTTCAATTAGTTCTTGTTTATATGGTTGTCCTTCCATTAATTTTAATGCTTCTTGCTTTGGTAAAGAAAATCTTTCAATTTGTATATTTTCTTTTATAATTTTCTTCATTTCTTCTTCAATTTTTGTTTTATCTTCATCTGTAAAAGGTTTTTCTACATCAAAATCATAATAAAATCCTTCTGCAATAGAAGGTCCTATTGCAAATTTAACATTTGGAAATAATCTTTTTACAGCTTGTGCCATAATATGTGACGTTGTATGCCAATAAGCTTTTTTTCCTTCCAAATCATCATTTTTAAATGTATGAAGTATTAAATTACAATCTTCTTTTATTTTATATCTTATATCTTTAATCTCTCCATTAATTTCTCCACAAGTTACATTTCTTGCTAATCCTTCGCTTATTTTTTTTGCTACTTCTAAAATTGATGTTCCTTCTTCTATTTCCATAGTTGAACCATCTTTTAAAATAACTTTATTCATAAACGTTCCTCCTTTATATTATTTATTGGATATTTATCATATATATAAAAACACTCCTTGGATATCATCAATCCATAGGAGTGCTTTTTTATACACGGTTCCATCCTATATTTTACTTAGTTAATAGATTGTAACGTATCTAAAACGTCTAGCTTATTCACTAGAGATTTTGAAGAGGTAGTTTTTCAAATATGTTTTCTGGAATTAATTTTCAGCCTATGATTAATTCTCTCTAACAGTAACCTTTATTTTACTTTTTCTCTCACTTATCTTTGTTCTATGTTAATAGTTTAACCTCTTTTTTAAAAAAAGTCAATAGAATTCTTTACTTTTTATTTTTCTTATTATATAATTATTATTATATTTATTTTGCTTCCATAGCTCAGTTGGTAGAGTGCAGCCTTGGTAAGGCTGAGGTCACGGGTTCAATTCCCGTTGGAAGCTCCAACGACGTATCTGTTCGAACTTTATATAGAACAGGTGGATATGAAAATCAATCAGTAAAATGGTTGATTTTTTTGTTTATGAAAAAATCTTCCAACAGAAAGGAGGATTATTTTTATGGTTAAGATAATTAAGCAAGAACTAGAATTTGTGGAATGTCTAAAACAAAGACTTGAATTTATATGTGAGTTTTCAAAAGTTACTCCAACTTTTATCAATTGTAGCATTAGAAAATTGGAGAAAACTAATCTTACATATATTAAGCCACATAGAGTAATTATCAAGAATATTTGAAAAACATATAAATGTAAATATTTAGAAGAGCAAAATCGGTGCAGTTATAAACTACACCGATTGCTTGTATTACCTTTTTGCACTGTACAATCTCACGGTTGAAATATGATAGCCGTTGTCAAATGCGATAGATGTGAAACTGTCTTTGTAAAAGTCGCTTGCTGTTTGAGGACTTTCAATGATTTCGAATGCCTTTACAAAAGGAAGATCGCATTCCTTAATTTGGGAAAGAACTTCGCCTACGCTCGGCTTAAAAAGTCCATGATAACCATAACCATGCAAGCAGACGAAATCTCTGCCTTCCAAAACTTCAAGTTCGCCCTCGCAAACTTCTTCTCTCATAGCTTCATTACGGTTCCACAGATAGCTGATGCCACTGAGTTCCTCAAAAGTAAACTCTCTGAAATAGTGCAGTTTACCATTTACCGTGATAACTGGCTTGATTTGTTCGTACCGTTTTTTCATCTCCTCATCGGAGATTTTAGGGATTGATACTTTAAACATTGTGATTACCTCCTTAAATTTTCTTGGAGGTTAGAAACCTCCAAGTTGTTTGACTTATTGGTTTCTAAACAATACTTACATTTATATGTTATCATATTTTACATAAAATTTCAACTTTTTTTGAAAATTGAAACAACTTTGAAAATATAATATTAAAATATTGTTTAGAAATAGAAACAGTTATAAAATCAGATAATATAACAAATTTATATATGGTAGTAAGATGTATGGAAAAGTTATTGACTAAAGAACAGTATAAGGAATTATATAATTCTATATCCGCTCCATACTTAAAAAACCAGCCTTTAAGACTGGTTTTTTCAATTTTCAAGCATATTTTTTATTGCTTTTTTTCTTATTCTTTGTATTGCATTATCTATCGACTTAACTGGCGAATCTAATTTTTTTGCAATTGTTACATAACTTTCGCCCTTTAAAAATCCATCTAATACTTGCTTTTCAAATTTACTTAAATTTTTGTTGACTGCATTTTCCATTTCACTATAATATTCTTTTTTCATTATTGTTTCTAATGGGTCTTCTACAGTATTACTATTAAAAGTATCTATTAATTCAACACTATCTTCTTCATTATTATCATAAGCAGCCATATTTAGTGATAAATACGAATTCAAAGGCATATGTTTTTGTCTATTTGAACTTTTTATTGCTGTTATTAATTGTCTCTCTATGCAGATATTAGCAAAAGATTTGAATGATTTCTGTTTTTCTTCTTTAAAATCCTTTATCGCCTTAAACAGTCCAATCATTCCTTCCTGTAATATATCTTCTTTTTCGGCTCCAATCATAAAATATTTACTAACTTTTATATTAACTAAGTTTTTATATTTTTCTAGTAAATAAGCTAAAGATTCTTGGTCTCCTTGCTTAATTTGAGATATTATTTGTTCATCTGTTAGATTGCTATATTTATCTGTTGTAAAGAATACATTTTCATTCTGCATTTCGTCAAGATACCTCCAATTGTGCTTTTTTTGTATTATATATGTCAAAATTACTAATGTCAAGCAGTTTTTAGCAAATTGCTATTATTTTAGTTCATTTTTCAGCATTGACCATACAGCATCATCTTCCATGTCTTTTTGCCATGAACCTACACCTGCTAAATTTTTTTCTTTTATTAAAGATACCTTTTCTTTTAGAGATTGTATATCTTCAATCCAAATTTCTTTTTTATTATCGCCATCTTTATATTCTGCATAGTTTTGTTTTAAGTCATTATCCCATTTTTTCTCAACATCATTTGGTAATACTTTTTCAATATCTTTCATAGCCACAGTATTTCTACTTATTATTTTTCCTTCTGAATTAGTTGTCCAAACTCTTGTATAAAATGGAACTGCTAATATTATCTTTTCTGACTTGATTTCTTCTGTTTTTAGAAATTTTTCTAAATTTAATTTTACCCAATCATATCCAGCAGTTGTTCCTGGTTTTGTACTAGATGTACCATATTCGTCATAAGCCATAAACACAATGTAATCTGCTACATTACCTATTACATTTCTATCAAAGCATAATGACCAAGTTTCTCCTCCATCCGGTGCTGTTACATCTACAGAAGTTACAAGTCCTATTTCTTTTAAACGTGGTGTTAACTCTATAATAAATCTTGAATACATATCTTTGTCGTCTTCCCTCATATTTTCAAAATCTATGTTAACCCCATCTAAATTATATTTTACACATTTATTAACAATACTTTCAATTAACTTTTGCCTTGATTCGTAACTATTCATAATTTTAGAAGTAATTGATAGACTACTTTTTGCCGCTTCTGCATTTGATATCATTGGCCATACTTTATAACCATTTTCATGTGCCCAGTTAATATAATTTTCGCCTTTAGTTCCTACATTTTCTGTTAAATTCCCATTTTTATCAATATAGAAAAATGCTGGTGAAACAACATTAACACCATCTATTGTTGTTCCAGTTCTGTCTGGTGCTGAACCATATTCAGAAAAATAATCCCAAGTTAAATTAACTTTTCCATTTATTTGTTTTTCTTCTTCCATAGATTCTCTAACTATAAATTCATTCTCTAGTTGATTTGATTTTATATAACCTATTTTTCCATTTTCCGTTCTAATTTTAGTGTATCCATTATTTGAAGCTATGACAACAACACACTCTCCCCTTTTTATTCTATCTACTGTTTTTGAAATAAAATTGGTTGAAGATTTAACTGAAGTATCAGATGTTACAATTGCTTTTTTCTGTTCTTTTTCTAATGAATCCATTGTTATTACTTTAGTTTTTTCAATATTAGAAATTTCTATATCATATGCATCTTTCATTTCAGAAATTGGCAAATATACTATTCCATCTCTTTTTATTGCATGTGCATAAATATTTTTGTCTGATCCATTAATAGTGATTTTATTATCTTCAAACCCTATAGCTGCAATCTTTTTCTCATAAGTTGTTATTATTTGATTAGTTTCTTTTTCTTCATAAATATATTTATCAAAGAAATTTGCAATATCTGATTCTGATAAATATATAATATTATCTTCTATTAAAATCTGCTGTTTTAAGTTAGATGTTACATTTTTATTATTGATAACTAAATTTGTTGTTTTGTTATTATCAAAAACAACAAACTCATTAACTAACAATCCTATTACAAAAATAACAATTATAATAGCAATTATTATTAATGCTTTTGAAATGGCTTTTTTGCTTTTTTTATTTTTTCCTCCTGAAGCTGTTCCTTTAATTGTTGTTTCATTTTTTAACTCTCTTTTTCCTCTTCTCATGTTTTTTCTACTCCTCTTTTTCTTTTTTATTATAAGAGTTAACTGTTTCACCATTAAATTCACTACCACCTGCAGCAAAACCAAAACCACTCCGCCAATGCCGCCCAGCAC
>OQVN01000124.1_pt1 | contig 30362 bp, 58 predicted proteins | sample 1691621 | NCBI WGS metagenome assembly OQVN01 (sample SAMN03418278, study PRJEB22391) | human gut metagenome | biome: human-gut; feature: organic feature; material: feces | host: Homo sapiens | place: Tanzania | collected 2013-01 | reverse complement strand
TATTAGTGTAATTAAATTTTCTAATCTTTTTTCATCAGATAGATAATTTATTTTACCAATAGTGTCAAAAGCTATATTATATCCTTTTGATAAAATATTTATCATATATTCAGTATCATTAGATAAATCTATATGACCTAATATAATTTTTTCAGGATTAACTTTATTTTTTTCAAATATTTTAATTTGTTCATTAGCTAATGTACCTAAATTACAGTGGGTGTTTACAGCACATCCTAATTCATTTTGTGCAATACAAGCAGCCTCTAGGACTTTCTTTTCACCATTTCTTATTTTGCTACCTGTTGCAAGTTCTCCAATAATGCCAGCCTTTATATTAGTATTATCAATTCCTTTAGTTAATTCTTTTATAAAAATATCAGCTATAAAATTTTTACTTTTTGAGTTAATAAAATCATAGTGATATTCATCTAAATAAAAGCCTGTAGATGCAATTATATTTACATTACATTTTTCACTTAGTTTTTTTAATTCAATTACATTACGTCCCATATCATTCTACCTAATGTTATCTCGATATAAAATTTGCCGGTTTCGATATCGCGCTTTTTTTCAAACTTTTCACATTTGAAATAAGCGTAATCGCCATAAGAGGTAAAGAATCTGAGTACTTCAAATTCTTTAGTGAACAACTTATCATATGTTGTTGTAATGGAGTGCTGAATTTTCGTTTGTGCTCCACTCTGTACACGTTTGAAGGTTTTCAGTTCAAGTGGAAGGTTTAATTCCTTCACTTGATATATGTTTTTCTTTTTCAGAGTAATCATACGTGATTTACCTGTTGTATACACTGCACATGATTTCCATCTGTTTGACATTAGAACCACCAAATATGGTCCTATTGGTTTACCAGAGATTGTCTTCTTTCTGATAAGTTTTCCAATTAATTTTTTTGTCATAATGATTAGTGTTTTCTGTAATAGCGATTTTTGTATCGAATGATTGATGAGATCTGACCATTTCTCAGTTTGATACCGAGAGACGGTTTAATTTTGTTTTCTTCGCACATCTTAATGTATGACATGACGGTCTGAGATACAGGAATTAACTCAGAAATGTCATTTTTAGTATCGTTGTAGATGGCATAAAACTTTGTTTTGCCTGTTTTAGTCCTTTCTTCAACGTACTTGTCAATACATTCGTTTTTGCACAGAATTGTGTCATACTGTGCTTTTTGTGTTTGGGCACATGCTCTTACAGTTCCAAATGTGAACAATGCCACAATTATGAACAAGCCGATGTAATGCCCAGGATCAAGAGAATTTTGATTACTTGTCATGATCTTTGTTCTTTTTGTTATTTACTTTTGCCACACTTTCTTTAGTGACAATTAGAGTTTCAATCAAGAAGTCTACAACACTTCTTAATTTTTTAAGTGTATCACATACGTATGCAGATTGCTTCATATATAATACAGTTTCAACATTGTGTTGAATTGTTTTTGTTTTGACATCCAACCAACGTATTGCATCAAACACAGTAGGAATTGCAATGTACGGAAATGAATATTCCTTTGTGAAAATAGAATATGATTCAATAGAATTCCATTTCTCAGGATGTCCATTTATTAAACAATTGTACTGTCTTCCTCTCATTCTCTTTTGTTCCAAATTCTCTATACAATAATTAGATGTTGGAGAATTGAAACCAAGTTTCTTGAGAAGAATTGCTTGTTTATACGTTACAAGGAGACTTGTTTTGTTCATTTTGTAAGTAAGAAAGTGATTGATGTTTTCAGTTCGCATGCTTCCAAAAAGGATAATATTTTTCCTTTAAGAATTTCTGCTGCGTTTTTGGTAATACCACTTGTTAATAACATAGTAGTGTTACCGTCTTTTATCCACAATCTGTTACGATCGTTTCCTTTGACATCTTTAGTCACACTTTTCTTTCTTGGCGGGTGTACTTGGTTTAAGCACTTTAAGGTCTTTGTTGATTGCATCGCGTCTGTCGTGAATTTTTTGTACGTCTATTGCAAGTTTAATTATCACAGGAATAGAATTCTCTACCGTTTCCAATGTGTTGACATTGATTTTAACATTTTCGGGAATGTCTAATTGTATGATCAAACCACATTTGAATACCTCATAATTTATCATTGTGACAATTTCTGACACAGATATTTGTGTACCTACAACAATGTTGAAAGTTTTAAACATAGCTGTAAGTTCTTCAATTATCTGATCTATTATGAGTGGCCAGTTTTCTTTGAAGAAAACATGCATGATTACCGTCTTGTAAGCCTTACGGTCAATAACTATAGGAGACCCTGTTACAAAAGTATTGTTTTTGTATTCCATATCTCTTACGGTTCAAGGATAACAGGCATGATGTCATCAAACGAATTAACTTCTTTATCGTTAATACGAACTACTTCGATTGATTCATCGTCTACTTCAATAGAATAACTATCGGTTCCAAAGTCGCGTATCTTTTTGATGTCTTCAGGTCTAACAAAAATTGTTTCGCCTTCATCATCTAATAATTTAACGAATTTTCCCATAAATTTGATGTTTAGAGGTTGTTAGATTGCTGCAAATGCTTCATCTGCAGTGTAAACATACGTATCGTTGACCTTTGTGATGCGTGAGCGTATTACATCATTAGTTCTGATTATGATAGATTTTGCGGAATCCTCATAATATTTCTCAAAACTTATTGATGTTATTTCACTCTTTCGAATGAAATATACTTCTTGATCGGCTGTTTCAACTCTAACGAAATCTTCTCTGTTCATTTTGATAATGATTTTAGTTCAATGACTTACTTTTTGAGTTCAAAATGAATTGCTGCTGCAATCATAATTAACTCATTTTTGCTTACGAACAAAGTGTGATGAAATCCTTCACTATCAGTTTTGGTTATTATGTAGTTGGAGGATTTCTTATCACGCTTTAATTCGATTGTAGGTTGATCTTTCATCTGACGTTACTTAACTTCCACGGTCACTTCAGTACCTTTAGACGCAGCTTCTATTTCTTTTTTCAGACTATAAGCTTCTTTTTCTGATGCAGTTTCTCCTAATACTGTAGGAACATTGTCTACGGCATTTTTTGCGTCCTTTAAGGAAAGTTTAACCATGTTATAAACAGCTTTTACTACTGGCAAACGGGCTTCTCCTACTTTAGTGAGAGTAACCTTAAAGATTGGTTGTTTTTTGTTCATACGTTTACGGAATTTTGGTAGTGTCACTTCTAATTTAAATCCAAAATCAATTAACATGTGTTTTAGTTTTGACAAGAATCAACTTTACATTTCATATCAAGATATCGTGAACCGACATCAGATGAGAGGATAGGGTCATCGATATCGAGACCCAGAGAATCAAGCAACATTTCTGTTGCACCATAATAATGCCTATAGTCATTGATTACGTTCATCTGGCGTATGAATTCAGACTTAGGAACATAACGATGTTCGACTAAAATACTTCCCTTCAATACACCTATGAGCATAAAAATGCCATAGAACATGATGATAACACCTACGCCATCTTTCTTTTTGTGATTGATCAATGCAAGCATTACAATCAACACAAGAATAATAGCTGACATGGTTAACATCATGTTTACTTCTGCAATAGAGTCTGTACATAGGCTCAATATCACAAAAGCAAGAGGAGCTGCTACAATAAATCCTGCTGCTGCTCCGAGGGTTAAGTTTTTGATAAACTGTAACATGTGTTTGTGTTTTTAATAGTCAGTCAGAGTTACTTCCATTTTCTTTTGTGTTAAAGAATAACCGAAGAACTCCTTCACGAAGAATGCCTTAAGAAAACAAACAGTTTAAACACTTATTTGGGTGCTTTTCTGAGCATCGGACAATTGTCAGTAACCTTCATGCCGAATGGAGTGCCGTCTGCAAAGGTAACGTCATCTTTGAGTATTTCATCTCTATTAATCTGAAACCATAAATGACATGCATAAAACATCGAGTCTTTGTGATCGAATTTAACTATATTCGTATAGTTGCCATCGATTTTTACCCATCCAAACGGTTGATGATTCTTCATCTCTTCCCAACACTCGTCAGCATCCTTAAAAGGACGATACTGGGGTTTGGGTTTGATTCGGTATTCATACTTCATCAAATCCCAACAGTCTCCATAGTGTGTTAACCATTGAGGTTGAGGATTTTCTTGACTACGAGATCGTTGCTCAATAGTTTCGCCTTCCAGGAAGGCTTTTAAGATCTTAATCAGATCTTTTGTTTTTTCTTTGTCCATATTTGATTATTTTGATTGATGATCGTTGTAATTCCTATAAAAACGTTCAAAGTTTAGAAAGACTAAATGAGCAAGAGTGTATCACTACACCCTTACTCCGTTAGTTTTCTAATTATAAACGTGTGTTTTTCAAGGAACAAATGGAAATCCTAAATTCTAAGAAACTTGGATGTTTGAGTTGTTAATGGACACATAAAGTGTTTCGTTCGGTCTCATCAGCATTAATTTTTACATCTCCCGAATGATGTCTCTAAAAAGAGAACTCCTGTAGTCTAGACGCAAGTGGTTAGCTCACCTACAGGAGTGTTCTGCATGCAACTGTTACCAACAGTATCAAGTTTTGTGGTAAAGGAATACCCACAATTCATACTTCCTTTTACTGGCAAGTTTAAACCAGTAGTATGAATTCGTCACAGATGCAGATCTATGACTACCGCTCTTCTTACATCATCGCGGTGAATGACCAGGCTTATGACATTTGTTATACATTATGTAAGGCTGCATACTATAACGATTATCTCATTATTTCTGCAGTACCTGAAATAACAGCATTTTATATAAATGTTGTTGTTTATAAACGTTTTCATGTACAATCACACATATCTTTTCCATTTAGAAGCCTGATAGGAACTAGATACTTTTTGTATGATTGCACATGTGGCGACCTAATGTTAGAAAGAATAACACTCATCATCCCGTTAGTGTCATCGGACACTTCAAGATGATTTCTGGTCTTTCCCAACCTATTTAGGTACGTATCGCCATTAATCTCTTGATTCCTTTATATTTATACTCTACGAATCTTGGATAGAGTTAAAATTCTTGTTAAGAATTTAATATACAGTATAGATATAGACATGCAATCTATATTTCGTCCAAGTCTCATCAGTATACATTTTAATGTCTCCTTGGCTGACAGTTTTGTGTATAAATTTAAACAAACGCTATATATTAATTATCCTATGTGACGAAGTAAGTCTCGTTTTTAAAAAAAACACAGGCGTGCAGAGATGTTACTCTCCACACGCCCACGTTTTAACGTCTTGTCTTCTTCTCCTCAGCTTGTTTCTTGGTTGGGTCATCCTTGAAAAGCTCCTCATTTTCGAGTTGCTTTGCAAGTCTTCGAGTTACGCTCGCTATGGCTGTATCCTCTTTGTTATCCGTACCGACGTACGCAATTTTGCGCACGTCAATGGGTAGACCATCCTCAGTGTAATAAGTTTGGTCAAGGGTGACAGTTACCACAGTAAGCGGAATAGGAATGAGTTTGCCGTTCTCGTCCGTCATTGCTTTTTTGAACGTTTCCGTTTTCTCCTCCTCAGTCTTTCCGAACTGCTCCGAATCAAGATTGACAACAATACCATAAAGGTTGCCACTTGTTACACTCTGTAGGAATGCAAGGGCGGAATTTGTTTCGCCTGTGTTAGTTTCTGAACACTCGGAGAATGTCACACGACAGCGGTACGTACTTTTGTCTTCGTTGTACTCTCGCATACTTTCCCAATCCATTTCCACAAATGTAGCGTTAATAATCTTACTTGTTGCTTTCATCTTTTCGCTTGTTTAAATAGTTATACATACCACAAAGGGGTACGGGGGTACTCCAATGCGATAGTTTATCCAGGGGTGTAATTCTTTGCTGTTTCACGTCTTTACATTTATATAACAAAAATTTTATTTCACATTTACACAACAAAAAAAATAAAATAAAAAATCGGAGGCTTACGTAGTAAACGTAGTTAAACAATAAATCCGAGCTAGCTAGGCTAACCCGGATCATACTATTTATTAAAACCAACTTCTTTTAGTTTTTTTAGGTTTAGAATTTTCTTCCAGAGACTCATATAAGTTTCTCCAATATTCTACTTCCTGTTTAAGCTTATTTATTGTCTCTAAATCTTTTCTCATCAATTCCAATGTTTTCTTATCTACTTCACAATTTTGATTGCTAGCTCTGGCGACCAATTCTTGGTATACATCAACTGAAAGAGTTATTCTATTGTGTGTACAACGTATTATACTGTCTACTAAGTCGTTTATGTTTACATTATTTACTTCATTCATTACTAAATACTTCTTGAAATTTATCATATTCTCCTTTATCACTCATAGTTATAGCTAGTTGTACTATACTTGCTACACCATCTTCTCCTCGACTTTTAAGGTCATCTATGAGATCAACCATCCTCTGTCTCTCTTTTTTACTCAGATATTTTTTCATGTTTTATTTTATTAAATTCTTCATGCAATGGATGTGCTAGATCATACATTTGTGGGTCTACATGTGTTTTATCTCTTAAGTCAAAGAAGTGTTCCCAATCTTTATCGAATCCACACATATATAGTTCTGTTTTAGTTGCATTTGGGAGCACTGTACGAGCCTGTTGGGGAGTTAATCCCAATGTTCTTAACTTCATGTATGTATCTTCTATGTTTGCAAACAATAAATGCATTAATACGGTTTCGTTTGCTTGTTCATCCCATTCTGGTTGTTTCCATGCTGGCTTGATAAATGTCAATTCACTTCCGAATTTATCTTTATCATATGCTACGTAACGTTGAGATTCCTGCATAAATGACATAGATCTATGACGTACTAACTCATGGGATACAGCTCTATTTGTTATAAATTTAACTGTAGTACGTTTTTGATGATGTTCAGTCGGTTCACACATATATTGTAGTAACTTTTCTAATTTGTTTTCTACTATAAATCTATAATTAGTGGTTACATACCAATAATAAACATTTCTTCCGTTTTCATTTTCGATTACCTCATTACGATGTACCCATGGTTTTGCAAAACATCCTTTCGCATTTGCTTCCGTTATTATATGACAACAAGTTATCTGTTCTATTTTTAAGTATATTGTACCAAACTCTAATGGACTATAATGTTCCATACTTATAAGACGTTGTACCATCTTTTCAGCACTATCTTCTGTTATTTTATCTTCAGATTTATATGATACTCTGGCTGCTCGTTCTATATCTTTATAGACGTCTTGTAATGTATAACCATGTGTTTTACAAATTTCGTATGATTGATCAATTATTTTCATATTATTTCTTTTTTCTATATTTCTTTTCTTTTTCTATAGCATCACACATGCATTTTACAGCCCATTCTATTATATAAGCTAAATGTTCATTACCTGTGGTTTTACTATAATTAAACTCTAAATCTACACTTTTAAATATACCGTTTATAACATGAAATGCTTCATGTGCCATTTGTGGTGGTGATGGTATACCATCAAATACAACAAGTATTGTCTTATAGTTTGTTTTCTTATTATATAAAAGATCATATGTAGATCCGTATTGATCATCATCGTCTAATATAAATTTGCATTCTGGATCATTTGTCCACGCATAGTTATCATTCATATAATCAATAGAATTTATATCAAACATTATATCTAATTTGGTAGGATATACACTACAATCATATGAGTATACTCGTGTGTTTTGTTTCTTCATATTTATTTTCGTATCTATTACATGGAGGTTTTAATTTCCACATGCATTTTATATAATCATGTCCTAAGTTATATAAACACGTATTACAATCACTCTTTAACTTCTTCATAATCAACATATTCGTCCATTACTGTCTCTAATGCCTGTTTCTTCTGTTCTTCTATAGGACGAGGTCTTTTCAAAGTTTCTATTAATTCCTTTTCATGCGGATTTCCATATTTCTGATAATATTGAAATAACATCTTTGACGCATTATTAAATGCAACTTTATCGCGTATGTTATTGTTTTCATCTTTATCATTACCCAATTCATCTACAAGCTTTTCTAACTCTTCCATTGTGTAATCTTCTAACACACCTTTGTCATTTAACTTGCGAATTATATTACCATCATTGTTGTATATATTTGCGTATTTGTTAATCTTTCCCATTTTCTTTAGAATAATATCCGTTATTTAATCTATACTTTTGTTCTTTTTTAAGCCAGTTTAAAGCTTTAATAAACCTTGTGTCCTTCAATACTTCTTTCATAGTGCGCAACGTATTTTGAACACTTTTCTTCTACTATGTCTCCATTATCATTGATTGTTTTATGAGTGTAAGTTTGGTTATTTTTCCAGTTATAATAAGCACTAAAGCACTAGGCTCTTTCTCTTCTAGAACTATACTGATGTATACATTTAAGCATTTGTTCTGCATTTATACATCCCATTACATCTAAGTTACATATATGTCCTACTATATCATTAACTCCTTCTTCTAAGAACTTATCTTTAAGTCTATAATAATCTTCTATTGCTTGTAGAAAATATTTATTATTAGAATCGTATATAGGAGATAGATTTACTATATATGCACTGTTTATAGGATGATTATGTATAAAATACCATTTACAATTATCAGTTACAGGTATAGATATATCTTTTAATGATAATAAATCAGCATAGTATAATATTGCATTTAATTCTATTTCATTCATATATTATTATATATTATATATATTATATATTAATATTATTATATAGAGTATATGTTATATATAAACCCCTTATATCCCCTTAACGTAATATTGAGAAAAAAGTTGCAATTTATAAAATATTTTTATCAATGCAACCGAATTTTAATTACATGCGTTACGGTAACATAAACTTAAAATTTATTTAAAATGAGTAAAGTATTAAATGTAATTGAGCCGTTTATGTTTCTAGAGACCGGCGATAAGTTTGAGTTAAATGAGAATGCAGATTCATATGTATACGAGCATAATGAGTCTTTTAAAAACAAGGACAATAAGATTAAATCTTCTGTCACTTCTGTATTTTCAATTTCTCCTGAATACGCAAAGGAGTTGGTAAAAAATGGAATACTCGAAGATCCGTTTGCAACCAAAACTAATTCATCATTCGTTAACGTGTTCGATGAGATTGATGATATGTTGATCAAGTATAACGCTGATTTACATAATATTGATAAAGACATGAAAGGTCAGCCTGAATGTCTTAAGGTTGAGAAGACAACAGTTCTTTCAAATCTCATTAAAGTATTAACTCACCTTAAAGGACTTAGAAAATGAACGACAACGAGAATATGATAGATCAGTCGCAGTTAGCACAGAGTGTTTCAGAAAAGATCCCATATGATTTTACTGAGTTCATTCTTGTAAAACCGCTGGACAAGATCATGGTAAAGAAGGAAGTAACGGAGCTTCCTAATACAAAACCGGTTAAGGATGCTGATGGTGTAGAAGCCATAGAAGGTGAACCCAAGACCGAGGTAAAAGAAGTAGAATCTGATTTTAGTAAGGGAATTATTATTAAGCTTCCTATTAGCTATACATTACAGCTTGAATCAGAAAAGGCAAGTGACAGACGATATATGCCGCACTTTAATATAGGAGATGTGGTTGTATATAGAACAATGGCAGCTAAGTCTTTTGATTTGCTTAAAGATAGCAAAATGATCAAGTCATATGATATTATAGCAATAAATCGATGATTGACATAGAAGACGTAATTAAGGAACTTTCAAAAGAATTGAATATAGATAAAGAAATAGTATCTATTGTATGTAAACATCCATTTAATTATACGGTAGATATTATGAAAAGTGACAGTACTAAAGATGTACTATTTAACGAATTATTTAAATTCAAACTAAAACCAAGATTTAAGAAAAATAAAAAACAAAAGTATAGATGAAAACATTAAATTTTATATCCAACGATAGATCTAGATCATTTGGAAAACCTGTTATTGTTGATTTTAACAAAAATGACGTAACACAGTTGAATAATATTACTTCATATATAGATTACATATTTGTTGCTCCTGAGGATATAGAGGTTCGTTATAAACGAGGTGTAAAAACTCATGTTCTTAATGCAAATAAAGGAGACATTATAATTTCTTTCTACAAAGATGATTATATAGAGAATCAAGTAATTGTTGTAAAAAACAAAGAGTGGAAAGCTAATGTTGCAAGTATACTTGCAGAAGAAGCAGCAAATCTGGCAAGAAACCAAAAGATTGTAAGTATGTGTTGTGATGATTGCCCGTGCGCTAAGAATTGTTCAAGATTTTAATTTACTTTTGTACTAAATATTATATATTATGAAGAAATTTAAACCTAGTTATATTATAGATATAACAAAGTGTGAAGACACTCTTGATATGATTGTAGCAATTGTTTATGCAAAGGTCGATGCAAATGTTGCAATTACTAGAGATGAACTTGATGCTATGATGTTCCTCACAGCATATAATCTCAAAAATTATATAGATGAGGCAGCTGACAAGTATAGTGAAATGATTATCGACACTCTTAATAAGTGTGTTGAAAACAAAGAGCCAAAGAAGAAGCCTAATATATTTAAGCGCTTCTGGAATTGGATGACTAAGAAAAATTAATTGGTTACTAAAACTAGGTTTTACGGTGTACCTTAAACACTGTACAAACTGGTATATCCCCTCTGTCTTATACACAGTAGAAAGGGTAATAGGTTACATGTGGGTTCAATCCCCTCTACCAGTACATTCTCCCATACTTGTAATTTGAGTTAAGTCCTCGTAAGACAACTGGCGGAGTCAGGCGATATAAAGCTAATAGGTTGGTTCGATTCCAACACGAGGATCTCTCTATAATTTAGATTATATTTATTAAATTTAGTCCTTTGTTATACATAGTTCGAGACGGATAAAAGAGTACGGCGTCTGAGATACTCTCTATGTATAATACTCCCCTATGGCGTAAAGGTAGCGCGGAGGGCTCTAACCCCTCGTCTGTCTGGGTTCGAATCCTAGTGGGGGGACAATACTAGAACATGATTAATATAAAAGACAATGCTAGAATAATGGTAGTTCACGCTATATAAACGTAGCGAGGTGTCGGTTCGAATCCGATACATTGTCCATAAATTTAAAACATATGGATATAGGAACACACAATTCATTAACTTATTTAACACCTAAAAAGTGGTGGCAGAAGTTAATTAAATTTACAGCTAAGTGTCAAGCAGTAAATTATGAAGAACAATATAGACTTGGTGCTAGAGTATTTGATGTACGGCTGTGGTATGATGACGATTTTAAAATTGAGATTCGTCATGGTAGAATAGCTTATATAGGCGGATTTACAGTATTATATGACATGTTTGATTTTTTAGATAATAAAAAAGATTGTTATGTAAGACTTATATGTGAAGAAGATTCTTTTGCGAAGAAAGATCCATTGGTTTCAATCAAAGAACGTTATTTTATGGACGAGTGTCATAATTTTGAAACACAATTTCCAAATATAAAATTCTTTGGTGGAAATAGAAAATACGATTGGAAAGTTTTATATAATTTTAAAAATAAAGATGTACCTACTCTTGTTGATAAATATTCTAGTACAACATCTTTATTTAAGAGTGATAAAAAGTGGTTAGCTGTACTTGATGACTTATGTCCTATATTATATGCTAAACTGAAGAATAAAACGCTTATCAAGGAGCATGATGATAAAGACGGTTATTTGTTTATTGATTTTATAAATATAAAGTAATGAAAGTAAAGTTTAAGAAGTTATCAGATAAAGCAGTAACTCCTTCATATGCACACGAAGGTGATGCAGGTATGGATTTAACTGCAGTGAGTGTGGCGAGCGAGATAAATGAATGTGGACAGTTTGTGATAGTATATCATACAGGGTTGGCTGTTGAAATACCAGAAGGTTATGTAGGATATATATTTCCTAGATCTAGTATCTCAAAGAAATCTTTAAATCTTACAAATTGTGTAGCTGTTATAGATTCAAATTATCGTGGAGAGCTCATTCTCAAATTTAAAAATACTTCCGGTGATAGTGTTCCGGCAGTATATGCTCCAGGAGATAAGATAGCGCAGCTGATTATAATGCCATATCCAAAGATAGAACTTGAAGAGTCAGAAACTCTTTCTGATACTGAAAGAGGCGCAAATGGATTTGGTTCTTCAGATGAAAAAATTAAAGAAACTGATAAACCGGCATAATGCCGAGGAAGGGTGTCCTGCATAAGGTCACCCTTTATTTATATACGTATATTTTAAAATTAAAAACAAATTAACATGTTAAGAAAGAAAATAACAGGAGCTAAATATTTTTCAGATGCTACTAAGTAGATGACAAATCTGAATATAGCAACTCCTATAGATAAGAAAGATACTAACTTTGGCTCATCTGATATACTTCTTGCTAAAGATGTAGTAAAACTTGCTAATAGCGCAAACAGTGAAGATATAGATAAGCTTAAAGCATCTATAGTGTCTATAAATGAACGGATAACGAATGATCAGAAAAACATAATAAAGAATACTAATGATATTTCAACACTTAATTCTAAGTTTACAGGATTGTTTGAAGTAGTAACCGTACTACCTAATATCAACGATGCTCAGCTCGGAAAGATCTATTGTATTAAAGATGCGTCCTCAAGTGAAGACGATAATAAATATATAGAGTGGGTTAAAATAAAGACAGCTGATGATACATATAAGTTTGAAAAGGTTGGAGAGTTTAAAGCTGAACCTGATTTGAATAATTATGCAAGAACTGATATTGATGCAGAGTTTAATAAAAATGTTCGTATCAATCAAGATGTGATTGTTAAGTAGGGAATTTGTACAAATATAGTAAAACCATTTCCTGGCAACTTAAGATATTTTTATGTTAATGAACACCCCGTTTCAACAAAAGCTTTTACTCCTGATGGAAAATTAACTGACATTGGTACTGAGGAAAACCTTATATTTACTCTTGAAGATGGTTCTACAGTAACTAAAAAAATAAGAGTACTTAGTAGTACTATAACTCCTGCAACTTAAAACAAACGATTATGGATTTTAGTAAAATAACTAATATACGAATAAAGGAAGGTAATGTTACTAAAATAACTGATAAAGATAATAAAATTGTTTGGCAAAATATAATTGACCCTGAACAATATGCTTATGGTGTTAGATTTAGTAATAAGGTATCTACTAATCCTTTATCTCCATTAGAAAGAATAGGTAATATTGAACTTCATAAAACTCTTCCTATTCAATCTAAATTTGCTTGTTGTATTCATCAAGGAGAAAACATTCAATATTGGTGTCATCCTAATGATAGTAGATTTAGAAAAGATACAACTGGATATAAATTTGGAGATTTAGGTTTAAGTTTATCAAAAAGACCTACTGATTCTCAACCAAGTGATTATTCTCCAAGTAAATATTATGATGCAGCAATTACTATTAATACAAATATTCAGAACAATAATCCTGAATTAAAATTACTTGTTACAACATTTAAATACAAGTATGCTTATATTAAAATAAATGATACTATTGTATGTAGAGTTAATTTTATAGATTTTTCTACAGATACTATTAAACTTGAATTAATATCCGGAACTTTATCTAATGATAGTAAAATAACTTCACTTGAACTTGGTTGTTCTATTAATGGTTATGATGGAGAGATAGGTGTATATACTCCTAAATTTTATCTTTGGTCTATAGATAATAATGGAACAAATGATGAAGTATGGATGTCTGAAAAGAAATGCGTTCCTTATGCAAGAGAAGTTAAACCTCATATTATTGGTATTGGTAGATGTTGTTATTTAAATAAAGTATTTAATGATAAACGATGGGGTTGGATTAATACACTTAAACAAAGTACTGCGCTTAATGTTATTAATTATAATCCTAAACTTAGAGGTATTTTACCAGGTGTTGTACCTACTAATGCTATAAAACGTATTCCACCTCAAGTCGATACAAGTGGAAAAAGAGATGAATTTTTAGGTACAAATAATTTTAGAACTAATTTAGGTAAACCAATTAGAGGTATTGCAATTTCTGATTTACGTGAATCATTAAAAGTTATACCTAAATCTCGACTTTTGTATTATCAAATATGGACAGCCATATGTTGGTGTTATATTATTGAATATGCTAATTTCGATATTAAAGCACAATATATGACAACTACTGATAGTAATGGTTGTAAATGGGGAGGATTAAGAAGCAACATAAGCGCTATAAATATGGCTGATACTATTTATGGTGGTGCTCCTATTGTTCCAAATGATTTTACTCTTGAATTAGGTAATGGTATTGGAATTAAAACTAAACCTCAAGGTTATTATATAAATCATCAAAATTATGCAAGTAGTTGGGAAGATTGGAATCTTAATGATGTAGAAGCTACAAAAGATGGTTCTACTATAACTATTACAAAAGTTAATGCAGCAAACGCTTATATTGATTGTAGTGATTATGTAGTAGGTGGAGATTATACTTATAGAATAACTGGATTAACTGACAATCAAGCAATTACTCTTAATGGTGAAAAAAGTAATAATATTATTACTTCAGATGGAGAATATAAAATAGATTGGGGCATTAATGGAAACAGAAAAAAGATAACAATTAGTAATATTCAAGATACTTGTAATATAAAAATAGATATAGTATCACCAATTTCGGCTAATGTTACTGCTGTTGAAAATGAAATAAAAGTTCCTCATTATAGAGGTTTTAATGGATTTTGGCATGGTGATGGTTGGTTGTATATAGATAATTATACAAGTTTATATGGAGTAAATCAAACAAGTTCAGATATAAATAATTTTGATACAAATGATATAAATCTTATTGATAAATTTAATTCTTCACTTTCTGGTTGGGGAAAAACAATGAAGTTAAATAAAGAAGCATATGCTGAATTTATTGAAGCTGGTGATTCAAATAAATATACCTATTCTTGGTTTGAAATACCTTATTATAATATGAGGTATAATTTTTCAGTTGGTGGAGATTGGAAATCTACAACTAAAGCAGGACTTTTATCAAGACATGTTGTAGAAGATATAACAGAATTAACTTATGTAAAATGTATTGTATTAGATGATAAAGCTGAATAATACATTATTGATTGTAAATATTTATTAATAAACTTAAATAAACTAGATCTCATATGGAGCTTAGTAGGTTCGTTACCTAATCTAGTTACGAACAATGGTTCAAAATAAATTAATTATTTGTTTAATTTAAAATTTTACAATTATGGATACACTTGAGAAAATTTATTGTACAGGGCATGATAATAATGATGCCCTTATTGCTACATTGGCAAATCAGCGTAATAATGATCCTATGGCAATGGCAGCTATGATGAATGGTGGTATGAACAACTGGTGTAATAACCCGTTTATATACCTCGTGTGGATGATGTTCGCTAATAGATTCTGGGGAAATGACAATAATCCAAATAGTTGTCAGCTCGATTCTCTTAGAAATCAGATGTCCGATAATCAGAATAGCAATCTAATTATGGATGCCATTAAAGGTAATAGTTGTGCTATTAGTCAGTTAGCAAGTAACTTGAATTGCGATTTCAATTCTTTGAATAATGCAATTTGTGATGTTCGTTCGGGTGTACAGTCGGTAGCTGGTTAGGTAGGCTTTTCAGCAGAAAGAGTTATTAATGCTATTAATCTTGGAGATGCTGGACTTACCTCTGCTTTGCAGAATTGCTGCTGCCAGACTCAGCAAAACATTATCAAAATGGGTTACGAACAATAGTTGGCTACATGTGGTCAGACTAACTCAATAATGAGTGCATTTAATACTACTAATAGTGGTATTGAACGTGGTTTCTCAGCTATTGGTTATCAGATGGCTACAGATAAGTGTGATATAATCAGAGCAGGACAGGATAATACTCAGCGTATAATTGATACATTGAATAATCACTGGACATCTGATTTGCAGTAGAGATATAATGATGCTCGTTTAGAACTTAGTCAGCAAAAGCAGAATGCTACGTTGATTGAGGCTCTTAAACCGGCAACAGCTGCTGCGTAATTAATTAAGGGCGGGAAACCGCCCTTATAAATCCATAATATTATGTTATTTAAAGACGTAAAACAAAATTATCCTGTATATATACTGGATAAACAAGAATTGACATTCTCTCAGGGTAAAGTAATGTCAGTAGGTTTCCCAAGAATGGATGTGATGTCTAAACCAGTTAATCCAATTAATACACAAATGGTTATAGATGTTACTGTTGAAAATGGAGGGAAATCTGCTACATATACTATACCTGAAGGATTGTCAATTACTTATGCTGGTAATATTGTATTATCAACTGACAAAGAAGGATTGATTCGAGAAATAGAGGCTATGAAAAATTCAGCAGAATCTATTATAAATTCTATGGACAAGCAGAAACAAATATTAGATAAATCTAATAAACTGTTATCTGAATTAAATCCTGCATTTAAAGAAAAACAAGAAGTAGATTCTAGATTCGCTAATATTGAAAATTCAATAAATGAGATGAAGGAAATGTTTAATAAATTCTTAAATATAAATCGTCATGAAGATAATAACAATACGCCACAGTGATAATAATGATGAACAATTAAAAGTTCATAGTAATGAATTAAAAACTTATATAGATTAGCATAGTAAACATTTTGATGAAAAATCTTTAAGTTTTGCTTTGTCGCATATGGTAAATGGTAACGGTTCTGACCATAAATTTACAACAGAGTTTATACAGCAATATATAAATGATAATAATATACATATTGGAAATAATTCTAATATATATGATATTACATATACTGCAAATATGGCTTATGCTGACTTTTATCCAGATATACTTCACGATGAAGTTGAGTGTATAAAATACGCCATAGCTGTTGCTAATGATGTAGATGGTTACGAAGGAATACAGTTTCGTAGGTGGCTTGCTGATCTTATGAGCAAAAATATTGTTTTTAATTAAAGTGAAAAAAATAAAATTACTAGGATCGAAACTTATAAACGACATAAAATATCCAAGGATACCGAATGTATGTATATTCGATGAGTTCGATAGTGCACTCAATGCAAATTTTGAAGAAGGGGATATTTTAGATGCAAACAGTATCCGGTATTTTGTTGATAAATTAAATAATACAAATCTCTAGAACTTCATTAAATTTGATTATGCTGAAAATAGATATGTTAAAAAAACTGATGTGATTGAAATCAGCAAACCTAAATCAATGACAAATGAAGACATAGATGAGATTTATAATAACGTTATAAAACAATGACTAAATATTTAGACGAAATAGGACTTAAACACTATACTGAAAAACTTAAATCATCATACTTTGACTATGTTGATGCGATGCGTTCTAGTGCAAGTAAAGATGTTGTACAGCCTGTAATAACAAACGAAACATGGACAATTAAAGATGCTTCTGGTACCACAAAGACTTAGACAACTAAGCCTACTGATTTGGAGACAGGACATACTATTAAGTGGTCTGGATCTTGGAAGTGGACTGCAAGCGCAGATCGTCAGAATCCAAAAACTGCAACTGGAACATGGGGAAATACTATTCCTGCATCTGGTACAGCATCTTCATTGTATTCTACTCCTGACTTTAAAGTACCGGCAGGTGCTCAGATTGCTACAGTAACTGTTACTGCTCCTAAAAGTGGTGGAATAGAGCTCAAAAATAATAATATAGTTCCTATAACTGGAGGTAATCATACTCATACTGTAACAGTAACAGAGCCTGTTATAAATACCGCATATAAGTATTATGGTTATGTTACTAAGAAAACAGGACTTACTGAAGCAGAGATTAAAGCTTTAAGCAAGCAGCGTTCAACAGCAACTGCACTTACAGTTAATGGCTTTGATAATACTGATAAATACTGGGCATATGCTTATCTTAAAAATAGTACAGGTTCTAATAAGATTAGTAGCTTTGAGGTATCTGGAGATGGTAAGTATGACTTGAATAATATTTTCGGAACATAGGCTCCACAGGAAATAACTATTAAAAATTCAGCTGGAACTTCTCAGACATATTTCTTGTATGTAATGCAGGATACTAGTAAGTTTACAGCAGGTCAAACTATAACAATAAGCTAATATGACAACGAATATTAATTTTTACGGAAAACCGTTTGGCGCACCATTGTTGCCAAACAAAATGACATCTGATGGATGGTCTATAGCAGATGCTCGTCATATTGGTGGACATCGAGTTGTAGATACTGTTAACGATTTGTATGAATTGTATGACTGGCAGCTTGTAAACCCAAGTGCGCTTCTTCATAATGATAAAAGTAGTGCTGCAGGACAGAAATGGTATGTCAAGGGTGACGGTACGTACATGTTGAAAAATTACGACAACCGTAAGACTAGTGCTGGTTGGGTAAAGGTAGAAGATGTACACGGAAATACATTGCTGCCTCTTTCTGGCGAATCAGTTGCTTCTGTTTTTACTTCATATAATACAAGGATTAAGAATGTAGAAAATAAACTGGGAAGTGGTGCCAATAAAGCAAACGGTCCTATCGTATTAGATGCAAATGGACACATTCCTTCTACAGTCAATGCATTTAAGACGGTAAATGGTTAGTCTATACTTAAAACTAATGGAGGCGCATCTGATATTGCAATAGATCTTTCTTTGTACATAATACCTGCAAATAATACATTGCCTACTACTGGTATAGACACAAAAAAGATTTATCTTCTTAGAAATGCAATGCCTGGTGGCACTAATCGATATACAGAGTATATGTATGTAAATGGTGCTTGGGAAATACTTGGAGAATATAAAGCTGAAGTAAATCTTTCAGGTTATCTTACAAAAAATGATGCTGAAACTAAATATGTAAAACGAAACGCTTATTCACCAGATACGTACATATTGAACAGTTCTGATACATTAACATCCACTGATAATAATAGTACTAATGTAGCAGCAAGTGTTGCCCTTTTGTATGCTACAGACTCACGTTTGAGAAGAGAGTTGAACGACCGTTCTCCAGTAAACCATATACATACTGTTACTATAAACGGTATAGATAAAAAAATAAGTACCACTAAGGTTGATCTTGGAAATTATGTAACAGAAACTGGATTTACTGGAAAAGCTTAGGCATTTACATACAGTAAAGCAGAGATAGATGGTAAAATTAGCAAGATTACTGCATCATCATTGGGTATATCTACTTTGACAAATACAGAAATAGATACAATGTTTACACAAATATTTGGATAATGAAAATACTTGACAAAAGCGGGCTTGAGCATTATTCTCAGAAATTATCAAAGACAAATAAAGTCGTATCTTTAAAATGTACAAACGCTCATTCTTATGATACAGCAAATAGTATAATAGAGCCTATGATTACTGTAATTGTACAAAACATAGATAAATTATATGGTGTAAATAATGCAACATTTATACTTAAAGATAATAATAATGATGATAGAGGAGTTGCGTCGTATGTAGGAAATGGCGGTTCTACAAGAACCGTAAGCGTGGGTTATATAGATATGTATGTATTTGATTCTGGGAATGAATACGCATAGGCAAAATATATGATAAATAAAGGAAGAATAAAAAAAATGTCGTAATGAAAATATCAGTAATAATGAGCGCATATAACGCGCAAAAAACAATAAGTAGAGCAATTCGTTCTGTGCTAAACTAGACATATGATGATATAGAACTCATTGTCGTGAACGATTGTTCAACAGATAATACAGAAAAGATTGTAAAAAAATATAAAGATAATAGAATAGTATATATAAAACATGATGTTAATCTTGGCGCGGGTTGTGCTAGAAATACTGGTATTAAAAACGCGACAGGAGAATATATTGCATTTCTTGATTCTGACGATTATTACAATAAGGATTATATACAAACTATGGTTAACGGAACAGAACACGGTACATTTGATATAGTGTCTTCCGGATACATTGCAATAGAAGGTAAACATAGAAAGACAAGGAAACCTAAAGCATGTAAAGCATACGATAGTCTTTATATAAACGATAATTCTGGAACTATACATTTTTTAAATGTACAATTAGTTAGAAAAGAATTATTCGACCATGTTGAATATTGTAAACGCAGATTTATCGAAGATAGCTCCACTTTTGTTAAATTATTATATTATGCTAAAAACAGAAATGTATTAAACTATGCTGGTTATAATTATATTTAGAATCCAGAAAGTTTAATACATTCTAGTAGTTGTTATAAAAAATATCTTTATAATCTATTGTGTGCAAAAGATACACATATTTTCTTTTCATAGGTTGGACATTCTGAAATGTATGATTTTAAAGATTTTTTGGCAAAATTCAATTCTATGAATATTCCTTAGAAAGAGGAAGGTTATGAAAAAGAATAGGAAGAATTGATGAATTATATAATAACATGCTTTAATAGTGTAATATAATGTTTGATATACAAGGTAATAAAATACAATTAAAAACAGAAGATTTAGCTATACCTCCATTTAAAGACTTTTATAATAAATCTAAGGATAAAGAAGACGCTATTAAAAAAATAGAGTTTATAATTTGGAGATATAAATGGAATACTCCTTATGAAGCTTATCCTGAAAAAGAACGTAGTTGGAGAGTTGCTAAAGATGTTTTTAATGATGAACATTATGTACCAGACGCAGATGTACAAGAACTAGCAAAAAGGTTTAATGAGTTTCAAGAAACTCCTATGACAAGATTGTTAACATCTTCTAAACATGCGGCTGAGGCGATAATGGACGTAATGAACAATTACAGCGGATCTGACTTAGATATAGATAGTGCTACTAAAGTATCTAAATTACTCAAAGATGTTAGTGGTATTATAAAGTCATTAGATCTCGCTATGAAACAAGCAAAGGCTGAACAAGCTGAAACTGGAAGAGTTAAAGGCGGAGGTGTTATAGGCCTTTATGAAAATCCTAAATAATTATGGTAGATTTCAATAAACATATTAATAATTCAATTAAGTTCAGTCCTGCTGCAGAGTTTTTTAAAAAACACAAGTGTTATACTTTAGCTCCTAGAGGAACTACGGATTATAATAGTTATTGGGATCAAGAAACAGAAAGATGTTTATATGGATATACAGCACCCGACGGTGACAGTATAACCGGGTATCATTATTTCTATTTGAATTATAGTCCTATTATGAAATTAAAAGAAGTATCTTATACAGATAGATACGGCAATACTCGTACTAGAAGAGAGCGTGTATTGGATTTCCCTAGATTTTGGGACTATGATTATTATTATTTTAATGCAATAGAATAGGCCGAGGATGAAGGAAAACACATGGCGGTGCTCAAATCACGCCAAAGGGGATACTCCTTTAAAGGCGCTTCTATGCTTGTACGTAATTACGAATTGATACCTGGATCTAAAAACTTTGCAGTAGCATCTGAACAAAAGTTTCTTATTGGTGATGGTCTTTTAACAAAGGCTTGGCAAATAATGGACTTTATAGATAAAAATACAGCATGGGCTAAGCAACGTCTTGTATCTACACGTATGGAAAGAGTTGCCGGTTATAAAGTAACTGATGAATTTGGTAAACAGACAGAATAGGGTTATCTTTCATCAATAACTGGCATAACACTTAAAAATGATCCTGAACGTATTCGTGGTACTCGTGGAAAGCTTGTGTTATGGGAAGAGGGTGGTAAATTCCCATCACTACTAGATGCATGGCGAATTGAACAGCCTTCAGTAGAAACAGATGATGGTATAGCTTTCGGTCTTATGATAGCTTTTGGTACAGGTGGTACAGAAGGATCTTCGTTCACTGGTTTGAAGGAATTGTTTTATAAACCAAATGCATATAACGTATTAGGATTTCCTAATATATGGGACGATAATGCTGAACAAACCAAATGTGGATTTTTTGTTCCATCTTGGAGTAATCTAGAATCATTTGACGATAATGGAAATTATATTTATATGGATTCTGATGGTAATAGCTTAAAAGAAAAAGCTATTGAGAATCTAATAGAATAGCGCAATAAGATTAAAGACGGAGGAGCATCACAACAATCTATAGATAGGTTCATATCAGAAAGACCTATCAAACCGAGAGAAGCTGTACTTGAACTAGGTAAGAATATATTTCCAAGAAAATTATTATTAGACCAATTAACAAGATTACGTACGAATACTAAGTTACGTAATATGAAACATATAGTAGATCTTAATTGGGATGGTAATGGACAGATAACTGCAACTGAAAAGAAGACAGGAGATATTACAGAATATCCCTTGAAGAAGGGTGATAAACCACATGGATCTATAGTTATATGGGAGTATCCTGTGAAAGATCCACCATTTGGATTATATATCGGAGGATGCTTAACGCCAGGAGAAAAAGTTTATACGCAGCGTGGATTAGTAAATGTTGAGAATGTAACATTAGATGATAAACTTCTAAATAAGGACGGCAATTTTGTAGAAATAAAAAATCTTCAAAGATATGATAAATTAAATGAACCTATTTTTACAATAAAGCCGTACGGATCATTTAGAACAACTACATTTACTGGTGAACATCCTATATGGATATATAATAAAGGATTTGTAAAAGCTAAAAATGTGAAGTCCGGAGATTGGTTAGAGATTCCAAATACATATAAAATAGATTGTATTGAAGATGATGACTATACTGCAAAACTATATTATTTTTATGGTTTGTGGTTAGGTGATGGATTTTGTAACAAGAATGGAAATTCTTATGATATATATTTGTCTATCGGAAAAGATGAAACAGATCTTGCACAATTTTATGATAAACTTATCGAAGAATTGTTCAATAGAAAATGCATACATGTTCATAAAAATAAAGAATAGACAAGAAGATTTACCAACAAAGATTTATTTTTGAAACTTAAATCATTGTTTGGCACAAATGCATATAATAAAAGAATTCCAGAATGTATAAAAATGTTACCTTATAACTATAAATTACATTTCTTATAGGGATATCTTGATTCTGACGGCTCTGTATTTTTAGATAATGGTAAGGTGAGAACTAATTTTACAAGTGTGAATTTGGAACTTTTAGAAGATATCCAAGACATGCTTTTTGGAATGAATATTGCAAATAGTATTGTAATACACCAAAAAGAAACCACAAATAAACAAGGTATACATTCACTTCAATCGTACAGAATAAATATAAGTAGATCCGATTAGAAATCTTTAGCACTGTTTCCGATATTCAATAGCAGAAAGATCAAATTATTAAATACAGCAAGGTATACTCCATACAGTAGAATGGATGTAAAATTTGAAGATAATAAAATATTATTAAAAATTTAGAATATAAAAGAATCGTCGTATACAGGAATTGTGTATAATTTCGAATGTGAAACACATACGTTTATGTGTAGAAACATTCTTACACACAATTGCGACCCGTTGAATGTCAGCGGGGTATAATCGAGCAAAAACGGTGAAAGTCTAGAACAGAAAACACCGTGTTAATCTTATAGATTGCGAAAGGTTATAAGACAATGTAACGCATAGGAGATGAATAAATATAATTCTCCCACGAGTGCTCGACACCATTTTGGTGATGATATATGCTGAACTACATGGGGACATGTAGAAGTTAAGATAAAAAGCTTAACGATAACAAATTGATGACCACGATGATTCATTTACAAATTCATTAGGTTCCGTATTTATATTCAAACGTGTAAAAGCAGGAGAAGCTTGGACAGATGTAATAGTGGCTGAATATTCAGGAAGACCTGATACAGCAGAGGAATATTACGAGAATGTAAGAAAACTTCTAGTGTTTTATAATGCTAGATTATTATTTGAGAATGAACGTAAAGGTATATATCCTTACTTCACAAATAAACACTGTGACTACTTACTCGCAGATTAGCCCGATAAGATTATATCAGAAGTCTTTAAGGACAGTAAAGTACAAAGACGTAAAGGATGTCATATGACAAAAGCTATTAGAGCTTATGGAGAAGGTTTAATATTAGAATGGTTACTTGAAGAATATGAACCAGGACATCCTAATGTAGAGAGAATATATAGTGAGCCTTTGATTGAAGAACTCATAGAAAATGACGGTGTTAAAAACGTGGATAGAGTCATAGCATTATGTATGGTTATGATATATAGAGAAGAGTTATATCAAGTAAAGGTTAGTAAATCACAAGAATAGAATAAATAGGTTGAACTTTTTGATATGCCGTTATTTAGCCAATAGTGGTTTCAAGATAACAGTGTACAAGATGACATACCGCTATTTAGTTTTTAACAATGGTAAGAGTAGAAGATAATTTATATAATGCTACATTCCCACAACAGAAATTACCTCTATCAAAGAAGAATGAAGATTGGCAACACAGTTGTGTAAACTACATTATTGGAGAAGGTAATGTAGTATCTGGCGGAATGCATAAAACACAGTTTGGAGAGCTACAAACCTATTATAACCTATATAATAGTATTTTTGACGAGAAAGATTTTAAACGAATAACGAACCCGTTTAAAGTTGATGATGGATTTCCGGCTACTCCTCAAGATTTTAATATAATACGTCCTAAGATAGATCTCTTGATCGGAGAAGAAACTAAGAGACCTATGAATTTTAGAGTAGTTAGAACATCTTAGGAAGCTGCTTCAGATCTAATGGAAAAAGAAAAAGAATTATTGTCGCAATATATGATGGCAGCAATAACTTCTAAATTAGGTCCTGAAGAATAGTAGAAATTTCAGCAGTAGTTATAGAGTGGAGAAATAATGCCTCCGGAAGCTATAGCTAAATATATGGATAGTTCGTATAAAGATATTGTTGAAAATACAGCATATCATACTTTGACGTATTTAAGAGAAAAATTAAATATAGATAATGAATTCATAAAAGGTTGGAAGGATGCTTTAATATCTGGAAATGAAATATATTATGTAGGTGTTCAAAATGGAGAACCCTATATGGAAAGAGTAAATCCTTTATTTTTTTCATATGATAAAAGTCCAGATCTTGAATTCATAGAAGATGGTTCGTGGTGTTGCCGTAAAATGAGACTTCCAGTAACAGAGGTTTATGATAGATATTATGATAAACTTACTGAAAAAGATTTAAACAAATTGAATGAAATGATGACAGGAAAGCCTATGAATGATGTTGGCGAAAAAGATCCTGTTGATAATTTTAGTGGAATAAAGCTGCATATATATGATAATCCTGTTTATGATCAAAAAAACAGATATTGTATTAATGTATGGCATTGTTGCTGGAAATCTTTTAAGAAAATATATTATGTTACTGTTTTAGATGAAACAGGAACTCCACAGACATAGATAGTAGATGAAACATATAAGAAGGTTGGAAACGAAGTGTCTGTAGAACAAGATTGGGTAGTAGAAGTATGGGAAGGATATAGAGCAGGAAGTGATTTATATTTTGGAATACAACCACTTGAATATCAGCATGTAAGTATAGATAATCCAAATAGCCAAAAATTACCGTACTGTGGATGTGTTTATAGTAATACTAATAGTAAACCGAGATCACTTGTTAGTATATTAAAACCATTACAATATATGTATATTGTATTATGGTATAGACTTGAATTAGCAATAGCTCGTGATAAAGGTAAGGTTATAAATATGGATATCACACAGATACCTAAGTCTATGAACATTACGCCAGATAGATGGATGCATTATCTTTCTAGTGTAGGTGTTAACTTCATAAACCCGTATGATGAATCTTGGAACGTACCTGGAAGAGAAGGAGGTAAGCCTGCACAGTTCAATCAGATTACTGCATTGGATTTGACAATGTCAAATGTAATTGCAGAATATATACAGTTGATGGATAAAATAGAACAACTTGCAGGAACGATTTCTGGTATAACAGAACAACGTCAAGGAGCAATTAGTTCATCAGAATTGGTTGGAAATGTTGAAAGATCTGTTGTACAATCTTCACATATAACAGAGCCATTATTTTGGGCACATGCTCAGTGTAAACGACACGTACTTAACATGTTGTTAAATACTGCAAAAGGTGCTTGGTAGCAAAGCGGAAAAAAGAGGTTGTCATACGTATTTGATAATGGAGAACGTGCATTCTTAGATATAGCTTAGGATTTCTATTATGAAGATATGGATGTATTTGTAAGTGATACTTCTAAAGATCTTGAGAATATACAGAAATTGCAACAGCTTATACAACCTGCTATGCAGAATGGTGCAAGTCTTTTGGAAGCTGCAGAAATACTCACAAACGATAACTTTAATATAATTAAACAGAAACTTGCAGCTATGCAGAAGAGGCAGGAAGATCTTCAGCAGCAACAGCAAGAAGCAGAACAGGCTGCACAGCAGCAACTTCAGTAGATGTAGAATGAAGCTAAACAACAAGAGCTCATGTTACAGGAAGCACAAATGGATCTTGATAGATATAAGATAGATCAAGATAATGCTACCAAGATTACTGTAGCCGAAATATCTGCATATAGAGGTACTGAAGAAAAGGATGCTAACAATAACGGTATTCCAGATCCTATGGAAATAGCTAAGGATGCTACTGCATAGATGAAGGTACGTGAAGATGCTTATTCTAAGCGTTATGAATCTAAACAGAAGAAAGAGATAGAAGACGCTAAGATACAGCTTGAGAGGGATAAAATGAAACATGAATCACAACTTCAAGAGCAGAAGGATAAAGCTGCTATGGAAAGAGAGCAACTTAAAGCTAAAACTGCATTGAAGAATAAAGTATCTGGAGAGCATTAATTATGAAAGACGTTAAGGATTTTCAAGAACGATATAACCGTTGGAAGAATGGTGAACGATATTGGGATATAAGAGGTGTTGAGTTACCTAAGTATGATACTGGAAAATATGTAACTGTTAGAAAAGACGATGGTTCGGTTTATAATGTAAATCCGAATGTAGTAAATTCTTCTGAAATTATGGTAACTACTCCAGAGGTTGAAGTTGTTGCGCAAAAACCTTTTTATCTTAAGAAGAGAGAATAGATATTAAATGATATTATATATAACCCTGGTGAAATTCGACAAGGGGAAGAACCTTCCGCATTAGACAACGTTCGTACATTTTTATCTAATTACCGAGATAACCCAATCGCCAGAAACGTTGAACAGGCTGTTGAAGACTGGCAACACCATAAAACACCAATGCAGACTACGTTCGATAATTTCGCGTATATAAACCCATATACTGCAGCAATAGCTGCTGGAAGCAATTTATTGTCTGATCATGGAATTAGTCGAACAGTAAATCTTGCTAAAAATGGACAATATAGCAGGGCAGCATTATCTGGTTTAGTAGATATATTAAATTTGTCTTTAATAAATAGAGCTACAAATGGTCTTAAAAATATATCAAAATTGTCACAATATAAGTTGAGAATTCCTGAAAATAAAGATTCGTATTATCGTATAGTAAACGGAATGGATGCAATAGATGATGCTAATAATTCTGGAATGATTACTCGACCTTATGTTGGTGATTATATTTTTCCATATTTTACAAAAGGTCAGTTGTATAATCGTTAGAATAAAGCATTTAATTTTGGAAATCGTACTGTTGTAATATAGTCAAAGCCTGAATAGTAGTTTGAATTTGTAACTGATGGTATACATAGTGTTCATCCAGAAAAATTGATAAAGGTCGGAGATTCTGCTACACCTGTGATTAAAAGCGGAATAGGTACCGCATATAATTCTGCACCTTCTGAAAATTTTACATATTGGGTACGAGGAAAAGGTCTAATATCTAAATATTTTTGGAAACAGCATGAATTTGCTCCGTTTAAGAATAACAAAATAATCTCCAGGAGATCTTACGGAAGACCTATCGCAGAAGGATCTGAATCAGAGGTATTTGAAAATCCTAATAATCATTACACTGTACTTAAAGAATATTCTGGTGGGTATAGGAATAATTTAAGTGGCATGCGTGACGAATTAATTCGTAGAAATAGTGTGCCCGGAGCAGTACCTACAAAAATAGAAGGCATTACACTGGATGGGTATCCAGTGTTATCGCAACCTATTGTTCAAGCATATCCTGAAGGTACTAAATGGACATATAATATGGCCAAAGATGTAATAAATTTGTTACGTAGAACCGGATATACAAGAGGTTTACACGAAGTTGTTCCAAATAATGGAGTGTGGAAATTAGTAGACTTATCTCCACAAAATATTGGATATCTTAATGGAGATGTTAGATTAATAGATGTACCACCGTATAAACTATAATAACATGAAAAGAAAAAATGACTTTTACTCATGGATGGAAAAGCTTGCCAATAAGAAGGCACAAGATTGGACAAAAGTTCCAATGAAACCTTTAGATCCATTACTGGTTGAAACATAGATGTTAAATGATCCTACGTATAACTATGAGACATTTTATAATCTACAACCTTTTATGGCTGAACGTATGTTATGGGCTGATCCGGATGCTCATTTTACAGATATAGGTAAAACAATGTATCATCCGACTTTTTCAGACGAATCTGCTTTTAGTGGTTATGTTAACGATTTTAATCCATTAGGTATAACAGGAGGACATTGGAATGAAACATTTACTGAATATACACCTAGTAAGTCTTAGTTAGCTAATTATTGGAATTATAATGCAACGAGAGACTATTTAGATCATGCAGAAGATCATCCAGTAAAGATAAATATACCTAAATATGGCGGAGGAAAAATTGGAAGTTTTGTACATAGAATGGGTCCACTTATTTATCAAGGATTGGTAGCAAGAGGTGTTAAAAACATAGATGCCGCATATGCCAACCTAATGCGATAGATAGGTCATGAATCTGGATACGGAACATCTGGTATTTCTAGACAACATAACTATGGAGGTATAAAAATGCCTGGAAGTAATAATTATAGAAAATTTAATTCAGATAGAGATTTTACAGATTATTACTTAAATTTAATGACAAGTAGATATCGTGATGCAATAGATGCAAAAGATCTAAATGGTTTTGTAAATGCATTGGGTTCCAGAGGTTATTTTAGAGGACAAACTGCTGCACAATATTTAGGTAAATTAAATACATTGAAATCTTTAGATAGAGCTGTAGCACAAGATTTCGTCAATAGACGTGATTTTTATAACTAGACAATGGGAATACAACCAAATCCTGAAACAAATGAACCGGAGTTTGTACAACCAGTTGTTAAAGAACAACAACCTATAGAAGTACCGTATTTAGATCCGTAGAAATTAGGAACTCTAACATTTCCAGTAAATCAACCGATGATAAATATGCATACAGTTTTACCACAACTTAAACCTATGTTATATCCAAATTTGGAACCAAATGAATCTTTTGATCACGGTAAATCCGGCATACATATAAATCCTGCGAATCGTGGAAAATTTAATGCTACAAAGAAAAGAACAGGTAAGACTACCGAAGAATTAACCCATTCAAAGAACCCACTTACTAGAAAACGTGCCATATTTGCATTAAATGCACGTAAGTGGAATAAAAAATAATTATTATGAACGAATTTTATCAACCTTATTACGATTTTGATCAAGAACCTATACAGCAAGGTTGGATATCAGATCAAAATATAGATACAAATTAGATTTATGAATCTCCTTACGATTTGCAATATGAAAATCAAATCAATTCAGACATTCAAAATCAATTTTAGGATTATATGTAGCAGCGTGCAATGCAAGAACAATAGCTACAAAAAAAACACGAAAGTCAATATTATCAGATTAAAAAAGGAGACACTCTTAGTTAGATAGCACATGCTAATGGAATTACTGTAGAATAGCTTGCAAAATTAAACGGAATTAAAGACATTAACCGAATTAAAGCAGGTAGTATTCTTAGATTTGACAATAGTGTTAAGAATAGATACGAAGGTCTTGTTTCTAGAAAACCTAAGCATAAAAATACTAGAAATATTAATACAATAGTTATTGCATCTCCTACAACAGTTACAAAACATACTAAAAGTGTTGCTACAACAAATAAGCCACAATCTACAAGATATAATACTAATATATCAAAAAATAAATCTAAAGACACCGGCAAACGAAGCACTGGCAATCCAAACAATAATCCAACAATTGTATTTAAACCAGAAAATAAATCTGATTTTGTAAATTATCTATATAATAATGAAATTAGAAAACGTAAAATGTCTTCAGCATATGACCAAAGAAAAAGGCAATTTGATAACTATATTAACCGTGCTACTAAATAATATACGCTGAATGAACAGCGAAT
>OQVN01000121.1_pt1 | contig 30440 bp, 29 predicted proteins | sample 1691621 | NCBI WGS metagenome assembly OQVN01 (sample SAMN03418278, study PRJEB22391) | human gut metagenome | biome: human-gut; feature: organic feature; material: feces | host: Homo sapiens | place: Tanzania | collected 2013-01 | reverse complement strand
TTGCAACAATCAGCGTGTAGCGCATTATTGCGCGATTTTGAACCAGGAAACCGTGCCTGGAAGCCAGTTTTATGCTGAATACATTTATAATGCGTTTGCCCTGAGCTGCCGGTTTCTAAACATTGCAATTTTCCTATAATATCAGTATATTTTAGGTCATATACGAGAACTTTTTAGAACTTCGGTTTTTAAAGATTCTATTACATTTTATAATGAGGAACTTTATGGCAGAGCCGCTGCTTTCAATTCAAGATTTGTGCACATCTGTTGGCGAAAAACAGATTCTTAAAAATATTTCATTGGATGTTGCTCCCGGAGAAATCCATGTTCTTATGGGACCGAACGGAGCCGGAAAATCGACTTTGGGCTATACTTTGATGGGAAGTCCTGAATATTCTGTAACCGGCGGAAAAATTATCTTTAACGGACAGGACATCACTTCTGATTCCGCGGACAAAAGGGCAAAGACCGGCATTTTTCTTAGCTTTCAGGAGCCGCTTGAAGTTCCGGGCGTTTCGCTTGAATCGTTTATCCGCTCGTCTATGCAGCAGGTTACAGGCCAGAAAGTAAAGCTCATGCAGTTCAGCCGCGAACTTGAAAAAAACATGGATCTTTTAAAAATGAATCACAGCTATGCTTCCCGCGATTTGAATGTTGGATTCAGCGGCGGAGAAAAAAAGAAGAGCGAAATTTTGCAGCTTTTGATGCTTAAGCCTAAACTTGCCATTCTTGACGAAACGGATTCCGGGCTTGATGTTGACGCCTGCCGCATTGTTTCCGAGGGAATCAAAAAATACATGGAAGCTTCAGGCGGCTCTCTGATTGTAATAACCCATTCAACTAGAATTCTTGAAAATCTTTCCGTGGACAAAACCCATATCATCGTAAAAGGCCGGCTTGTTCATACCGGGGACGGAAGCCTTGTTCAGAAGATAAACGAGGAAGGCTTTGACGGCTTTATTCCGCAGGAAATAAAAGATGCCGAGCGCAAGGAACAGCTTGCCGCAGCTGCAAAAGCCGCAATGGACGCTGTAAAGATGAACGCTGCCAACGGCGGACTTTAATCAGGAAAATTTTTTATGGGCGAAGAAAAAACACAAGTTTCAGATATTGACCGTTCTCTTTATGATTTCCGCTACGAGGAAAGCGACAGGGACTTTTATAAAATCCGCGCAGGGCTTGACGATTCAATTGTCCAGAAGCTAAGCGAGGAAAAAAACGACCCTGAATGGATGAAAGAGTTCCGCTTAAAGAGCCTTCATTTGTTCAATGAGATAAATGAGCCTGACTGGGGACCTGACATCCGCGATTTGGATATTCAAAAAATCGTAACTTACGTAAAGCCTAAGACTGAAATGGCTGCAAAGTGGGCTGATGTTCCAAAAGATATAAAAGATACTTTTGAAAAGCTTGGAATTCCAGAAGCGGAGCGTGAAAGCCTTGCCGGAGTGGGAGCGCAGTACGACAGCGAAGTTGTTTACCACAATGTTATAAAGGAAGTTGCGGAACAGGGCGTAATCTACACTGATTTTGAGTCGGCTTTAAAAAGCGAAGAATGGGGCAAAATGGTAAAGGAGTATTTTATGCACCTTGTTCCTCCGTCTGACCATAAATTTGCGGCTCTTCACGGTGCTGTTTGGAGTGGCGGAAGCTTTGTTTATGTTCCAAAAAATGTAAAGGTAAAAATTCCTTTGCAGTCATATTTCAGGCTGAATGCGGCTGGAGCTGGCCAGTTTGAGCATACATTGATTATTGTGGACGAAGGCGCGGACTTGCACTTTATTGAAGGCTGTTCCGCTCCAAAGTACAATGTTGCGAATCTTCATGCAGGCTGCGTTGAGCTTTATGTAAAGAAAAATGCCCGGCTTCGTTATTCAACAATTGAAAACTGGTCAAAGAATATGTACAACCTGAATACAAAACGCGCCATCGTTGAAGAAAACGGACGCATGGAATGGGTTTCCGGCAGCTTTGGAAGCCACATTTCATATTTGTATCCGACTACAATTTTAAAGGGCGACAATTCAAGCGTTGAATTTACTGGAATAACTTTTGCAGGCAAAGGACAGAATCTTGATACCGGTGCAAAGATGGTTCACATTGGAAAAAACACTTCGACTGTAATAAATACCAAGTCCATTTCAAAAGGCGGCGGAGAGTGCACTTACAGAAGTTCAATTGTCGTGAACAAAGGCGCAAAAAACTCAAAGGCGAGCGTTGACTGTTCTTCGCTTATGCTTGATGACGAAAGCCGCAGCGACACAGTTCCTGCAATGAATGTAATGACAGATGACTGCGACATCGGGCACGAGGCAAAGATTGGCCGTATTTCCAACAAGGCGATTTTTTATCTTATGAGCCGCGGAATCAGCGAGGAAGATGCAAGGGCAATGATTGTTTCAGGCTTTGCGAATCCTGTAAGCAAGGAACTTCCGCTTGAGTATGCAGTTGAAATGAACAATTTGATTCAGCTTGAAATGAAAGGCAGCATGTAAGGGGCTAGTGAATGGAAAATTTTGAAATAGACGTAAATCAGTTTCCGAGCCTCACTTGGAATTTTCTGAATATAAATAGGGCTCGCCTTGAGTTTAGCAGTAAATTTAAGTCTTGCGTCTCAATTTCCGGCGCAAAAGAAATTGAAAATTCTGCTTTATATGATTCAATAAAAACCGGGCTTGGAGAAGGCTTTGATAATAAGTTTGATTCTCTTTTGCAGAAAAACGGAATAAAAACTTTGCTTTTTACGGCGGAATCCAAAAATCAGGTTCAAAAAATTGAGTTTTTTGCGCAGGAAAACGAAGCTTCTGTTTGCGATATTGTAATCCAGGCAAAGGAAAACGCGCAGGCTTCTTATATTTTTGTCTATAAAAGTGAATCGGACATTTTGAATGCTCAGCTTGGAGTTAGAATCCGTGTTCTTGCACAGGAAAATTCGCACGTGCATATTTGCTGCGTGAACTTGCTTGGAAAAAACGTTGTGCATTTTAATTCAATTGGCTCAAAGTGCAAGGACAATGCGGCTATAGAAATCACAGAGCTTGAGCTTGGCGAAAACAAAACGTTCAGCGGAACTTTTAACAGCCTTGAAGGGTATAAGAGCCGTTTCTTGGGAAGAGCAGCTTATGTTGTAAAAGGAGAGTCTTTCCTTGATATGAACCAGGTTGCGCTTCAGACAGGCAAATGCAGTGAAAGTCGTTTTTCTGTGGACGGAGTTTTGCTTGAAAACGCTAAAAAAACTTGGAGAGGCACAATCGACTTTAAGAAAGGCTGCGCGGATTCTGTGGGAGACGAGCAGGAGGATGTTCTTTTGCTTAGCCCGAATGTTGTGAACAAAAGCCTTCCTGTTATTCTTTGCGATGAAGAAGCTGTTGAAGGTCGCCATGGATGTTCTATTGGCAAAGTTGACATGGAAAAACTTTTCTATATGCAGAGCCGCGGAGTTGACGAAAAGACTGCGAGAGAGCTTTTGACAAAGGCAAAGGTTTCAAAGGTTTCACGGTTTATTCCTGATGAAAGCCTTGTGGAAGAAATCAATTCTTTTGTTGAAGCGATTATATAACGAGGAAACTATGTTCAGTGCACAAGAAATACGCAGTGATTTTAAGATATTCAGCCAGCCAGAAAACGAAGGGCTTATTTACTTGGACAGCGCGGCTACAACTCATAGGCCGGAATGTGTGATTCAGGCTGAAGCTGACTTTTACAGAAAGAACAACGCCAATCCTTTGCGCGGACTTTACGCTTTGAGCATAAGGGCAACTGATGACTATGAAAACGCAAGATCTTCTGTTGCAAAATTCCTTAATGCCAGCGAGCCTGCGGAAGTTGTTTTTACACGCAATGCTTCTGAAAGCCTGAATCTTGTTGCGTACACTCTTGGACTTTCTGAAGTTCAGGCTGGGGACGAAATTGTTGTAAGCTGCATGGAGCATCATTCGAATATTCTTCCGTGGCAGATGGTCTGCAATGCAAAAGGCGCGAAACTTGTGTGGCTTGAGTGCGATTCTTCCGCAGAAATTTCGGAGCAGGAAATAAAAGCTAAAATAAATTCCAAGACAAAAATTGTTGCGGTTGCGCAGGTTAGCAATGTCTTTGGAATAACAAATCCTATAGAAAAAATCGCAAGCTATGCTCATAAAGTTGGAAACGGCGGAAAGGGAGCTTACGTTGTTGTGGATGGAGCTCAGAGCGCGCCTCATAAAAAAATCGATGTGCAGGCATTGGACGCGGACTTTTTTGCTTTTTCGGGGCATAAGCTTTGTGCTCCTATGGGAATTGGCGCTCTTTATGGTAAAAAACAGTTGCTTGAAAAACTTCCACCTTTTTTGTGCGGCGGAGAAATGATTGAATATGTTACCCGCGAAACTGCGACTTTTGCAGAAGTTCCGCATAAATTTGAAGCTGGAACTGTAAATGCCGGCGGTGCAGTTGCTCTTGCAAAGGCTATTGAGTACATTCAGGGAATCGGACTTGATAATATAGAAAAAAATGATGACTCTCTTGCTCAGACCATGATTGAGGGAATGAAAAAAATTCCATATCTTCATATAATCGGAAACGACGACTACAAAAAGCACTGCGGAATTGTTACTTTTACGATTGATGGTGTGCATCCGCATGATATTGCTTCTATTCTTGATACAGAAAAGATTGCGGTTCGGGCAGGACATCATTGCGCGCAACCTTTGATGCAGAAACTTGGTGTAGGCTCAACTGCGCGCGCAAGCTGCTACTTTTACAACACACAGCAAGAAGTTGAAATTTTTCTTGAAAAACTAAAGCTTGTCCGCCGCTGGATGGGATTTAAAGAATAAAGGCAATTAAAAACTGAGGTATTTATATGGATTTGAAATCGCTTTATCAGGAAATTCTTAACGAGCATAATTTGAACCCGACTCACAAGGGCGTTATGGAAAATCCTACATTCACTTTGCAAGGCGTGAACCCTAGCTGCGGAGACAATATTTATCTTCAGCTTAAAATTGATGATAACGGAATAATTTCAGAAGGAAGCTTTAACGGCTCTGGATGCGCTGTAAGCCAGGCTTCTGTGGACATGATGCTTGATGACGTAATTGGAAAGCCAAAGAATGAAGCCTTGCGCCTTGCTTCACTTTTTATGGACATGATTTACGGCAAGATTGAAGATGACAGTGCTTTGGAAGAACTTGATGAAGCTGCAAGTCTTAAAAATATCAGTAAAATGCCTGCACGCGTAAAGTGCGCAGTTCTTGGCTGGCACACAATGGAAGAAATGCTTAAAAACGGAAAAACAGCCGGGCAGGGAAGCGTTGAGCACTGCACAACAGAATAAATTTTTCTTAGCTTTTGTAGATTTCTTTTCTATGTCCAATACGTAAAACTGTAACAAGAATTTTTTCATCTTGAATGTCGCAAATTAATCTGTAGTCTGCGACTCTATATCGCCATAAATGCGATAAATTTCCTACAAGTGCTTTTCCTCGTGAGCGAGGATTTTCAAGGTTTGCAATTTCATTAAGATAATTTTTTATCTTTATTTGAATTTGCCTGTCAAGTTTTTTAAGTTCCTTTTTTGCACTTGATGTATATTCTATTTTCAAATTCCAAGTTCCTTATATACTTCTTCAGCTGGAATTGTCTTTTCTTTTCCGCTTTTTATGTCTTCAAGGATTTTTTCAGAAAGATATATGTCCTCCAAATCTTCAAGATAATCTTCAAGCAGAAGGTTGTAATAGAAACTTGTTGGTCTGTGGGTTTCTTTTGCAAGAAAGTCCATTCTGCTTTTAAGTTCTGGTGTTGTTCTAAAAGTTGCGGTTGCGGTCATTGCCATAATTATACCTCTCTGTAATACAATGTAATCGATGTATTACAATTTGTCAAATAAACAAAATCTTCAATGGCTAAAAAAAATCAATAAAAACAATGTTTTGCTATTGACTTTTTTTTTATGACCTTGTATTTTATATGCACATTGCATTCCCCGATTGTGTAATGGTAGCACTTGAGATTCTGGTTCTCACTGTGGGGGTTCGAATCCTCCTTGGGGAATATAAGCTGGACTGCTAGTCTGGCTTTTTTTTGTTTAGGTTCCTTCGTCTATCGGCTAGGACGTGACCCTCTCAAGGTCGAAAGACGGGTTCGATTCCCGTAGGAACCGTTTGCTCCTGTTTTTACGCAGGAGCTTTTTTTATGCATTTTTACTAGAAACTCATAGGAAAAAGTGATAGTCTTTTGAAACATATAAAAATCAGTATTCATTTAACTTGGAGTAGGAAATGACATTTTTTGAGGAGCTTCAGTGGCGCGGACTTGTTAAAGATGTTGCCGGGGAAGACATTGCAGACAAGCTTAACAATGAAAAAATCACATTTTACTGGGGAACAGACCCTACAGCAGACAGCCTTCACTTGGGGCATTATTCGTCTTTGGTAACAGCGAAGCGTCTTGCGCGTGCAGGTCATCATCCGATTCTTTTGGTGGGCGGCTCTACAGGTCTTATTGGCGATCCTCGTCCTACAGCAGAACGTGAAATAATCAGCCATGAAACTCTTGAAAAAAATCTTGCGGGAATAAAAAGCCAGGTTGACAGGATTTTTGAAGGAAAGGCGGAAATTGTAAACAACTATGACTGGACAAAAGATTATACTTTCCTTGAGTTTTTGCGCGACATTGGAAAATACATAAACGTAAGCTATATGCTTTCAAAAGATATAATTTCACGCCGTCTGGAAACAGGAATTACTTTTGCGGAATTTTCCTACACGCTTCTGCAAGGCTATGACTTTTTGTGGCTTTACAGAAATAAAAACTGCATTCTTCAGGCCGAAGGCGCGGATCAGTGGGGAAATATAACAACAGGTCTTGAGCTTATCCGCAAAATTGAAGGCAAGGAAGCCTACGGATTTACAATGCCGCTTGTTTTGGACAAGTACGGAAATAAATTTGGAAAAAGTGCGGGAAATGCATTGTGGCTTGACTTGAATAAAACTTCGAGCTATGAGCTTTATCAGTATCTTGTGAATGTTGACGATTCAATGGTTGTTGACTACCTTAAGATTTTTACTTTCCTTTCAAAAGAGCAGATTGAAGAGCTTGAAGCAAAAAATAAGGAGCACCCAGAGCTTCGCGAGGCGCACAAGGCTTTGGCACGTGAAATTATCACTGATTTGCACGGAGCAGCAGAATTCGAAAAAGCCGTGAACATAAGCAGTTCCCTTTTTTCTGGCAATGTGAAGTCTCTTAGCTTAAAGGACATTGAAATTGGATTTAAGGATGTTCCGACTGTTTCAATTTCAGAAGGTGAAAAACTGATTGATGTGCTTGTAAACAATAAAATCGCTTCAAGCAAACGCGAGGCAAGAGAATTTCTTGCGGCAGGCTCAATAACCTTAAATGGCGAAAAATTCACGGACGAAAATATGCCTGTAACAAGCCAGCTTGCAATTGAAGGAAATGTGATTGTTCTTCGCCGCGGAAAAAAGAAAAACTACATTGTTAAATTTGGTTGAGAATTTGGCAATTCTGATTTATAATATCATGCGGTGTTTTTATAAAAGCACGCTAAAATTTTATGGGAGCAAAACAGATGAATTTTATTTTTTTAGGACCACCGGGAGCAGGAAAAGGAACTTTGGCGGCTCAGGTTTCTGAAGAATACGGAATCCCTCAGATTTCCACAGGAGATATTTTCCGCGAGAACATCAAAAACCAGACAGAGCTTGGAAAAAAAGTAAAGGCAATTCTTGATTCCGGCGGACTTGTAAGCGATGAAGTTGTTCTTGAAATTGTGGAAGACAGACTCAAGAAAGATGACTGCAAGAACGGCTTTATTTTGGACGGATTTCCACGCACAATTCCTCAGGCAGAAGCATTTGAAAAGCTTGGAATCGATGTAAAGGTTGTTAACTTTGAAGTTGACAACGACTTGATTATTGCGCGCCTTTCAAATCGCCGTGTATGCAAGAACTGCAAGGCAAACTACAATGTTAAATTTATGCCTCCAAAGGTTGAAGGCAAATGCGACAAATGTGGCGGAGAGCTTTTTACTCGCGAAGACGACAAGCTTGAGTCTATAACTCATCGTCTTGAAGTTTACAGAAAAGAAACTGAGCCTCTTATAGAATTCTACAAGAAGCTTGGAAAAATCACAGACATTGACAGCGCAAGAGATTCAAGTCTTGTTCTTGTTGATTTTAAAAAGCTTTTTCCAAAAAAATAAAATAGAAAGCATTTAGCTTTTTCTGGCTGTCCATAAATCGGGCAGCCTTTTTTTGTTTCAGTCCTGTTGAAATTCAGGGTAAACGCGTTATAAATGTATTCAGCATAAAACTGGCTTCCAGACACGGTTTCGTGGTTCAAAATCGCGCAATAATGCGCTACACGCTGATTGTTGCAAAGTAACTATAGAATTGCCCGCTCACGCGGCCGCAACAATCAGAGTGTTTTTTGCCCAAGGAACCGTTCCTTCGCGCAAACTTTACTTAAATTATTTATAATGCGTTTGCCCTGTGTTGAAATTTGTTTTGCCTTGAAAATCATTTCCAACTCTTGTATTATTTTTATATGCAGAAAAAAGTTACACTTGCTCTTTTTATTGTGATTGTTGCGGCGGTAGCTGTCGCGTTTATTGCAAAGAATTATTTCTATAAGCCAGATAAAAATAAAACTTCAGCTTCTGTTGTTGTGCCGATGTCAAGTTCCGCAGAAGAAAAAAAGAATTCAGCGTTTTCTTCAATGGAAGAGGATAACGCGCTTGTTTCTCTTATTCCGCTTAACGACAACGAAACTTTGATTGGCATTGTGAGCATGGATTTTGACGGAGATGGCTTTGATGACCAGGTGAATGTAATCAGAACAATGGACAGTCCGTATCTTGCGATTTTGGTGGGACTTTATAATCCGCAGAGAACTGTTTACGAACGAAAAGCTGTTATTGCCACAGAAATTTCTCAGGCGCAGACTTTTTCTTACACCGGAATGGATTTGACAGGCGAGCACAGAACGGCTTTGGTTTACCAGGGATTTGCAGATAATGGGGACTCAATTCTTCAGGCGTTTTTTATTTCAAACGCAGGCGGAAATTTTTCGCTTATAAAGATTGCCGATTTGCGCGGAGATGGAACGATTTTTATTCAGCAGCTTGACCGATACGATGCCTACGAACGTTCAAAGGCAAATGGCGCAAGTTTTCCAATCTGGGTTTATACTTCGGACTCAGAGCGGCCGGGCAGCGCAGACCAGCTTCAGATTCAATATGAATGGAAGCATTCAGAGAACAGCTATGTAAAAACAAGAACTGTCCGTGTTGCAGGAAGCAGGATTGCGGCAAAAGAGCTTGCGAAGATTCAGGATGGAACTGTTGCGACGTTTGCAAAATTTTTGAGCGGACTTTGGTATATGACAGAAGCGAACGGAAACTTGCGTTATGTTTTTTTTGACTATGATTCCCGCGAGATTATTTTTTTCAAGGACGATACAGAAGAAGTCTACAAATGGGCGCACAGCAATATCCGGCGCAACGGAATTTATCTTTCAACTATAAATCAGGAAATTGAAAATCTTCAGCGCAGAATCGACATAAGCTTAAAAAGCACAGAGGAAATTCATATAAGAATTCAAGATGATGTTAGAATGCTTATAAGTGAAAATGCGGTGTGGGACGGAAACTATAAAAAAATCGGAAAGAATATGTTTTTGCAGAAGGCTTTGTCAAAGTCAGCTAGCGTTTCTGAAGCTTTTAAAAAAGACGGCACATGGAAAATTCCAGATGGCTCTACAGTGAAGCTTCAAGACGGAAAATATTCAATGGAATCTGAAGGCTTTTTGGAAACAGGAAGCTACACTTGCTTTGAAAACGAAGGCTCTTCTTTTGTTCAGTTCCGTTCTGATTCTGAAAACAACGCGCGCTTTTCTGGAGTTTATAAATTGTCTTTGGAAGAAAGCAATTCGCCGCAAAAAAAATATATTTTGCAGCCATGCAGGGCAACTGGCTACGGAATAGTTGCGCAGGAGTCTCGTCCAGTTGTCCTTATGATTCCGTCTGACAATTAGTAAACGAGATTTATGTTGTCAACAAAGACTGACCCTGAAAAACTTTTACCTTTTATTTGAAAAGAAATGCTTCTTATGTCGTCTTTTTCTGTTATGGCGGAAATTTGATTGCCGTTTTCATCTGTTATTTCATGGAGCAGGTCAAAGTAGACATTTATATTTTCGCCTATGCCAAGAAGAATTTCTTGTGTTCTTGAAATTATGTGATGCGGTCCGCCTTGAGTTTCCAAAAGAATTACAAGCGGATTTTGGCAAGTGTTGTTTATGTCTGCAATCAAGACTTTTGCGCTTGACCAGTCTTTTTGAACAAGATTTTCTATTGCAAACGAAGCTTTTGCATTTTGCGGAATTTTTGCAAAGCTCCATTGCGCGCAGAAATCTCCTTGAGTGCTCCATTCTTCCGTGGTGTCCGTATCTGTTGAATAGTCGTCGCTTTTTGATTCGCCCAGGGCATACCAAAAATTTTCTTCTTCAAATCCGTCTATAAGCTCAAGAGTTCCTTTTGGAAGCGGATTGTTTATAGGAATGGCTTTTTCGGCTTTGTTGTTTTCCGCAGTGATTTTTGAGTCCGGTTTGCCTGGCATAGAAGCGCACGAAACTAAAAGTGCCGCCTGCATAAAAAGAAGTGCTGCTTGAATCGATTTTTGCATAAATCCTCCATGAATAATTGAATGAACTATTAACTATATATACGATTTTTTTCAAAAACTGCAAGGTTTCTAAAATAATCTGCTGTGCCATTTGATTTTTTTGTGTTTTCTCTGTAAAATCAGTAACTAATATTTTGCTACTTTGTTTATAACACTTTTCTTTTTTAACTTTTGGAGGCTTTAAGTGAAAAAGGTTGTTTTAGGAATTGCCGTTGCACTTTTTATTGGAGCGGCTGCAAGTGCGCAGGTTTTGGAAAGAGCGCAGATTAAGAACACTTTGTGGACTGGATTTGGAAACCCGTTTGACGGCGACACAATGTTCTATGGCTTTACTGATATTTTTCAGGCAAGATTTGATCAGGGCAAGTTTACGATGGACGGAATGCTCAACATGGGCGCATTGGCAAACTATGAAAATGGCGGTGATGTTGACAACTTTGAAATTGGAACAACAAATTATAACCCGCTTGCTCTTCACTACGGACGCAATAGCCGTAACACAAATGCAGAAGGTAGAGATAACTCAGTTAATTCAAACAACACAATTACTGACGCTTTTTATTTGAACTTTGTTTATCATATTAACCGCAACTTTGACTTTGGCATGGGAACAAAACTCAACTGGAAAGTCGGACCTGCTCCGGGATACGGCGACTGGGTTTGGGGACCTAACGCTCACGCAAGACAGGGCGGATTCAGCACAGCCTACGATGACCGCTCAGGCTCGTTCTATCCAAGCTTAACTTCATCTGACTGCGCAGGCTACTACAAGTTCAAAGTAGATGCTCCTGGCACTGCGGACGTTGTAGGATTCATTCCTTATTCAAATTCCTATGCAAGAAGAGGTCTTGGCGTAAGATATGTTTCAAAAGGAAAAATGAACTTTGAAGCTGGAGCTGCTATTCCTAACGGATTTAATACAGATGATCCTGCTGTAAACTTTGGTGTAAAGTTTGCTCCTGTAAACTGGATAAGCATTGGTGCTGCAATGGAAGGCGCATTTGAAGATGCCGCAAACTTCTACGCTGGCTCAACAATCGGTGCAAAAAACTTTTTGCTTGAAGTTTATCTTGCAATGGATTCTTTGTTTACAAAAGAAAAGGATGACGAGGCTTACGGAATTGGAGGCGCGATTACTTTCTCTGTTCCTAACTCAAAGCTTTCTTTGCGTCCGGAAGCCGGCTTGAACTTCTTTGAAAATGACGATTACACATTCGCTTGGTATGCTGGAGCTGCTCTTATTGTTCCTATTAACAAGGACTTCCAGTTCAATGCTTACGGTTCTCTTGCATTTGGTTCTAAAGACAAGGACTGGGACGATGACGACTGGAACGGCGGACACATCTTTACAATCCGTCCTTCTGTAAAGTACAAGTTTTCTAAGAAAACAGACTTTGATCTTAACTTGAACTTGGAAAACAGAAAAGCATTCGACGGAAAAACACGCAATGCTTGGTCTTGCGGATTCTATGTAAGCCACATTCTGTAAAGAAAGAGCTTCGGGTCAATGCCCGAAGATGACAGGCTGGCTGTAATACTGTCATTCCCCGGCTTGGCCTGAGGAATCTGTTTAAGCGCATTTATTTCTATATAAGTGCAAGAGAATATGCTGTGGAATTCAGCTGAGGACCCACCACCGTAAAATCCGGACTTCTCTTAACTCTTTTTTTCGTTTAGGGGGATATCTAAATGAAGTTCATAAAGGCGTGTTTTGCCTTTTTTTTAATTTCCTTTCTTTTTGCCTCGTGCATGAACAGCGTAGGCGATTCAGATAATAATTCTTCAAATTCAAACAGCGAAAGAGCCTTGCTTTATGAAGAAATTGCAAATACTGTGTGGTTTGCTTTTGATTCGAGACTTGATTTTCTTGAATATAATCAAATTCTTTATTTAAACTATATGCCAGACGGCATAAAAACAACAAAATGGATTCGGCTTACAGGAAATGGTACTAAAGTTGTTTCTGCAAAAGTTATTTGGTCTGAAAATATCCGTGAAATAGGACAAACTTCCAATGTTTCTATATATATAGATGAATATAATAAAGTTCATTTTGAATGTGATTTTTTTGATCTTACAGGAATGGATAAAATAGAAGGTGTTGAACCTGCAAGGTTTTATAAAGATAATCTTCCTGCCCTAAAAGCTGATTACCTTTCAAATTTAGCAGGTGAATATACTCTAAGCAACGGCTGGAAACTGCAAATTGGCGCAAAGCTTAGCATTGCTCAAGATATTAACCATTACTGGTTTGCCAATGTTCTTGCCACGGAATACGATGAAAAAACAAAAACTTATGATTTGCTTTTGGCTCACACTTCTCAAAAAGACGCGGCAGGCTCAATAAGTCCCGGCATAACAGGAAACGAGCCTTTTGTAACAAAGCAAGGTCTTTTCTGGAATCATTGTACCCTTACTAATATTTCGGGGGGGGGATGGAATGTTAAGTGGTCTTCTAATTGGTACGATAGCCCTGCGGAAGCTTTGGATGCTGTTTTGGATATGGATGACACATTTAACGGTCCTACGGAAACAAAAATGCACTACGTCTTTAACTTCTATTTTGGAGTGCCTGTTCAGTCAAAAGATAGTAGCTTGGAATATTGGACTGTGGAAAGAGGAGAGTGGATAGGTGCTTATAAAGAAGATTCTGATGTTGCAAAAACTTGGATTTGGGCTGAAATAAAAAGCCACATTCCTAGCTATACAATTCCAGAAGACAAAATTGAAGATTATTGGTGGTATTCTACAAATTCAATAACTTCTATAGAAAGTTCTTATGTCTATCCATTAAAAGACACAACGGAATTGTCTTTGGAAAGTTATGATATTTATCTTGCACTGAAAGATAAGCCAAAAGCTGGCGATGTCTATGTGCAGGAGGGAACGTATAGCAACGGAAATATTGAAGTTGTAGTAACAAAGAGTTCTATTATTTATGATGGAAAAATTTATCAGATAAAGAATGGCATTAAGTGGACTGATGGGAAAAATGGTGAACCTTTATCGTATGCGTATTTGCTTTCTGATGGAACACAAAATTATGCTTTCAATATTTGGTGGTATACAAATAATAATTTTGCTTATATAAAAATTAGAGCGCCAAAAGAATATTCTAATGAAGAGCTTCCAGCTGGTTATGATTATTCTATTATGAATGGTTTTACAAAGCCAGCTAATTTTACAAGGCAATAATTCCTCTTACACAGTTCCGCAGTGAACTGTAAAATTTAAACGCAATGGAGTTTTTATGAAAAACACAAAATTTAATTTTAGCCGCGCTTGGTTGTCATTGACCGCGCTTTTGATGTCTGCACTTGTAGCAGTTTCTTTTGCAGGCTGTAAATCTGATGATGACGATGAAATTATTCATTACTCTATTTACCCCGTCGAGCTTTCCGCTGACGACCCCGTCAGCGGAGTATATTCCACAACTGCATATAATAGCGATTATGGAGCTGAGATTGCTTTTATTTTGCGTCCTTCAATTGTTTATGCTACGGCAAGTTCATGTTCGGCTCTTGATTCTATTGATGGGTTAACTGAAAATTCTGATTATATTACAAATCCTAATACTTATGATAACGATAAAAAATATCTTAGTTTGAAAGATTCAAACAAAGTTTATGTTGTTTACAATCTTCTCTCCGACGCAGATTCTTCTGATGGAATTTCTGATAGCGAATTGGATAAGCATTCTGGTGTAATTCTTTTTCAGGCAAAATATTCACCGCATCTTTCCCCAGCTGTCGGTTGCTGGTATGGAGTAAAGTTTCAATTTCTTACAAAAGATGGTGAAATTCCAACTTCTGTAAATAAAGATTCTGTGTTTAGTGATACAAAGATTTATATTGAAGGTGCTGCTGGAGATGCTTATAAAAACATAACAACTCTTGATGAGGCTGTTGAAAAATTTGCATTTAATAATGCGGATTGTTTTAACACAACTTACTGGACTTCTTCTTCATCTGGCGCAGACAAAACTGGTCGTGCAGTTTCTTCAGTTGTTGTTTCAACTAAAAATGTTTTTTCTAAAGTAAAATAAATTTTCATCTTCAATCGAGTTTCTTTCAAAAGTATTATGGGTAACTCGAAGATGTCATTGGTATGAAAAATCTATTTGCTTTTCTTTTTGCTTTGGCTGCTTCTTTGTATTCCTTTGCGCAGGAACTAGAGCTTCCGGGCATTACAACAACAATTCACCGCGCAAAAAATCCAGAGCTTATCGTGCTGGACGAAGATGCTTTGTCTTCTTTTTCTTCTGCAGAACAGGCTTTGGAAAGCGCGGGCTTTGCATTTAAAAAAGGAAACAATGAGCTTACATTTCACGGCTATTGGAATTCTTCAATAAAAGTCTACATAAACAATGTTCTTGTGAACGATCCAAATACCGGCAAGTTTGATTTTTCCACCTTGGACTTTGCAACTGTAAAATCCATAAAAGTAAATCCTGCCGCGCAAAATGGCTCTGTTGCAATTTACATAACCACAGTTTCCTGCGACTTTAGCAAGATTCGTGTGAATGCGGAACTAAAAAGCCAAAGCTATCTTTCTTCTTTGAATGACAGTCCGGCGGCAAGGGCTGAATTTTCTGTTCCCATTGTTTTTGAAAACGGCTCATCTCTTTTTGTGCATGAAGCCTTCAATGTTTCCCATAAGAAAAATCACTTTGGCTACCGTTCGCTGGATGCAACTTACAAGCCAGATTTTAGCGATTCGTATTCAGGCTACAAGAAAAATTATTCAGGCTACGAACGTACTCTTTTTAACAACTCGCTTTTTGCGGAATTTGCCACGCAGAAATTTCCCGGAGCTTCATTTGGATTTTCAAGCTATGCAAGCTATTCCGATTCCAACTGCGGAAAAACTGGCGGCGCATATTTTACAGAAGAAAAGCAAAAAGACCTTTCGCTTGTTTTTGCATTTCCTGTGTTTATTCCATTTGAAAACTGGAATTTAAAAGTTTTGCCGTCGTACAAATATTCAGACCTTGACTACACAAAGCATGCCCGCTTTTCAGATTTGGGAAACGAATACAAAGTAAGCAATTTTTCTTTTCAGGCGGAAAGTTCTGTCTTGGACTTTTTGGAATTTTACGCGCTTTGCTCTTATGATTTTTCTGATGAAATTTCTTCTGGCAAAGAAAATGCAACTTATTCTCACTCTCTTTTTTCTGCATTTTTTTCTCCGTCTTTGAAGTTTGAATATTTTGGCTGGAACTTTTGTTTATCGCTTCCATTTGATTACTTTGAACCTTCAAATACATTGAGTTTGCTTTACAGTTTTTGCGCAGAACGGAACTTAAAAAATTTTGCGTTTTTCTTTAAGGCTTCAAAAAACATAACAAATCCTGTGTTTCAGCAGCTTTATTATTCAGGTGATGGCGGAATTGGAAACCCGGATTTAAAAAGTGAAAGCGCATATTCTTTTTACACAGGACTTTCTTACTCGCAAAAATTCGAATTTTCTGTAAAGCCTTTCTTGATTTTTTATAGGGACAAAATCGGATGGGTGAGCGATTCAAGCACTTCTTGGTCGCCGGACAACTGGGGTTCATCTGTTAACTGGGGCGCGGATTTTTATTTTTCTACTAAAGAACTTTTGGGTAACTTGGAGTTTTCTGCAAGCTATACTTTTTGCAAGGCAATCTTGACTTCAGGCGGCGGAACAGAAGGAAATCAAATAATGTACACTCCTGTTCATACTTTTTCTTTAACGGAAAAATATTCGTTTTTTGATAGCTTTACTTGGACGGCTGTTTTTTCCTATAATTCAAAAAAATATACAAGCAACAGCAATACTCTTTATGTGCCGGATTATTTTAATTTGGACACAGGACTTTCTTGGACAGGGGAAAAATTTTATGCGCAGTTCTTGTGGCAAAATGTTTTTGACTTCCAGTATGTCCATGTTGACGGCTATCCTGCGCCGGGAACATCATTCACATTGAGCGCAGGAATAAAACTTTAATCTTATTGTATTTCCTTTTTAAGCTCCAAAACTTTTTCAAGCGGAATACTTGTAACCATTGAAATTTGCTCAGGTGTTCCTATTTTTTCTTTAAGCATTTTTTGTGCAGTTTCAATAACTTTCTGATTTGCAATGTCATTAACTATGCTTTGTGCAGTATCTTTGACCATGTTCCTAGCTATGTCCTTTGCCATATCTTGAGCCATGTTCTTAGCCATGTCTTTTGCCATATCTTGAGCAATATCCTTAGCCATGTCTTTTGCAAGTTCCTTGGCTATTTCTTTTGCTTTTTCATTGGACTGAATGGCCATTTCCTGTTCCCATGTCATAAACCTGTGCCTCCACTGCACGTTTGTTTTTACACGCTCGACCAGCGCGGAGAGCCTGTCTGTGAAACCGGAGCTAGGCTCTTTTCCGCAGAGATACTTGAAAAATGCTCTCAACTCCTCGGACTTCATTGTATCATACTTTTTCGCGTTGAAAAAGACATTTACTGTTCCGTCGTCCATCAGAAAGTCCTTGTCCTCGTCGGCGCGGTATCGGAATGTGTACACAGGAAATCCTTTTCCGAACGCGTCTCCCATGCAAAGAAAGACAACGTAGCTTTCGTTGAGAACGTCATAGCCGGAGCCGTGCTGCACATTGTCAACGTCCATCAGCCCCTGGTAATACCGTGCCCGCTTTGCCAGGGAAGTACTGCGCGTGGTCTGGATCTCTATGTCGAACGAGCGTCCGTTTCCGTCCTTGACATAGACATCGAATCTTATTCCGCGTGAGATAAAGTCGGTTTTAAGTGATTTTTCTGCGGCAGGCTTTTCGATTCTGTCGATTTTGATATTTAGGAGAATCTCAATGAGATGCCTGCAGACTTCCGGGTTGTCCTCAAGGACTTTGCAGAAGATGAAGTTGTCGGCGAGTGTGAGCCGCTCCCATTTTTGGGCCGGTGTAAGTTCATGTCTTTGCATTTTTCCTTCCTGTTTTTGTTGAAGTTTTCTATGATAACTATTTATTGCCGAAAAAATGCAAAAACTGCACGGTTTTGAAGAGGTTTTATAGAAGAAAATGCGCTTCATACGGCAATTTTTTTTGATTCTTGTGGAAGCTTGGTTTCGGAGGAATATAAAGACTCCGCGCGGGAAGATTTGTTTGTGAGGGATTCCGCTGGTGAAAATAATTTTGCACGTCAGGTTGTGGTCAGCAGATTTTTAAGTGAAGATGTGCTTGAAAAAATAAACGGCACCGCATTTTTCTCTGGATGCAAAATTGGCGAAAAGCCGTTGCTTTTGGAAGATGAGAGTGGATTTTACACGGCTTCATTTATCAAGTCGTTGCAAAAAGGGGATGCGTCGTTTGGTGTTTTTGCGGCAGACAGAAACGCGAACTTTGAATGTGAGCTTGCAAGACAGAATGCTTATGCGGAATTTTCTGTGCCATGAGCCTTTATTGCATATCGGTAAAGACCGGACTGGAAGAAAAATTCAAGGAAAGTATTATTCCTCTGGTTTGCGGAGATGAATGTGCTTTTCAGGGATTGGTTCATATTCTGCGCAAGCGGATGAGGCTTAAAAACGGAAAGGAATATTTTGATGCTTTTTTCCCGGGCTATGTTTTTCTTGAAACGGAAGAACATGAAACAGCAAGGCTTCGTTTTCTTTCCGTGGGAAAAGGATTCTTGCGTTTTTTGCCGTCTAATAGTTCTGTAAGTTCTCTTGTGAAGGGCGACTTGGAAATTGTGAGCTCTATTCTGAGGTTTGGAAGCACTGTGGGAATTGTTCCTGTTAAGTTTGATGCGGGAGACAGGGTTATTATAACGGACGGACCGTTCAAGGATTTTTCCGGAAACGTGATAGCCGTGAACCGCCGCAACAAGCGATTAAACATACAGATTGATTTTATGAACGGCGTGCGTGTTGTGGGGCTTTGCTACGAGGAAGTTCAAAAGCAGCCTTCAAAATAAATGCAGAAGTTTGTTCTGCAAATTTAAAGACAGCCTTTTTTAGAAGCGGATCTTGGTTCAAGAGCGCAGTTCGGATGGCGACCATGTTTTTTTTCAGGCAACGGAAATTTTTTTTCATTGCCAATGGAGAAGGTGTCTTTAAAATAAAAATTATTGATATTTGCAAAAAAAATCATCAAAAAATTTGTCTTTCTAAATAGTTTTTATTATCTTTTAAAGTATAAAGTGGATTTGTTTCCATAAATATAAAATTTCTGGAGGAAAGCAAATTGATTTATTAATGTTCCCTGGGCGCCACAGGAAAAACGGCAACGGTCGTAGAGAAAAAAATGTAAGAATCTTTACATTAACTTTCTTTCCGTTAAAGACATATAGAGCAAGGCGGCTATAAAACTTTATTTTGTTTATAGTAAGATCTTGGATCACAAACCCTCAAACGGTTATATAAGTTTAACAGGCGTTTGAAAATGGGTTTTACAAACTAAGCATATTTTAGTAAATGCTAATACGAGGAGTAAGAAATGAATATTAATACTCTTTCAAAAATTGAAGCAGATTATAAGTCTGGGCATCTTCCTGTTGCTCTTTATTCAAACAACATGGTAAAAGACAAGAACAGCAAGTCAAAGTTCTATGCCATGACAATAACTCGCGGTGTATGCACTGATGAAGATATAGCGAATGACATTGTTGTCGCTGGATTGAATGCAGATTTTTCAAAAGAACAGATTCTGTCAATTATGATGCTTATACGGAACGCAAAATTGTCGCGTCTTGCAGAAGGCTTTGTTGTTGATGATGGAATCAATAAATACCGTCTTAAACTGAACGGCTCTTTTGAGTCTGACACAGAGGATTTTTCACCAGAAAAACATTCAATTGGAATTTCTTCGCATCCAACTGCAGCTGCGATGAAAGTCTTTGAAGAAATCAAGCCTGTAATCAGAATAGGCAACTCGAAAAAGCCAGTGATTACAGGTGTATATGATGCAAAATCAAAGGCGGACTCTGTTCTTACAAGAGGCGGTTATCTTGAAATAAAGGGAACAAATATCCGTATTTTGGGAGACTGCGAGGAAATTGGTCTTTACTTTGTGAATACTGAAGATAGCTCAAAGACTGTAAAACTTTCTGCCAGTGAGCTTGGAAGAAATACTTCGACTGCTATTGCGTGTGTTGTTCCTACTGATTTGGAAAGCGGAGAATACAGCATAAAAATCGTGACACAGTTTATGGGTGGTAAAGTTTGCAGAAAAGTGCCTCTTGAATTTACTTATGGAAACTTTATAGTTTCGTAATTTTTTTAATAGTTATTGCCGTGGGAAGTTAAAATTTTCCACGGTAATTTTTAGCTGCCCATACTGCAAATGTAAAATGCTTTTGCGGTATGGCTTTTTATTTAGAGTTTATCAAAAACTTAAAAACGGATGAGTCAAGGTCTTGAGCGTAAGCGTGCCTTGACCAGACGTATTTTGTGTCTTTCGCTGGCTTTTTTTTGCCAGATTTTTTTTTCTTTTTAGACCTTTATAAAACAAATCAGTGTCCAGTATTTGCTTTTGTATAATCCAGTATAAAACGTTGTAAAGGCTAGTATGAGGCTTTGTAACGTCCAGTGTGAAATGATGTAGTGGACAGTGTGAAATGATGTAGTGGACAGTGTGAAATGTTAAAATAGGCGTTGTTTTATAAAATAAAAGTTGCACATTATAATGCATTTTTCATTTGACAAAAGTTTTGAAAATTCATATATCTATTTCAAATGACAAAGGATTTGACAACAGGAAGCCCTATGCGGCTGATTTTAGGATTTTCGGTTCCAGTTTTCTTTGGATATTTGTTCCAGCAGTTCTACAATCTTGCGGACACGGTGATTGTAGGCAAATTCCTTGGTGTTTCCGCGCTGGCTTCGGTTGGCTCTACGGGGGCGGTCTGCTTTCTGATTATCGGAGGCTGCATGGGAATCTGCAACGGCTTTGCTATTCCGGTTTCGCAGAAATTCGGGGCAAAGGACTATGATTCCATGCGCAAGTTTATTGCAGGAGGAGTCAAGCTTACTGCTGCAATTGCCGTTCTTGTTACGACTGTTACGGTTGTTTTCTGCAAGCCTCTTCTTGTTCTTATGAAAACTCCATCAGACATCTTTGACGGCTCTTACGGCTATCTTGTTATAATCCTTGCGGGAATTCCTGCTTCTCTTGCTTACAATCTGCTTGCGGCTGTAATCCGCTCCCTTGGGGACAGCAAGACTCCTCTTATTTTTCTTGTTGTTTCTTCTGTGCTGAACATTGCCCTGGACTTGTTTTTTATCCTTGCGATGAATTCCGGAGTGGAAGGAGCTGCTCTTGCGACTGTTATTTCCCAGGCGGTTTCAAGTGTTGCCTGCTTGTTTTATATTCTTAAAAATTATCCGATTCTTCATCTTTCCAAGGAAGACTGGAAGATAAACAGCCATCACGTGTATGTTCTTCTTTCCATGGGGCTTCCTATGGGATTGCAGTATTCTATTACCGCAATTGGAAGTGTTGTCCTTCAGACTGCCGTAAACAGCCTTGGCTCTGTGGCGGTTGCTTCTGTAGCGGCGGCAAGCAAGATTGCGATGTTCTTTTGCTGTCCGTTCGATGCCATGGGAACAACTATGGCGACTTATGGCGGACAAAACACCGGCGCGCACAAGTTTTCTCGTCTTAATCCCGGAATATTCAGCTGCTCGTTTCTCGGGCTTGTCTATGCGCTTCTTGCATTTTGCGTTATGCTTGTTTTCGGACGGAATTTGGGGCTTCTGTTCATTGATTCAGGCAATGAGGAAATCCTTGGCAATATCTACAAATTCCTTGTGGTTAACAGCGCGTTTTACTTTCCGCTTGCCCTGGTGAATATTGTGCGCTTTATGATTCAGGGAATGGGATTCAGCCAGCTTGCGGTTTTCGCAGGTCTTTTTGAGCTTGCCGGGCGTGGTGTGTTCGGGCTTGTTTTTGTGCCTGTGTTTGGCTACACTGCCGCCTGCTTTGCTTCTCCTGCCGCTTGGATTCTTGCAGACAGTTTTCTTATTCCTGCCTACTTTATCTGCAAAAAACGCCTTGAAAGCTAGATTTTTTTCTGGCAATTGAAATATTCCTGAAGAATATGACGGATTCTTTGGGAATATTTAATTTTCCTGTAGTTTTATTCATTTTCTTCTGGAATATTAAATTTTCTTGAGGAATATACAATATTCTTGAGAAATTTGCATAAAAATTGAAGAATAAATGATATTCCTGGCGAATATGCAGTATTCCAGAGTTTTTATTCATTTTCTTGCATAAAATTCTTTTTTTCTGCATAAAATCATCATTTTCTTTTATTTTTCCTTTCATTCTTTGGTATTTTAGTGTCATTATCGGGCTTGACCCGGTAATCTTGTGTCAAAAGAGATTGCCCGATCAAGTCAGGCAATGACAGGTAGCAAAGTACGACAATATCAAGTAGCAATGCCTCTTTCTTAAAAATACCTAAACTCAAGCCTAAAAAAGCCGATGAATAATTGAGAGTGCTGTTTGCGGCTTTTCAGTTAGAAAAAAGAGGTTTTCCTATGAGATTCAAGAGGCTGGCTCTGCTGTTCATCGTTGTTTGTGCGGCGTTCTGCGCGAATGCGGTATCTGTCGCTTTTCAGATTGTCCAGCACGGGGATTCGGAAATTAGAAGTTCTTCCTACGTTATTGAGGAAGGCTTGTTTGACTTTTTCTTTGGAAAGGGAATCATAATTTCAAATTCTCCAGCCATAGCTTCTGACAGCGTGGAAAATGACGCTTCTTTTTTTGAAAAGTCCAGGCAGGAGGCTTGGGAAGGCGGTGTTGATTATTTTGTGGAGCTTACAGCTGATTTCAGCTCTTTATCTTCAACGAATCCCGACGCTGACCTTCTTGCGAATCTCTCAAGCCTATCGTACAAAGTTCTGAATGTTGGCTCGGGAGCGGTTCTGGGAAGCGGAAAGAAAATTCCTCCTGCTTCAAGCCAGTTCAAGGACAAGCGCAAGGGACTTTCCGATTTTGCTTTTGGAATAGCAGACGATATATATAAAATCATCCGTAGGTAGGGGACGTATGAAAAAGTTTTTATCTGGAATTTTATTTTTGTTGATTTCCGTTTTCATTTTTGCTGACTCAAGCGCGTCGATTGAAGGTGTTATTGAAGTTGCCGGCAAGGATGATCTTCCGGCCGGATATTTTGGAAAAGCTGCCGGTTATCTTCCGGGAGACAGTGTTTCAATTACAAATCCGAACACTGGAATCACTTTGCAGATTCTGAATCTTGGCACTTTGGACGCTTCAGGCGGAATTGCCATCCTTATTTCGGAAGAGTCTGCGAAAAGCCTTGGAATAGAAAGGAATTCAGGCGTAAAGGTAAAGCTTGCCCCGCGCTCAGGATATTTTGACGAGACAGTTTCAGGAAGCGCGGTTCTTGATGAAAAAACTTTGCCTGCTGAAAAAGCAGAAACTGCGGAAATTTCATCGGAGCCTGCTGTTCAATCTGAGCCGGAAGTTGCTAATCAGACTGCTGAAACTGCCGCTGTTGCCGCGGAAGTTGCTCCTGTTGCGGTTGCCGGTGTTCCTTTGATTGCGGATGCGGAAGATAACGTTGAAGAAGAAAAGGCTGAGGTTTCGGCTGTAGAAGATGAACTTCCTGCGGATGAAGCTGAAACTCCGTCTGAAGAAACTGATTCTGAAGTTGAATCTGAGCAGTCTGAAGAAATTGCTTCTGAAAATGAAGATGATTTTTCAGATGTGGGAAAACTTGCTGCAGAGCCAGTTGAAGAAGCCGCCGCGGACGAAGAGCCTTCCGTTGAATCAGCTGAAGAAGAAACAGAGCCTGTGGTTGTTGAAGCTCCGGCTCCAATAGAAAAATGCGAAGTTCCACAAGACGATGAAGAGCCTTCTGCGGAAGATGTTTCAGAAGAACCTTACGAAGACTATGAAAGCATAGAAGACGGATTCCTTGAGTCAAAAGAAGCAGTTGAGCAGCCGTCTCCTGCGGAAGAAAGCGAGGAAGAAGCTGTAACAGTTGAAGAGCCTTCCCCAATCGAAGAAGAAGCAGAAGATTCGCCAGAAGAAGAAAATGCAGAGCCTGTGATTGTTGAAGAGCCTCAGCCAGAGGAAGAGGCGGAAGCTCCTGCGGAAGATGAAATTGAAGAAGAAGCCATAACTGTAGAAGAGCCTTCTCCAATTGAAGATGATTCTGCTGCGGAAGAAAAACAAGCGGAAGAAGTTTCAGAGCCAGATGAGGTTGTGGAAGAACCTGCTGCAGAGCCTGAAGCTCAAGCTGAACCAGAGATTCACTCTAGCGATGAAGATGAAAGCAGTGATTATGCTCCGATTATTCTTGTTCCTTCCGAGCCAGAATCTCCAGAGCCATCTGCAACTGCTTCTGCAGAAGATGAGCCGATTGAAATTGTTCCGGTTGAATCTGTTCTAGAGGAAAAAAAGAGTGAGCCAGAACCTTTGCATTCTGAATATCCTGTAAATATCCAGAATCACGTGGTTTCTTCTGAAAGCGCTCTTGCAAGCAACTGCTACTATGTTCAGATTGCGACAATGGGAAATATTAAGAATATTGAGAATCTTCTTGTTAAGTATTCAAAATATCCTATTTCACTTATTCCTGCCGGAAAAAATTACCGTGTTCTTGTCGGACCTCTTTCTGTAGATGAATACGGCGCGGTTCTTGCAAAGTTCAAGGATGCAGGATTTAAGGATGCGTTTGTAAGAAAAAGATAATTTGTTTTACAAATAAAATGAAGGCGGAAGTCCCGTTTGTGGATTTTCCGCTTTTTTTTGTTTAAATAAAAAAAATGTTTGCTTTCTGTAAAAAGGTGGTATATAATTAAATCAACTCGTGTTGATAACTTGTATAAAATTTGGAGGCTTTATGAAGATTTTTAGAAAATGCGTTGGAACGGCTATTGCTTGTGTTTCAGTTCTTTCGCTTGCGGCTTGTGGAATTTCTACAAAAAAGCTAGGTTCGGCAAATATAACAGTTCTTCCTGTTGAAAATATTGCTGATGATTTTATTATGGGAGTTGATGTTTCGTCCATGATTTCCGTTGAGAATGCCGGCGGTGTTTTCTACGATGCGAACGGAAAGAAGGCTGATTTGCTTGAGCTTTTGAAAATGGGCGGCGCGAATTGTGTTAGAATCCGTGTGTGGAATGATCCTTTTGATGCTAATGGAAACGGCTACGGAGGCGGAAACAACGATATTGAAACTGCTGCAAAAATCGGAAAAAGAGCCACAGATGCAGGTCTTGGTGTTTTGATTGATTTTCATTACTCGGATTTCTGGGCTGATCCGAACAAGCAGTCTGTTCCAAAAGCATGGAAAAACATGGCATTCGATGAAAAGAAAGAAGCATTGTCAAAATATACAACTGAAAGCTTGAAAAAACTTAAATCTGCCGGCGTAAAAGTAACAATGGTTCAGGTTGGAAACGAAATCAACAATGGAATGTGCGGCGAAATGTATGATGACAAAGTTTTGGGCTTGGTCGGAGCTGGATGCAAGGCTGTAAGAAACTTTGACAAAGATATTCAAATTGTGGTTCATTACACAGATCCGCTTTCTGAAGGATATTTGGAAAAAAGGGCAGGGCTTCTTGAAAAGTTCAATGTTGACTACGATATTTTTGCGACTTCATATTATCCTTTTTGGCACGGAGAAGCCGGAAAACTTTCTGTCACTTTGAAAAAACTTTCGAATATTTATAACAAAAAAGTTATGGTTGCAGAAACTTCATATCCGTTTACAAATGATGACGGAGACGGATTCGGAAATGTTGTGTCTGGAATGTCTTCTGAGCAGGAATTTGACTATCCATTCTCTGTTGAAGGCCAGGCGGTCGCAGTCAGGGATGTAATTGCGGCTGTTGCTTTTGTAAAAAAAGGCGTTGGCGTTTTCTATTGGGAGCCTGCATGGATTCCTGTTTGCCATTATAAGCCGGAATCTCCAGATGCACAGTCTGTTCTTGAAGGAAATTTTAAGGCATGGGAAAAATACGGCTGCGGCTGGGCTTCTTCTTATGCTGCCGAATATGACAAGGAAGTTCGCTCTGCAAGAAACGGTGGAACTTGGGACAATCAGGCTTTCTTTGATTTTGACGGAAAATGCCTTGATTCAATCAATGTGTTCAAATATGCGCGCACAGGTTCAAAAGGCAAGCTGAATGTAATCCGCGTAGAAAATCCTCGTGTTGAATTTGCATACGGAAAGCAGGAAGCATTGCCGCAGACTGTAAAAGTTGTTTACAATGACGGTTCTGTAAAAGACGAGCCTGTTGAATGGGATGCAGCTGCCGCAAAAGCAGTAACTGGAAAACCTGACTTTGGCGAATATAAAATTCCTGGCAAACTTAAAAAAGGCGGAAAGGCTGAATGCACTGTAAATGTTACTGCAAGCAATTTCCTTGTAAACGGCAGTTTTGAAAGCGGCGACCTTACTGGCTGGACTGTTGAAAATCCGCTTGGAAAAGGAACTCCAAAAGTTGACAAAAACAACCAGAATGCAAAAGAAGGCGTCTGCTACTTTACCGCATGGGAAAAAGACAGTTTTGAATTCACAGTTTCCCAGACTGTAAAAGAATTTTCAACTGGAAAATATAAGTGCTTTGCACATTTTGAAGGAACTGGAATAAAAAATCCTAGCGGAACAGTTTTCAAGGCTGTTGTCCAGAAAAAAGACGGAAGCAAAACTGAATTTACTTGCGATGTTACAATTCCAAATACTTGGAAAAAATTCTTTAAGGCTGAACTTCCTGTAATTGAACTTGACGATTCAACAGAATCAATAACTGTAAGCGCGCTCATAAAATCTGAATTTGATGCTGCGTCAGGTGCTAACGGAGCTTGGCTTGTAATGGACGACGTTAACTTGCTCCTTGTTGAATAATAAAAAAAGCCTTGCTATAATCAGACCATGCTTGGATTTATTACACTTTTGATTTGCCTTGGAGAAGTTGTTTTTCCTACGTTTATGCTTTGTCTTGTTTATCCTTTCAGCAGGAAAGCAGCTCTCTTTTGGTCTGACTACATAACTTGCCGGTGCGCAAGAGTTGTTTTTGCAATTTTAAAATTGTATAGAAAATTTCAATTTCTTGGCTACAAGGAAAATTTAAAGCTGCTTCCAGAGCAGTTTGTTGTGATTTCCAACCACCAAAGCCTTTTTGACATTGTCGTTTATCTAAAGTACTTCGGCGGAAAAAAAGCGCGGTTTGTCGCAAAAGACACTCTTGGCTCTGTTCCAATGGTCGGAAAAATGCTGAAAACACAAGGACACTGCATGATTCCCCGCCATGGAAGCCCTTCTGTCGCAATGTCTTCTATAGATAGCTTTGCTTCCCGGGTATTGCAAAAAAAACAGATTCCTGTAATTTTTCCAGAAGGAACAAGAACCCGCGACGGAAATGTAGGGCAGTTTTATGCTGCCGGTTTCAGGCGGCTGGTTGAAAGTACAAAACTTCCTGTTGCAGTTTGCGCTCTTGATGGAGGATGGCAAATTTCAAGACTTAATTCTCTTTTTAGGAATCTTCACAAAGGCACTTACCGTGTAAAAGTTCTAAAAGTTTATCCTTTTCCTGAAACAAAGGAAGATGAAAAGCGAATTCTTGAAGAATCCCGGGAGCTTATAAAAAATCAGCTTGAAGAGTGGCGTAAGCTTCCTGTGGCATCTTCAGTTGTGTAATTTTGAGTTTTTTCAGTGATTTTATACTGAAAATTTGGATATTTGTAGTTTTATTTTGCTTAGAATTGCTGTTCTGTTCTTGACACACAAATGTTAAATTGTGTATATTTCTAGAACATATAAAGAAATCTGTGGTTGTTTCTAAGGTTTGTCCATTCTGAATCGCCGCTGTTTCTTTCAAATAAAAAGGCTTTCGATTTTTATGGGAAGCTGCAAATCTACTATGGAGGAAGACGATGGCCGGAGCCAGTAAGAACTCTCGTACAACTGTTGCAACACAGAAATTTATTTGCCCAGATTGCGGCGGTGAAATTGTAATGAAGACTTTTTTTGAGAACGGAAAACTCAAGAATCTTGCAGAATGCCAGAAATGCAAACGCATTGAGCGCAGACCTAAAGATTTTAAATAAAAATCAAAGCCGTAAACGGTATTTTCATAGGAATTTATTCGGAGGTATCCTGTGTCAGTAAAGAAAACATCTGCAGAAAAAAGACATGCACAGAGCGAAGTTCGCAGAATGCGCAACAAGGCTGTTAAGTCTAGAATACATACAAGCTTGAAGAAATACATGGAAGCTATCCTTAAAAAGGATCAGCCCCTTGCTCAGGAAAAACTCAAAGTTCTTCATTCAGAGCTTGACAATGCATACCGCAAGGGTGTAATAAAACTCAATGCTTGCGCACGCAAAAAGAGCCGCATGGCTATTCTTTACAATGTAACTTTTGCAGCTGCAAAATAAACTTTTAAGGATGTTGTTAAAAAAACAGCATCCTTTTGTTTGTGGTATTGGAATGTCTTCAAAAAAAGTTACAAAAAACGATTTGTTGGAAGCTGTTTATCAAAATACAAAATACGAAAAGCTTGCAGTTCAGACTATTATGGAAAATCTTTTCGATCAGATGAAAGAAGTTCTAAAAAATGGTAATACAATTGAATTGCGTGGCTTTGGAACGTTTGAGGCACGGCTTCGCAAAGGAAGGCAAAATGCCCGCAACCCAAAAACAGGACAGCAGCTTTCTGTTGCTCCTCATTATGTCGTTGCTTTCCGCTCTGGTCAGGAATTGAAAAAGGCTTTATGGGATTTGCCCGTGAGCAAAGTTTCCAATGAGCAGAATTAAAATCTTTTTTTTTAAGATTCAAGAGGTGTGCTGATGTCAGGATTTTCCGCTGGAAATTTAACAGTATTTGGACAAGAGACTGAATTCGACGGTGTGTTGGAATTTTCAGACAATCTTGTTATTACTGGCAAATTTCATGGAACAATAAACGCATCTGGCAATCTTGAAATTGAAAAAACTGCGGTTTGCGATGTTGACAAAATGAGCGCAAATTCAATTGTTGTTTCAGGAAAAATAACTGGAGATATAGAAGCAAAAGACCGTATAGAACTTTGTGATGGAAGCAAGGTTCACGGAGATTTAAAAGCTGCAAGGCTTCGTATTTCTGACGGAGTGGAATTTGAAGGAAAAATTTCCATGATTGATGAAATTCCTGCCTCTGATATTTTTTCTGTTGCTTCGGAAGAATATAAAAATTCTCTTATTATGCAGTCAAATGAAGCTAGGTAATTTTCAAAGTTAATTTTTATTGACAAAAATGCAGTATTGAGATTAGAATAAAACTGTTTTATTAGTAATTTTATTTCTTTTATTTTTCCGAAAATATTTATTTATCAAAAATTCCCTTTTGCTGGGTTTTTTATAAAATATGCTAGAAACTTTTATTCTGGCTTTTTTGAAATTAAAAATCATAAAAATTATTGCAGTTCTTGCATATAAAAACGACATGCCATATCTTTTGGGATGCCTATTTTGGAGTAATCTATGGCAATTATAAAACGCCGTAATTCAGATGAAGCAGCGGAAATTCAGACCGAAGAAGCCGCAAGCCAGTTGGAAGGAAATGAAAATCCTGAATCTACAGAATCAGATGAGGCGAAAAATCCTCCTAAAGTAAGAAGGCGGCGGATAGTAAAAAAATCAGCTGAACAAGAAAGCGTAGAGCCGGAGGCTTCAGATGAATCTTCTTCTGAGTCACAAGAAAATGGTTCTGCGACTTCTGAATCTTTATCTGAGCCACAAACTCAGTCCCACCATGAATCTTCAGAATCAAATTCTGATTCAAGCCATGAAGAGCATTATGTGCCTCGCCAGCGTTATGACAATAACAGAAGATGGAACGGCAACAATCGCTATGGAAACCGGCGTTACAACAACAACCGTTACAACAACACAAATTATGAAAGAAATCTTCAGGCTAGGCTAGAGGCTGTTCAGGCTGCTCAGAAAATTGAAAATCCAGAGGAATATGAGTCAAAACCGCGTCTTTTGATTAATGACCTTACAAAGAAAAGCATGCCGGAACTTAGAGAACTTGGCGTTCAGTATGGAATTTCTGCTGATGAAATGGCTCCTATGAAAAAGCAGGATTTGATTTTTTCAATTTTACGTGCGCATACGGAACACGGCGGAATTATTTTTGCTTCTGGTGCATTGGAAATTCTTCCTGATGGCTATGGCTTTCTTAGAAGTCCGCAGAACTCTTATCTTCCTGGTCCTGATGACATTTATATTTCACCAAGTCAAATCCGCTTGTTCAACTTAAAAACTGGCGACACAATTTATGGTCAGACAAGAAGCCCTAAGGAAGGTGAAAAATTCTTTGCACTTTTGCGCATTGAAACTGTGAATTTTGAAGATCCTTATGTTGCGCAGACTCGTGTTCCTTTTGAAAATCTTACGCCTATATCTGGAAAACTAAAAAAGCCAGCAGAAAAATAATGGAAAGTATGGGCGGAGAACTGGTTATGTATGTCCACAATAATAAAATGCATAGGCTGGTTGAGTCTGTAACTGGGGAATACGCCGTTTATAGAATATCTAGATAAAGAAATGGTGGTAACTATGGGCGAAGCAATTAGAGTATTACATGTTGTTGGCAATATGGGAATCGGTGGAATTGAAACACTGATTATGAACATTTATCGAAATATCGACAGGTCGAAGGTACAGTTTGATTTCTTGATTCATAATCCTACAGAGGGCGAATATGCGGATGAGATAAAGCGAATGGGCGGAAAAATCTATCGGATGCCTGTGCTCCGCGATAAAACGCATACCTATTA
>OQVN01000118.1_pt1 | contig 30889 bp, 29 predicted proteins | sample 1691621 | NCBI WGS metagenome assembly OQVN01 (sample SAMN03418278, study PRJEB22391) | human gut metagenome | biome: human-gut; feature: organic feature; material: feces | host: Homo sapiens | place: Tanzania | collected 2013-01 | reverse complement strand
CTATGCAATGTTTGATTGTAATAGTTGCGGAAAAGAGGGCTCTGAAAAAGATAAAGACAAGAAAGGAAATACCGGCATTGGTGAACAACAGAATATGGAAGGAACTACAGATGGCGAGAATAAAAAGAACAGCCGTCTGTTAGGACAGAAAAAGGAGACGGCTGACTATGATGAAGATGGTTATTATAAGGCAACCATTCCATGGAGTCTCTCATTCAATTATGGAATGACTTTGGGATATGGTGACTTTAATCCGGATAAAATGGAATATAAATACCGTATTAATCATAATTTAAGTTTTAATGGAAACATCCAGCCGACAAAAAACTGGCGTTTTAATTTCAATGCCAATTATGATTTTGATGCGAAGAAGATATCCTATATGTCATGTAACTTGACACGTGATATGCACTGTTTCCAAATGAGCGCAAGCATTATCCCGGTTGGTAGGATGAAATCCTATACCTTCTCAATCGCTGTCAGCTCTTCTTTGCTGAAGGATTTGAAATATAATCAAAGCAGTAGCTTCCGTGAAGGACAGCAGTGGTATTGATGATTACCAATCTATTGGTTCTTGACCTGTCGCTATCAAGTAATCATTGGCTTTGCTGAATGGTTTGCTTCCAAAAAAGCCTCTGTATGCGGCAAGGGGAGACGGATGTGCTGATTTGATGACTAAATTGTGGGAGGCATCGATGAATGCTCCTTTCTTTTGTGCATAAGAGCCCCAAAGGATATAGACTAAATGGGAACGATTGTCTGCCAATTTGTGAATGACAGCATCGGTGAATGTTTCCCATCCGCGGTTCTGGTGCGAACCTGCCAAATGGGCACGGACAGTAAGGGTCGCATTCAATAGTAAAACTCCTTGGTCCGCCCAACGTAGCAAATTGCCGCTCGAAGGCATAGGTTTCCCTAAATCACTTTCCAATTCTTTGAAAATATTGACGAGTGATGGCGGATAAGGAATTCCGTCTTGTACAGAGAAACTAAGCCCGTGGGCTTGCCCTGGTTCATGATAAGGGTCTTGTCCCAAAATCACCACTTTTACTTTGTCGAATGGACAATGCTCAAATGCGTTGAAGATATACGATCCAGGAGGGTAGACAGTAGTGGATTGATATTCTTGACGGACAAAATCCGTCAAGGATTTGAAGTATTCTTTATCAAACTCAGAAGCTAATTGCTCTTTCCAGCTTTGTTCTATTTTGACATTCATATAGAAAATGTTTGTTAGTTGCTGAGCCGGATGTGTTGACTGGGCATTCTGTTCAGAAACTAACAAACATCATCCTGCTCAAATTAAGTTAATACCTGCTTCGCGGGCTTCTTGGCGCATCTCGTCCGGCCAAATGCTTGATTGGATTTCTCCGATATGGGCTTTGCGCAGATAGAACATGCAGAGCCGGCTTTGTCCAATACCGCCACCGATAGATTGGGGCAATTCTCCGTTCAAAAGCCGTTTGTGGAAATATAATTCTTTGCGGTCAGTTGTCCCTGTCAATTCTAATTGACGTAACAACGCCTCTCTATTCACACGAATGCCCATTGAAGAGAGTTCTACTGCGCGTTCAAGTAGAGCATCCCAAACTAACAAATCACCGTTCAATCCTTTGTTTCCGTCAGGAGTTTCGGTAGACCAGTCGTCATAGTCCGGGGCTCGTCCGTCATGTCGTTTCCCATCGCTCAATTTGCTACCAATACCAATGATAAAGACTGCACCATATTCTTTTGTAATTGCGTCTTCCCGCTCTTTCGGTGTAAAGGTAGGATATTTTTTTAATAATTCTTCCGAATGGATGAAATGAATTTGTTGTGGAAGGATTGGCTTGATGGCAGGGAACATTTCGTATACCATATACTCTGTACGTACCATCGCGGCATAAATGCGTTTAACGATTTCTTTCAAGAAATCGATATTTCTGTCTCTTCGCCAACCATCATGATTTCTCCTTGATATTTAAGTCCAAGTATATCTCTATAAAATGCAATTGATTTGTCTAAATCTGAAACCGTCAATCCTACATGATATATTCTTCCAACCATTTACTATTCCTCCTTAACAAATGATAAATACCGATTTACAGACTTCTCGTATATATATTTTACCACATAATTTTTCTAAAACACAGACTTCTTAATCCTTAATTTTCATATCTGCTATTATACGTTCTTCCCTCTGCCTCTCTTCACAATATTCCCAGAAGTCTTTCAATGCTTCCTCATCCGATTTCCACGGCAATGGTATGGGATCCAATTCATCTAATCGCTTCACAAGTTTCCGTACCTCTTCGGTATCGAACTCCTCATCACTTGCCTCCATTACATAAAAATCTAGTTTTTCATTTATCATTCTGATTTCTTCTTCTTTGGTCATGTTAAAACCTCCCTACATTATATACATGGCGCTTCTCGACAAATTCTTACAAATAACTACAAATTTTTTCACAAGAAACAAAAAAACGATACTGCATAGATTTCTTACTCCACACAATATCGTTCTTCTATATTTATACTTTCATTGTCTTTGCCAATGATGTAAGCAGTGCTGCCATCTCCGGATTCCCCAGCACTTTCATCAGCAGCTCTGCATCCACTCCATCCGGTACAGTAATTGTACTGCTGCCTTCATCCTGATTTTTCATCTGCGGATTTAGATTTTCCTTATTATAAAAGGCATTCTCCATAAGTTCTGCATTCTTCCTTCGGTCTTCATCAAGGATATGTCCATATACTTCCGTTACCATATCCGCCTGAGCATGGCCGGAGTCTCCCTGGACTGCTTTAATATCTCCCCCACTTAATTTCAGCTTGTAGGTGACACTGGTATGACGCAGACTATGAAACACTACATCTGGCAACCCTAGTTCATCTATGATTTCCTGCATTTTTGTCCTTAGATAGCTGTCTCCTATAGGAAGACCAAATGTTGTTGCCATTACCAGATTATAATCCTGATATTCATTTCCAAGCACTTCCTTTATCTCATCCTGATCTGCTTTCAGATCAATCAGACATTGTGCTACTGATTTTGGAATAAACACCTTCCTGACACTGCTGTCTGTCTTCGGTGTTTTCAGCACTCTGACCGTCCTGTTATTTTTCTTCTGGCTTGGAAATATCATGATAATTTCTTTTGAATTGAGTGCTTCTATTGCATCCTTTGATACTCTCTCTACCTGTTTATTGATGATAACATAGGCTTTGTTATCTGCAATCGCCTCTTCCGAAATATCCATATCATCCCAGGTCAGTCCAAGAAGTTCTCCGATACGAAGTGTTGCCGTAAATGCAAGATGAAATGCTATTTTGAGCATTTTGTTATCACAGGCTTCCAATGCCTGCATAAGCATCTCTGCTGTCCAGATCTCACGCTCCTGCTTCTTTGCTTTTGGAACAGTTGCATCCACAGCCGGATTTTTTTCCATCATATCCCACTTTACCGCCTGGCGGAAACAGCTTCTTAACACCTTATGTATCTCATTTACTGTACTTTCCGTGATTGTTCCTGTCCCATCCGGATTCTTCGTACTCTTTACCGCCGGCATTTTAAGAAGATTCCTATAATACTTCTCCATAAAATGTGTATTGATACTTGCAAGCTTGGTATTCCATACTTCTTAATACTGTCCTGAATCTCCTGCATCTGGTTGTCGAGTATTACCTTAAACGGATGATTGTTGAATGGCACTAATCTCTCCATTTCAATTTCAATAACCTTTTCATCCTGTTCTCTAAGATCTGTTTTCTCTGTCAATTACATTTTCTCCTTTTCCCTGAACGCAAAAAATCGCTCAGACTAGATTCTTAATCTAATCTGAGCGACTCATCGTCAGGCCTTTTTATCCGGCAAGAATACCATATTTACATTCATTGACAACCTTAATTTCATGCTACACCATGGTTAGTTCCTCACGGTGCCTGAACCAATTTTTCCTTTCGGTGCCCGTTTGCCTTTTCCGGTGCCTGAAATTATAAAATTCATACGATTTCGGTGCTCACTGGCACCGTAAAATAGAAAAAGCAGCAATGAATTGTAGTCAAACATTGCTGCTTTTTTGACCTGTTCCCGGCGGGAATTGAACCCACAACTAGCGCTTAGGAGGCGCTTGTTATATCCATTTAACTACGAGAACATTTGTATATTACAAACAAATACTACCCTGCATCCAGATGTTTCCTTTGAAACGTCTGCCAACCATTGGCTCACCGATAAGGTCATTTTTGTTTATACACACGCTAAATATTATATCATTACATGACACTTTTATGCAATATATTTTTTCATTTGTAATGATATTTTTTTCTTCTGTGAACTCAATAATATCTCCCAGCACGCTGTACTGGTCACTTTCGATGCCATATGGCATGAAATATGTCGTTACGATTGAAAGAATATCCTCATTTTGGATTCTTCTTGTAATGGATGAGTATAAATCTATATCTTCCATTGTGAGGCTTTCCATAGCACTCTCATCGCCATCTCTGGCCTCTGCAATCAGCTGCTTTCTATCCTTTTTGTCTGAGTCAACTGTGTTTAATGTTTTAGCTTTTTTCTGTTTCATTGGCAACAAAATACAGCCATCAACTGACAGTCCTGAGAGCACTGCTCCCTTTGCCCTTACCTCTCTGTTTATGTATGACTTCTCTGACAGATAATCACACACATTCTGCAGATAAAATATAAGTGTTACGCCGAGATTAGGATCATCACATACACCTGCGTATGATTCCTTCTCGGAATGTTTTTCAATATCTATTATCTCATTTGTAGTCTTTTCACTTCCCATGAAATACGGATAGTAATAATCTATGTCAAAGCTATCATCGTCATTGTATATTCCTCTGACCGTAATTCCCATATTGGAAGCCACATCACATGACAGCTCGGCAAATTCATTGCCCTCGGAATCCTTTGTTACCTTTAGTTTTTCCGGCTTATCTATTATATTTTTAATTACCTCGTTTAACTGTTTCTTTGTTATATCTGAAAATCCTATTGCTCTGAGGAATTGGTGCATTACTTATTTCTCTTTTCTTTAAATTACCTGAAGAATTGAAATGTTTTTATCGAGCATGAGATTTAATCTGTTGTGCATCATCACTTTGCCGTTATTTTCATTCCCGAAAATCATGATAATTGGATTTTCCGGATCGACTGTCTGGGAAACTACCACTCCCTCTTCTTCGGCATTTGTCTTTACAGTCGTGCCTACAGGATATTTTGCTACTGATGAAAGCAGACACTTAATGATTTTATTGTCAAATTCTCCACCTTCATTTTCCTTTATCTTATTTATGGCATCCTGCACACAGATACGCTTACACTCCATGCCGCTTATCAGCGAATCAAACGCATCACATGCCTGTATTATTCTACATTCCAGTTCCTTATTCTTTTGCTTCATTGGGAAACCCGTGCCTGCCAAATTTTCATGATGTGATAAAACCATCTTCATTGATATTGGCGCTATCCAGCTTTCCTCATCCAATGCCGAATATCCCAAAATAGTATGCTTTTTGTACTCAAAAAGCTCCGCAGGATCTGCATTGGAAAAATCCCTGTTTTTATATCGTGTGACAATAAAACGCAGCCCTATGTCATGTAATAAACAGCCCACAGCTATGTTATACTTTCGCTTTTCATCCAGCTTTAGCTTTCTGGCAACAAGCACTGACAAAAGTGTCACCATAACGGTGTGCTCATATAAGTCCGAATTGCGCTCTTTTATGTCAACAATCACGTCATACGGCATATCATTTATATCATGGACAATATCATTAGCTATTATCTCAAACTCCTTTAAGGATTTCCCATCATGATATATATGACTTTCCATCAGTCTGCGCACTTTTTCCACATATTTGCTGAAAATAGCCGGGTCTACGATTGAATTCGGACTTTCGTAATTCTCATACGGATCCTCTACCATCACTGATTCTATCCCAAGTGACTCTATAAGTGGCACATAATCAGGCTTAAGCTTTGTGCCATTTGGTATTAAAATATCATTTTTCTCTGTTAGTATTGGTTCCGCAAGTACTTCACCGCCAACTAAGCTGCTGACTGCTTTTATCCTCATAAACTAAAACACCCCATTGTTATTTTTCTGCAGGCGTATTTGCCTCCTTGGCCATATTCAACGCTTCCTGCTCTTCATCTGCTAAAACAATAATGGAATTTCCGCCAACAATCTCCTTGATGTATGTATAACAGCCCTCACGACTGTGAACGGCATTGAGTACAAAGCCATCATCCTTTCCATTTAGCATGGCAAGTGAAAAGCTTAGCTTTCCGCCCATCTCATTAAATGCATCATACTTCACAAGTCCTACCTTCTGGTATGAACACTTCATGTTAGCAAATAATTCTTCTATATTCTTTTTGTTTAATGAGTTTGCTGCAACAAGTTCATCTACCTCGTCAAGTCTCTTGATAATTGTGTCCTCCAATGACTTTGCATTTTTTCCACTCATAAACACCTTGTATCTTTTTTTGAGCTTACCGACCTGCACCATATTTATGATTATGAGAATTAGCAGAATAATCACCACTCCCATCAATCCTAGTATAATGTAGTCAGAATCGAATCCTAAATATTCAGAAATCATTTTTTACTCCTATCTATATTGTCGTACATTTTGCATAAAATTTAAATAGTCTCTTTGTCTCATTTTCTGTATAAATTTATTATTTCTTTCATTAAATACACAAAATCTGAATACTATCTTATTTTTTTACTGTGTTTGAACCGAATTAAGCATGTTTACTATTCTATCCAGCTCATCATGAGAATAATATTCTATTTCTATCTTTCCGGAATTTTCATTCTTTCTGTTTATTAGAACTTTTGTTCCCATATTCTTTTTAAGCTTTTCCTCAAGATCCTTGTAGATTGCTTCCATCCGAGGATCAACCAGCTTTTCTGCCTTTGTCTTTTTTTTGTTCTTCTGCAATGACTTAACAAGCTTCTCTGTATCCCTTACGCTGAGCTTTTGGTCGAAAATCTGCTGTGCAACCACATACTGCTGATCCTGATTCTCTATTCCAAGCAGTGCTCGCGCATGGCCTGTAGTGAGCATCTCATCTATCACCATCTGCTGTACCTTTTCATTGAGCTTGAGTAAACGCATTGAATTGGTAACTGCAGTTCTGCTCTTTGATACTCTCTCTGCCACCTCATCCTGCTTCAGTTTAAACTCCTCAAGCAGACGTTTGTATGCCATCGCTTCCTCAATTGGATTTAAGTCCTCTCTCTGAATATTTTCTATAAGAGAGATTTCCATAATCTGCTGATCGGTTAATTTTTTAATTATAACAGGAACTTCCTTTAAACCTGCCAGCTTTGCTGCACGCCATCTGCGCTCGCCTGCGACGATTTCATAGTAATCATCTCTTTCCTGGCATAGTAGTGGCTGTAAAATGCCAAACTGCTTTATTGACTCTGATAATTCAATAAGTGCATCCTCATCAAATTTTTTTCTCGGCTGTTCTCTGTTAGGTTCTACTTTATTAATATCCATCATTACAGCATCCGCTGCATGATTACTCTTTGGTTTTACCGGTTTTGACACTTTGTCTGTAATTAATGAATCAAGTCCCTTGCCCAATCCTTTTTTTGCCGCCATACTATATTAAATATCCTTTCTCGCTATTATTTCCTTTGCCAGATTTCTGTAGCTTTCTGCTCCAGCCGATTTACTGTCATACATATTTATTGGAATACCATATGACGGAGCCTCCGCCAGTCTGATATTTCTTGGAATCATTGTATTGTAAATCTTTGTATCCAGATTTTCTTTTACTGTCTCTACAACCTGGTTTGACAGATTTGTCCTGACATCATACATGGTGAAAACCACTCCCTCAATCTGAAGCTCCGGATTAAGTCTCTCCTGCACCAGATTGATTGTATGGATTAGCTGACTAAGTCCCTCCAATGCATAATATTCACACTGAATAGGAACCAACACTGTATCTGCCGTTGTCATTGCATTGACTGTCAGCATGTTGAGTGACGGAGGACAATCAATAATAATAAAATCATAGTCCTCTTTTATGTAATCAACTGCACTCTTTAATATGTATTCCTTATCATTGATGCCCAAAAGCTCAATCTCAGCTCCGGCCAGATTTACATTAGATGGAATGACATATAAATTGTCCACTACGGTCTTTTCAATACTCTCTGCAATTGAACACTCATCAAGCATGAGATTATATACCGTGTTCTCCACTTCGTCCTTATTTACACCAAGGCCGCTTGTCATATTTCCCTGCGGATCCAAATCAATTGCCAGCACCTTTTTCTTTTTCTCAGCCAGACACGCTGCCAGATTGATAGAAGTAGTGGTCTTTCCAACCCCACCCTTCTGATTTGCAACTGCTATAATTCTTCCCATTATAAATCCTTTCGCAATTTACTTGATATTGTAAATTGAAATCTTACACACTTAAATTATTATATCACTCTTAAATGCATAATGCTATAAAATTCCACTATGTAAGCACATTATTTTTTTAATAATCGAAATAATTATTCATCCAATTCATTTTTTTTTGCAAAATACAACTATACATTCTTGCCCATTTCATATACTTTATTTAAAATATCATGCATACTTTTCACATCCCCTGTTTTTCTTGTGTCATACGCAAATATAATACCGCCCTCTTCACTTCCATTTTCTCCAAAGCATGAAATATACTGTCTGAAACACTTAATCATGGTTTGTACATTTATTTCTTTTCTTGTAGCTGCAGCACTTAATAAATAGAAAATCTTCTTATCCATACTATCTTCAATTGCAAAAGTTCTGTCAATCATTTTTTTCATCAAAGAAGGCCATGTGTAAAAATAAACCGGACATGCTAAAACAATTACATCTGCTTTATACATTTCATCATATATTTCATTCATATCATCGTCTTGAACACATTTTCCTCCATTTTGTTGGCAAATAGCACAACCACTACAATCTATTATTGTTTTATCCTTCAATACAATTTCCGTTACAGCATTATGATTTTCAATTGCTCCTTTGGCAAATATATCAGCCATTGTTGCAGTATTACCTTCTCCTCTCGGACTTCCTTTAATTATTAAAACATTTTTATTCATATAAATTATGTCACCTTTTATACCCTTTATTTAAATTTTTAATCAGATTAATTATTAAAACGTAGCTTTCTCGTATTCACTCATTATATCATTTAAATGTTTCACGTGAAACATTTATATTACGTTATTTTTAAATATGTAATGAAATTACGCTCACTAACAATTTTATATATCATTAGTTGTTCACTTTATAAATTATATAATATTAATTATGCACTATAAAATTTAATAACAGTAAATCATGCTCTATTATGCCATATAATATTTATATTACATCCACAACGTAAGGAATCCGGCATACATATATATTCCAATCGAGTCTACGCAGTAACTTAGAGTATGTTTGAAATCACTTCTATACATAGCAACGCTCGTACACGGATGTACGAGCGAGTCCATACTGAGCCACGATGGCGAATATGGACGGTTGCGTCCTATTGTCTCAGCCTATATGTGATTTCTTACATACTCTTGGTTACGGAGTAAAATGAGTGTGGAATGTATATGTATGGCGGATTCCGTGCTACTGCCAATAAACTATATCATATCACTAAATAATAGAAAAAAGAGGAATGTTTCACGTGAAACATTCCTCAAATAAAATCCTATAAGATCCTAATAAAATATATAACGTATATTACATAATCTGAATAATATTGTTACGAATTGCAAATACCGCAGCCTGTGTACGATCAGTAACCTCAAGCTTCTTAAAAATACTTGAAATATGATTCTTAACAGTTCTCTCACTAATCTTCATTTCCTTAGCAATATCTCTGTTAAACTTACCAACAGCCATCTCTTTAAGTACTTCCATCTCTCTCTTTGTAAGAGCATCAATCTTAAGCTCATCCTCATTCTTTTGAATCATCTTTGAATTGAGAGCCGGAATAAGACTAGGCTGGATGTAGGTCTCACCATCAGCTATAGTGAAAATAGCCTTTTTAAGCTCAGCAGACTCAGAATCCTTGAGTACATATCCATTGATTCCAATATCTACAGCCTTCATAAGATACTCTGTCTCATTGTGAACCGTAAGAACAAGCACCTTTACCTTAGACTTTCTGTCCTTTAAAGCTTTTAATACCTCAAGACCATTCATCTTTGGCATATTGATATCCAAAAGTAAAACATCAGGCCTGAAGGTCTTTAATTTATCAAGGCATTCCTCACCATTCTCTGCCTCAGCAATAACCTTGATATCACCGTCGAGCTCCAGCAGGTTTTTAAGTCCCTCTCTGATCATAGAATGATCATCTGTAATCATAATGTTAATAGCCATATTTAGTCCTCCTTATTTACAGGTATAATTACCTTAACTATACACCCCTCACCGGGTTTTGATGAAATAGATATTTTACCGGAAAGAAGATAAATTCTTTCCTTCATCATAGATAATCCAAAGCCTGAATTATCTTCTCTGGTAAACTCAGGAATAGCAGATGTGTCAAAACCATCTCCGTCATCCTTTATCGTCAAAGTAAGTGATTTTGGTTCATACTTTAGTGAAACATTGATTTCTTTGGCATGACCATGCTTGATAGAATTACTGCAGGCCTCCTGAATTACCCTGAGTAAGGTCAGTGACACGAGACTTTCTACCATATACTCATCACCGGATGTCTTGAAATTGCATCGTATATTATTTGAATTGCGAAGCTTATCAAGCGCACGCTCAACAGTAATGTTAAATCCAATATCATCAAATGACATAGGTCTTAAATTATAAATCATATTTCTAAGCTCATTGATAACATCCTTGAGTATCTTTCCCTGGGATGTGAGCTCGAGCCTGCATCTGATAGGGTCAACATCCATAAGCTTTAGACAAAGCTCTGTCTTGTGTGTGAGTGAAGTCAGACTCTGTACAGTGGAATCGTGCAGATCACGAGCAATACGCTGTCTCTCACTCTCCACCGTCTGTAAAATCACCCTCTTAAAAGCATCACTATCTTCTTCATTGATAACATCAGATATGGCCTCTGAAATCTCTACTTCATTAGTTGTCTCATCAGAATTATATACTCTGATTACACTGTTAATTTCATCAATCTTGCAATCAATATCAGAAATCTGTTTGTGTAATGCCTTTATCTGAGGCTCAATGAGCTTCTGCTCTTCCTTGAGTTCCTTTGCCTTGCTCTTATTATATGAATTGATCTCACGAGGAGTAAAAGCCTCAAAGCTTTCATCGGATTTTCCCTCAAGCATCTGGATAATCCTGATATTTTCTTTAAAATGATTCTCAGCGGCAGTAAGCTTTTCTATAAGCGCATACTTACTGTCATAAAATTCATCTCTTGTTTTCTCTAAATATTGTTTAACCATAATCACCGAACATTTGTTTGTACAATTGATTTATCTACTATATAATTATATATCATTTTTACTATATTTAAAAGCAATTATAAAAAATAATTGTATAAAACTTCTTTTTTGTTATAATATTATTATAAGAATACAAAATCAATATATCAAATTTTTCAGATAAAAACAAGGAGGTTGTAACATGAAAAAAAGTACAAAAAATCTGCTTTTCCTCACATCTGCAGTGATTGCAGGAATGCATATTTACAACAGAGTTGTTGACTCTAATGCCGAGAGAAAAAATGCCCTCAAAATAGACAATGGCCATTACTACAAATGGAAAGAGGGAAATATCTTCTATACTAAAATCGGAACCGGTGAGCCTATACTTTTAATACACGACACTGACTCCGGAGCATCCGGTGAGGAATGGACCAAAGTGGCTAAAAAGCTTGCAAAGCACAATACTGTATACACAATTGATTTGCTTGGATGTGGCCGCTCGGACAAGCCTTCCATCCAGTACACAAGCTACCTGTATGTCCAGATTATCACAGCCTTTGTGAATGATGTAATCGGAAAGCCGGTGAATGTAGCTGCCACTAATCTGTCAACAGCTCCTGTAATCATGGCAAATGCTCTTTCAAAGGATTTATTTAACAAAATAATACTTATAAACCCTGTATCATTACAGCAGCTTAGCTGCATACCTGACAAGAGCAGCAAATTCAAGCAGCGCATCATTAATCTGCCAATTTTGGGCACATTTATATACAATAAACTTATGAACCCTATCAAGGTAGATTTACTCTTCAGAAATAAGTTTATTTCAAGAAATCAGCTCATATCTGAAAAGATGAAAGACACATACTACGAGTCTGCCCATAAAGGACAAAGCAGAGGCAAATATCTTTACTCAAGTATTTTATCAAACTACATTAATACAAATATCGCACCTGCTCTCAAAAACCTGGACAAGGATGTATCAATTATAGCATCAACAGGAATAAAAAATAATATGGATGTTATCAACAATTACCATAAGCTAAACAGTAAATGCGACATCATCCATATTGCAAACGCGAAGCTTTATCCTCAGTTAGAGTTACCGGAGAAGACAGCTTCAATTATTAAAAAAATTATTACCAATTAGTTTTATACTTCAATCAAAAAACAAAGCACATGCTGTAATCATTCTTCAACAATTATAACAGTTTTTTTACAACGGTTTCTTTGAAGGCAGTCCGGCTTTTCTCGGATACTTGTTGCTCGTATTCATAACCTTATCAATTATGACAAACGAGCGATGATTATCCGAGTAGCCAAACTGCTCTATTCTATTCAGCTTTCCTCCCAACAGATAAATGGCCGACTTCGCATCTGCCACCTCGCTCTCGCACTCACCTGATTTATAAGATACAAAGCATCCGCCCATCTTCACAAACGGCAGACAGTATTCTGACAGAGTGGACAGATTTGCAACCGCTCTCGATACACAAATATCATAAGCCGCCCTGTGTTCCTTATCCCTGGCAAAGTCCTCTGCCCTGCCATGGACTGCCTCAATATCCTTAAGCTCAAGTGCTTCAATCACTTCATTTAAGAATCCAACTCTCTTATTAAGTGAATCTAATAACGTAATCTTAAGCTCTGGAAAAGCTATCTTAAGAGGAATACCTGGAAAGCCTGCACCGGTTCCGACATCAATGATACTTTTTTCCGCGTTTAAATCTAATGTGTGGCACAAAAACAAGCTATCCAGGAAGTGTTTTTCTATAACCTCATCGAAATCTGTGATGGCAGTAAGGTTCATAACCTTGTTTTTTTCGATAAGCATGTCATAATATAGCTCAAATTGCTCTAATTGTGAGTTATTTAATGTACATTTAATTTTTGATAATTCATCAGTGAAGTGTGTGAAATCATATTTCATATTTTATTCTCCATTATTATTGTTCATTGCTTGTATTATCTGGGTTTAACCTAGAAAATAAATCAGGATTTGAGAATTTTAACTGTTCCAGAAACACGAGTAAAACCGATATATCAGCCGGTGTTACACCTGAAATTCTGGATGCCTGACCTATACTGAGCGGCTGAAATTCATTCAGCTTCTGCTGTGCTTCAATTCTAAGCCCCGAAATAGTATTATAATCAAAATCAGTAGGTAACAGTTTTTTCTCAAGCTTCTTAAAATGAGAAACCTGCTTAATCTGTCTTGAAATATATCCTGCGTACTTGATAAGAATATTAATCTGTTCTCTTGTGTCATTAGAGAGCTTAGGTCTGTCAGGATCTATCGGAGCGAGCTTGTCATAATCCAGCTCCGGTCTTCTTATAAGCTCCTCAAGTGTAGTTCCGTTGCTCAGCTCTATACTGTTATATTTCTTTAGAATCTCCTGTACATCAGCCCTTGCGCCGATATTTACATGTGATACTCTCTCTATTTCCTTATCAATAAGCTCTTTCTTTTTACATACATAGTCATATCTTTCCTTTGAAATCAGACCAACCTCGTATCCCTTCTCGGTGAGACGCAAATCTGCATTGTCCTGTCTTAAAAGGAGACGATATTCCGCTCTTGAAGTCATCATGCGGTAAGGTTCTCTATTTTTCTTAGTGACCAGATCATCTATCAATACACCTATATATGCTTCCGACCTGTCAAGTATCAGTGGCTTTTTGCCAAGTATCTTCATGGCTGCATTGATGCCTGCGATAAGTCCCTGACAGGCTGCCTCCTCATATCCTGACGAGCCGTTGAACTGTCCGCCGCTGAACAGACCGTGTATTTTCTTAAATTCCAGAGATGCATAGAGCTGATTTGCATTGATACAGTCGTACTCTATGGCATAGGCATCTCTTACAATCTTTACATTTTCAAGTCCCGGAAGGGTGCGGTACATCTCATACTGCACATCCTCAGGCATAGAAGATGACATGCCTCCGACATACATCTCGTTTGTGTTTAATCCCTCCGGCTCAATAAATATCTGATGTCTTTCCTTTTCAGCAAACTTGACCACCTTATCCTCTATTGAAGGACAATACCTCGGACCTGTTCCCTCTATGATACCTGCATAAATCGGTGAACGGTCGAGATTGTTTCTGATAATCTCATGAGTCTTACTATTCGTATATGTAAGCCAGCATGAAACCTGGTCAATCTGCACGCTTTCAGGATCAGTGGTAAATGAAAAAGGCACTACCCTCTCGTCACCGAACTGCTCCTCCATCTTGGAAAAATCAAGACTCCTCTTATCTACACGCGCAGGAGTTCCTGTTTTGAATCTGCGCATCTCAATTCCGTGATCTATGAGCGACTGTGTCAGATGGTTTGCTGCAAGAAGTCCGTTCGGACCTGTATGTGTGATCATCTCGCCTGTTAAGCATCTGGCTCTTAAATATGTACCTGTACACAGCACAATCGCCTTACAATGGTATAAAGCACCCGAAGTGGTTTTTGCACCGACTATATTGTTATCCTCATCGGTAACAATCTCAGAAACCTCACCCTGTCTGATGGTCAGATGGTCAGTATTCTGAAGAGTTTTTCTCATTTCCATACTATATTCCGCTTTATCTGCCTGCGCGCGGAGAGAATGAACAGCCGGTCCCTTTGATTTATTTAACATCTTTGACTGGATAAAGGTCTTGTCTATGTTTTTTCCCATCTCACCGCCAAGAGCATCTATCTCCCTGACAAGATGTCCCTTTGAACTTCCACCGATATTAGGATTACATGGCATGAGCGCTATACTGTCCACGCTTACCGTAAAAACAATAGTCTCAAGCCCAAGTCTGGCACACGCAAGTGCTGCCTCACAGCCCGCATGTCCTGCACCAACTACAACTACATCATAATTTTCTTCAACAAACTTACTGCACATAACTGCCTACTTTCCCATACAAAATTTACTGAATATCTCATCCATCAGATCATCCTCAACCGATTCTCCGATTATGAGTCCGAGCGACTCATATGCACTCATCAAATCAATCGAATAAAAATCCTCCGGCATGTCATCATCTATACTGTTCATAACAAGCTTAAGACTTTCCTTAGCATCTGACAATAGTTTTTTGTGCCTGATATTTGTGATATAAATCTCATCATTGAATGAGACCTGTCCATCAAAAAACATTTCCTTTATTGTATCAGAAAGCTCATCTATTCCCAAGCTTTCCTTCGCAGAAATCGAAATAACCGTTTTATCCACAAGCTTTTTAATATCATCTGCCGACACCTTTGATGCCAGATCCGACTTATTTAGTAAAATAACTGCCTTTTTATCTTTAATGAAATTGATAATATCATAATCATTATCATCAAGTGCCACTGATGAATCAACCACATATATGATTAAATCGGCTTCATCTGCATGCTCCATAGCCTTTTTCACACCAATTTTTTCAACAACATCCTCAGTGCTTCTGATTCCTGCAGTGTCAACGAGATTTAAAGTGATTCCACCAATATTAATCTGCTCCTCAAGCACATCTCTCGTGGTTCCAGCTATATCCGTGACAATTGCTCTGTCACTTCCGACAAGCACATTTAAAAGAGATGACTTTCCGGCATTTGGCTTTCCAATGATTACTGTGTTTATTCCTTCCTTCAGAATCCTGCCATTATCCGAGGTTTTTAACAGACCATCTATCTCCGTATACTCGTTATCCACAATCGCACGTAGTTTTTGTGGATAACCATCCAGAGAAATGTGTTCAGGGTCGTCAAGTGCCGACTCAATAAATGCAATCTCATGCAAAAGCTGCTCTCTTATCTGTCTGATGCTTCCAAGCACGGCTCCATTAAGCTGACTTAAGGAGCTTTTGAGCGCAAAATCATTTTTTGAATTAATTACATCTATGACAGATTCTGCCTGGGATAAATCAATCCTGCCGTTTAAAAAGGCTCTCTTTGTAAACTCTCCCGGCTCTGCAGGTCTTGCTCCGTTTTTTATTACCGCTTCAAGCACTCTCTTCATCACATACACACCACCGTGGCAGTCTATCTCCACAGTATCCTCCCTCGTGTATGTATTGGGCGCTTTCATCAAAAGCACCATAACCTCATCTATTTTCTCATCGCTGTCATATATAAAACCATAATGAATAGTGTGTGACTGACAGGCGCTTATTTTCGTTTTATTATTCTTGCTTCTATAAATCCTGTCTATTACCGAAAGTGCATCATCTCCGCTTATCCTTATAATTCCGATTCCGGACGGAGACATAGCTGTGGCAATAGCTGCTATTGTATCATTTTGCATATAAAATTCCTCAAAAATCCTAATATAATATGTATTTAAAAAGGATACCTGAAACCAGATACCCTTTTAATAAATTATTATCTATTATTTCTTAAGTGTCACAACAACATGTCTGTAAGGCTCATCACCCTCGCTGTGTGTTTCAACAAATCTGTCATTCTGAAGTGCAGAATGAATCACTCTTCTCTCAAAAGGATTCATCGGCTCAAGAGAAACAGGTCTCTTTGTACGCTTAACCTTGAATGAAATATTCTTGGCAAGGTTCTCAAGTGTCTCTCTTCTTCTCTTTCTGTAATCCTCAGTATCAATCTTTACTCTGTAGTAATTCTCAGACTGCTTATTGATAGCAAGATTTGTAAGGTACTGGAGTGAATCGAGAGTCTGACCTCTCTTGCCGATTAAAACGCCCATCTCAGGTCCATTAAGCTCAACATCAACATTTCTGTTGTCCTCATCCACTTTGATATCAATAGTAACCTCAAGCTTCATTGCCTTAAACACACTGTCAAGGAATTCACGAATCTCATCCTCAACACTTGCCTCGGCCTTTTTAACCTTGATGACAGCATCACGGCTGCCAATTCCAAGGAAACCATTGCTTCCCTTATCAATTACCTCATACTCGAGCTTGTCGCTTGTTGTTCCAAGTTTAATAGATGCCTCTGTCAAAGCATCGTCAATTGTTTTTGCAGATACTTCAATGTATTCCACTATTTTCTCCCCCTATTTACGTGAATTACGTTCATTAAACTCTTTAACCATATTAGCCTTTGAAGCAAGTGAGCCAGCCTTTGCATTAGCCTTGTACTCAGCGGCCTTTGCAAGCTTCTCCTCTGTGTCTGCTGATGCAGATACGTTTGCCTTGCTGTCAATTGACTTTGTCTTAATCTGAGCTGCCTTCTTTATATAATCCTCAGACAGTCCCATTTTTTCTCTCTTCTTCTTTGCCTTTTCCTCGTTCTTTGCCATAACAGCCTCAAGATCAAGATTCTCGATATGTCTGTTGACGAAGAACTGCTGGATACCTCTTACAAGTGCTGAGCAGATCCAGTAAATACCAAGACCTACAGGAACAGTGAAGCAGAAAAATAATGATATAAGTGGCATCATGAGATTCATCATCTTCATCTGGCTTGCCATCTGGTCATTGCCGTTTGTAGCCTGTGGCATGAGCTTGATATTGAGCATCTGTGTCAGATATGACAGTACCGGAATAAGCAGTGCAAGTATTACAAAAAGTAACCACTTATCAGGCTTGTCCGTAAAGTTGCTTTTTATGATATACCAAGGTGTATCTGAGATATTCAGTCCCAAAAAGTAATTGAAATGCAGTAACGCATCATGTGTCTTCTCAACTGCGCTCTGGATACCATCAAAAAACTTACCGTCCATAAGAGCATCCCAGCCCTTTGAAGGAAGCTTATAAAGGATATCAATGATATAATTGCTTAAAGTATCACCACTTGCATCGGCAAGCTTTGAAGCCGCATTTGAAGCGTTAAGACCGCTTGATGTGACAACATTATACTTTTCCATCAGACTTACAAGTGTATCCTGATATCCGCTTGTCTGCTGAATAGAATCAACAAGCCCTGTAAAAGAACCCTTAACTCCGCTCAGATATGCAGGAATATTGTAAAATACACGGTACAGTGCAAACAGAATAGGCATCTGTATAAGCATCTGCACACAGCTTCCCATCGGAGAAATACCGTACTTCTGGTATAAAAGCTGTGTTTCCTCCTGCATGGCCATCATTGAAGCCTGATCCTTTTTGTCTTTATATTTAGCCTGGATAGCCTGCATCTCAGGCTGCATTTTCTGTGATAGCTTAGAAAACTTCTGCTGCTTAATAGTCAGTGGCAACAGACACATATAAATTATAATCGTAATAATTACGATACTGAGTACAACGCTCTCAACTCTTCCGCCTGTGATATCAGATATACCGCTGTATATCCAATCCATCAGCATACCGAGAAGCTTGGCAATTGGTCCAAGAATAGAGCCTGGATATGCGGTTAATAAAATGTCCGACATAAAAACCTCCATTGCTGCTATGGAACCGGATCATACCCACCCTTTGAAAAAGGATTACATCTCAATATCCTCCATGCCGCAAGCAGACCACCCTTTATGGCACCGTACTTTTGCACAGCCTGCAAACCATACTCAGAGCAGGTCGGACAATATGGGCATTTCGTTGATTTCATCGGGGAAATATACTTCCTATAAAATTTAATCAAAAATATCAAGATACTTTTCAAAACGATTCCATCTTCTTTTTCATTATTCAAATATTTTGTTTCTTAATAATCCTGTGAAGACCTCCAAGATGTAAAACAGCACTTTCTATTTCCTTGTAACCCACATGCCGTGCCGCAACTCTTGCGATGACTACGATGTCCAAACCACTATCGAACATGTCCTCATGTAGTCTGTAGCTCTCTCTCACGAGACGAGTAATATGATGTCTAATAACACTATTTCCAACTTTTTTGCTAACTGATATACCTATGCGATTATTTTCTGTGTTATTTTTCAGAACATACATAACGAGGTACCTGTTAGCAAATGATACACCGTTATTATATACATTCTGAAAATCCTTGTTTTTTTTCAACGAATCTGAAAATTTCATTTGACGCTGTCCTTCTAAAAACAATCAAAAATGAAGAAAAGACCACAAAAATTGTGGCCTATGCTGATAATTTTTTTCTTCCTTTTAATCTTCTGGCTGCGATTACTTTTCTTCCGCCAGCAGTTTTCATTCTCTGTCTGAATCCATGAACTTTTGCTCTCTGTCTCTTCTTAGGTTGGAATGTCATCTTCATATATATCCACCTCCTTTACGTTAAAAAACATCGGTATAATTATAACAAAAATTCCTGTTGTGTCAAGGATTTTCTCAATTTTCTTTAAATTTCTACATATATTTTTTCACCGGTTTACATTCCACAACAAAAATGTGGAAAACGAGTTTCTTCTATATATAATAATTCTTGATAACCGTCTATATTTAGATATAAACCGCATGCTGCGACCAACATATTGTGGAAAGTTATCAAGATATCAAAAAGTTATCCACAATATGTGAATAACATGTTGGTAACTTTGTATAATTGTGGTTAATAAATGTGAATAAAGTATTTTTGTCAATCTTTTTACATTGCTTAAATGCCAAAAATAGTGTACTATATAGTATGTATGGGATTGTGGAGAACATTCCCATAATATACTCTTTATATGTTAAATAATGGAGAACTTTGATGGATAAAGTAATGGAAAAGTGGAATGAAATACTACAGATGGTCAAGGACGAGCATGGTCTGACAGACGTTTCCTTTAATACGTGGATAAAACCGCTTGAGGTGTTCGCAATAGACGGCAATACACTGTATATTCTCGTTCCGTCTGAGCAGATGGGGCTCAGCTATATCAACAAGAAATATTATCTTCCTCTTAAGGTAGCTATAGGTGAGGTGACAGGTATCGAGTATGATATCCAGTTTATTCTGCCGGATCAGGCTCAGAGCCTTAAGTTTAAAAACAACGATACCACGCAGCTTGAGCCGCAGGCTCCTGTAAAGGGGGATCACTCGAACCTAAACCCTAACTATACCTTCGACACCTTTGTCGTAGGTAACAATAACAGGTTTGCCCACTCTGCTTCCCTTGCAGTGGCAGAAAGCCCGGGTGAAGCATACAATCCGCTGTATATATATGGTGGTCCGGGACTTGGCAAGACTCACCTTATGCATTCAATAGGTCATTTCATCATTGACCAGAATCCTGATACCAAGGTGCTTTACGTTACTTCCGAGGAGTTTACCAACGAGGTTATCGAGTCTATCCGTAACGGTAATTCCTCCGCCATGACAAAGTTCCGTGACAAATACAGGACTGTAGATGTGCTCATGATTGATGATATCCAGTTCATCATAGGAAAGGAAAGTACCCAGGAGGAGTTTTTCCACACCTTCAACACACTGCAGACACAGGGCAAGCAGATTATCCTTACCTCTGATAAGCCGCCTAAGGAGATGGAGACTCTCGAGGAGCGCATCCGCTCACGTTTCGAGTGGGGACTGATGGCTGATATCGGTACTCCTGACTATGAGACGAGGATGGCTATCCTCCGTAAAAAGGCTGAGACTGACAATTTTGATATAGATGATGATATCTTAAACTACATTGCTTCAAACATCAGCTCCAATATCCGTGAGCTTGAGGGGGCCTTAAACAAGCTTTTAGCCTTCCACAATCTAGAGCATACTCACATCACTATGGATATCGCAGAGAGAGAGCTTTCCAATATCATCACACCGGACAAGCCTAGGGAAATCACTGCACAGCTCATCATCGAGGTCGTTTCGGAGCATTTCCATATCTCTGTTGACCAGATGATTTCAAAGACCAGAAGCAGCGAGATTGCACGTCCAAGGCAGATTGCCATGTACCTCTGCAAGACCATGACCTCAGATTCACTTGACGTGATCGGCCAGCTTTTGGGTGGCAGAGACCACTCTACTATCATCCACGGTATAAAGAAGGTCACAAAGGATTACGAGGAAAATGACAGTACACGTACTCTCATAGAAACTATCAAGAAAAAGATTAATCCAAATTAGTTTCTACCTATTTATATATGTGCTCATTTGCATGTTAATAATTTGGTTATAACCTTGCTTTTATTTCCACATGAGCATGTTAATGACAGGTTGAAGGAAAGTGAATAAAAAGTTATCAATTTTTATCATTTTTACTTCAACAGGCTTTTAAGCAAGTTATCAAGCCGCTTAAAGCTTGTCTTTAAAGGCTTTGAAGGGGTTTTGAACTTTTTAACAGCCCCTAAGAAGAAGATTACGAATATCTTTTAAATATTTATATATACGCGCAGGAAGGAGTTTTTCTAAATGAAACTTATTTGTTCAAAAGCAAATTTACTGAAAGGTGTTAATATCGTATCGAAGGCAGTACCTACACGTACTACCATGGCAATTCTCGAGTGTATACTGATTGATGCATCTGCAAACGAGATTAAGCTTATGGCCAACGATATGGAGCTTGGAATCGAAACAATCATAGACGGAACTATTGAAGAGAGAGGAGTTATCGCTCTTGATGCCAAGATTTTTTCAGAAATAGTGAGAAAGCTTCCTGACAGTGACGTAACAATAGAGACAGATGCTTCCTTCAAGACCGTCATATCTTGTGAGAAGGCTAAGTTCAATATCATCGGAAAATCAGGTGATGATTTCTCTTACATACCATATGTTGAGAGAAATGAGTCTATTGTACTCTCACAGTTTACCCTTAAGGAGGTTATCAGACAGACTATTTTCTCAATTGCCGACAATGACAACAATAAGCTGATGACAGGTGAGCTTTTTGAGATTGAGGAAAATAAGCTTCGTGTTGTTTCACTTGACGGACACAGAATTTCTATCAGATATATCGAGATGAAAAATCACTATGACAGCAAGAAGGTTGTTGTACCTGGCAAGACTCTGCAGGAAATAAGCAAGATTATTCCGGGTTCAGCGGATGAGGATGTTGTTATATACATCACTAACAATCATATTGTTTTTGAGTTTGAAGAGACTACCGTTGTATCCCGCCTCATAGAGGGTGAGTACTTTAAGATTGACCAGATGCTTTCATCTGACTACGACACAAAGGTTCGCATCAATAAGCGTGAGCTTCTTGACTGTATCGACCGTGCTACTCTTCTTGTCAAGGAGGGAGATAAGAAGCCTATTATCATGAATATCACAGATGGTAATATGGAGCTTCGCATCAATTCATTTATCGGTTCCATGAATGAGGATATCGATATCGACAAAGACGGAAAAGATATTATGATAGGCTTTAATCCTAAGTTCTTCATAGATGCACTTCGTGTTATTGATGAGGAGGAGGTTAATTTATACATGGTCAATCCAAAGGCACCATGTTTCATTAAGGACGATGAGGGCAAGTTTATTTACCTCATTCTTCCGGTAAATTTTAATACAGCAGCAAACTAGGAGATTTTATGAAACAGATTTCTATAAGAGAACAGGATGAGTTCATTAAGCTGGGACAGGCTCTTAAAAAGGCCGACCTTGTGAGCTCGGGAGTTGAGGCAAAAATTGTTATTCAGGATGGTCAGGTGACTGTAAACGGTGAGACTGAGCTTCAGAGAGGAAAAAAGCTTCACGACGGAGATGTTTTCTCATATGACGGCGAAACAGTTAAGGTTGTTAAATAATGATTATTAAGTCAATCCAACTGAGTAATTTCAGAAATTACGAAAAACTGGATATCAGCTTTGACAGTGAAACCAACATAATCTACGGCGATAATGCCCAGGGCAAGACCAATATACTTGAGGCTGCATATTTAAGCGGCACTACAAAGTCGCACAAGGGCAGCAAGGACAAGGAAATGATCAGGTTTGGCGAGGATGAGGCACATATCAGGACAATTGTCGAAAAAAACGACAAGGAATACCGGATTGACATGCATCTGCGTAAAAACGGTGCAAAGGGTGTGGCCATCAATAAAATGCCAATAAAAAAGGCGAGTGAGCTGTTTGGCATTTTGAATATTGTGTTTTTCTCGCCGGAGGACCTTAATATCATCAAAAACGGTCCTGCCGAGAGGCGCAGATTTATAGATTTGGAGCTCTGCCAGCTTGATAAAATATATCTGTCTAACCTGAGTAAGTATAATAAGACATTGGTTCAGAGAAACAGACTGTTAAAGGATATAGCTCACAGACCTGATTTGATTGATACACTTCAGGTGTGGGATATGCAGCTTCTTGAGTATGGCAGGCATGTTATAAAAAAGCGGCGCGAGTTTGTTAATGAGCTAAATGAGATAATACAGGACATTCACAGCAATATTTCAGGAGGCAGGGAGCAGCTTATACTCAAATATGAGCCAAACATTGATGATATTTTTTTCGAGGACGAGCTGCTTAAGGCAAGAAGCAGGGATTTGAAGCTGTGCCAGACAACTGTCGGACCTCACAGGGACGATATGCTTTTTTCGGTGGACGGTGTGGATATCAGAAAATACGGCTCTCAGGGTCAGCAGAGGACATCTGCTCTCTCGCTCAAGCTTTCTGAGATTAGTCTTGTGAAGAAAAATATAAACAGCACTCCCGTGCTTTTACTGGATGATGTGCTTTCGGAGCTGGATGGCAACAGGCAGAATTATCTGCTCAACAGCTTAAGTGATACACAGACCATTATCACTTGTACGGGACTTGATGAATTTGTAAAAAATAGATTTCAGGTGGACAAGGTCTTTCATGTCGTGAAGGGCCAGGTGGAGGTTATTGATGAGTAAAGAAATACAGCAGAACAATCAGGAATACGGAGCTGACCAGATTCAGATACTTGAGGGTCTTGAGGCGGTCAGAAAAAGACCGGGTATGTATATCGGCAGTACGTCTTCGAGAGGACTTCATCATCTGGTTTACGAGATAGTGGACAATGCAGTTGATGAGGCCTTAGCCGGTTATTGTAAAAATATCGAGGTCACGATCGAGGAGGACAATTCCATAACAGTACAGGATGATGGACGAGGAATCCCGGTCGGAACCAATCATAAAGCAAAAAAATCAGCACTTGAGGTCGTTTTTACAGTGCTTCACGCAGGTGGTAAATTCGGTGGTGGAGGCTACAAGGTATCAGGCGGTCTGCACGGAGTTGGTGCATCTGTAGTAAATGCTCTTTCCACATGGCTTACAGTTGAGGTATACAAGGACGGAAATATTTACAGACAAAGCTACAAGCGCGGCAAGACCGACGATACTGTAAAGATTGTTGGACAGTGTGACGAGTCGCTTCACGGTACAAAGGTGCATTTCCTGCCGGATCCGGAGATTTTTGAGGAGACAGTGTATGATTACGATACCTTAAAGCAGCGTCTCAGAGAGACAGCCTTCCTCACAAAGGGACTTAAGATTACTTTAAAGGACGTGCGTGAGAACAGCCATCACAATCATGTATTCCACTATGAGGGAGGAATCAAGGAGTTCGTCGAGTACCTTAACCGCGGCAAGGAGGCTCTCTATGATGAGGTCATCTACTGCGAGGGAACACAAAACGGTGTTTATGTTGAGGTTGCATTGCAGCACAATGATTCGTTTAACGATTCAACCTTCAGCTTCGTAAACAACGTAATCACACCTGAGGGAGGTACTCATCTTGCAGGCTTTAGAAATGCCCTGACAAAGACCTTCAACGCCTATGCGCGTGAGAAAAAGATACTTAAGGATTCAGATCCTGCCCTGACAGGTGATGATATCCGTGAGGGACTTACCGCAATCATCAGTATCAAGATTGAGGAGCCTCAGTTCGAGGGACAGACAAAGCAGAAGCTTGGAAACAGTGAGGCCAGAGGAGCCGTAGATGCTGTTGTATCGGAAAAGCTCACATATTTCCTCGAGCAGAATCCTGACGTAGCCAAAAATATCTGTGAGAAATCACTTTTAGCACAGAGAGCCAGAGAGGCAGCAAGAAAAGCAAGGGATCTGACAAGAAGAAAGACATCTCTCGACGGAGGTACTCTGCCGGGCAAGCTTGCTGACTGCTCAGACAAGGATCCGAAAAACTGCGAAATTTTCATAGTCGAGGGAGATTCAGCCGGCGGCTCTGCAAAGACAGCAAGAAGTCGTGCTACACAGGCAATTTTACCTCTGCGAGGAAAGATACTGAATGTTGAAAAGGCAAGACTTGACCGTATATATGACAATGCAGAAATCAGAGCCATGATTACAGCATTCGGAACAGGAATCCATGAGGATTTTGATATAACAAAGCTGCGTTACGACAAGATAATCATCATGACCGATGCCGATGTAGACGGTGCCCACATCGCTACTCTCATGCTCACCTTCCTCTACAGATTCATGCCGGATCTGATCAAGGAGGGACATGTATACCTTGCCACACCGCCACTTTACAAGGTGGAGAAAAACAAGGGTGTATGGTATGCCTACGATGATGATGAGCTCAAGCAGATTTTAAATGACATAGGTCGTGACAATAATAACAAGATACAGCGATACAAGGGACTTGGCGAGATGGATGCGGATCAGCTCTGGGAGACAACAATGGATCCTGAGCACAGAATTTTGAAGCAGGTCATGATAGACGGAGAAAATTCATCTGAGCTTGATGTGACATTTACCACACTGATGGGTGATAAGGTAGAGCCAAGAAAAGAATTTATTGAAGCTAATGCCAAGTATGTAACCAATCTTGACATCTAGCAGGGAGGAGTAATTTAAGTGGACGACAAAATTTTTGACCAGATACAGCAGGTCGATTTGAAAAAAACAATGGAGAGCTCCTACATAGATTACGCGATGAGCGTTATTGCAAGCCGTGCCCTCCCTGATGTCAGGGACGGATTAAAGCCTGTTCAGAGGCGAGTACTCTACTCTATGGTCGAGCTCGGAAATACACCTGACAAGCCACACAGAAAATGTGCGCGTATTGTCGGTGATACAATGGGTAAATACCACCCACACGGAGACAGCTCAATCTATGGAGCACTCGTAAATATGGCACAGGACTGGTCTATGAGATATACGCTCGTTGACGGTCATGGAAACTTTGGTTCAGTCGATGGAGACGGAGCCGCCGCCATGCGATACACAGAGGCAAGACTCTCAAAGATTTCTCTTGAATTAATCAAGGATATCGGCAAAAATACAGTAGATTTTGAGCCAAACTTTGATGAGACAGAAAAAGAGCCGACAGTGCTTCCATCAAGATATCCAAACCTTTTAGTCAACGGAACAACAGGAATCGCGGTAGGTATGGCAACCAATATCCCGCCTCACAATCTGCGTGAAGTGGTCAATGCCGTAGTGCGCCTTATTGACAACGATATTGAGGACAAAGAAACCACAATCGATGAGCTTATCGATGTGGTAAAGGGCCCGGATTTTCCTACAGGCGGCATAATTCTCGGAACAAGCGGCATCAAAGAGGCATACAGAACAGGCCGCGGCAAAATAAGAGTCCGCGCTGTCACCAACATCGAGCCAATGGAAAACGGCAAAAACAGAATTGTAGTGACAGAACTGCCATACAACGTAAACAAAGCGCGTCTTATTGAAAAAATAGCCGAGCTTCATAAGGACAAAAAGATAGATGGAATAACAGACCTCCGCGACGAGACAAGCCGCGAGGGAATGAGAATTGTAGTAGAGCTGCGCCGTGATGTGAATCCAAGTGTGGTTTTAAATCTGCTTTTCAAGCATACACAGCTTCAGGATACGTTTGGAGTAATAAACCTTGCACTCGTAAACGGAGAGCCGAAGGTATTAAATCTATACGATCTGCTCAACTACTATCTCATCCACCAGAAGGATGTAGTTACCAGACGTACAAAGTTTGATCTCGACAAGGCAGAGGCCAGAGCACATATTGTAGAGGGTCTCATTATTGCCCAGGACAATATAGACGAGGTAATAAGCATTATCCGCTCAAGCCAGACCACACAGCAGGCAAAGACCAGATTGATGGAGAGATTTGGTCTGTCAGATGAGCAGTCACAGGCAATTGTCGATATGCGTCTTAGGGCTCTGACAGGTCTGGAAAGAGAAAAGCTCGAGGCTGAGTATAAGGAGCTCATGGCTCAGATTGCGCAGTTAAAGGCTATTCTTGCCGATGAGAAAAAGCTTCTTGGAGTAATCAGGGAGGAAATCATCGCAATTGCAGACAAATACGGCGACGACAGAAAGACAGAGATAGGCTATGACGAGTATGATATGTCTATGGAGGATCTCATTCCTGAGACAAACACAGTCATAACAATGACAAAGGTAGGCTACATAAAGCGCATGAGCACTGACAATTTCAAGGCTCAGCACCGCGGTGGCAAGGGAATAAAGGGAATGGAGACAATCGAGGATGATTATATCGTCGAGATGCTCATGACCACATCACACCACTACCTGATGTTTTTCACAAATACAGGAAGAGTATACAGAATCAAGGCATATGAGATACCGGAGGCAAGCCGTACATCAAGAGGCACAGCCATCATCAATCTCATACCGCTTCAGCCTGACGAGAAAATAACAGCCATGATTCCAATCAAAGAATACGAGGATGACAAGTATCTGTTCATGGCTACAAGAAACGGAATAGTCAAGAAAACACCGATAAAGGATTATGAGAATATCCGAAAGAACGGACTTGCGGCAATCAATCTGCGCGAGGACGACAGACTCATAGAGGTCAAGGTCACAGACAATTCAGAGGATATTTTACTCTTCACCAGATTTGGACAGTGTATCAGATTCAAGGAGACAGATGTGCGCTCAACAGGCCGTACAACCATGGGTGTTATCGGAATGAATCTCGCACCAAATGATGTGATAATCGCAATGCAGACAGCATCAATGGGCGAGGCAGTGCTTTTAGTATCATCAAACGGACTTGGAAAACGTACACGAATTGACGAATTTACCACACAAAACCGTGGCGGTAAGGGTGTGAAATGCTACAAGATTACAGAAAAATCAGGCAATCTCGTAGGAGTCAAATCAGTGGAAAATGATGACGAGCTCATGCTTATCACAACAGAGGGCATTATCATCAGAATCCAGGTAAGCGATGTAACAGTACTTGGACGAATCACAACAGGTGTCAAGCTCATCAACCTGAAGGAAGGTGTGAGCGTAGCCAGCATCGCAAAGGTAGTAGAGGATAAGACTCTTATGCCACCGGAGGATGAAAAAGCAGAGACTGACGACTCAGAAAACGGTGACGAAGAATCAGCAGAGAATGATAATTCACAGACCGAAGCTATGGAAAATAATACAGAAGCATAACTAAATTAATAAAAGCAGGGTCATAAGATCCTGCTTTTTGCAAATATGAGTGGGTTTATACTATTCGAGCCAGATTGAGAACAAGAAAATCTGTTGCTTACATGCAAGCATGATGCATTATATTTTCGTTCTCAGTGATTCTGAATGGTAACAAATAAACATAATCCGTAAAAATATATATGCTTATCCACAAAAATATAAAAATTGATATTGAATTGTGGATAAACGCTGCCGGAATTTAAAATCAGGTGTATAGAGTGGTAAAGAACAAGTATTTATTCATAAGCACTGAAAAATTAGCTGCATAGAAGTGGAGCTAAACAAAGTGTAGACTAAGCAAGAGTATCGTGTATTTTTGAAAATATGAGTGGGATGATTATGAATAGTTAAGGATACGATATAATTATTAAAGTCATTAATACAGAGAATAAAAAGAGAGGAAAAGAAATGATCAGGGAAATAAACGTTTCAGAGATAACAGCGACAATAAAGGAAATGTGCATACAGGCAAATCATTTTCTTTCGCCGGACATGGACAAGGCACTAAAAGCTGCAACAGCAAATGAAGAATCACCTTTAGGTAAAAAAATATTAAATCAGCTTCAGGAAAACCTAAAAATAGCAGGCGAGGACATGATACCTATATGTCAGGATACCGGAATGGCAGTTTTTTTCATAGAAATAGGCCAGGATGTCCATTTTACGGGAGGCGTATTGGAGGATGCCATAAATGAAGGAGTCAGAGAAGGCTACACAGACGGCTATCTGCGAAAATCAGTGGTAAAGGATCCACTCATCAGAGAAAATACAAAGGACAACACACCTGCAGTCATCCATTACTCAATAGTTCCGGGCGACAAGGTCAAAATAACCTTTGCACCAAAGGGCTTTGGAAGTGAAAATATGAGCCGTGTGTTTATGTTGAAGCCGGCAGATGGTATAGAGGGAGTAAAAAACGCAATTCTGACAGCAGTTTCAGATGCTGGACCAAACGCATGTCCACCTATGGTTGTCGGTGTCGGAGTAGGCGGTACCTTTGAAAAATGTGCAATAATGGCAAAAAAGGCGCTGACAAGAGAAGCAGGCACACATTCAGACATAGAGTATGTGGCAGAGCTTGAAAAAGAGATGCTTGAAAAAATAAACAAGCTTGGTATAGGACCGGGAGGACTCGGCGGAAGCACTACTGCCCTTGCAGTAAACATAAATACATATCCGACCCACATTGCAGGACTTCCGGTTGCGGTAAATATATGCTGTCATGTAAACCGCCATATAGTGAAGGAATTGTAATTAACCGCTATCGTTATGGGTTATAATGAGTCGTGAACGGTAATTAAAAAAATTGTAATTGTTACAGGTTACACTGAAATGTGAACGTTAATTAAAAAACTATAATTGTTACAGGTTATAATGAACTGAAAAAATAAAAGAATCAGGAGAAAAAAATGGAAAAACATATAACAACTCCAATTACACAGGAAATAACAAAAGACCTGAAATCAGGAGACTATGTATATATAACAGGTGAAATATATGTGGCAAGAGATGCTGCACACAAAAGAATGATAGAGGCACTGGACCGTAAAGAGGAGCTTCCAATAGATATAAAGGATTCAACAATTTACTATATGGGACCATCACCGGCCAGAGAAGGTCGTCCTATTGGCTCAGCCGGACCGACAACAGCAACAAGAATGGACAAGTATGCTCCAAGACTGCTCGATCTGGGTGAAAAAGCAATGATAGGCAAGGGAAAAAGGTCAAAGGAAGTAATAGATGCGGTAATTCGCAATAAAGCAGTCTATTTTGCGGCAGTCGGTGGTGCAGGCGCTCTCCTTTCAAAATGCATAAAATCATCAGAAGTAATCTGTTATGACGATCTCGGTGCAGAGGCAATAAGAAAGCTTTACGTGGAAGATTTCCCAGTAATTGTGGTAATAGACAGTGAAGGAAACAATCTGTACGAGACTTCGATAAAAGAATTTAAAAAAATATAAAAATACTATTGACAAAATAAAGAAAATTTTATAGAATAAACAATGCGTCACGTAAGTGCGTAAAACATTTAAATAATTTATGTAAAGACTTTGGAGAAGTACTCAAGTGGCCGAAGAGGTGCCCCTGCTAAGGGTATAGGTCGGGAAACTGGCGCGAGGGTTCAAATCCCTCCTTCTCCGCTTTATCTTCTACATAAATAATTAAAAAAGTTCTTGACAAATGAAAAACATTTTGATAGAATAATAAAGCTGTCGCAAGACAGAGAACTTAAAACAGAGTTCAGAAAAATAAAAAAGTGCTTGACAAACGAACAGCGATTTGATAAAATAATCAAGCTG
>OQVN01000117.1_pt1 | contig 31067 bp, 43 predicted proteins | sample 1691621 | NCBI WGS metagenome assembly OQVN01 (sample SAMN03418278, study PRJEB22391) | human gut metagenome | biome: human-gut; feature: organic feature; material: feces | host: Homo sapiens | place: Tanzania | collected 2013-01 | reverse complement strand
TAAGGCTTTCAAGCGGAATTGAAATAACTGGACTTAGCACTCTTGAAAAAAAACTTCCATCGAGAATTGAATCAACCTTAAACCAAGGCTGAGCTTTCATTAAAATTAAAACAACTCCAACAATTGCAAGTCCTTCCAAAAATCCAAAAACAAAGCCTAAAAATCTATCCAGATCTTTGAAAATTTCACCGCCAAAAATATTTTTTATTGCAGTCTGAAGAATTTTCATAACTATAAATGCAATTATAAAAATCAGCAAAAAAGAAAGCACAACAGAAACTAAATGAATTTTCAAATGCTTTTCAATTGGAGAAACCAGCCGTCCGTAAAAAAGAATTGCAACCCAAATACTTACAACTGGAGCTGCTTTTCCGAACACTTCATTTAAAAATCCGTTTATTGCCCCAATAATTGCAAACGTCAAAATAACAAGCAAAAAAACAATATCGATTGCGGGAAACATCATATTTTTATCTGCTCCAAAATCAGATTTGCTATAATTTCAGAAGGCTTTTTTTCTTTGCAAATGGACTTGCAGCTTTCAGCAAATTTATTTCTAGTTTCTGAATTTTTCATTTCAGATAATGCATCAAGAAGATTTTCTTTTGTAGCATCTTTTCCTGTTAAAGCAATGGCAGCACCTTTGTTTGCAAAATATTCTGCATTGTCAACTTGATCGCCTCTTGTTCCTGCACCGCACAAAGGAATTAAAATCATCGGCTTTGAACAAACGGCGCATTCCCATAAAGAATTTGCTCCAGCTCTGGAAATTATTATATCCGCGGATTGAATTACAGAAACCATTTCATTAAAAATAAATTCGTAAGGCTTGTAGTTGTCATCGCCGGAAGCCATAATGTCAGGATTTTCCTGCGCAAATTTTTTCCCAGTTTGATGAACAACTATGAAATCTTTTTTAAGTTCATCAAGGCATTCAATCACAAGATTATTTATCTGGTTTGCGCCAAGGCTTCCGCCTAAAATTAAAAGAATATTTTTTTTGCAGTCATTATCTATGCCAAGGAATTTTTTTCCAACTTCTGAACTGTCATTGTAAAATGCCGGACGAACTGGATTTCCTGTAGCAATGCATTTTTCTTTTTGGAAATCTTTAAAATACTTTTTTGTTTCCTCATAGGAAATTAAAATTTTAGAAGCATTTTTACTGTTTATTCGTGTTGCAAGTCCCGGAGTAAAATCGCACTCGTGAGTAAAATACGGAATCTTTAAAAGAGCAGCGGCGGCGCACGGAGGTACACTTACAAATCCGCCTTTTGAAAAAAGAAAATCCGGCTTTATTTTTTTTAGAATAAAAAATGATTTTATAAATCCTGCGAATATTTTAAAAAAGTCTGTGAAATTTTTCAGCGAAAAATAACGCCTAAGTTTTCCACATGGGATTCCATGAAAACAAGAAATGCTTCCACCTAATGACAAAAGATTTTTTTCAATTATTGCAGAATCCATTCCCTTGGAATTTCCAATCCAGTGAATTTCTATTTCAGTTGATTCATTGGAAAACTTTTTCAGTTCATCAGCAATGGCAATTCCCGGGTATATGTGTCCGCCTGTTCCGCCGCCTGCAAAAGCGATTACAATTTTTTTCTTAGACATTTTTTTATTTTTTTTCCATCAGCTTCATAAGCTCTTCATTTTTGAAAAGCGACGCATATCCACGTGCGCTCATCCCCATGCTGTCCTTTATGTCTGGATCTGCGCCGGAATCCAAAAGCAGTTTTACAATTTTTGAATTTCCGTTTCCAACTGCAAGCACAAGAATAGACTGCCCGTCTGAACTCATTGTGCTCAAGTCCGCGCCATGATCTATAAGAAGTTTTGCAATTTCGTAGTTTTTCCGCCAGACAGCATCCATCACAGGAGAATATCCTCTGTCTTCGGAAACTTCGTTTATGTCCGCGCCTTTTTCAAGTAGAAGCTCAAGCATTTCCTTGTTGTCATTTCTTGTTGCGACACACAAAAGCGGAACTCCTTGCAATGTTTTTGAATTCACGTCTATTCCAGAATTCAAAATTGATTTGCAAATTTCAGTTTTTTCTTTTTCAAGATAAAATTCAAAACTGTCAGCGTTGCATGTAATTCCTTGCTCCAAAAGTGAATTTCTATTTGCGCGTTTTAAACTGTCTGATTTTATTTCATCGATATTTTTTTCAAGCCACTTAAAAAGCTCGTTTTCAGAATAAAACTTTTTTAAAGATGATTTTTCATTTTCAAAAGGAAATAACTCGCAGTATTTTTTTTCTTCATCTAAAGCAAGAACTGGTATTTTTTTTCCATAGCAAAAGCCAAATGCACAAGATAAAATCAGTTTAGAATTTTCAGAATTAGAAAAAAACAAAAAACCGTCAAAAATTGAAATTTTCTCAAAAATGTCTTTTAAATTTTTTTCATATTGATTTAAAACAATTTTTTCAGAATCGCATTTATTTGAAGTAAAAAAAATTTCAGCTCGGTTTGCATTTTCATCCTGAGCCGCCTGAGCAACAATCAACCATTTCATTCTTAAATTATAGCTTAGCTTTGTTCAAAAGTCTATTGCCCCTAAAATTTCGTTTTGAAAAAAAATAATTTTCTCTCTTGACAAAAAAGCGCATCGGATATATGTTTCTACTAACAGAAACAAAAATAAACAGGAGCTTTTTATGAATGAAAACGAAAATCTTGGTGAAAAACGTGTTCTTGAAATTTCAGAGAAAAAAGGACTTCAAATCCGCGACTTGATTCTTGTTGCAGTTTTGCTTGCGGCCGGAGCGGTTCTAAAATTTTTTGTAGGCTCGCTCATCAATATCGGCGGAATGAAACCAAACTTCATTATTGCAATGTACTGCATGGCGATTGCATTGATTAACGCGAATGTAGCAGCGGCGGCGGTAATTGGAATTCTTGCAGGCGCAATCTGCCAGTTTTTTCCGGGAACTCCATACTTGAACTTTGCAAGCGAATTTGCGGGCGCAATCGTGATGTCGCTTCTGATAAAAATTCCGCTTCCTAAGCTTGGAAAAATCGATTTCAAACCGGCAGTTGCAACTTTGTTCAGCACATTTGTGAGCGGCGGACTTTACACAGTTCTGCTGATTTTTGCTCTCCGCGCAGACAAGGCGACACTTGCGGCTTACATTCCGATTGTTCTTTGCACAGCCTGCATTAACGCGGTTCTTGTCCAGCTGCTTTATATTCCGCTTAAAATGACTTTGAAATAACAATCGGTGGCAAAATGGTAAGCATAGAAAATTTAAGCTTTGCGTACAGCGGAAGTTCAGTTCCAGCGTTGAAAAACATTTCAATGGAAATTCAGGACGGCGATTTTGTCGGAATAATCGGAGCATCTGGAGCCGGAAAAACAACACTCAGCTGCGCGATAAACGGAATCATTCCGCACCACTACAAAGGCGAATATTACGGAAAAGTTTGCGTAAACGGAAAAGATGTTTTTGAAAACGATCCGTGCAGCATTGCGCTTGAAGTCGGAAGCGTTTTTCAGGACATCGACAGCCAGATGACTTGCTCCGTTGTTGAAGATGAAATTCTTTTCGGACTTGAAAACTTCGGAATTCCAAAAGACGAAATCGAAAGCCGGCTTGAGTGGGCGTTGAAAGAAACCGGGATTGAAAATCTCCGCAGCCGGGAAATTTCTGGACTTAGCGGCGGACAAAAACAGAAAACCGCAGTTGCCGCAATTCTCGCGCTGAAGCCTAAAATTCTTGTGCTTGACGAGCCGACCGGCGAGCTTGACCCGGCATCCAGCAGAAACATTTTCAGAATTCTAAAAGATCTGAATGAATCTTACGGAATGACAATTATTGTAATAGAACAAAAAATTATGTTGCTTTGCGAGTTTGCAAAAAAACTTGCCGTAATTGACAAAGGTTCTTTAAAGTCTTTCGGAAATATCCGCGATGTTCTAAAAAATTCCAGCGAGCTTGCTTTGCTTGGCGTAAATTATCCGCGCGCAGTTGATTTTTACAAAAGCCTTCTTTCACGCAAAATGATAACGCCGGAAAAAGAAATTTGCATCGACACAAAAGAAGCTGTTTCGCTTGCAGGAGGACTTTTATGATTGAATGCGATTCAGTCCGATTCGGCTACGGAAAAACAAAAGACGCCGAGCTTATCCACGGAATTTCACTTTCAATAGAAGACGGAGAATTTGTTGCGCTCACAGGAGAAAACGGAGCCGGAAAATCAACATTCAGCAAACTTCTTGCAGGAATCTTAAAACCTTCCGACGGAAAAATCATCGTGAATGGAATCGACACAAAAAAAGCGAAAAACAGCGTGCTTGCAAAAAACACAGGCTTTCTTTTTCAGAATCCTGACCGCCAGCTTTGCACTTACACAGTCCGGGACGAAATTGCATTCGGGCAAAAAGCTTTGAAAACTGGAACTGAAGAAGAAATTTCCAAGCGAACAGAAAAAATTATCGAGCGATTTGGATTCAATCCTGATGAAGCGCCATTTTCACTTAGCCGAGGACAAAGACAGCGGCTTGCATTGGCTTCAATTATCGCAGTCGAACCGAAAGTCATGATTCTTGACGAGCCGACAACCGGGCTTGACTACAAGGAATGCATGGAAATCATGAGCGCAGTAAAAGAGCTGAACAAAAACGGAACAACTGTAATCATGGTTTGCCACGACATGGAGCTTGTTCTTGACTTCGCGCAGCGGATGATTGTTCTTGCGAGCGGAAAAATCGAGGCAGACGGAAAAACTCTTGAAATAATGCGCAGCAAAGAAATCTTGCAAAAAGCTAGCCTTCTTCCTCCGCAGATTATTCAGATTGCGCTTGAGCTTGAAGAAAAATTTCCGGGCAGATTCAATTTTAAAAACGTCCGCACTGCAGATGAGCTTGCCGCAAAAATTCAGGAGGTGATAAAATGAAAGGACTTGTCGATTACGTTCCGGGAACTTCTGTTTTCCACAAAATGAATCCGGTTTCAAAGCTGATTTTTTCAATGGCGGTTTGCGCGTCGTGCTTTATTTCCTCGTCCGCTGAAATTCTTGTTCTGCTTCTTGCCGTTGACATTGCGACTGGAATTATCTGCGGAATTTCAACAAGGACATTCAGGCTTTTGAAAGGGCTTGTTAAGATTTCGGTTTTCCTTTTTATTCTTCAGATTTTGATAATAAGAAGCGGAAATGTCGTTTACCAGATTTCGTTTTTGAAAATAACAGACGCCGGACTTGCAACCTCGCTGAATCTTGTGCTTAAACTTTGCGGCGCGACTCTTCCACTTGCCCTGATGCTTTCTGTTACGAAACTTGCCGACCTTTCAAACGCGCTTGTTGAAAAACTTCACGTTCCGTACAAATACGCATTTACATTGACAACGGCAATCCGTTTTATTCCGGTTTTTGCACAGGAAATGGAAGGAATTCAGGAAGCCCAGACTTCACGCGGAATCCAGCTGGACACAAAAAATCCGCTGAAAAAACTTGCGCTGATTTTGCCTTTGTGCGCTCCCCTTTTGGTTTCTTCAGTGCGAAAAACAAGCGGAACTGCAATTGCGGCTGACTTGCGCGGATTCAAACTGCGAACATCCGGCTGCTGCCTAAAAAAATATCCATATAAAGCGCAGGACTTTGCGTGCTTTGCCGTGTCATTTTTACTGATTGCAGTGAGTATCTTGGGAAACTTTATAAAATGAATTTTTTTTTAGAAATTTTGTAGTTTCTGCTTGACCAACAAAAGTAATTCAGATATATTCTATTTCGTTGATTGCATGGTGCCTGTAGTTCAGGGGTAGAGCGCCAGATTGTGGATCTGGTTGTCGTGGGTTCAAATCCCACCAGGCACCCGGATTCCAACGTGGAGCCGTGCAGCAGGACGCGTTCGTAGCTCAACTGGATAGAGCAGTGGACTTCGAATCCGAAGGTTGCACGTTCGAGCCGTGTCGGACGCATAAAATCGGGCGATTAGCTCAGCTGGTAGAGCAACAGACTCTTAATCTGTGGGTCGGGAGTTCGATCCTCCCATCGCTCAAAGGATTTTGAAACACTCTGTGTAGGTCAAAAAATTCACGCGAGAGTGGTGAAATTGGCAGACACGCTAGACTTAGGATCTAGTGCCCTAGGCGTGAGGGTTCAAGTCCCTCCTTTCGCATTGCCTAATTCTTTATAATACAAGGAATTAGGTTTTATTTTTACCTAAATGACAGCAGATTGACAGCAAAACCATGTTTCGGAGATTGCCGGAAAATGAGAATCACAGAGCCATACACAATCTTTCTGCGGAAACTTCCAAGCGGCAAATCGGTGTACTATTACCAGTTCAGGGACGAGGATGGAAAACGATCTCCTGCCTACTCCACAGGTACAAACAAGATTGCGCAGGCAAGGCGTGTATGCCAGCGGCTGTACAACGAGGGAAAATTCAAGAAGTCAAATGAGATTCTTTTCAGGACATTTGCAAACGGATTCTTTGACGATGAATCAGACTTCTGCAAATGGAAGGAAGTGAACGGAAGCAGCCTTGCGAAGTCCACAATAGCCTCATACAAGAGGCTTCTTGAGAACCAGATACTGCCTTTCTTCGGAAGCATGAAGCTGAAAAAAATCAACACAGACACTGTAAAACGCTGGATAGTCTGGTGCAGCGAGAAGTGCTCAGCAAAGACAAGCAACAATGCGCAGTCTGTTTTCAACATAATAATGAAGTCGGCAAAGGAAAAAAAACTTATTTTGGAAGTTCCGTCATCAGACCTTTCTTTCAGGAAAATCAAAAAAAAGGAAAGAGAGCTTCTTACGGTCGAGGAGCTTAACAAAATATACCATTCGCCTTTATGGGGCTGGGAATGCGCAAGGCGAGCTTTTCTAACGTGCGCCATAACAGGAATGAGAATCGGGGAAATCACAGGCTTGCAGGCATTCGAGGTCGGGGACGACAGACTGAATGTCGAGCACACTCTCCACCCTAAATTCGGGCTTGGACCTACAAAGACAAGGGTCTGCCGGTTTGTTCCGATTCCAAAGTCATTGAATCTGAAAAGCAAGTGCGGAAAGACATGGGCTTTTGAAAAGCCTACAGAGGAAAAGCCGTGCAGGTCAGACTACATATACGGAAAGCTGATGCTTATATGCGATTCACTTGGGATAGACCACAAGGCAAGGGGAATAACAGTCCACTCGCTACGCAATATGTTCATATCATATATGCGTGGCTCTTCTTTCGGAGAAACAATAGACCTGAAAATAAAGGCGGTTGTCGGGCACGCCGATGAATCGATGACAGATTGGTACACGTACTGGAAGCCGGAGATGTTCCCGGAGATATACGAGATTCAGGAAAAGTTATTCAAGGAAATAACGGAGGTTTGAAATGCCGTCATGGAAAGACAATGCGATTGACGCTTCGGTTGATGAGCTTGAGAGCGCGAAGAACACGGCGGTTGCTCTCATAGGCGATAATATCGGAAACAGCACCCTTAATCTTTTCTATACAGACAGCCTTGACGAGGCAGAGAAAGGAATACGCAAGCTGAACGAATTTTCAAACAAAAGCTGGATTCTTTCCGCAATGCTGCTGTATACAATTATCTACAATAAGCAGCTCTACGAGCAGTCAGGCATGAGATGGGACGAGTATTCCGCGAATGCGAAAAAACGCCTTGGAATGCACAAGAGGGACATATCGGAGCAACTGTCAGCCGCAAGATTCTTTATAAAATATCATACATTGCTTGAAAAAGCCGGATATGACCTTTCAGGCTCAAACAGGAAGCTGGCAAGAGCCGAGCTTGCAATCAAGCTGAGCGGAGACGTTAAAAAGGTCATAAAGCACATAGTATCGGACACTTGGTATGAGTTCAAGGAATGGTATTCATCTTACAAGCCGAATATGAATCTTCCAGCTCCGACAGAATACAAGAGGGATGACATCGAGATAAAAAAGTCGAAAGTCTACATAAACGGACTTGAGGCGGTAAGCGTTTCGGATTCAATTCCAGAGCAGGACAGGCAGCGGATAGAGGAATACATCAGGAAAATATTCGAGGCTATGAAGCAAGGCTACGAGCCTGCGATTGTGCCTGTCTACGACAAAAAGGAAGCATCCATTCTTCCAAGGCTAAGAGATAAATATAGACAAGGAAAATAATAAACATGAGTTTAAAATGCAACGAAGTAAAAAAGGATTTTAATTTCCGTTAAGAATTTCTATGTTCATTTCCGTGTCGCTGGCGTAACCTATAATTTGCTTCCAGTACCACAATGGCATAGAAACAGTATCGGTCTGGCTGTCATAGACAACAACAGCCTTGCCGTCCACAAACGGATCTGGAAATGCAGTCCATTCAAGTGTGCTTGTGTTTTCTCTTGGACAGCTCCTGCACGACATTAAGGGAATTGTCAAAATCATCAGCACCGTTGCCAGTGTCAAAGCTGTCCTTGCGTTTCTTGTTCTCACTGTAAGCCTCCTGAATGGTTTCTATGTCGTTTCTTGAGCTTCTAAGTTCCTTGCCAAGCTGCCTTATTCTCTTGTACATCTTGACCATGGCAATCAGCATAAGCAATGCAATGATTGAAAGCCCTGCTATGATTTTAAATGTGAGTGTCATTTGATTCTCCTGAAAATACGAAGCCCTATAATATTTCCGTTTGAAACGCAGTTTGACTTCTGCAATGAGTTGAAGCCGTTAGCTGTCCTTGCAAAGTGTTTTATGCGTCCGTCTACGCTCCACTGCTCAACAACATAGTCGCCGGAAACGCTTCTATAGGAAGGCTCTTTTTTCTCAACAGTCCATTTCTCGCCTGTCGCTAGAGCTAGAAGTTTGTCTGGATTGTTCACAAAGAAATTGTCTGGATTTGAATAGTCCTGATAATCGAACGACACATAGCCTTTTTTTATGGCCGCAACTACAAGGGCGAAGATTTCAGCAACATTGAATTTCTTGCCGTTGAACTGCTCGGCTACATTGAGTATGCAAAGAACATAGCATCCGTATTTGCCAAAAGAAAGACAAAAACTCTGAAAGAATTCCATTCCGCTACCCCCGCCTAATCTCATCTATCTTCTTGTCAAGGTTGCGGAACTGGCTGTCAAAGTTGTTCATCATCAGCTTTATTGTTGTGGTAAGCTCTGTAATAACTTCATTTGTCTTGTTCTTGGAGGCGTAAAGGTCGTCAAACTTCTTGCAGCTTTTCAGCCTTTCCTCCTCGTCCCTTTTGGAGTTGTTCTCAACAACTATTTCAAGAACAGAAACCTTGTCCTTGATTGTGCTGTTCTCTTCTTTCAGCTGTGTAGCCATCTTTATGACATCTGAAAGCCGCGACTGGGTTTTGCCGTAGCTTACGCTTATTTTCACTACGTATGCCGCAAGCCCGGCTATTGTGGCGCAAAGTCCTAATATTACTGTTACATTCCTTCGGCTGACCTCTTTCGGAATTATACACCACAATGCCGTAAAAGAAAAGGCAAAATGAATCTTTCAAATTGTATCGTCTGCCTCTTTCTCTTCTTGAGGTGAGAGGTAGTACATTATTCTGTCGATGTCCGCGGAAGTGATTCTTATGGTCTTGTCGGAATCGGCAAGCAGTGGAATCTTCGGGACTACGACAGGGTAACAGCCGCTGTCGTCAAGGACATTTCTCATCATAAGGAGCAGGCTGTCTATGTCATATCCGTCATCGCTCTTGCCAGAAACTGCCGACACAATCGGATTGCGGAAGAATATATCCACAAGGCACGGATTGCTCTCAAGGGCATTAGCAGCAAGACCGAGCGTGAATTTCAGCTGTCTGTCCTCCATGCCGGACATCAAGTCGCATTTTATGTACTTTGAGACACTTTCAGCTATCTGTCTTTTTGTGTGCATTTCAAGCCTCCTGAGTTTTTGCAGAAACGGAAACAGATTTCTCAACCATTCTTGCGAGCGACTGGCGTTTTTCTTCATAGAGATTCAGCTTTCTCTTGGTTTCAGCGTCTGTAGTTTTCGCAAGGCTCTTCTTTATAAGAATACCTGCATGGCGGATTTCATCGCCAGACATTTCCTTATAAGAATTGTCTCCTGTTTCTTCATAAGTCTTGTAGTATTTCTTAGCGCCGTCAAATTCCTCTTCTATGTCAGAGAAAATATCGCCTGAAAGTTCTTTCATGCCATGGAGAATCTGCCACATCTGCCCGATGAACAGAGCCTCCATGAATTTTCTTGAGAAAGGGTCATAGCCGTCAGGGTTGATAGTTTCAGAGGCATGGAGAAAGTCCTTCTTTAGCTCCTCAAGCATTTTCATAGGCAAGCCTTTCTTCCGCATATCCTGACAAGCTGGAAGTGCGCCGGGTCGTCAAGATACTGGACGTGCAGGACTGTGCGGCTTCTAAGAGGAAGCGGGCGGAAGTAGTTTCCGCTGCATATCATCACCGCAGCGGTTGAGGTTCCGTTTGTTATTGAGACCTGCGTTCCGTCCGTCCCCGCCGGAATCGGTGTCGCAAGAAGAATCTCGTAGATTGTTCCAGGCGTTATCTCCACGGAAGCCGGAACTGTTATTGTCGTGATTCCGGAGGCTACGGCTACAGACGAAGCCCTAGTCCTTACCGGATATTTATTACAGCAGCACCCCATGTCTGCCTCCTTTTTTTTTATAAAAGAAATAGGGGAAAACTTCCGCTGTTTTCCGTAGTTTTCCCCTGATATGTCAACGCCCGCAAGGGGCGGAATGTTCACCTTTAAGGGAAAATTTTCAGCCTATCACGCTCATGCGTAGTAGGCGTTGGCATAGCCGTTTCCGCAGTTGCAGAAAGGCGAGCTTCCTGCGTTGTAAGCCATGCTGTTCGGGTAGCGCACTACTCCGCACATGGCGGACTGAAGCTCAAGCTGGTTGACGCGGTTCTGCAATGCCTCTACCTTGTTCTGGTTGAGGGCGTCAAGCACTTTCTGCGTCATTGCCACAGTGTTGGCGTTCGACTGCGCCGCGTAGTTCGCCATGTCGAATCTCACGCTGTCGATGTTGCGGTTTGTGTTGCAGCAGCATTCAGCCATTTGCGTCTGGATTGCCCTGCCCTCGTTAGCGACCGCGCCGTTGACGCTGTTGAATCCGTTGAGCATATTTGTGTTCTGGGCATAGAAGCCGTCGCACATTCCGTAGTTGATTCCGTCCAGCTTGCGTGTGATTTCGTTTGTGTCGAATCCGCGCTGGATGTCGCCTGTTGTCGCAAGGCGGTCTCCGTTGCCCCTGTTGAGTCCGTTTCCGAATCCTCCGAAGCCTAGAAGCGCGAAGATAAGAAACGCCCATACAAAGCCGTTTCCGCCTCCGAATCCGCAGCCGTCATTGCCACCCATGAAGATTGGCGATCCGCCTGTCTCTGTCATTGTCATTCGCTTTTTTCTCCTTTCATATCAAGTGTAAATATCAGGACTGACAGCCCCTTTTTCCCAGCCCGCAAGTTTTTCCTGCAAGCTGAAATTTCAGTTGTTAAGAAATGCTTAACAGCTGGATTCTCAAATCCTTATTCCGAACTGCCCGGCGAACTTGGCTAGGTCAATCCCCCTTTCGCCTGCTATGTTCATGGCTATCTGCCTCATCTCGTCAGCGCTTTTTCCACTTGTCATTTGCTGAACCCTTTGGAAAAGCTGGGGATTCGCCATGCGCATCTCCTCCATTTTCTGCTCCATGGCATTCTGCATGAGCGACTGCGGATTCATTGCCTGCAACGGATTCACTGTTTCCTCCTAAAGCCCTTTCTATGGCGGCGAGCCTTGCATTTATCTCTGTAAGCGGATCTTCATTCTTCCTCTTTCCGCCCTCAATCGGAGCATATACAACGAAGTCCGAAAGCCCTGTGCTGTTCATTCTCTTGAAGTAGATTTCCCCTGTGGACGGATTCAGGAAAAGGTGTGTTGAAAGCGGATTGACAATAGCGTTCCTCGCCTCGTCAACGCTCGACACCATCGCCACCTCGAAGTGCTCAGGCGCGGGCTGTCCGTATGGGTTGAACTGCTGCCCCCTCTGGTAAAAATTCTGCCCTTGGAACTGGTACGGCGGCATTGCTATTCCTCCTTTAGGATTGCAAGAAGCCCGGCGGACATCTGCTCCGGCGTGATTCCGTTTTTTCTTGCGAAGTCCGCCCCGCATGGGACACCATGCGCAAGCATTTCCGCAAGGCTCTTTCTCTCATCGCCTGATAGCGTCTTTATGTAGCTGACTGCAATCTGCCTTGTGTTCATGGCTTAATGCTAGCACTGAAAGGGGAATGCGTCTTGTAAAGGTTTGATAAGGTTTTGGTAGAAATTTGGTATTTTGGGGAATATGCGCCTTTTCACTCGTTGTCTTTTGTTCTTTTTATATTTTCAAAAAATTCAGTGATTATATATGTAATAACAACAGTGAAAAAATAGCTTATAAATGATTCACAATCTGTTGCAGCCTTTTTTATCCATAAGATATTGCAGTGCAGGGAAAAATATCTGAAAAACAGAGTTACCACCACAATTATCAGGCATAAGACAGTCAAGACAAACGGATGGGTTATTGACTGGAACAAGTTATCAAAAAATATGAGGGTGTTTCTATGTTTCTTTTTGGAAAACACAAGCTTGGAATCTAAATCATCATCTTCTTCTGCAACAAATGAAGCGTTGTTTATATTCCTAAAAATATCTTCGCTTATATCAATTTTTTCTTTAGACACCTAAAAGTCCTGTAAAGTATAGTTTCATGTAATCCTTGCTTATTGCGGAATTTAATTTTCCATTGCTCTGCTCCATAGTTGCCGACCATGGGCTTCCGCTTTTGTGAGACCATTCAGACAAGGATTTTGCAGTCCAGCTCCCGAATTTATCCAACGCCTGAGAAACTATTTTTTTTATGTCATTGTCCGCAAGTATTTCTTCTGGAATGGAAAATGATAAAAAATTATCGTCCTTATGTTTTTGAAACCATCTGTAAACTTTCGGATAAACCGGACCATAGTCCCATGCTTTTGCATTTTCGTTTATAACATTTTTTCCAAGTGCTAAAAGCGTGCCATCGCATATATACAATATCTTCTGTAGTTTTGTTTGATTCATGCAAAGAGACTTTTCCCTTGCGGTTTTCAATATAAACTTTGCAAAATCCACACTGCCTATCACAGAAAAGCCTCCTTATTTAAAACATTCTGTCAATAATATATTTTCAATATCTATTTTATGCAAGATTCATCAGTTAATGTTCATTTCAATATAGACTCAATGACAAGCCTACTTATTGTCTTGCCCTGTTCCTTTGCAATTTGCCTTATCGCTTTTTCTTCCGATTCAAGACATGAAATGACAATGCGTCCGGTTTTATATCCAGTGCTGTTTGTCGTGCTGCCTTTTTTTCTGCCCGCTCCAGTCCTAGCACCGCCATGCTGAATTTTACTTTCCATTTTCATAGTCCGTTAGAATGATATTATTTTTAATACTATCTCTAAAATTTGAATCGCAATAATTGCAATTAACAGTTTTTCTGTTCTTGTCATTGTTGACGCTCCTTTAAAATTGAAATATATTTAAATGAACATTACAACGGACGGCGGAAACTAAGCAGCCAGCTTAGAAAGCTGGTCAAGTATGAACTTTAAAAGCTCTAGCAAAAAAACCATCAAAGCGATTTTGTCTGCTCTTGACCATGCTTTTTTCTTTTTGTGTTTCACATTTCTTTTACCTCTTGATGACAATAATAATATATCTTGATTATTATGTCAATAAAAATCAAAAAAAGCAATAAAAAATAATGTGATTCTTTTTTGATTAGTTTTTTTATAAAAAATAGTGAATTTTTTTTCAGATGATTCTGATGAGCTTGCGCCGTATGGCTCTAAGCTCCTTGTAGACTGTCTCGGGCGATGAGCCTATCTTGTCGGCTATCGTGTTGACATCGCTCCGTCTTACGTAGAAGTCGTTGAAGATTACGCTCTGCCTGTCGGACAATGATATTTTGTCCGCCGCCTCATCGACTTCCCTCTTTATGGCGGACTTGAAGAATCTGTTTATCCGCCTTGATGTCTCTGACAATATCCTCTCCTTATGCGCTTTTCTTTCCGCCGGGCTTCTGTCTTTCCCTTGCGCCTGCACCGTAGAAAACGCAGTCCGATGTCTGCTCATAGCACGGACTTGGGCACTGGCATCCGCGTCTTGGGCGGAAAACCGACACGGCGCAAAGAATAGATACAGCAAGCAGAACGCACACCGCTATTCTCATCAGGAAATTCTCTTTCCTCAAGTCGCAGAGCGTGTCCCTTAGAATGCGTATATGAAGCTCGCTGTCGCTGTCAATTGCTTTTTTTATGTCTTCCATTTTCTTTCATGCTAAAGAAATAATGACTATTCGTCAACATCAGTTTTTACTGCACTGATATTCTCTTCATGTATCTGTCAAGCGTAACCCACGTAACGCCGAGGCTTCTCGCAATCTCCGACTTGCTTTTTCCCTCAGTCCTTGCCCTGCGGATAGCTCCGCCTTTTCCTGTGAGCTTGTAGCGGCACGGCTTCCGTCCTTTAGGTCTGCCGAGCTTCTTTCCCTCTTTCAAAGCCCTTGCAAGCCCCGCCTTTGTCCTCTCGCTTATCAGGCTGTGCTCTATCTCCGCCGAAAGCCCGAACGCGAACGCAAGCACCTTCGACTGGATATTGTCGCCAAGCTCGTATCCCTCCTTGATTGCCCGCACCTGAACGCCCTTTTCAAGGAACGACTGCAAGACGTTCAGAATCATCATCAGCGAGCGTCCGAGCCGCGATATTTCCGCAATAACAACGGTGTCGCCCTCCTGCGCCTGTTCTATAAGTTTTACCAGCTTCCGCTTCTCTGGTCTTTTCGTTCCGCTCACGGTCTCCTGCACAAACACGATGTTCCGCAGCCTGTGGAATTTGCAGTACCGCCTTATCTCCAGCCTCTGATTCTCAAGCGTCTGCTTGCCAGTGCTCACGCGGATATAGCCATAAACCATTTTTTTCACCTCTTTGATTTATAGACTTTATTTGATATTTAGTAAATATTTTTATTCAGAATATGAATCATCAGAAAAATCGGGCGTTTTGACTATGCAGGAGCAGAGCATATTAAGCCATGACCATAATTTCAGTATTTCTGGCAATACAAATGATATGTCAAAAAACGCAACTGGAAGATTTGGCGGAACAGACGGCGGTTTTTCAGGAAAAACCGATTACGTAAATGGTAACATTAAAGGATATTATAAACGGACTTTTGACGGAAATGGCTCCTATCCGTTCTTGTTTGATTGTTATATCAATGTGTCGCACACTCACTCTTTTTCGGCAAGTGGAACAACAGATAGTGCTGGAAACACAGAAAATAGACCATCTAACTACACTATCAGAATTTGGAGAAGAATTTCTTAGGATACACGTTTCCAGATACGAATCGTGAAGTTTTGCGGCCGATTTTCATTACCTCCGTCGTTATTTGTGTCCGATGAAGTACCTTTGAAGGATGGGGAGTATACGATTTTATCATAAAATCCTGCCATACCACCTCCGCCGCCAAAGTCTCCGTGAGTTATAAGATTAGTAACAGAAACCCCTGAATCTCCATTTTGCCTGTCTCTCCAGCGAGCAACAACTCCAAGAGTGAATCCTGAAACACTTCCTGTTGGAGTGTAAGAATGTGAATGTGAAAGATTCTGCTCTGACTGTTTAACTAAATTGCCCGATTTTTCTATGAAGGCAGCCGCGTTTCCGCCTGACGCCCGGAAGAAAGCTCCGTCATAGGAAATTTCCTGCCAGGTCGAGAAGCTGCCCCAAAGCTCGTTCGGGCTTTTTTGCTGCGGATATTGGACATATGTAAAACCTATAGGATAGTTCATGTTGAAAACGGAGATAGCAAGTTTTTCCGCCTCCACAGTGCCGTCGGCAATCTTGCTGTTGGTAACTGCGCCGTCGGCAATCTCCTGCGTTATGACATTCTTGTATCCAGAGAACATTGAGTGCCAGCCGTCAGAGAGGAATATGAACGTCTCCTCCCTCTTCGCTGGAATCTCGATGCCGTCAATACCACCGTCAAGCCCGCTTACTCCACCCTTGACTGTAACAGCACCGTCCGACACGTTTATCACCCTTGCCTCGCAGCCTAGAAAGTCCTCAGAGCTGTCGTGCAGAGTGAGCGTTACGCCTGCTGTCTTGACGACAAAAACAGCGTTGTGCTGTATCTCCGTTGTCTCTGAATCCTCGTTGACCTCGTATGGCCTCATTTTCCTGAATGGAAGCATGGTGTCGTCGCAGCACTCCTTTGTGCTGAGGCCTCCTTTTAGTTTCTTTGTTCCGAACTCGTTGCTGTATGTTCCGAGAGCCGGAAGCAAGAGCGAGTCAAGCGTGCAGTCTACTTTCATATTGTTCTCCTCCATGTAACTGTTTCTTGGTCGTCAATCGCTGTTCCTATCTTCATGACAGTTCCTTCATAGCTGAATGCAAGTACTGTCATATTGTTTGACAAGGCTGCCTGAATGGCAATTCCGCTGTAGCCTTGCATCGTGTGGTTCTGGTAGTCAGACCAGTCTACATAGAACACGTGCGTTCTTCTTTGAAATTTTCCAGCCTCAGCCCATGCTGGCGTGTAGCATACAATGTCGAGTGTTGTTGCTACCCCCCCCGGTCGGCTTCTTTGCATTTCGCTGGCTTTATCTCACCGTTCTCTAGTTTGGCAGTGAGCCTGTTCAGAAACTCGCATAGTATGCTTTTTATTCCTACAAACATTTTGTAATCCCCTCTATTTGCTTATTGCATTGTAATTAGTGCCCTGAATTCTGTGCACTATGTAGAATGTGCTTGTATTTTCAACCATCGGAAAAAGAAGAAGTGTACCGTAGTTCATGCTATCATCTCCATGTCCTATTCTGTGTGGAATGTAAAGAAAATTGTACCATTTAGCTGGAACACCTAAAGATGATACAGTTACGTTTATGCTTCCGCCTCTTATTCCGTAGCCGTTGTAAAGCTCATTGTCTAGCAAGTCATCCACATTGCCTGATTTAGCTTGTCTCGCCCCCCCCAATACGCCGAAATAGCCATTGTGTGCATTTTCGCAAGTTCCGGCAATGTTGTTTCTGAAAGTCCAGTTGCCATTTACTGTTATGTCGTCAGTAAGAAGTCGTATTAAGAACTGTCTTAGAATATTTTTTATGCCAATGAACATGATACATTCCTCCTTAATTTATTTTTAACACGCGCAAGCGTGTTATTTTTTTGTGTATTCAAAAATAATTGTAGTACCCCCTACTAAACTTGAAAAAGTTTCCGTTATGTTTATATTTTTAAGTCTAAAATAACCACTGGTATTATTTATAGAATTAACAGATATGCCGCCCGATGTCCAATTTGATAAATTTGTAATAGAATCCGACTCAATAACTTTTGTTTCGCAAAGTGAATCTATATTTTTAATAAAATCTTCTGTATATTCTATCGTGCCACCAATTGGCAATGAATTTATAATTTCTTTATTTTTCCATACCTTTCTGTAAATCTTTTTGCCGTCAATCCAAGTTTTGCCGGTATCTGTCTCTTCTTGAGAATAGACAAGATTTTTTTGTGATTCTGCGTCTTGTCGTTTCTTGAACTCTTTCAAAATCGCTTTTATTCCGCTAAACATTTTCCGCCTCTTGTTCACTGCTGAAAATATCGTCAAAATCCTGTTCTGTGAGGCTTGGCTCTGATATTGCGCTTATCATGGATTTTATGCTCTCGTCAGCGGTATTCCTTTCGTCAGCCTCGGCGCTTATCATGGATTTTATGCCAACAAGAAATGATGACAAGGCAGCTTTCAGTCCGTCTATGCCAAGATATTTTTTTCCGCTATCGCTCATACTCAATCCTTGAAAAGCTCAGAAGCCGCAGCAGAGGCCTCGCTTTCCGCTATATAGTCTGTTCCTTCCATTCCAGTTTCCTCGAATATGTTCGTCTCAAGCCCGTCCGCGTCAAGAATAAAGTGCTTCTCGTTCTTATCCAGCGCACCCCACGGAATCTTTGCGTCTGTGTTCCTTGAGAAACTTTCAAAGTCCTCCACCACTGTGCCGTCGATAAAAAGCTCGTCAAGGACAAAGGAATTTTTCAGAGCCGCTCCGTCTTGGTTAAGGACAATATCAACCTCGTCAGAAGCCTTCTCGTACCTGTCAAACTCAACGCAGGTTTTATCAAGGCAAGCCATAATCATGTTCTCCGACATGACAATGCCGACATGCATCCATGTGTTCGGCTCAAAGGAAATGCCAAGCTGCTTGAACGACTTCACGTTGTCCGTGTCAGGCGATAAATTCCCCTGTCCGTAATGTATTATTGATGAGCTTGCTTCCACAGGCTCGTTCCATACAATCACATCGCCGGTCTCCTCTATCTCCTGATTCCACGGAGGCTCTTTTGCAAGAGGCTCGTTAAAGTAAGGCTCGATGTTTGCAACAGCAAGCCGGATCTTGTCGTTTGTTGTTCCGATGTCAAACAGTATCTGGTCCTCGCACCATATGTACTGAACCCAGAAGTCAACAGTGAACACATTTGTCTTTTCAAGCGTTTTCTTCACCTGGAACTGCCCGAAAAGGGACTTCGCAATCTCCGAGTACGGAGCGACAGCAAGAATTGCTGGAGTGTAGTCTAAGTCTCCCGTCTGCTCCTTTCCGACAAGGGAAATTTCTCCACTTGCCTCTATGTCAAGGTCGCTCTGCTGGTTCTGGTCGTTCATATCGGTGTCGAAGTGCCATACGCGTGAGCTTGAGGATAGATACTTTCTGCCAATGTCATGGCCGGCTTTTCTTCTGTCCTGTATGCTCATGTTGGTTATGACAAGGGTGCGGTCGGAGATGAGGGCGTTGGCGATGATTCCAGCTGTCGTCATCTGCGATATGACAAACCACTCTGACTTCGTTGTTTCCCTGTGCTCGTAGAATGTGCCGACAGGTGTTATCCTTGTTCGGTCAAGCGAATTTTCATCTTTTATGACAATAAGCTCTCCGTTGATATTCGACGCTGTGGAGGAAATCTCAAAGTTTCCAACCTTGAACTTGATGTTATATTCGTAAATCTCTCCATTGATGATGATAGGAATAACCTCAAGATATTGGTCATCGCCTCCGACACGCATAGCTCCCTGCCAACGCTTCTGCCCTGTTTTCTCGTCAATGCTGGTTGAGAGATTCCAGAAGTTGTTGTCGTTTCCGGCCATGCTTCCCTGCCGGATTGTTCCAAGGTTTGCGGTAATTGACGACAGCTCTGTTATATATGCAGACTTTGCGGTTTCATTCGCCTTTACAATGTCGGCTATATTCGTGCATAGTGCTGTCTCAAAAACATTCTCGTTGGCCTCGCTCTCATGCGCCTCGTTCAATGCGGAAATTCTGAACTGGTACAGAGTGTCCTTTATATCTTCTGTAGACTGCCCGATCAGAGGCATTGTCTGCACATAGACGTTGCCTGTCTCTATGAATCCGTCTCCGTCCTTGTAATTGGATTCGCTCTTGTACGGATCTAGGCTCTTGCCAGGCTTGAACCACTTATCTTCCTCATCGTCAGCGGGACGGCGTATCTGTACTTTGTATCTTATCGTGCCGTACTGCTCAAGACTTGACTGCGGCTGGGACATCACAAGCGTTATGCTTCTATCAGAATTTCTTGTGGCCACTTCCGGCTTCTCTACAAGCCAAGTTCCGTAGCCTGTTATGTCAATGCTTGCTTCGCGGTAGTAAAGGCTCTGTATGCCTGCGACTGAGACAGCCTTGCATCTAACGCTCCAGCCTAGCAAGTCGCTTCTTTCCGGGTATTCTCCGTTCTGCCTGTCGAATGAGTACTCGAACCTTGAGCTGTCAGTCTTGTATGAATGCCATTCATCGTCCTTCGACTTTCTTATCTCGAATACATAGCTATACGGAATGCCGTACTCATAGACAGTGGTGGAATTTTCCATCTCGGCTGAAACTCCGTCCTGAGAGGCTTTCGCGGACAACTTGCTGTTATTTCCCGGAACCCACGTGCCGTAGTTCTTAGCGTCGCACTGCTTTTCTGACTCAGCCATGAAATCAGGCTTCTGCAATGTGTAAGCCTTTACGGACACAGAATAAAGCTCGATGTTGCGTCCTTTTGGCTCTATTTCAAGCTCCTCCAGCTGTGCAAGTACAGACGCTTTCTCCGGGTAGCCGTCTTTGTCGTTGTCCCTGTCGAACACGTATTCAGCAGTCGCAAGTATCGCCTGGGAAGTTTTCTGTATCTCCTCGCCGTCATACATGAAGCTGACTGTGAAGCGCACATCGCCGTATGTCAATGACGTGTTTATGTCCCATGCGCACTTGAGGCTTTCCTTGCCTGCGGAGAGATAGTTTATCTCCACATCAGGAGCTTTCCATGTGAGATAGCTTGATGTGTCAATTTCGACAGGCTCAGACCATTCGCTTTCCTTGCCGTAGATATTGACAGCTTTTGCCTTTATCTTGTATAAAGCCAGCTCGTCTTTCTCAGGATACGGAACAGGAAAATCAACTACAGACTTGCTGCTTGGAGCTGTCTTGACAGTTCCGTTTTCATCATCTTCAGTAAAAAAGCATATTTCATAGTATTTTATCTGGTTTCTGATTCCGCCTGAATCAGCGGGGATGTACAAGGAAACGCCGTCTTTTACTGCCACTGCCGACTGTACAATAGGAGTATTAGGAACTTCTGAATCATAGCCGCCGTCAACTATTCCATGGATTTTCTTGTTCACATCGGCTATTTTTTCATCTGTATCGTCTATCACATACGAGCCGGAATCACGCTCCGGGATGTCGCAGACCTTTGAATCGAACTCAGGAATTTCACCGCTGTCGGCTTCATAAATTCCGGACTGGTACGGAACAAGTGTAAGGTCGAATGTTCCATCTCCGTTGTCTTTCTTTCCGAAGCACAGAGCCTGCGTTGTCTCCCTCTCAAAAAAGCCGAAAGACACTATGTCGCCGACAGACGGCATGGCTTCATTTGTGTCTATATAGAACGGCTCTTTAAAGTAGAATGTGCTCTGCTCGCCGGCTTCCTTTAGGACTACTTCCCTTGAAATTACTTTAGGCGCATGGATTCCGTCAGCCACGGTTATCTTAACGCCGTATCTTTGCTCAAGGTCGTCGGCATACATATTTCCATCAGTTCTTATGGCGGTTATATACTTGCCGTCGGAATCAAGAACAAGCTCTTTTATTTCCGCTCCATCTCCAATTCCCACGGAGATAGTGTCGTCCTGAATCTCAACCATGCTTCCGATGTCAAGAAGGTTGCCGTCTACGGAAACCTTTCTGCTCCATGTCTCGGGACGCAGCTTTTCGGTGGCAAGATAGTACATTCCGTTCTGGTAAATCTGCGCCGCGTCTGTCTGAAAAAGAAGCTCCATGGATTCATAAATGAGATTCGGCTCGTTGGCTTTCGATGGGTCATAGAGAACCTTTATCTCGTCCGTCTGCCAAGTAATGCGGTTTACAAATTTTATCTTGTAGCCATCAGGGAGGTCTGCGAAGCTCTTTGAGTTGCTTGCACTCAGCACATTCTGGTTGTTCAGAACCATGACAGGAATGTTTCTCGGCTCGTCAATCCATGCGCCGTATTTTTTATCATTAAGGATAATTTTTGCCCTTGCGGTCTTTAGAACAGCCTCTGCGATCTCGCTTGTTTTTTTGCTTGATGTCAGCACTCCGTCGCATCTGAATTTCGGGCTTGAATCAGATGAGCTTCTTGGCTGGTTGCACCACTCGTACAGATGCCCTAAACTTTCCATGTCAAGCCGTGAATCAGGATATGCATAGCTTCCCCTTGAGCTGTGCTGCAGGACACGAAGAAGCATTGAAGCCGGGTTGCTGTTCGCTGAAAGGCTGTCGCTCCAGCTTGTGCCGCTCCATGTCCTGCCCTTTGCCGTTACAATGCAGTTCAGCGCATCTATCTGGTTCTTGAACTCAACCTTGTCAGCCTTTATCTCGAATCCAAGCCTTGCTGTTATGTTCCGCCTTGATTCTATTACAGGCACTTGAGGAATTATTTTGCCTTGCTCAACGCTAGCCTTGTAATCATAGCACCATGTTCTTATGCCGGTGAGATAGAATGCGTCAGATGTGGATGACGAGCTGTCCTGCGGATTGGATCTGTAGATTCTAAGCTCTGCGATTCTGTTCTTGCAATTCACAGCCTCTTCGTAGCTTAGCGTTCGTCTTGCCACAAAGCGCATTACCTTGTTTTTCTGCCTTGTTATTGTGCTTACGCTTCCGCTGTATGAGTTTGAGCCGCCTACCCTTCCAAAGGGCTTATAACTCTGACCTCCATCGAAGCTGATTTCAAGACTTATTTCTACAGACTTGTTCTGCTTGTTGCCGTCGTCATCGTAGCCTATAAGCCCTTGTGAAGTAAGCTCTATCTCTATTATATGCGGATTTTTCGCACTGAACCTTTCAAGCGTGAGCTTTGCGCCGCCGTCGCTTGGATGCAGAAGCTCTATGTTCAGCTGTTCCTCTATGACTTTCTGCGGATATAAAGAAACCTCGCTTTCTCCCTGCTGAAGCTCGAGCTTTATTCCGTACTTCGATGCATCCCATCTTCCGTCTATATTTATAAATCCGTTGTCTGTTTTTGCCTTGTTGCTGGCAAGGTCGATGACGCCCATCTTGAAGTCCGTGCATTGTATGCCGTTGTAGCCGAGCATATAGAGGGCATGGAATGTCTGAACATCTCCGTCATCTCCGCTGATTGTGCTGTACGGACTGCCGCAGTAGTAAGGCGTAAGCTGGCTTTCTCCGAGGGCAAGCGGAATTACCTTTCCGTAGCCGCTCTGGTTCTTTGCCCCTGTAAGAGTTGGAATTGACTGCAGGCTTTCAGTGTCGTTTGTTGTCGGCTCTTCTATGTCCATCAGCCATGACATGAAGTCGCCGAACTTCTTTCTTGCCCACTTTCCGAAGTCAGCCATTTTCTTTCCGAGCCATGAACGCTCGAATGCTTTTTTTACTCCTCCGGCAGGGAAGCATCTTATGGTGCAGATGTCGTTTTCATGCAGAACATAGTCAGCATCGGTTTGAAAGCCGTTGACAAAGACAATGGAATTCTCAAAGTCGGCATGGACGCAGTTTCTTACAGTCTGTCCCGGCTCTGCTGCTATCTGGCGAGGTTGTGTTGTGAATATGCTCTCAAACAGATTTATTGTCGCTGATGACCTTGTAGTACCCTTGTATTCTATCTTTCCAGTGCCATAACGGCTCTATGCAGACTTTGCTCCCCATTGTAGTGTGTATGAACATTCCGTCCCCGATATACACGCCCATGTGGCCTTCTATTCCACGGCTTCTAAGCCCGACAATGCAGTTTACCATAGGTTCTGGTATTTTTTCAACAATTCTTTTCTTTATTTCATTCGATACATCGTATGACTGGCGCAGAGTGTCATAATACAAGTCTGGAAGCTCTATGCCGTTGCGCCTCAGCACCTCTATTGCAAGACCGTAGCAGTCGAAGCCCTCTTCCTTGCTGCGCCCATGCGTCTTGTACTTTATTCCAAGAAGGTCGGTATAGACTGCCATTCTATACAATTCCAGGACAGGTTATTTCGTCCATTGTGTCGCAAGGCATGACAATATCCATGCCGTCGTCGAATTTCATCGTAAGTGTAATCTCTGATTCATTCCACGAAACGTCTGAAAGACTGTATTCAGTGTCGTAAATAGCCTCTATTCCTTCTACTGAATAATTTTCAGCATACAGAATCGCTCCGACAACACGGATTTTCCCTCGCTTTGATGTTCCGCGGATTTTTTTTATCCATTCCCTGTTGTTGTATATGGCGGAGAATGTCAGCTTGCCGTCGCCTATCTTGCTCTCTGTCTTGTCAGGCGGGGCTACGCTGAATGTGCATGCTGTGTACGTATTGCCATCGAACTCCAAGTCATCGTCAGAGTTCGCATATCTGAAAGTGCCGTAGTCATCGTAGGTGATTTCAATGAGATACGGAAAGCTGGCGTGCACCTGCTGCCGTAGAATCTCGCTTTGCGCCTTTGGTGTCATGCCTCCTCCCACGTCATCGAGCATTCTATTATTTTTCCGCTCGTGTTGCTGTAAGACGGCTCGCTGCCTGCGGCGAACCTGTATTCCTTTTCGTCTCCGCCGATTCTGTCTATCTGCGGAAATGCGAATGAGTTGAGCCCTTTGTAGCATTCATGGTTGTACCATGCGTCAAAGATAAGGTACTCGTCATAAGTGAAGCGCATCTTGACGGAAAACTGCCTGCTGCCCATGCTTGCATAAAGCACACGCTTGGGCTTTCCGCTCCTTGTCTTGTCCTCCTTGACGGCGTTGACGCTGCTCCAGCTTGTGCCGTCCCGAAGTATACGTTTTCTTACACCGTCCGGGAATTTTATCATTTTTTTCTCCGTTTTGTCTTATTCTAGCACAAAAAAGAATTAAAAAGAACTGAAATCATTTACTAAAATTAAAAAGAATGTATAATTATTGCAAATCAATTTTTCAGGGAGAAAATTATGAAGAAATTCTTTTTAACAGTAGTTTCCTTACTTTTTGCAGCAACATCTCTCTTTGCTCAGAAAAAATACGATGCAAAGGAAATTATGGGATGGACAAAAGAACAGGTTATAAAAGTTTTTGGCGAACCTAATGATATAGCAGAAGCAGGGGGAAGTACTGTTAATTATAACTTAATATATCCGGGAATAGAACCATTTAATGATACAATTTATTCATACAATGGATTTACAATATTATTTGGAAATTTTTTTACAGCGAAGAAAACTGAATCTGGATATGCTAAAGAAAAAAGCGTTCTTCTTGTCAATGCTGTAACTATCTCAAAAGACTGCACAGAACTAAAACTTCCATTTAATCTCACAATAAACGACACATTGGAAGATTTATTGGATATATGCGGTGAGCCTTATATGCAATTTGGTGGTGTTGCTATTTACCACTACAAAAAATTAAGAATATCGCCAGAAGAAATTGGGCTAGGATTTTTTAAAGATGTGCAGAGAGTAGATATAGAACCAGGTGCTCAGTTTTTTTTTGAGGATAACAAATTTTGCCATGTATTATACTATGAAAATTATACTTTAAAATAAATTCAATTAAATAGATACTCTTCTTCCGGCGACAGTTGACTGCTGGGTGCTATAAGCCCTAGCCCATCCGTTGTCGCCGTTAGCGTAGTCCTCTGCGATTTTCTTGCTTATGTCCACAATAAGGTTGCCGTAGTCGTCCTGCCTTGTCTGCACTTCCGAGCTTGAGTAGTTGTTTATTGTAACGCTTACTCCGGCACTTCCGCCAGCGGACATAAGCATTTCCGGCTTCTTCATCGCAATCAGCGTGTCCTGCGGAGACGTGCTGAACGTTCCATGAGGCGTAAGTATCATATCATTAACACCGGTTATCTTGCCGCTGTACGTATCTGCGTTTATCTGAGTCTTCTTGGTTAGATAGTATTCCTCCTGCTCCTTTATAGCCGAGTACAATGCGGAGTAGCCTTCTTTCAATGCCCTTATCTGCTCAAGCTCGCTTTCCTTTTCATCGTTAAGCTCATAAGACACCCCAAGGAAATCTGCAATCCAGTCTGCGAATTTCGCTATAGGCTCGACAATTATCTGCAATGCCTTTAAAAGCGGTCCTGCAAGAATTATAATTACTTTGTGCATTGCAGCCCATAGAGTTGTCGTTATCTTCACGACACTTCCAATAAGCGTAAATACAGGCGAAAGAATTTCTGCCATCTCAGCAAACACCTGCGTTATCATCGCCACTGAATCGACAATTTTCTGCAAGCCATCTTCCCATTCGCTTAGAATCTGCGTAACTATGGAAAACGCATAGTCCGCCCCCTCAAGCGTCTGCATGAAATCAAGGAACATATTGGCGACTGCGGAAAGAGATGAAATCATCAGCTCGCCGTTCTCGGAGAATGCGGATGCGAACGCTCCGGCGACATCGGTGCTTCCTCCGTTGGAGTTGCCCTCGCTGTATTTCTGAGAAACAAGGGAAACTGCGTCCCCAAGCTGGAACAAAGAGCTGTACTCTCCGAGGGAAAGGCTTCCGACAAACTCAGCGAAATAGTTCATCTTCTCCTTGAGCGTCTTGGTTATTCTTCCAGTTTCGTCAAATTCAGTACCAAGAGATTCAAGTTTCTGTCTGTAGCTGTTCATAAGCGGAAGAAGTCCGTCAGCGGCGTTGTTGCCCTCGTTTATCGCCTCGTCAAACTTTTCCCTTATTGAAGTGTAGAGGGATTCAAGGCTTGTCTTTTCGTCAGTCTTGAACCCGGCTTTTCTATATGCATCATCCCTGCGATCAAGAACCGACTTATTCTTGTCAACAAAGAGGCTTGCGGCTGTCTTTGTGGTGAATCCTGTCCCCCACAGCTTTTTAAGGTCGCTGTCGTCAAAGCTGAACACCTTGACCATAGCTTTCTGCAGGTCGCTAAGCCCGTCCTTCCAATGGTCGAAATTCAAACTGTCTATCTGATTTTGTATATATGACAGTGAAGATTTATACTTTGAATTTAATTCCTTGTCAGTATCAAGAATAGACACGCCAGCTTTTCCGCTTTGAGAATCATAAATTTTATTGCCTTTTAGTATATTTTCCTTTTTCGTCTCAAGCTCTTCAAGTTTCGTGAGGTACTCATCAACAGGCTTGATTGAATCAAGGAATTTTTCGTATTCTTCTTTCTTCCCCTGCCAGTAAACATTTCTGCCAAGCTCTGTGAGTTGACTGTCATAGCCGGCTATTTCATCTTCAAGGGATTTTATTTCTTCTTTGTATTTCTCTATTTGCTCTTCGTAAGAAGAATAAAGATTTTTATTACTTCTGTTTTTAACAGGTTCTCTGACTTTAAAAAGTTCATAATCATCTAACACATTTTTATATTCAGTTTTTTTAACATCGAGCTTATCAGAGGCTTCCGATTTAAAGCCGCTAATCAGCTCTATTTTTTTCTGCTTGTCATCAACTGTTGAGCTATAGTCGTTGGGCAAGCCAAGAATCTTCTTTCTTATATCAAGCTGCTCAGCCAGCTTCTTGTTAACTTCCTCTGTCTTTGTCTTCTGCTCGTCAAGGGACTTCACGTAAGAAGCCACTGCTACGCCTGTTCCAGCAATGGCGGCGGCTACGCCTGCGATTGCTATGGCGGTCGGGTTTATCGCCGCTTTCAGCGCGGCTGTTATCGCAAGCTGTCTGTTCAGCTTCTTCACCGCCCCGACAAGTCCGACACCTACTCCTGCCGTGAGCGCGACAAGAGAGGCGGCTATCGCCCCTTTAAGGAGAGCCGAGTAGACCGGGTTCTCCTTGACTTCCTTGAGCCACTCGACAACACCGCCTAGGGCTTCCTGCACCAGGTCAAGCACGCCCTTGTACATGTCGCCAAGCCCTGTAGCCTCTACAAACAGTACGGAAGCCTCCTTGAAGTAGTCGGCGACAAAGCCCTCCTTTCCGCTCACCGTGTTGTTTATGCGCTCCATTGTGCCGTAGAACGTCTCGCCCTGCTTCGTCATCTCCTGGAACGCCTTCTTTATGTCATCTCCTGTGGCAGTTCCCTGCACCCCGATTTTCTTGAGGTACTGGTAGACTGGAACTCCCCTGAGCGCAAGCTGCTGGAGCTGCTCGCTTCCGGCTTTTCCGACATTCTGTATCTTGGCGTATATGCTCACAAGCTCGTTGAACCTGTTTGTGTCGCCGTTCGCTATGTTTCCGATTTCAAGGAGCGTCCTTTTAAGCCCGCTCTCGCTCTCCCCGACGCTTAGTAGCTGGGAGGCGGCGTTCGCAAGAGTATCAACGCCGAAAGTCGTTTCATTGGAGAATTTGCGCAGCTCCTCGAACATCTCCGTTCCCCTGTCCGCGCTTTTAAGCACGCCCTGCAGTCCGCTCTCTATCTGCTCGAACGCGGCGTATGACGACATCGCCCCGGTAACGAAGGAAGCCATCGCGCCTGTTATCTTCTTGTATGCGACAAGGACGGAAGCAAGACCGGCCGCCGCGGCTACTGATGACGGAGACAGCCTGCTGAGAAAGCTATCAAGCGAGTCCGCGCTCCTCGCGCTCTTTGACGCCGCCTCTGTGAATTTATCAAGGTTCGCAGATGCGACCCTTACGCCGCTTGAGTCTATCTCAAGAACAAGTCTTGATGTTGTTTCCGCCATGCTACCGCTCCTCGTCTTTTTTCATAGCATCAATCTCGCTGTTTCCCCATGAGAGCATTTTCCTGACAAGCGAAATGTCATACAGCGACAGACACTCGCCGGTTACATTCTGCCAGCTCTCTATGTCCCTGAACGTTATAAGACCGTCCCTGCAGCTGTTGTACAGCTCTATGAAAACTGTCCATATATACATGAAGCATACAGGCGGAGCAATGTCTTGAAGCCCGCTGTATGCCTCGTTGGTGTAAAACTCTTTTTCCCCGATGTCAGCAATGACATCCATGCGGTCATCGTGGTTGCTTCTCCACACGCTCCGCTTGTCGTCAATCTTGCGGTACGTGGGATAGTACAGGAAGAAGAAGCGCCTGACCGCCTTCTCAAGCTTCTCTTCCTCTAGGCTAAAAAAGCCTCCCTGTCCTTCGCTGCGTTCTTTATGAACTCCTGCATGTCAGGAGAGCCTTCAAGAAGCTCGCGGTACAGCGGTTCAGTCGAAGCGTCCTTTTCAATAGGAAAATCCTTTCCTTCAAATGGAAGCCCGGTTCCGTCTTTTCTTCTGATTCCGCCTATGCGTACAAGAGCAGAATCAACTCCGTCGTCAAGCGCAGTGTCAAGAGCCTCATCGTCAAACTCCAAATTCCTGCTGTTCCTGTCAACGCTTATATTGCGGAACTTGCTTTTAAGCTGCTCCCTTTCGTAATGCCGCACAACATCGCTGTCATTGCCGAAAACAAGCACTTCAATGTCTGTGCTCTGTCCGCATAGGGTGTACGGAATCCACACACCCTCGCATGATTTTTTTCTTGTGCAAATCTGCGACAAGTCAGCAATCTGCTTTGTCTTAGCCATTTAAAGCCCCTTTCTTTCTTCTGAAATCTTGTTGACTGATATAAGAGCCAGCACAACGGAAACAAGGGCTACAACAGCCGACACAATTGTGGCTATCGCGCTCTCCGCAAGGCCTCCTGCGGCGACACCCACACCGCCAATAATAGCAAGTCCTAGGCACACATAGACAAGGATTTTCTCCTTTTTTCCCTTTTCAGCCACTCCGTTGATGAGAGAGATAGCCTCAAGAGCGATTCCGAACGCCGCCACAGCGATTGAAGCTATCTGCGCTGAATCAATCTGCACGAACACGGAAATTGCGGCGGCTACAACAATGGCGATTACGCCTATGATTCTGAAAACATTCTTCATTTTTCTTACCTCCAAAAATGATTCTTGCAGCATCTGGAGTTGAACCAGAAACAAATGGAAAGGAACCATCCGTGATGCCGTTTCACTATGCTGCTATGGCAGCCTGCTACATTCCATCAGGAGTTTCACAGGCCAGAAAACGCGGATTTCAAGGCAACCCGCAAGCCGTTTTCTCTGTTACCAGTTCTGTAAAACAGATCCGCTATGCCTCGGAGACAACAACCTTGACTGTTTTCTCGGACTTCGCGGTGGACTTTCCAAGCGTGTTTGTTACGGCAACCTTGTATTCGGAAGTTCCGGCGGCCGCAGTGCTCGGCTTGTAGACAGCGGACTTTCCGACCTCCTCGCCGTCCTTTGTCCATGAGTAGCTGAGCTTTCCAGAGTCTCCCACAGTGGCTGTTGCGTCAAGCGAAATGTCGTCGCCTACATTGCAGCTGACATCGGCAAGCGATACGGAGATGACAGGCTTTTCAGCGGAAACCTTAAGACCGGACACTTCCTTGACAAGGCTAAGATTCTCGTCATCGTTCAAAGTAAAGCCTACTGAGAACTGGAGCTTGTTTCCGTTTCTGCTTTCAGTCGGAGCGGAAAGATGCACATTGAGTGTAAGCGTGTAGCTTGTTGTAACGCCGTCCACAGCTCTTGCCAGCTGAATCTGAATAACCTTGTCCTTGCCGTCAACAGCATCATTGTAAAGCTCGTGTCCTATGTCATCAACGTTGTACACATCAAGAGTGCCAGACACATCAAAATTGCCAAGGGAGTTCTCGATTGAATCATCCTCGAACAGTGCCGGAGTGCGCTCAAGGTTGTTGTTTATTGTGATATTCATGGACGGACACTGGCGCAGAGGCGCAAGCGTGTCTATGCTGTCCCCGATTTTCAGGAAGCCTGTCTTTGTGAGATACGACTTTGTTCTGAGCGAAGGCTTGTAAACAGGATTTTTGCTTGCAAGCGGATCCTCAAAAACCTTCTTAGGGTTGTTAGCCCCCATGACATTCCATGTCAGCTTGACAAACGAATCCGTGGCAAAGTCTATTGTCAGCTGGTTTATGTACTCGTTTACAAAAAGCTGCCATGCCTGCGGCTTCTGGGCATAGTATTTCAGCAGGGAGAATGACTTTACCTCGTCGCCAAGTGTAAGCGTCTTTTTATTCGGATTGTTCTCGTCAGTCTGCCATTCTCCGCAGAAAACACCCTCGAACAAGTCGTCCTGCTCGTCTATGTTCCATTCAGTAGGCATGTCGCCGCTGTTGGACTTTGTTCCGACTTCCGGGGTGGACGGAATTCTTGATTCGGGAAGAATTATGTCAGATGTGATTTCCTCCGCAGTTCCGGCTATGTTTGTTCCTGCCAGGTCAACACGGAGCGGAAGAAGCTCCACATTGTCAGCAATCTCTCCATCCTCTTCCTTTGCAAGGAACATCGTGAAATAAGTCTTTATCTTGTTAGTTATCGCCTTTGACCTTAAGCTACTCCTTGTCAATATCGGCTTCCCACTCGACAGCGCATTGCAGCCTGTAGCAGTCAGCCTCGTTTCCTTTTGTAGAGATGTAGACTTTTATTACAGCCACATCATCAGTGTATTCATTAGCGTTGAACAGCCTTGCTATCCAGCGGTACTTGCTCTCCGCCTCATCCTCGCCGGAATCAAGCGGAGTAACTATGTCTATATATAAAACGCCGTAAAGCCGTACCTGCGAGTTGTCAAGAATCGCGGACTGATCCGGCTCGTTGCTTCTGAAAGTGAGGTCAAAGTATCTCTTGC